>JGI12048J13642_10158895_pt1 | contig 76452 bp, 63 predicted proteins | sample ElkSlonscriptome_16_FD_13642 | JGI IMG/M metagenome (IMG submission 13642)
AAAAAAGGCTTTTACTTCTTCCGTTTTCATTGGCGGTCGCGGATATGCTTTAGCGGCGAGCCCGCAAAAATACCATAAGGATGGAGTTTATCGCTTTTTCGCACCAAAGATTGCGAACCAACCACGGCTCCCTCCGGAATGACAGACCCCATCAACACAATGGTTTGGGCCCCGAGTAGAACGTCATTACCAATGGTAATCGGACTGCCTTCATCACCCTGATCGATGATCTTTTGATCTCGCTCCGTGTGGTGAAAGCTTCCGCGAATACTCACCTGCTCGGCTATCGCCACGGCCTCTCCTATTTCGATTTGATCCATCGAACTGCAGCGGGAATAATCGCCGAAGGTGCATCGATCTCCGATAATCAGACTTCCCGTTTTAGAAATTTCAAAAATCACTCCTTTGCCGATAGAGACATTATCACCTATCTCAATATTTCCACTTGGAATATCCTTGAAAGTCGGAAGCCGCAAACACTTTAGACCCTTCCCTACCTTGCAGCCCAAGAGGCCCAAAAAAATCGACAGGCACCAGCCATTGAGTCGGTAACGAACGGCCAAGAGGTATTCGAAAATTCGCGTCATGACCAGCGCTTTTTTACTTTGTGGCGATAGACAGAGCCAATAAGAGGCCATTCGGAAAGTTTGCCAAAAAGCTTTTTCCGAGGAGCCTCACGCAGACATTTTTGGAAGAGTGCAAGCATTTCTTCGTGATGACCTGTTTTAAGTTCATCTTGAATCTGTGCTGACTCCTTGTAGGAATCACAAGAAAAACTGCTCACCCCACCCAGCCTGAATTTGGCCAGGTTTTTATCCAAATAATCAAAAGACTCCTCTTCCATAAAAGCTCTCAAGAGCCAATGGTAATCGGCGGCGTGGTGAAAGCGCAGGTCGTAACCACCGTACTTTTCAAAAAGTGCTTTCGGAATAAACGTCGCCGGATGAAACACCCCCATGGTTTTCGGCATCAAGTCTAAGTTTGGCTTTTCTTTACGCGAAAGAATTTCATTACCCAGCTGCCGCTCCTTTAGAATATTGCCGTAGATGATACTTCCCTTTTCGGCAACAGCCTTGACGAGCGCTACTGTTTCGGGAAAATAGGTATCGTCGCTATTTAAAAATGCCAGATATCTCCCACTCGCCTGAGCGATTCCCTTGTTCATAGCGTCGTAAATGCCTCGGTCTTTTTCGGAAACGAAAAGACCAACCACATCCCGATAACTCTCCACCTTCTGTTGTGTCCCATCGCTGCTTCCCCCGTCAATCACGATCGATTCAAAGTCGTCGCAGGTCTGTTCTCGGAGAGACTGCAGGGTATCGCCAATGGTCTTGACCGAATTGAAACTTACCGTTATGACAGAGAGAAATGGCTCAGGCATCGTCAAGTTTAGCAATTAATTTTTCAGTCAGCTTGCTCCAAGAAAAAGTCTCTTTAGCAAATTGCGAAGCTCTATCTAAAAATAACGCCCCCCGGGACTTCTCCGCCGCCTTTTCAATCGAGCGCGCCAATGACCCGGCATCGTGGTCGGTAAAGTAGGTGCCATACTTCCCGTGATCGGAAATATCTTCGTAGGCAGACATTCCGCGGTGGCCCACCAAGCAATTTCCAAAATAGAGGGCCTCAACGAAAGCGATGCCAAAGGACTCGACTCGGGATGGCAGAAAAAAAACGGAAGATCGGGCGTAGAGATCGTAGATTTTTGAGCGGTCTGTGATACCTCCTGTGAAACTCAGTTGAGCGGCTAACTCAGGCCTCTCTTTCATGAATTTATCCAACTTTACGTGAAAGGCCTCACTTATGGGCCCTACTATGACGAATTTCCAATCAGGTAACTTTACTAATAAAGGAAAGGCTTTAAGAAAGAGTTCCACATTCTTGTCTTCGCTTCCGGAGCGAGTCACCGAGAGAATCAACTTTTCTTTGGGTGGTCTTTCGGTAAAATATTTTCCAATGAAACCATCGTTTACCCCGTTTGGCAGATAGGCCAATTTATTCTTCAGTTCGGGATAGGTTTTGCCGGTCAATTCAAGCCCCCTTCGGTTTTCAATGGTCACCAAATCAAGTGCTTTCAAAAACTCCCGCTCTTTATTTTTGATCACCACATTTTTAAGGAAATTTTTGGCGTAGCGCTTTCGCGAAAGCAGGTGATCATTGTAGGCATCCATTTTGAGATAGAGTTTTCCGGAAGGGTTTAGTTTCTTGAAATAAGCCCCGTAAAAAACCGTATCGCGGCTAAGGTGGAAAAGGTGCAGAACGTCCACATTTCGGGCGTTGGCTTTAAGCCAGCTGAGAAAAGCCCGATTCAAAAAGAAAAGCTTGCCCTCGTCTTTCATAAACTCTACTGACAAACCCTCTACCTCTTCAGGAATCTGCATCGACGGATCAGCCTGCCCGAGCAAGGTCGCTTCGTGGCCTGCCAACCCCACGTTATAAGGGATAAGGCCGACATCTTTCGTAAGATGAATTCGTTCAATTTTCGGAAAGTAGGTGACCCAGCGCATTAATATTCGATGAGGAATTTTTTAATGCCGAGCGATCGATTGATGGCGCGCTCCACGGAGCGAATTTTCATCTTGTATGGATTGCGCGCCATGCTGTTTCCGTGGCTTCCTGAGATGCCTTCGTATTGCGCATTTTCAGGAAGTAAGTCGATGAGCTTTCCCAGCTTTTCGTTGCGAATGGTTTCGAAAAGAACGTGCTCTATAAATCGTCCTTGGTCGTCATTGGCTTCGGCATATTTACCGTAAAAATGAGTTCGATAAAATTCGGTCTCGACGCCGAAAAAACCCGTTATCGCAACGCGCATTTTTTGGTGAAGATCGATGTGCAACGGGGCCGACATTTTCGCGATAAGCGAAGACACATTCCTCACCAAATACCTGCCGGTGATTTTGACGATGTATTCGCCAAAAAGTTCGCGATCGGCCAGTTGATCCAAGGTATAAAACTCTTGGAACCCTTTACCTTTTGATAAGTCAGGATGTGGCTTTACGGATTCCCATCGAAAACGCGGATGATTTAAAAGCGCTTGAAATTCTAAAGACGTCTTAGGGTCGAAGCCCGAGTTCTCAGCGAAGATGATCGGACGGTCGGTATTCTCAAGGTAAAAAGAAATGCAGGAGAGGTAGTCTTCGATTCGTTGATCTACCTCGGCACGAGCCACCATTTCGACGTTAGGTCTGATGGTTCCCGTAAGGATTATGGTCACATCGTGCATGAGCCCAAAGATACATTTTCAGACATGAGAATTGCTTAGATTTGAGCGTGAATCGCACGCTATTGCATATCGGGATGCCGCGCACGGCGAGTACCTTTTTTCAGGCGGAGGTATTTCCCAATCTGGAGAATTTCAACTTCATTGGCGTAGACCGGACGCAGTACAGCGAGCCTTTTCAAAGGTTGATGTATCAGGATGAGAGCCTTTATGAAGAAAGCGCCATTCGCGAAAGCCTTACTAAGATACCGAAGGGTAACTTGATCTTGAGCAATGAGCTTTTTGTCGGCCAATCACTTTACATGTCTTCAGGCAATCGAACCCGAAATGCCCAACGATTAAAAAGACTTTTCACGGAAGGGGAAATAATTCTTTTTCTCAGGAATCAAGCCGACCTTTTGGAGTCTTTGTATTCTATTGGCGTTTACTCGGGTCACACGGCCAAGCCAAACGAGTTTCTTCGCTTTGACAATGAAGGATCCGAAATCTCTGATCCGCTCTTCCCTACTTTCTCTTCCCGAGAGCAAACGGAACAATATTTTTACTCTTCACTTCTCAAGGTATATCAAGATCTCTTCGAAAAAGTTCATGTCTTTTTGTATGAAGATTTCACCTCAAATCCGACTGAGTTTATCGATCGATTTTGCGTAAAGCTCGGAGTAAAACTATCGGTGGATATCGATTTTAATAAGCGACAGAACAGCAGTCTGAGTGCGCGCCAATTGGACTATTTGCGAAAAACCAACAGCCTCAAAGGAATTTTGGAGCGCTCGGGAGCGGGGAAAAGAATTTTCAAAAAGAACATTCAGACCATCGAACATCGATTGGGAGGGAAGGAAAAATTTCATTTTGCTCCTGCTCTGCGCAAGAAAATTAAAGATCACTTTTTGGAAGACAATCTGCGACTTTCCGATTTGCTCACTGAGATCGACAATGGAGAAAATTTTAGAAAACATTACGCGACGAGTCTCTAGCGATTCCAAATGCCTTTGGCTTGTTTTCGCAAAATGAGCCACGTTTGATAAGGCTGGAAAAATAAGCGCAGCGAGGCGCCCAGGGCACTGGCCAGAATTACCCCAGCGCTTCCCAAAGCAGAAAATTGTGCGAGCCAGATAGAGAGGGGGATATTGATGACCATCACCAAAAAGGCGTGAAAGAGCGATACTTTCAGTTTTCCAACACCACTCAAAAAAGTCCCGAATATGCTGAGCAGAGCGGATAGCACCACCCAGAGCCCCATAGACCAATTAAGTATGGAAGGAATATCGACCTCATCACCTATCCAGAAGTGATAGATGTGCGGGGCGATAAGTATTAAAACCAAAACACCCATCAACATTGCCATCCAAAGAAAAAGTAATCGCTTGAGCATCTTTCGGATCCAACTAAAATCCTCCTTGTGAAAAGCATCCGTGAAAGCCGACCAAAAGGGAGTGGTGACCAGTCCAAAGAAGACCAGAGCGAGATTAAAATAGCGGTAAGCGATATTGTAAGCAGGAACCTCTTCAGGACCGAGTATTTTGGTGATAATCAAATTATCGGTCATAAAGACAACCAAAGCGGCGCCTTGAAGAATGAAGAAAGTTGCACCTAAACCCAAGAGGGCGCCGGAATAGCTGAAATCCGTATGAGATAAAGCGGGACTCAATGATCGATAACGCGTCGCAAAAAGATAGAGGCTCGCGACCAGCGGAACCAATAAGTTGATGCCCGCAATAACCCATGCCAGATTTTCAAGAGAGCCCGAACCATAAATACTCAAAAGATAGACACCCCCTAGTTGTAGAACGTTCACGATTGAGTTCATCAAATTTGACAGAGCGGGACGCTGATCGGCAGTGACGACCATCTTGATTAATTGAGCAACAAATTGGGGAACGAAGAGACAGAAAAGAATGACGACCATGGCGTTCACTTCTTCACTGAGGTTAGGCGGCGCCTCAAATACGCCGGCCCAATCGAAAAAGAAATCAGCAACAAAAAAGAGGATGATCATGGCCACGGCAACAAGCGAAGATGATCATGGCCACGGCAACAAGCGAAATCAAGGCATACGTGGTGCTGACATAAACCTTCCCGAGTTGATGATCATTGCGTGCCAGCGCTTCAGCCAGTTTGTTCCTCAAGCCGTTTCCTATCCCTAAATCAAAGAAATTGAACCATTGAATGACTGCGCTTACGGTAAGCCAAATCCCGAAAGTCAACTCGGTAAGCAGACTTAAATAAAGTGGAACGATGATAAAGCTGACCAGGGCATTTATTCCCTTCAATCCCGCCGACCAAAGAATGTTTTTCAGGATTTGTTTGCCTCTCAGATCAGAGGTATTCTTGATGCGAGCCAACAGGCCGCTAATCATTTCTTTTGAATGGATTCCACTTCGACTTGGAGGTATGGCCATCTGATTCATCGAAATAATTCCCATAATCGGACTGATAGCCGTAACCGTAGCCATAGCCGTAGGCCATACCATTGGCTCTGTTCTTCTTCATCACTGCATTAAAAACAATCGCAGGATGCTTTAGCCGTCCTTTTTCAAATAGTTCATTGGCCTGAGCCAGATGAGCCTTTCTTGTTACTCCTTCACGAACTACAAATACAGTAGCATTTACATACTCGCTTATTTGAAGTCCGTCAGAAACCAAACCCACCGGAGGTGTGTCGATAATAATCTTATCAAAACGTTGGCCTAATTCCTCGATCAGTTTTTTCATCCTTTCGGAAATAATAAGTTCTGACGGATTAGGCGGTGGTGGACCCGAGGGAGCAATAAAGAGATTCTCGGAATGACCTGAAGGAATCAAGATTTCATCCAATGTGGCATTACCACTCAAGTAGTTGCTACAGCCTGTTTTATTGTCGATACCGAAATCCTCTACAATTCGTGGTTTGCGCAAATCCAAGCCGATCAAAACCACTTTATTTCCTGCTGACGCCATAATAGAAGCTAAATTCATGGCGGTAAAGGTCTTCCCCTCTGTTCCGATCGAGGAGGTAACCATGATAACATCTGAACCGCTTCCCGCGTGAAAGAAGTTCAAATTCGTTCGAATATTTCGATACTCCTCCGTGATACCTGACCGTGGTTTTTCCAATGCCACAAGTGCCGACTTATGTCTATTGAAACGCACCACGCCGATGATTGGGATGGAAGTCAAGCGCTTAAGGCCTGCGATGTCCCGAATCTTATCGTTTAAATTTTCGACTAAAAAGATAATGAGCACGGGGATGAACAGGCCGAGCAATATGGCAATAGAGTATGCTCTCTGCGGAACCGGTGAGACGGGACCGGGAATCACTCGAGGCGAATCAACTACCCTGGTATCGCTGGCAGTAGCGGCAAGAGAAATGGAAAGTTCGGCCCTTTTTTGCAAAAGAAAGAGATAGAGACTCTCTTGTATTCTGAAACGGCGTTCGATTTCCAACAGTTCTCGCTCGGTTGTCGGAATTCGTTTGATTCTGTTTTGGTATGTTTCAAGGGATTCTTGAATTTCAGATTGTTGCCTCTCCAATCCCTTCTCGATGTTTCGAATGTTTTCTAAAAGGGAACTACGCGTGAGCTGCATTTCGGCATTAATGGGAACCAGATTTGGATCATTGACCGTACTTCGGTTAATAATGATCTCACGCTGGCTTTGTAGCTCACTCAGCTTGTTAATCAGCTTTATGAGAAGCGGGTCATTAATATCCAGTGCGGCAGGAGCCAAATCACGTACATCAACATTTTCGGTAACGTAATCGCGCAACTGCCGAATGAGCCCGAGTTTTGAATCGTTAATGGCCTTTTTCGTGTCCAAATCTTTGATGCTCTCCAAAACGATCTGCGATTCCGACTCAAGGTCAATTATTCCTTTAGAAGCTTTGTACCGTTCTCGATTAACTTCGATGCTTTCAAGATCTACGGTAATGTCCTCAAGCTGCAAATCGAGAAACTCGGCAGTTCTGGAGGCGGCTTGATTCTTTAGGTCTACATCGTTTTGCAGATATACGTCGATTAAGGCATTGAGAAAATCAAGCCCTTTCTGCGGAACCTCATCTTCAAGGTAGAGCTGAAGGATTGTGCTTTGCGATCGAGCTAAGGCAACAGAAAGTTTCGATAGATAACGGTTTTGATTGGCCGTTATCGTATTGAACCGAATTCGGTAGAGGCGCTTGTCGAAATTGGGATCAGCTAAAGCTCCTGAAGGAAAATTAACTCTCTTGAAGAGGGTGATGTTTCCCAATCCGAAATCAAAACTTTGCCCGAATCGCTCCTTAAATTGAAGTTCTTCATCTGCCTGAAGGTAGGTGAATAAAAACTCCTTGTCATTGATAAGCTCTACCTGAAAAGAGTTGCCGTAGGCCGTATATTCCAGATCGGTTATTTCCACTCTAAAGGGGCTGTCTTTGTAGACGTCTGAGACCTTTACATCTCCTACCAAAAAGTAGGAAACATCAAATTCAAGCTCGTTCAGCGTCTTTGCCAAAAGGCTATGGGAACGAAGTATTTCTATTTCATTTTCGATATTCTTTGCAGGAGTCTCTACATCGAGCTGCTGCAAAAATCGGTCTTTGGCCACATTTTCATCTTTTACCATCAGCTTAGCGGTAATGGCATAGACGGGATTTTTGTACCAGTTATAATATCGAGCGATGACGATGGCCAGAACTAAACACAAAGGAAAGAGATACCAATACCTCAGGTACTTGAAGAAGAATGATTTCAGATCGAAATTATTCTGTGCTCGCTCCGGTTTGTTCAGATTATCGGCAGCCATGGTTATTGGTTCAAGCTTATGACTACCGCCACGAAGGTGAGCGAGCTGATAACAAGCGGTAAGATTCGGTAAATATTATCGTCCTTGGAGGTCAGTCCTTTGGTGGGCTGCACGTAAATCACGTCATTGTTTTCCAAATAGAAATGTTCGTCTTCCAGAACTCCTGAATCATTCAAATTCAAGCGATGAAAACTCTTCTCCTCGCCATTGTCGCGAATGAGTAAAACATTTTTACGAACTCCGTAGACGGTAAGATCACCGGCATAACCGAGTGCCTCTAAAACGGTAGCATCGCCGGTAGGAATTTTGTACACCCCGGGGGCATTGACCTCTCCCAGAACGGTAATTTTGTAATCGGCAATTCGCAGGTTAACGCTTGGCTTTTGCACGTATTCCAAAAGCGCTGTTTTAATTTCAGCTCGTGCTTCCTCGATGGTCATTCCGGCTATCTCAACCTCGCTCACCAAGGGCAAAGAGATAGAGCCGTCACTACCAATTTGATAGAGGTTTCCACCAAAACCTTCATCGGTGGAACTTTGATCTTTCTGAAAATAAGCATTGGTCTCCAAACTAATGGAAGAGATTTGAACTTCGACCAAGTCGCCTTTTTTCAGATTGGCAGTCGGCGCGTCAGGGATATTGAGCGCACCGGATTCCAAATCTTGTAAGTCGTTAAAATAAGTGACCTGCTTGTGTGAAACGCAAGATGCAAAGACGATGGGCAAAAGGAATAAATAAATAAGTTGTTTCATTGCTTCGTCACTACCGCTTCCACGCGCATGTTTTTCTCAAATTCTTCAAAGGTTTTGGCATCGGGAATTCTCTTTTGCGAATCCCCGTAGCCCTCGGCTACAAGTCGTTTTTTGGAAACTCCATTTTCAATCAGATAATACATTACTGCTTCTGCTCGTCGCTCACTCAATTTCAGAGCAGTTCCCTTAAAGTTCCATTCTTTTCCTTGTCCTTTGAAATTAGGATCGGGTCTGATATCCTCCGTATCGTTGGCCGTATGACCTTGTATCTCAACCTCCACCGTAGGATTTACAGTCAAAAAGTTAACGAGTTGGTCCAGCTCCTCGGTTGCGCCGGGCTTAAAAGCGTAGGTATTATTGTAAAAGAAAACTTGGTTCAGAATCAACCGATCTCCAACAGAGATGAAATCGTCATCTTCACTTTCCACCTCAATGGTTTGCAGCGCTGAGAAGCCCGTTTCCGGAATGGACTCTTCATTTGTTGTATCCGCATCTCCAAAGGAAAGAGAAAGATTCACATCCTGCTCTTCCTCCTTTTTGGCAGAAAAATCAGGCTGTTGGAGCCTACTGAAATCGTAACATGGCCGATGGATGGCGTGGAATGAAAAGCGATCCTCTCCGGATTCCACGTAAAGATAATGGCCACAGTCCTCAGCATTCAGACTCAGCACTGAAATGAAAAACGTATCGCCTTCTGCAGCTTTGATAGTGTTCTTGTAAAGAATATCGCCCGATTCTCCGAAAATGGGAGTTCTTTGTACGCGAGTGGGTTGCAAGTTTTGATTGACCAGTTGATCACAAAAATCACTGCCCCCGTATTCAAATAAAATGGATCTGTAGCGGTCATCATCATTTGAAGGACTGACGGAGAAATTAATTTCAGTATCCTCTGTAGCTATAAACTTGTACCAAAATGTATAGCGATCCTCATATAAGTAGTAAAGTGCGTTTACGGTCGACTCATTCATCAAAATTTCACTCTTCGAAAAGTCATTCCGGTTCAGGGGAAACAAAATCTCCTGCGCGTTCATGCATGACATTGGCCCGCTATCAGATTCTTGCGCAACAAGAGTCAAAGAGAAAAATGCAAATAATAAGAAGAACAGTCCTTTTTGAAGCATATAAGGGCAGAAGGGAATTACAAACAAAGATAGATGACCACCTCTGGCAGGACGATGGATTCTTCAGGTCATTTTCCACATTGGATTGAAGAAAGATATATTGTAGAAACTCACAGAATGCCAAGGATTGCGATACATTTACTCGCTGACACCTCTTCAATCTTGTGGAAAACTTATGCCTTTATCCAAAACGATACTCACATTAATTTTTCTCGCCTTCGGATTATCAAATACATCTCAGGCGCAATTAGTCAAGGAGCTCTTAAACTCTGATGAAGGTTATTATAACTATGTCTCTAATCCGGGTTTTGAGGAAACGAAGAGAGAATATTGTCGCTGGAATCAAAATGGTCGGAACTATATGGAAAATATAGATTCATGGGATTCTCCTACAGAAACCACCCCTGACCTGCTAAGTCTGAGAGTCAAAAGCTCATGCTGGGCCAACCCCAGAAAACACAGCAATGGCAAGCAAGGACCGCGAAACGGGGATAATATGGCCGGATTGAAAACGTACGGAAAAGGGGGCACTGAAACCTTTTGGCACGAATACCTCAGTGTCGAGTTGGATTCAGCATTGGTGCCAGGCGTACGGTATTATGCTGAAATGTATGCAAGCAGATCTTCTAATTCCAAATTGGCCTCTAATAATTTAGGAATGTATTTCAGCGATACTGCGGTGGTAACCAGAGATAGAATGCCTCTGTTTTTCACACCGATGATCAATTCTGAAAAGGTGATTAAATCTCGCTGGAATGCATGGCAAAGAATTTCAGGAGTATTTGAGGTAACCGAAGAAAAGCGCTTCTTGCTGATCGGTAATTTTTACCACGATGATCGCACGGAAATCCAGGAGTTTGAAGATGGCGAAGGAGGTGCTTATTACTACATCGATGATGTGAAGGTAAGACGAGCTTTGCCCGATGAGGAGTTAACGCCTCGTCCGAAGCGAAGCATTTCACCCAAACCAAAGCTGGTATTGCAAAAAGCCGAATTTGTATCGACAAAGAACATCAAATTGGACAGCATCGCTTACAAAGTTGGTGATCGAGTAACGTTAGAAAATATTTTCTTTGAATTTGACAAAGCCGAACTCCTACCTGAATCGAAAGAAGAATTGGATAAAATGGTCGATATAATGACCGACTACCCTTTCTTAAAAATTGAAATTTCAGGACATACGGATAATGTGGGAAGCGCTGAGTATAATCAAAAACTGAGCGAACAAAGAGCAAAAAGTGTTGTAGACTATTTGATAGAAGAGGATGTGAGTGAGATGCGTCTCTCATTTAAAGGGTATGGATCTGAAAAGCCACTAACATCAAACAACTCTGAACAAGGAAGGGCTAAAAACAGAAGGGTGGAATTTTTGATTGTCAGCAACTAAATGTATAGAGGTAATTCGTTTCTGACCACTTTCGTTTGGTACGAATTCGTTCGAACTGAATGTTTTCAAATTCAGCAATTTCCAAAATCCTGTTAAGATCGCAACTTTTCGACAGGGCCATTATCAATTTACCCTCGGAAGACAAATAGTTTTTCAAGTTATCAAAAAGTGATATATAATACTCAAATTCCTCCCCACAGCAAAAAGCAAATTCCGCTTCGCTCTCGGGATAGCGTGCTTCGAAAGGTGGATTTACAAAAATGAAATCGAAGCGAAGATCTTTCGGGATTTGATCAAAAATATCACTCTGCACCACAGTCACCTTGAGGTTGTTTTTTGATACATTGAGTTCCGCATTATTACATGCTTCTCTGGAAATATCACATGCATAACTCATAGCTCCATGTTGTGCAGCTCTACACGCCAAAACACCCGTACCACAGCCCATCTCCATAATTCGTTTACCCTCCAGATTCAATGATTCAACCATATCTAAGAGCATTACGGAAGTAACAAACCAGCCCGGATGAAAGATACCGGGGAAAACTGTCAAATCCATTCCATAGTACTCCCAAGATCGCGTGGATGACGAATAAAGTTTATATACCGGATGTGCCAGCGATTCTAAAACAACTCGTATCGGCTCTTTTCCCATTTTACTTTACAATATTTCGATCACTTACCGAATTAAATAAGCGATTCAGAAGGAGTTTTGTTTATTATGATGGCACTGATTGTATCACAACACCTAAGAAATTCACTAATTTTGCCGCCTCATGGCAATGATCTCTGAAGACTCTCTTACAATAGCCGTCGATTTTGATGGCACGATCGTGGAGCACAAATACCCCGACATTGGAGATGAGATGCTTTTCGCATTTGATACCCTCAAAGCTTTACAAAAAAAGGGACATCGACTTATACTATGGACTTACAGAGCAGGTAAATACTTGGACGATGCGGTAAGCTATTGTGAAAGCCGTGGAATAACATTCTATGCGATAAATAAGAGCTATCCCGAAGAAATTTTGGAATCCGGTATCAGTCGAAAAATCAATGCAGACATTTTCATAGATGATAGAAATGTCGGCGGGTTTCCAGGCTGGGGGGAAATATATCAGACGCTCCATCCGAATGATGGCGACTTTAGTCATCAACTGAAAAATGCAGAGGCCCATCGCAATTTTAAACAGAACAAAAGCGGATTTAAATCCTTGTTTCGGTCATGGTTCACTTAAAGAATACGGAAGAAATAGAATTGATGAGAGCCAGCGCTCAAATTGTATCAAGAACGCTAGGCCTTGTCGCAGAAAAAATTGGTCCCGGTGTCACACCGTTAGAGTTGGACAAAATAGCTCATGAATATATTGCCGATCAAGGGGCTGTCCCCGGATTTTTGGGCTTCGGTGGTTTTCCCAATACACTTTGTATTTCAGTCAATGAGGCGGTAGTTCATGGTATTCCCAATACGCGTGCTTTTGAAGAAGGCGATATCGTGTCTATCGATTGCGGTGCCATAAAAAATGATTACTATGGTGATCATGCTTATACCTTTGCTATTGGAAATGTGAGTCCCGAAATAGAGCGGTTATTGCGCATCACAAAAGAGTCGCTCTACCTGGGCATTGACCAAATGCGCACGGGAAAAAGAATAGGTGACATAGGATACGCCATTCAGAGTCATGCAGAACATTACGGATACGGAGTCGTGAGGGAATTAGTGGGTCATGGATTAGGTAAAAGTATGCACGAAGATCCTCAGGTACCCAACTATGGCCGCAGGGGAAGAGGAAAACGAATAGTTGACGGAATGGTTTTGGCAGTAGAGCCCATGATCAATTTGGGCACAAAAGACGTCATGATGCTGGACGATGATTGGACAATTGTTTCTGCAGATCGAAAATACTCGGCACATTTTGAGCACGATATTGCCGTTGTGGACGGTCGTCCTGATATCTTATCAACTTTCAATTATGTTGAGGAAGCTTTAGAAAAGCGAGGCTTTGATGCTATGCGTATGGATCTCGAATCTGTTAAAGCTCAAGTCTGAATTGTTCGTCTTTATCTCGAATCACATCATAGTGTTTTCCGCTTTTTACACCCTTTAATGTGATTACCTGAGTAACTGAGACTGTTCGAACAAAATTCCCACGATTCATTAGCATATCATTTTCAGGATCGCCATCACCCCCGTTAATATGGAAGCTCCATATTTCGTCGTGGTCGAGAGACATTTCTGAATCCAATAAGCCCTTAAACCATTCCTGTCGCTTACCCAATGCTTCCTGATCGTACAATTTGGCACTCGCCACAATAAGTGGTTCTGACGTTTCATAATTTCTGAAATGAAGTTCGGTTTCATCCCACCTCAATTCTTCAATGACCGGCCCGAATCGCATAAGCGTAAAAGGCTCCACACCAAAAACATCCTCGTGGGATAACTCCCTCAAAGAGCGCAAATTCAGGCTATTTAAAACAACTAACCCTCGGCTGATGCGATAGTTGGCTCTTCGCTCGTGAGGTCGAAAGGCTCCGTTTAACAATACAGTGGTAAAGCCTTTACCTATTGCCAAATTTGTTCCACCGTGCAATGGTTCCTTGGCGATTAAAAACTCTTGCCCTGCCTGATTTACGTGTGCCGTCAGACCATCTGCGTTGCGCACCGGCGCTTCGTCGCGATTTGCTGTGACGACATTTCCTTCAGGAAGCGGTATATAACTGACTGTACACACACTAAAATCCTAAATCGCTTCTCCGCTGCTCGTATTCTTCATCTGAAATATTTCCTTCATACACAGCCTTATTCAATTCAGCCAGAGGTCTGAATCGTTCGAAAGTGCTTTTATTAATTTTAAAAAAGTTCTGGTTTTCATCTGCCAAACCGTAAGACGTTTCGGTGGGAATAGTAGGAATGAAAAAGGCGCGAAACCATGACCGTCGAATGACTAGCCATGCCATATCCGAATCCAGCGGAGTGGCGAAATCATTTTGGGAAAGGGGACCGATTTCTCTAAAAGTTTGATGACCCCAATCAAAAATAAAAATCATGTGATGAATGGCTTAGGCCAAATCTACGCATAGCTTATGAGAAAATATATCGTAGTTCTCATCCAGCGAACTCAATGAATATGGACTTTTATTCTTTGATCGCATGATCATGGTAATAATCCCCAACCCTGCACCGCCTTTACTGCTGCGCGCGCCATTCATCATCACTTCCATGTATTTTTCCTTCAAGGTTACCGAATCCATTTCATTAATTGAATCGAATCGCGCTATCAAGTCAGCCGTTTTGATTTTTTCGATGATATTGGAAAATTGAGCACAGAGTTTTCCATCTCTCAAATATACGGTTACAATACTGTGCACATGCTCATTCTCGTCCATTTCACTGTGAAGTCGAATGTTTTGAATGGCTTCAATAAACACGGTAAAGAATCGCTTTCTGGCTGTTTTATTCTCGATCTTTTCATCAAGAAGTCTTTCCATTCTGGAACTTAAAGCGCTGGCAAAACCTAAGTTCAAATCGCCCGCGTAATGTACGATTACTTCGACGCCCTCTTCCACGCTTAAATCTTTGTAAAAAGATTCAGCCACGGAGTAAAAATGATCCAGAGCTTTACCCGACAGGTTCATGAAAAAGATTTTGGCTCGACCAATATAAAAATTATAACGGTCTGGTGCTTTCCAACTTAGAATTTAGCACACGGCATTACCCTTCTTTTGTTTCTTTTTTTACTCTTTTTACTTGCAAATTCAAGGATTACTGAAAGCTCATGAGCCCCGCCACTATTGGGCGTAAGTGATGAAATAGTAAGATCATAGCTGTACCCTATCTGCATGTTATTTATTTCGTACCCCACCAATACAGCCAGAGCATCTTGGTTTATCGTACTGTTTGCATTTTTCTTTAAGCCCGGAATTCCGCGATACCAAAGGCCTATTACAATAGGGTCGTATTCATAATAAAAACCAAGATCGAGCTGATCGAAGAGTCCCTGAAATTGATAATTGAAAGCAGGAACTATAAACTGACGTTTAGAGAAGGCACCAAGTTCAGAGAGCTTGATTCGTATCCCCCCGTGAGCTGAAATCCTTCGAGGCAAAACACTTTCTCTACCCACCAAGGAATGAACAGGTTCATTGATATGAAAAACTGAAGCACCAATCCAAAACTTTTCAGCATAAACTAAAAACCCGGCTCCAAAATCGGGGTAAGCCATCGGATCTTGCTCAAAACGCGACCTGTCAGGATCGAGTGTTGTCAATCCATCATCTTGTCTGGCCAATTGATCTCCAAAAGTCAATTTGTCAATATCGAGGTAATTGCTTCCATATCCCACGGTAATAGCCGGACGCAAACTGATCTTTCGCGTGATGTTAAATTCATACGCATATTGCAACGAGACATTCGTATACGTGAGCGCACCTGTTCCTGCCTTGTCGTGCGATACATTGAGCCCGACGCCGCTATTCACATCAGCAAAGAAATGATCGAACGAGAAATTGTAGGAAACAAAGGCTTGGGGAAGGGTAGGCCATTGATTTCGATAATTCATTGCAACCCTTGTCTGAATTGAAGTACCCGCAAACGCAGGATTCAATAGCATAGGCGCTGCATAAAACTGCGTATACTGCTGGTCCTGAGCATTACACAGAGAGGTTAGGAATATCAATATTCCCGATAGCCATATGTATGCCTGACGCCTCATTTTATATTTTTCGACAGCGTTACAACTTCTTCGACTTCTTTTAATCCGTTCAACTCTCCGCCGTAGTAGATAGATCGCTCTACAGAGTCATAGCCCGAAGCTTCCACAAGCATGGTGTACTTCTTATTCGTATTTAATGCCAATACAAATTCCCCCGAACCTCGCTGTGTTTGGAACAACCCTTCCACATTTCCATTCTCTTCATTTAAGAGTGTTATCAGGGCATGAGCGGGCATTTCTGCCTTCTCTGCGGATAGCTGTCCTTTGAGAATGATGGTTTGATCTTGATCGAAATCTATCTCGTAGAGATCTTGAAGTCCATAGCCCCCTACTCTTTCTGAAGAGAAGTAAGCTTTCGTACCCGATGAATTGATGGTAAAGAAAATATCATCTCCCGGCGTGTTGATCGGGTAACCCAGATTTTCGGGAGCCCCTCTACCCTCAGCACTTGATCTGGAGATGAAAATATCATAACCTCCCATAGTAGAATGGCCTTGCGAAGCGAAATACAAATTCCCATGAACATCTATGAAGGGTGCATCCTCATTGTATGCAGTATTAATCTTTTCACCCAGATTTTCAGGTTTGCCCCACTTGCCGTTTGCCAAACGTTTTATCACATAGATGTCCTTTCCGCCGAAACCACCTTCACGATCGCTGGAAAAATAAAGTACCTGATCATCTGAACCGGCATACGAAGCACTGGCTTCCTGGTATTTGCTATTAATGGCTTGATCAAGTTTGATAGGCTCGGACCATTCGTAGTGATTAATTTCACTTACATAGAGGTCGCCCGAATAGCCGTCCTTGCTGGTTCGGTAAATAATTAATTCTTCCCCGTTGGGCGTTGCTGCCACGGCTGCATCGTTTCGGTCAGTGTTGAGCGGCGCAGGGGCAGCTTTTACAGTTTTAGCCGCAGATTGCAAATCGAGGATAAAAATGTTTTCGTCGAATTGTTCAGAAATGTCTTTTTCACTTTCTGCATTTAACCTTCTTCTCGAGGTAAAATACAGGGTGTTCTTGGAAAAATCCCAGACAGGGGCGTAATCGTGGTGAACCGAGTTTACCGTTTTACCTAAATTCTTAATAGTAACGGATAGAGGAGACTGAACCATTTCAATAGCACGCTTAGCCGATTGTTTGAGATGTTCAATTTCAATGGACGACTTCATTCGCTCTGCGTCATTCTCATAATCCGAGATCAAATTAAGCGCATCAAAAAATTTGTATTCCGAGATGCGGTCCTTCGCCAGATAGTATTTTGCTTCAGTGTCATCGTGCTTGACAGCAAGTTCCAGAAACCGCTTAGACTCATCTTTATAAGGCGGTAAATGAAAATAACAGATACCCAACCTACCAAGTACTTCCGGGTTCTCCGGGTCTACTTGTGAAAGTTCCGTGTAGAGTTCGGAGGCGTAGTAATAATCACCTTGGGTATAATAGATATCTGCTTCATAGAGCAAATTCTTATGATACCTACCCATTTTCTTTTGCGCCAAAGCGTCGGAGCTCGCACAAAAGATGAAAATCATGACCAGTGGAAATAAGTAAAGTTTTTTCATCTTAGAAGTGTTACGTCACCTGAATCAATAAGTTCTCCTCCGTCAGCGAACGTGACCTTTACTCGCCAGACATAAACGTCTTGCTGGCAAATTTCGCCGCGATAATAACCGTCCCATCCTCTTCTTATCTCATTTGAAACGAAGAGAAGCTCTCCCCACTTGTTGAATATCTGCATCTCGAATTCTTCTACTCCTTTGTATTGGGGAAAGAAGATGTCGTTATTGAACATATCGTCCACCGTCCAGTAACCACCATTCGACCCGGAAGAGCTGGGAGTAAAGGCATTTGGAAAAGCAATTCTCGTATCCACATTTCCTTTTACTGCTTGCTCAACTCTAAAAGTATCGGGACAAGAAAATTCGTTATTGGCGATCAAGGTCACAGGATGCCATCCTGTCGATTCATAGAAATTATAGGGTGAAAATTCCGTCGAAGTATTTCCATCCCCGAAATCCCAAAAGTAGCTTGACGCATCGGTAGACAGGTTTAAGAAATACACTTGATCAGGTACGGTAATTACCGGAGGATTTACCGTAAAGAAAGCCTCTGCTCTGGGGTGTACCGTAACCAATGCCGGTTTGATCTCAGTATCCTGATCACCACCGGGGCCGGTTACTGTCAATGACACATTATAGGTTCCCGATTCATAGTACACATGTACGGGGTTTTCATCCTCGCTAATCGTACCGTCGCCGAAGTCCCATAGATACGTTACGCCATAGGTAGAAGTATTTGTGAATTCCACTACTAATGGTTCACAGCCTATTCCTTCTCCTTCGAAGGATGCAATGGGTAAAGGTGGCTCAATTATTATCTGTTGCTCGGCCGTATCATTACAAATGCTATTTCCAACACTCAAGGTAATGATGTATTCTCCCCAAGTATCATAAGTATGGTTTTGCGGATTATCAGGATCGGTTGACGATTCTGAATTTCCATCACCCCAACTCCAAACGAAATTTGCGCCCTCATTTGAATTACTCAAATTCACCACATCTACCGTAGCTTCAGGAAATTGCTGAACTGCGGGCGTAGCGATAAACTGAGCCTCGGGCAAACCTAATACCGGCAAGTCATACGTGAGGGTGTCCGCACAGCCATAAAGCGATTGTGCTATGAAGGTTACGGTATAGGTCGAGTCTTGAGCGTTAAAGTTCTCGTATACATAGGTTGGTTCTTCTTCTTGAGAGAAATTACCATCCCCAAATTGCCACAAATAGGTGAAGGCCCCGACGGTGTTATTTTCAAATTCGGCGATATACGGTGAACAGCCTCCTTCAGGGAAATTTACATCGGCGATGATTTCGGGAATAACCTCTACTTCTATAGACTGCTGATCTTGACAGCCATATTCGGTGGTAGCAGTCAAGGTCACCACATTAGTCTCCAGTTCGGTTCCGTTATTCACAAAAGTGTGGGTATGCAAGGTGTCTGCATTTTCTGAATCATTTCCATCTCCGTAATCCCAGAAATAAGATGTAGCTCCATTACTATAATTCGCAAACTCAAAATCGGCAGGATAACACCCCTCCACGCCGTTGAGAGCGATACTCACATCAGGCAAAGGGAAAACCTTAATATTTCCCGTGGTGGTATCCGTGCAACCAAAGCCTGACTGAGCAACCATGGTAACGGTAAAGTCTCTTACTGTATCCATCGCGTTTACAAATACATTGGTCGGGTTAGGCACAAAGGCTTCATTTCCATCTCCGAATGACCAATTGTAGGTTGCCCCGCCGAATGATGTATTGATAAAATCAACACCCAAAGGAGAACAGCCTTCCGTCTCAGGCGAGAATTGAGCAATCACATCAGGGTAAACCGTTATTTCAATTAAGGAAGTATCAGCGCAACCAAAATCAGTGCTGGCAACTACAGAGACTTGAAAATCTTGAGGAGCCGTAGAAGTAGAAGTAAATATGTGTTGGTGCACGAGATCCAAAGTGTCAGAAGAACTACCGTCTCCATAATTCCATTGATAGCTTGTGGCGATGGAACTGTTATTCTGAAAATTCACCGAATAGGGAGAGCAGCCGGCCACACCGCTGGGAATAATAGCAGCAGAAGGTTTCGGGTGTAAAATAATTTGGCTTCTGGTAGTGTCTTCACAACCAAACATAGAAGTAGCCACCAATTCTATATCGAAAGTATCGGGTTCAAAACCTGTTGTCTGATACCCTCCTAGAGGCTCTTCAGCAACGCTCACGGTTCCGTTTCCTAAATCCCATTGATAGAATGATGCATTTACACTTTCGTTCTCAAAAACGAAAGACAATGGGGAACACTCCTCCACCGGGGCATCGAAGGCGGCTTCGACCATCGGATAGACCTCGATAGTTCTCGTAAAAAGGTCGCTACAACCTTCTTCTGTAAAAGCAGTAAGTTCGATCGTGTAACTCACCGTTTGATTTGTGGTATTCACGAAAGTGTGGCTATGAACCAAAGCTGAAGTGTCAGAAACCACGCCATCGCCATAATTCCACACCAAGGAATCTGCCAGAATGCTCTGGTTTGTAATGCTAACCGTAACCGGACCACAACCGGAAGTTCGATCGACCGAAAATTGTGCTACCGGATCAGGATTGACTGTAACTGAAGCAGAGGATGTATCACTACAACCAAAGGCAGAAGTCGCAACCAACTCCACATCATAGGTGATCGGTGATAAAGTAGAATTCCCATAGGTGTGCTCAGGGTTGGGCGCCGTACTTATGGTCCCGTCTCCAAAAGTCCATTGGGTACTTACGGCACCGGGAATACTAGGGAACTGTATGGAAAACGGACTACATCCTGAATCTGAAGGCAAGCTAAAATCGAAATCAGGTTGTGGAAATACGGAAATAACCGTTGACGTTGTGTCATCACATCCATTCGGACTTGAGGCAATCAACTGTACTTCAAATTGCTGTATGGAAGAAGTCGTGTTTTCAAATTGATGACTCGGATTCTCTTCCAAGGTGGTGGTTCCATCACCAAAGTCCCACTGAAAAATATCTGCATTTAAAGAAGTGTTCAAAAAGTTAGCAGGATCGGGGTCACAACCGGGAATGTAAAACGATTGAAACTGGGCGATGGCATTGACATTGACCGTAACGCTGCTTACCGCAGTATCTTGACAACCAAAGGCATTTTGAGCAATCAACGTAACCGAATAAACCGAGTCAGCCGAACCAAAATTATTGAAGGTATGGATCGGGCTTTCATCGCTACTTCCACCGCCACCTCCAAAAATCCAGGAATAGCTAGCCCCACCCGTGGTGGTATTGTTAAATGAAACATCGAGTGGCGCGCACCCTTCCGTTGTTGCATGAGTGAACGATGCATTCGGTGCAGGCTCAACGTTTACCGTCTGAGTGGATGTATTGGTACAATTGGCCGTTGCGACGGTCAGCTGAACAATGTATGTTCCTGTTCCCGCATAAACATGCGTCGGGTTCTGATCTTGTGAATCGTTTCCGTCGCCAAAATCCCAATCCCATGAAGTAATGGGATCTCCTGCTTCAAAGGTCGATAAGTCAACAAAACTTCCTTCGGAACCAATACAGACATTCTCTACCAGAAAGTCAGAAACAGGAGATTCGTGGACCTCAACGATATGGGTATCACTGCTAGCACATCCGTTTGGCGAAGTTACCGTCAAAACGACATTGTAAGAACCGGGAGTCGTGTAGTCCTGAACCGGAGGTGATTGTCCTGAAAATGTGTTTCCATTTCCAAAACTCCACTGCCAATCATTGATCGTTCCGGTAGAGCCATCTGTAAAATTGACCTGCAAAGCGTCACAGGCTTCGTCGTTATCAAAATTTATTTGCGCAACAGGTGCAGGTAGGACGGTGATGGGCACGTAGGTTGTATCAGCACAACCACTTCCCGGCCCTCCCACTGCCGCTATCAATTCCACATTGAATGTACCCGTAGTATTAAATACGTGATCTACCGTAGGTGCTCCTGAAAGTACTAAAGGCGTACCATCATCAAAGTTCCATTGGAATCCCGTCGCATTACCGGACGAGTTGTTACTAAACGTTACCGTCTCTCCTTGGCAAATGGTGGCCGCATTGGCCGCAGCATCAGCCGTAGGTGGTGCTACGATTTCCACTTGAATGGTCACTGCATCTATTCCACAAAGGTTACTATCGAGAAGCGTTACTTCATAGGTACCGATTGCAGGGTACTCGATAGTTTGTGGAAATGTAGGAGGCCACGGTGTCCAATCGATAATGGAGTCGTAGCCCAATCCCCAGTAATCACCAAAATTCCAATATTCGTAACGTTGATAAATATTTCCTTGAAAAAGGCAGTTTCGCTCTGTGGTATTATTGAACGTGAATTCATTGTCGGGCCAACAAAGAACAGTTGCCGAAGGGGTAATTCCCGCATCGTCAATATCCCAAATTCTGATGGGATTAAAAGTTGCTTCACTGGGACCACCTTGCACGGTGTTACAGTAATTCTCGGCCGTGAGGGTTACGACCGTTTCACAGTCTACCGTACCGGGCTGATAAGTATGGGAAACAACTTCTCCCAAGTTTGTATAATCATAAACTTCGATGGGTGAACCATCACCAAAATCCCAAGTAAAAACGGTAGTCTCAGACGTATTGGTACTTGAATTAATAAATTCCATGGTTTGGGGGGCACAAGCTTGAGTTAAGCCTCCCACCGGAACTTGGATTGAAGCATTCGTGGCTTCTTCCATAACTACCACTCCATTCACCGTGCAACCGGTGGAGGTCTCCGTAAAAGTCAGGAGAAACGTATCAACCGTGGCGGTATAGGTGTGTGTAATAAAATTTGGAGGGACCAAGCTAGCTCCTGTTTGAACGGGAGATCCGTCACCCCAATTTACCTCCCATGCACCGATATTATTCGGAGACTGAAGGTTCAGGCTGAAATTATTTCCGTTACAGCTGTACCAGTATGGAGTGTCCGTGGGATTACCGAAAAAATCAAATAACTCGCACTGAGCCTTGAGCCCGTTTGCAACCAATAACAGCAAGGGGAGAATAACTAAAACAAGTTTTCTTGCGATCCTCATATCCCGCATTTACGCAAAATGCCGGCAAAGGTTTAGGTCAATCGAGTGGAAAGAATAAAAGTGAAATCTCCGAACACCTTTGAAATCAGTGAGGATCTTGAAAATCAGGATTATTGATGAACTCTTCGTCTGTAAGTGTTTCCAAGAATGCGACCAAATCATTTACATCTTGCTCGGACAATCCGAGACCTACTCCCTGAAACTTCATCAGCGGATCAAGGGTAGGTGATGGATGACCACCTGAATTGTAATGTTCAATAACTTCTTGTAGCGTTTCGAAGCGACCGTCGTGCATGTAAGGTGCAGTTAGTGCAATGTTTCTCAATGTGGGAGTTTTGAACTGGCCTTCTGAGAAAGGACTGCCGTTCGCTTCGGCCCGACCAAGGTCCGTGAAAACACTGTCCAAGCCATTATTATGAAATTGCTGGTCGGTGAATAGCGTCAAGGAACCACCGTGGCAGTGAAAACAGTCTCCCCCATTTTGTCCACCGGGATAGATATTTGGATCACCGCCTTCAGCCAAAAACAAAAAAAGGCCATTTTGTTCGTTCAGGCTGAGTTGTTCGGGTCCGAATTGCGCCTTATCAAACGGGCTATCGGCAGAAATCATGGTGCGGATAAATTGTGCCATCGCGAAAGTAATTCGCACTGAATCAACGCAAGGAGTTCCAAATGCAGCGGCAAACATTTCCTGATAGATCGAATCGCTTTCAATTCTCTCAACAGCTTCTTTCCATGTCAAATCCATCTCTATGGGATTCTCCACAGGTTCCAGCAGTTGTTCCTCCAGGGTTTCCGCTCGACCATCCCAGAAAAAATCGGTATTCCATGCCAGATTGATCAGCGGCATGCTATTTCTTCGGGTCAGATCTCCGTAAAGGCCGACACTTCTAGGAACATCATCCGAAAAACCTGCCGATGGAAAATGGCAAGACCCGCAACTGATTGTATTGTTTCTAGACAGCCGTTTTTCCCAAAAAAGATAGCGCCCCAGTTCAACGCCTTCTTCGGTGAAAGGATTATCGGCAGGGATAGCCGGTTGCGGAAAAAAGAAGGGCACTTCCAACTCATAGGGAGTACCGGCTCCATCCACTACTTCACAGAGATTTGCGCTAGGCTTGTTCGGTGGTTGTTCCGGCTCATCCTTATTGCATGAGGCCAATAGAAACAAGGCAATGAAGGCCAGTACCGGAGAGCTTGAGCGAATGCTATTTTTACGATTAATGAGCATCAATCCAGCACAAAAGATTTAGCCATATTATTTGCGAGTTTAATTCCCATTGGCATTTGAGCGGGCATTCCGTGAAATGAAGATGCTTCAGCAAAATCGACAGTATCTGTATGGGTTGCAAAAATGCTGTCTACATCGACAAAAAATGAATACTCCATGCCGACTCCTGTTTCGGTATCTGTTCCTTTCGGGAAAAAGCCAACTTCTCTGAAGAGAGTGTCAATACCCGTGTGGTACGCGTATAATTCAGGCAAGAGGTCTGAAGAGTTTGGTACGGTATCAAATCTGCCTTCGAAAGAAAAAAATCGATAGCCTGTAGCCCATTGCCAGTACATCCCGCTTTCTTGCTCATTGAGCGGATGGCCTGCCGGATAAATCGCCGGATTAAAGTCTCCATCCTGCGTTCCGTTCATCTCCGACGGAACTCCAAGGTCATAACTCAAGCCCGTGTAAGATCCCCGGGGAATGGCATAAGCCAAGACATTTTCATTCTCCCCAATATTAATCAGCTCTATATCAGACAATTCAAGGACTGTTCCATCAGACTTATGAAGGTGTAAATTAGAAACGTAAAATTTCATTTCAGTTGTAGAGAAAGGATAGCTAAGCGCATTTACATAAGTGGTTCCCAATTCCATCTCAGCACCCGCAAAGCGAGGATCAAAATTGATAAAAAGCACTGTATCGGATGGCTGTGAGTCATTTGATGGCGGCAGAGGATCGGTATCTTTGGAGCAGGAAGCTGCAAGAATGACCACAAGGAGAATCAGTACCGAATTTTTCATAGTGAAAATGTAGTTAAATGCACATTGAGTATACAAAAATAGCCTTATTTTCCCTGCCATAAAGAGACTCAGATTACATTGAACAATTCCGAAACAAAACCTTTTCGTATTTATAAATCATCGGCGGGCTCAGGTAAGACCACAGCTCTGATCGGTGTTTTTCTCGGGCTAAGTTTATCATCTTCAAATCCCGATAAATTCAAAAGCATTCTGGCCATAACGTTTACAAACAAAGCTGCCAACGAACTGAAGGAAAGATTTATGTCTTCATTAAAGAAGATAAAGTCAATTGACCCGAAAGACGAATCAGTTTTAAATGATTTCGAAATTGTGCAGCTCATGGCAGATACGGGCCTGAGCTTGTCGGAATTAAAAAAACGAGCCACTGATGTTTTTAGGATTGCCTTAAGGGATTACGATGAAATCGGAATAAGCACCATAGATGGATTCAATCATAAATTGATTCGTTCTTTCAGCCGTGACTTGCGGATAAAATCTGATTTCGAAGTCGAGCTTGATGAGGCAAACCTCTTTGCCGATGCAGTGGATCTGCTCTTGGAAAAAGTAGGGTATGACAACCACATTACACACCACCTTCTCAATTATTTAAGGCAATCTATCGACGATGACAAAAAAGCAAATATTACCAAGCGACTCAACGATCTGAGAAGGTTGATTTCATCTGAAGAATCTGCGAAAGCAGTCGCTTCACTCTATGAGATAGAACCTCACGCTTTTGAAGAAACAAAGAAGAAACTTCAACCCATTGTCACGAAATTCGAGGCACTTTGCCACCAAATAGGAAAATCAGTTCTGGAATTATTCGAGGCGGAAGATATTGAGGCAGATGACCTGAGCTTTAAAAAGACGGGCTACTTCGCTTACTTCGAAAGATTGAAAACCTACGATGGCGGTTATCTCGAACTTCACGGAAGCCTGAGAAAAAAGGTAGACAAACCCTGGCATAGTGGCTCGGCAAGCGCAGCGACTAAGGCTGCAATTGCGCGGCGACAATCTGAATTAATCGGATATTACAATGCGGCCCTTGAGCTCTTTGAAAAACATTATAATGACTACGCCATAGCGAAGGCATTGCAGAAGCAAATAGACCTGCTGGCCGTTTTAGCCGATCTTTCTCGAGAGTTAAAATCCTTGGCTGCCGAGCGAAATGTAGTACCGATCTCTACCTTTAATTCAATCATATCTGATTCGATGCGCGATGAGCCGGTCGCTTACATTTATGAGAAGTTCGGAAATCGATTCAAACATGTTCTGATCGATGAGTTTCAGGACACCAGTGAACTGCAATGGAATAATGTCACTCCTTTCATTGCCGAATCTCTATCAGTCGGACAATTTAATATGGTAGTGGGTGATGCCAAGCAGAGTATCTATCGATGGCGTGGCGGAAAGGCTGAGCAACTCATTCAATTACCCCGGCTAAATGCTGTGCAAGATGCTAATAGAGAAATCGAGCAGAGCTTTGAGCGAAACGCAGAAATCATCCCACTCGGCACGAATTACCGCAGCTTACCCGAAATTGTAAATTTCAACAATGCTTTCATAGCTGAGTTAACCCCATTGCTCACTTCTGACGGTTCGCTATTTCGCAAAGAGTATCAAGGAGAAAGCGCCCTTCAGACCTTTCCCAAAAAGAAGAAAGGCGGCTACATCTCTTGGAAGCGACTGGAAAAAAAGGCTGAACCCGAATTAGTTGCTTCCGTGACGATTAATGCGATCAAAGAAGCCTTTGCTGATGGTTTTTCTTTTGGAGATATCGCTATACTGGTCAGAAAAAAAGGGGATGAAGTAAACGAGATCATTAATCTGTTGAGCGAGGAGCACATTCCGTTCACTACGCGCGATAGTTTTGGCTTGGATAAGAATACAAGTGTAGGCATGCTCTTGGCTTTTATGCGCTTGGCATTGGATCCTGACATGGCCACCGCGCAGGTAAAAGTGATGCGAGAGTTGTGTCGGCTCAATGAAATACCTTACCGACCTTACAATTATTGGCATAAGCCAAGCTACCGAGGATCAATCGACATCACAGCTTTTCTTCAAAAATTTGATAAAGGCTTTTCATGGCAGGCTCTTGCGGGAATGAGTGCATGGGAAATCTCTAAGCTAGTAATCAGCAAGTTTATTCCAACAAAAGAACGGAGAGATGTATCTCTGGAGTCCTTTCTAAACTGCATCCTTGAGAAAGGCGGGCGCTCCATTTCGTCTCAGGCATTTTTAGAATGGTGGGACAGCCTGGAAAATAAGCCCGAAGCAAAGGTTGGTGAATCGGGAAACAGGGTTCAGCTCATGACGATTCACAAATCCAAAGGGCTCCAGTTTCCCGTGGTCATTTTGCCCAACCTCAATTGGAATTTATCAAATAAAGCTGAAACCACTTGGTTTCGAGTCAATGAAAAACTCGACATTCCCTTTCAATACGTGCCACTTTCTATCTCTAAGTCTTTGAACAAAATGGGGTACTCGGCAGACTTTGAGCAATACGAAGAAGAAAACAAATTTGATAACCTTAACCTGATTTATGTGGCAGTAACCCGTCCTTCGCTGCGACTGTACATTAATCATACAATAGGCGCCTCGAACCAAACGGGACCCTCGGTGAATGCAGCCTTCGAAAATTTAAAGGCACATTATAGTAGCTCATCAGATGCGCGAATAGAAATAGACTCCACGGTTGGTGGAGGAATTGAGTCAGAGATGATCCTTGGCGAAAAGCAAAGTGCACCATCAAAGTTAACCGATCAAAAAGTATGTTCTGAAATTGAACTTCAGAGCCCCGTAGACATCGCCGTAGAACAGCGTTTTAAGATTAGTGCCGAAGGAATCTCTCCCAACCGTGAAGCGGGAATTCTATTTCATGAACTGGCGGCAAAGAGCCAGTCAATTGAAGAAGCTAAATCGATCCTGAAGCGTTGGAGAAGCAACGGAAGTATTCACGCCGATCAAGCTGAGGAACTCGTAGATTGGATCAAGAAACTCTATTCGGATAAGAAGTATCGGGAACTATCGCAATATGGTGATCGAATGGCTGAACGCAATTTGGTATCAGACGGAATGGTCTTACGCCCCGATATGGTTTTTCGCTCTTCTGAAGGCTTCACCGTGATTGATTTCAAAACGGGTGAAGCCAAGCAAAGTCATGCGAGGCAAGTGACCGATTACATGAAAGCCATTGAAAAGGCTGAAAACAAAAGCGGCAAGGGTTATGTGGTCTATCTGCCTGAAATGAAATGGGTAGAAGTGGGTGATTCCGGTATTGCCGAACAGGGAAAACTCTTTTGAATTAATGCCCGCGACTCCGGGCGCGGGTAAAACCCATTCCTTCCAAAACGAGGTTTTGTTCCAGTACCAGTTTGCTTTCAGAAGCCACTGCAGGTCCGATGGGCTGAATCAAATCCCGATTATTATTCCGCGGATTCTTAATATCCGTGCTGATCGGATAGGCATTCATATAGCCCTCGTAAGGCTTTAGGAGATCGGTAATGTCCATCAATTTTGCTTCGGGATTGATCCATTTTGATTCATCCTTCCGGCTGAGTATTACAGGCGATCGATGATGGGGAAGCTTCTGTAAAAAGGTTGTCGGAGTAGTTGTAATAATGGCAAATGATTTTACGATCTCACCTGTTTTCTGATCAACCCACTCGTCCCAAATACCGGCGAAAGCAAAAGGTCTTCGATCTTTTTCTAAGTGAACCAAATAGGGTTTATCCAGTTTCTCTTTGGTTGTTCCCTCGATAAAACAATCGGCTATGACCAGACAGCGCTGACTTCTAATCGGCTTTCGAAAAGCGGGCTTGGAGATGATACCACGAGCTCCCCGATAGTTCGGGTCGTTTTCTTTGTTGTGGTCTCCTTCGGCACGGGCGTTGAAGAAGTACATCTTTTTTTTTGCCCAAAAGGGCGTCAGGCCGAATTGGAAAAACTGCAAAGCCTTCGGCTCACTATCGGTAATAACAGGCGCCAAGCTTCCGGGACCTAAGTTGTAGCTTGGGACAAAATTGCCTTGAGCGGAGACTCCGAATCTTTCTTCTATCTCACTTATCTTTGAAACGACTACGTAACGACCACACATTTTAAAGCTTTAGCCCAAAATACACAGAATGTCCATATCCAAAAAACCCGAAGTTTCCTGGGAGATTAAAGCATTTGATGAATTGACTAAGATGGAGCTTCACGACTTACTGAGGGTTCGGCTGGATATTTTCGTGGTAGAACAAAATTGTCCCTACAGCGAAATAGACGGCATGGACCCCGTCTGCATTCACATTATCGGAAAAACGGATTCTGATGAAATCATCGCCACGGCTCGAATAGCACCTGCAAAAACCATCTATTCGGAGTGGAGTATCGGACGCGTAGTGGTAAAAGAGGCGTTTCGCAAATTTCAAATAGGGAAAGACTTAATGAGACATTCCATCGAATACTGTAAAAAGAAAACCGAGGCGAAGACCATCAAAATTGCAGCACAGCTCTATCTCAAAAAATTCTATTCTGACTTAGGGTTTGAGCAGATCAGCGATATCTACCTCTGGGACGGGATTGACCACATCGACATGCGACTTACTCTGAACGAGCAGATGTGAAGTACTCGCCTTCCAAATCGAAATCTGCAGGAGAAGTTCCGACTTTGAGATTTTCGATTGCTATTTCCATCGGGCCCATTTTGTGAATGGTTGACAAAAGTGCCCCATCCTTCTCAACCCATTTCTCCCAAGTAGCCTTTATGCCGCCTACCGGTATTATAGAAACCCACATCTTGTATGACACAGGACGGAAGTTTTCGTCTAATTGCCAGAGGTAAGCGTCTCCGGGAGTTACTCCTCCGGATTCGTACTGAATGAGCAATTGATCCTTGCCATCGTCGTCCTTTACAATTTTTCTCGAAGTACCCGGATCATTCGCTTTAACGGGAGCATTTAACCAAAAACTATCATTGCACCAATAGGCCCATGCAGTCTGAATGGCTTCTTCTAATTCCTCACCTTGTAAATCCTTGCCTGCTTTTTTTGCCCGACCCGTCACAGTATTCAAATCAATTACCGCTTCGTAATCGTCCCATACCACTTGAGAGATATGATTTTCCTTATCCCACACATAATGATGAGCACCTCTGAAACTCCACCCCACATAGGGTATCTCCTTCCAAGCCTCTGCATTTACGGCGTCCAGCATTTTTTCCGCAAGCGCCTCGGCATCAGGACCTGCAGTTCCTTGTGGCATGGATTCATCGTAGATGAAAAAAGCCACCACAGCGACAACCATGATGGCGAGAATGATGAGTAAAAATTTCTTCATAAACTTATCGTATCAGACGTACAGAACCGAAATATTCGAAGTTTGTTTTGCTGTAATCGGAAATGATAACTTTGTAATTGTAGGATTCACTTTTTAAATAGTAATCTTCTTTCGCCCCCTGTCCATTCCAACCTCTGGGATCTTCGGTGTAAAATATTTCTTTGCCCCAACGATCAAAAATCCACAATTTAAAATCGACGACTCCCAGCATCTCCGGTCTGAAAAGATCATTAATCCCGTCACCGTCGGGTGTAAATGCGTTTGGAATAAAAATCAAGTGATCGGTCAGCAGAATCTCTGCTTCTTCAGAGTCGGTGCAACCGAATTCATTTTCAACGACTAAGCGAATCGTTTGAGGAACAAGATTTTCAAGTGTATGCTCGAAATTACAGTCTTCAAAAATAGCGTTGTCAAAGTAGTACGTGCAGGAGATATTCCCTTCACTCAAATCAATGATTTCCATCTGCGGATCCAAAACAGAGACGGTCGTGGGTTTGAAAGTGAAGGATGCTTTTGGTGATGGTGTAACGGTGATTAGAGCTGTTTTGGTTATTTCATCCGTGCCCAAACAGCCATTCAGGTTTTCCAATCGAAGACTAACCGAATAAGTCCCGGGAGAAGTATACTCATGACCGGGACTTACACTTCCCGTAGAAGTGCCATCTCCGAAATCCCAGTCGAATGCCCGCGAAGAACTCTCGGTGATCGATTCGTTTAAGAAGTTCACCGTAAGTGGCACACAACCTTCTAAGGGAAACGCATTGAATTCTGCTACAGGGTTTGGATGTATATCAATGGTTGACTCAACTGAGCGTTCACAACCGTTTTCGGATATAGTGAGCAAGACTTGTTTTTCCCCTGGCTCTTCATAGGTAATCCCCGTCGGAGATTCCTGTGAAGAAGCCGCAGGACTTCCCTCGGGAAACGTCCATGAAAAATCGGCATCTCCGGTGTAGCTTCCTCCGGCGGTAAAATTGATGCTGTGATTATCAAAACAAAATACATCTTGACTTGGAATCAAAGGATCAAGTAGTGGCTGCACTTCAAAGACCTCGGTTACGGTTATCGGGCAATTCACCGATGAGGAAGCAGTAAGGCTAACCGTATACATACCCGCCTCAGGATAAGTGTAAGAGGAAGTAGGGCCTTCCGCAATATCACCATCGGTGCTCGGATCACCGAAATCCCATGTAAACTCAGTTGCATTTTCGCTGGTTTGGCTAAAGGCTTCGGTCAGCCCTATACAAAATTCATCTTGGGGGGTTATAACAGCTGTAGGTGGTTGAGCCACTTCAAAGCTTATAGAATTTTGAGCTTCACAAATATTATTGGTTGCAAAAACTTGTATGGTTTGAACACCGGGCCCATCAAAAGACACCCCTTCAACCGAGAGACCATTTAAAAACTGCGGAGAAGCCTCAGGACCAAAATCCCAATCAACGGAGGAGGCGACTTGGTCAAAGCTACCGCCCGCAACAAAGCTGTATACCGGTTCACCGTTGATACATTCAAAATCAAAGTCTTCGATTTGAATAGTGGTCTCGTTGTATACGGGCAAAATTATCTCCGTAGTGTCCGAACAAAATACCCCCGGATTAGAGACCAAGGTGATGATATAGGTCCCTGTGTCGGGATAGGTATAAAAACCATTGAAGCCGAATGAAATGTCGTTTTCAGTTGTAGGATCGCCGTAGGTCCAAACATATTCATTGTTCGGATTTCCCAAATTGGTGAAGTTGAAAGTCAAGTCATCGCAGAGTTCGGCCTCTGTGACCTCTTGAATCAGGGCTTCGGAGACGGGGTCGCACGGGGCTACATTAAATTGAAAATCACGCTTGCTGGTACTGATCAAAACCCCGTCTCGGTATTCCTCTACACAAACTCCTACCACGTATTGGCCCTGAACGGTTGGCTCACCGGTAAGTAATCCTGTACTCGGGTCTATCGATAACATCGGATCAGCATCAAGCGGGTCTATCGCGGAATAAGCAAGTCCCCACTCTACCACATTGTAAGGTGGATTGCTTGGTGGAACCGGGGCTGGATCTGTTTGAGTACCCCCGATGTACGGTGCACAAAGCGAATAAACCAATTCATCACCATCAAGATCTGTAGCACTATGATCGAAGACCAGTGACTCAAATGTGCAGAGTACGGGAGGTGGAAAACTGTTGAAGGAAGGGCTGGAGTTGCAAACGGCTAAATTGGTCTGAGGAACTTCACTTACGATAGTGAGTCCTTGAGCCCCCGGGTTAATCAAATTCTGAATCGTTTGATTTCTGCAACACCGCTGATATACGACCTGATACCCTGAAATATCTGTATCCAAAGGGATGGTAAACTGATAGGTCCCCTCTTCAACACAAATATCGGGAGGGAAATTGAGACAAGGTGAATCAAAGTTAGGTTCGATGTTATCGATGGAAATAACGGAAGCTGCAACTTGATCTATCAATTGATCTGCATCATTAAAAACACCGAAATTGGCAGGATTATCAAAAACGGCTCCTGAACTATTGCAATCTCGATACAACTTCATGGTGAAGGTATACGTACCGTTTCCATTGCATTCGTAATACATTTCACCTCCTATTATGTGCTCTCCCTTGGCCGCAAGAGCCAAAAAAAGAGGGAGCAAAAAGCTCCACCGCAGCATGTTGGTGAAAGAGGTCATATGAATCAAACGCTAGAAACGTCGAGGTGGTTGTATAATTTTATCAATCCACGCTGAAAATACGGTCATTTTTAGGTCCGTCCAAATTTGCCTTTGGTCAGAATTGGCATCTAATCCGGTACTTTGCTTCGGACCTCAGTGTACTCGGCTTCTTCAATCGGAACCCAATGAGCAGTGGCTTGAATCATATCGGAAATAAAATGACGGTCGGGCAGTATCTTAGCTACGACCTTCGTCAAAAAGTAGTTATTACCAACTACTTGAATTTCTTCAAATGATTCATTTGACAACACTTTGAAGTAAGACTTGTTATTAGGATACTTGCGGTATTGCGGAAACGTGTCACTCATTTAAAAACTTTATGTCCTCCAAATATAAATTTGAAAAGAAAGCTACGGAAGCTTATCAAAACAAAGATTTCGAGAATGCGGTATATTGGTATTCTCGCGCCATCAGCGTAAGCCCTGAGGATGCTGAGCTTTACAGCGAAAGAGCGGTGGCTTTCTTTCATCGAAAAATGCTAAAAGAATCATTGGACGATATGAATCGTGCGCAAGAACTGCAGCCCGAAAAACCCTATCGCTATAGCAGCCGTGCCTACATTAAAGACGCTATGGGCGATACGGCAGGTGCCATTGAAGATTATAAGATTGCCGTCAAACTGGATCCTGAAGATGCAGTGGCCCACAACAATTTGGGCTTACTCGAAGAAAAGTTGGGACATATGGCTCAGGCCAAAGCGATGTTTGAATTGGCAGATGCATTGGCACGCGATGCAAGCGGTTCAGATGACCCTTCTGATTATCGACCAAAGAATATACAGCGCGAAATTGATCAGAAGAAAGTCAAGAAATCATTGAGTAGGGAAATGATAAATGTGTTTAGCTCAAAAGAAGGATTTAAAGAATTTGTTAGTTTTATCCGAAACGGATTAAAATAGATGCAACCCTTTTTAGAATTGCTTGCAGAACGTATGCTGCAAAGCGATTTACCTTTAGAAAACCAAGTAGTTATTTTGCCGACAAAGCGTTCGGCAAATTTTTTATCCACCATATTGGCCGAGAGGACAGAAGGCGCCACTTGGCTGCCTGAATTGTTCACTTTGAATGAGTGGGCATCTCAAATTTCCGGTTTGGAGCCTGCCGAAAACCTCCTGACATCCTTCGCCCTTTATGAGGCATATTCTGACACGATGGGTACTGAGGCTCAACCACTCTCCGAATTTCTCTCTTGGTCTTCAGTACTGCAGTCCGACTTCAATGATATTGATGCTTACCTAATTGAGACCCGTTCTATTTTTAGAGAATTGGTTGATTACACTGAAATAGAGCAATTCAGCTTTCTTCGATCACCCCTTTCCGAAAAGCAGGAATCCTACCGACGATTTTGGCGGAAGCTGCCTGATATTTTTGAAAAATTCAGAAAGAGCCTACTTGACAAAAATATCGGAACCTCAGGAATGATTATGCGTCAGGCATCTGAACGCGCCGAAGATTATTTTGCCAAGTACAAAAATCGTTTTGTACGTGTAGCGGGATTTAATGCTTTGACGGCTTCTGAGCGAAAGTTGCTGAAAACGATGGAAGATTCAAGATGTGGAAGGGTCTATTTTGATGCTGACGATTATTTAATGAGGACCGACAAAAACGCAGGAAGATTTATAAAGCGTAACGTCGAATCAGGACTCGGAGAAGTGGTGAAACCAACGACCTCATTTGCTGATAAAAATACCGATATCCGTGTTATTTCTTCTGCTTTTAAACTCGATCAAGCGAATGCCGTCGCAGCCATTCTGGAAAAAACCAGCGAGGAGGACCTGAAAAAAACGGGGTTAATCTTAGCCGATGAATCGATGCTGATGCCTGTGATAGAACGCCTTCCCGAATCCGTTAAAGCCGTTAATGTGACCATGGGTCTGAGTTTGGGCAACAGCTCCTTCAGAAATTGGATAGACGCATGGTTTGAGCTTCACTTGACGACGCGTCGCATTGAAAGGAAGTACTTGCTAAACGTCAGGCGACTCAGTCAACTTCTCAATCATCCTTTCAGCATTCTGATTGGCTTATCGCCACACGCTCCATTTTCTGATTCTTGGGTAAAAATAGATGATTTTGAAGAACAATCAGATGAGAGCGTCTTGCTGGAGCCGCTTCAAAATGAGTTAGGCTTGACCAATAAGAATGTAAGCGCTTTTTTGAATTGGGTCTTGGTGCGCATTAAGCGTTCGGATCTTTCAAAACCTGAAGTAAGAATGGGATTATTGGGCTGCGAAAAGTTATTGGAAACGCTCAACCGATTGGCAGAGTTTTCACGTTTCCGTGAACTGGAACTTACGAATTTGCGCCAAATTTTCCTTCGGGTGTTGGCATCAACAAAGCTCTCTCTCCTTGGAGAACCCATGCAAGGCCTACAGATAATGGGAGTTTTGGAAACCAGAGCTTTATCTTTTAAAAATCTGATTATCTGCTCGGTCGATGAGGGTAATTTTCCAAAGGGAAGTCACACCGAAAGCTTTATCCCTTTTGAGATCCGCAATTTCCATAATTTGCCCGGCCGTCGCGAAAAGGAAGCTGTATTTGCTTATCAGTTTTACCGTCTCTTAAGTCATTCCGAAGATTTTTCGGCTGTGTTTCACTCGGATGCCGGAACATTCAGTGGAGGTGAAATGAGCCGCTACCTGATGCAGGTAAGAGAAGACTTTGAAGATCTGAATCGGTATGAGCAAGTGGAACTTAAGGGTTCCGAATTTGCTTACCATCGCGATAAAAAGACCATCGAAAAAAACAAGAAAGTAGTTGAAACCATCAAGGACTCTCTCGTCGGAAAAGGATTGTCAGCCTCCTCTATCAACCGCTTTTACGAATCGCCATTGGAATGGTATTACTCCAATATTTTGGCACTAGCCGAACCTCAAACTACTGAAATCGATCCTTCCGCCTTTGGAACGATAGTTCACAACAGTTTAGAAAAACTCTTCGAACCTTACCGTGGTGAAGTGATTTCTAAAGAGATCATTGAAATCATTTCAAAGCGAGTCGATCAGGTGGTTAATGAATGTTTTAATCACGAAGCCGGAAAGAAAGATTACCTGCACGGTATAAATCGGCTTCACTTCGAGACGGCTCGAAAAATGATCAATACCTACTTAAGATTTGAAACGCTCGACATTTCGGATGGCGTTGAGATCATTTATTTGGAAAGCGAGCGCCGTGTAGAACGATTTATAGAAGTAGAGCATCATGGAAAAAACCTGAAAGTAAAGATCAAAGGCTTCATTGACCGCATCGAAAAGCGAGACGGAATTCTTTACCTCATCGATTTCAAGACAGGAAATGTAGACCACCGGGATCTTAAATTGACCGTCACGAAGAAAAAAGATTCCTTCGATATGGAATTCTTGTCAGAAAAATTGAAATCAAAAGGCAAAGCCCTACAACTTCTTCTTTATGATTGGCTTCTCGCCAAAGAAAACAAGAAAACAGAAGTAAAAAATCAGATTATCTCACTTGCTGCCCCTGGCAAGCGCGATTTGTATTTAGAGGTCGCAGATAGAGATGCCGCTTTGACGTACTTCGAATCCTTTCTTCGCAACACCATCGTCCAAATGCTGGACAGCTCGGAACCTATCGAAGCTTCAGAATCGTTTCAATACGCAGTATTCGAATAAAAAAAGCGTCCGTTTGGGACGCTTTTAAACCTGCAAGGAAAATTTTGAAACCATACAATCTTTCGATTGTGCTTTAAAGACGTAGCGGTTTTAAAAGGTTGTCTTTAACTGAAAAAATACTTGGTTCTTATGGGAATAAAAGAGGGCAAAAGAAAAAAGCGCCTCGAGAGACGCTTTTTTAAAACCTGCAAGAATAATTTGAAACCATGAGCAATCTCGAGGATTGCACACTAAAGACGAAAGAAAAACAGGTGGTTGCTTTATGCTTTTGAATTGGTGAATTTATAACCCACTCCCCGCACAGAGTGAAAGTATCTCGGATTCTTTGAGTCAGGCTCGAAATGCTTGCGAAAGGACAGGATGTAGTTGTCAATGGTTCGAGTAGTAGGATAAACATCATATCCCCATACCGTGTCAAGAATTTCCTCTCGTGCTACAACCTTTCCTTCATTTTCAATCAAAAACTTCAATAGATGAGTCTCCTTTTTGGAGAGGCTCTTTACTTCTCCGCTCGCATTTTTTATTTCGTAATTATTAAAGTCTACGGTATTATCGCCAAACCTGTAGCTGTCTAAATCTTCTTGTACAACTTCAGTCGGGGTGGTCAATCGCAAGAGATTTTTAACGCGAAGGAGTAGTTCTTCCAGATTAAAGGGTTTGGTCAAATAGTCATCTCCGCCTGCCTTTAATCCCTCCACCCGATCGTTTCCGGTCGATTTTGCACTGAGAAAAAGTATAGGTATGCGTTGATTTCGAACCCGCAGTGTTTTACAAACCGTTATGCCGTCGACCTTTGGCAACATAATGTCCAGAATGCACAAGTCAAATCGTGCTTTTTCAGCCAAGTCCAGCGCCTCCTTCCCGTCCATAGCCGGGGTTACGTCATAACCCTCCATTTCCAAATTGAAACGGATCATTTCAATCAGACTCTCTTCATCTTCGACCAAAAGTATGCGCTTCTTTTTTGTTTCTTCCATGGCTATCGTTTTCAATAAACTTTAGCAGTCCATGCCTTGTTCATGCTAAGATTATATTTGAACAAAAATAAACAGGTGGACAAGACAGCAATACTTAAGAGAGCAAACGAAATCAACAAAAACACCCTCATGGAAACCCTCGGCATCGAGTTCACCGATTTTGGTGATGATTTCGTGGAAGCTACCATGCCCGTCAATTCACGGGTGCATCAACCGGCAGGTCTTCTACATGGAGGCGCCACGGCTGCACTGGCTGAATCATTGGGTAGTTGTGGAAGCTTCATAATGATGGGTGATGAAGCGGCTGGGGTCGTAGGAATAGAAATCAACGCCAATCACATACGAAGCATTAAGGAGGGCACCGTCCGGGCCAGAGGAACACTCGTACACAAAGGAAGAAAAACCCACGTTTGGGATATTAGAGTGACCGATGAAAATGGCAAATTGATTTCCGTATGCCGGCTAACCAACATGATTTTGCCCAAGTGACCAAAAGCGAGGATTTCCGCAAATCATTTGAATTTTCCCTCTCGGAAGGACTCCCATTTATGCTTTATCGAATTCCGGGTTATGACCCGGAAATAGCAGATATCCAGGGTAGTTCAGAATACATCGTAAAACCTTGGAACGATTCAGTTTTCGCTCTCGCAGAAGTTCGCCAACGAAAGCCTTCCACCCTGCCTTCTGAAACTAGTCAAAAGGAATACCGCGAAAAATTTTCTAAATACGCTGAAGCCTTTGAAAAAGGCCTTTTAAAGAAGGCAATATTATCAGCGATCATTCGCGAAAGGAAACCTGAAAACTTCAGTGCAGTAGATTTTTTTTATCGCTTGTGCGAAAAATATCCCGGCGCCTTTTGCTACCTGCTTTTTCATCCCGATCATGGCACATGGTGTGGGGCCACTCCCGAAGTCTTGGTAGAAGAATCGAAAGGCATTTACCACACGGTGGCGCTGGCAGGAACACAACCGTGTAACCCTACAGAAAATTACGATTGGCAAGAGAAAGAGAAGGAGGAGCAAGGTTTGGTGAGCGACCATATCCGGAAAACACTTCAAGATTCAGGAGCTACTGATATTAAAGAATCTTCCCCTTATACAGTCCGTGCCGGTGAGGTGGTTCATTTAAAAACAGACTTCCGGTTCAATTTCGAACGTCCTGTCAAAGAACTACTCGAAAGTCTGCATCCCACTCCCGCAGTGGCAGGCCTGCCCGTCAGTCAATCGATCGATTTAATCAACCGGACGGAAAGCCATAACCGCGATTTGTACTCGGGTTATTTGGGAATCTTATCGGGTACTCGGGTCAATGTTTTTGTAAACCTTCGCTGCATGCAAATTGGAACAGAGGACGTAGCACTTTATGTTGGTGGAGGTCTAACCGCAAAAAGCGATGTAGAATCAGAATGGATGGAAACGCGACTAAAAGCAAAAACACTCTTAAATTTGCTAAAAACCGGACATTGATACTCTCTGACAAAAAAGGAATTCATACCCTCGTAAATGCTGCGAAGTTTTTTGGTGTAAAGCATGTGGTAATCTCACCCGGCTCCAGAAACGCTCCGATTACCATTTCGTTTAATCGCTCGGGCTATTTCACTTGCCACAGCATTCCCGATGAACGCTCGGCAGGTTTTTATGGTCTGGGCTTGGCTTTAAAGACAGGGGATCCCGTTGTTCTGATTTGCACCAGTGGTTCGGCAGCCGCCAATTACCTTCCTGCTATTACGGAGGCCTTCTTCAATAGAGTGCCGCTCGTAGCCATCACGGCCGACAGGCCATTGAGCTGGACTGACCAAGGAAACGGTCAGACCATCAGACAAGAAGGGATTTTTTCCAATCACATCAAGAATTGGTTTTCTCTCATTTCAGAACCGCGCAATGAAGAAGAGGAATGGCAAAATCGTCGTCAACTCTCAAAAGCATTTAATACGGCACTTTCGCTCGATCCGGGTCCCATCCACATCAACGTTCCGCTTTTCGAACCGCTCTATCAAACCATAAAAACTGACGAAAACAGTTCCGATCGTTTTTACCGCAGCGAATTGATTGATGCGCCCATTGCCATGGAAGCAGCAAAAGAGCTGGCTGATTTGGTTGAATCAAACCAAAAGGTGATGATTTTAGTCGGACAGCATCGCCACGATAAAAGTTTGCTGCAATTACTGGAGCGATGGTCCGATTTTCCCAACGTAGTCATCTTGACCGAGACAACCGGTAACATCGGCATCTCGAAAGCCATAGACACCATCGACCGTATTGTGATGCCGCTTGAGAAGAACGATAATTTAGAAGAATACTTACCCGAAGTGCTGATCACGTTGGGAGGATATGTCATCTCTAAAAAGCTCAAAAATCTCTTGCGTAAACATAAGCCTGATGCGCATTGGCATATTCATCCGCACGAATCAGGACTGGATACTTATATGAGTTTGACTCGAGAAATTCACTCGGACCCGAGCCATTTTCTCACGGAAGTACTGGAAAGCTTGCGCGGTGAATTGAAAGGAAATTTTACCGAAAAATGGCTTGAACTGAAAAAGCTAGCAGCTACAAGTCATCAGGCCTATTTGGAAAACGCTCCTTATTCTGATTTTAAGGTTTTTGAGATCATTCAGGAATATCTGGATTCGACCGGAAATTTGACCCTTCACCTCTCAAACAGCACCCCGGTGAGGTATGTGCAACTTCTTGGTCTCAGCGAAAACCTAACCTACCACTGCAACCGAGGTACGAGTGGAATTGATGGCTGTACCAGCACTGCCGCAGGTTGGGCCAAGGCAGCTGCGGATGATGAGGTCTTGCTCATCACAGGTGATATGTCCTTTGTTTATGATTCAAACGGTCTCTGGAATAATCGTCTGCCCGAAAACCTCAAAATTATTGTGATCAACAATCAAGGAGGTGGAATTTTTCGAATTATCGAAGGGTCTGATTCAGAAGAAGAGCGAGAAAAGTTTTTTGAAGCTCATCACCCTGTAAATATAGAAAGGTTGGCATCAGCCTTTGACCTGTCCCACGTTTGCGTCCACGATGAAAAAACTTTGCGCAAAGCCTTGCCCCGATTCCTAAAACAGAATGGAGCTGGTATTTTGGAAGTTGTGACGCCTGCAACTGTCAACGACCGAATTCTCAAAGAATACTTCAAAAAGATCGCGAAGAATTTTGAAGTGAGTCTTAAATCGGAAGCCCGATAAAATTATTTCTGTTTTTCCATCCAAGCCAATGCATCAAATACATCATTGAACACTCTGGTGGCGCGCTGAGGTTTAAAGTGGCGCAAATAAAAAGTTGTGGCGATTTTATGCGCAAAGGTGCTGATCAAAATAGCATCTGCTTTCGAGAATCGGTTTTCGTTATGCGCCATGTATTCGTAAACACCTTCGGCGATTGAAGATCCGTAACCTAATTCAATAAGAACGGGAAGCCGCTCTCCGTCATTTCTTTCGGCAATGTATTGGCGAATCTGCTTGATATCATCAAGTGAAACTTGCTCTCCTTCTTTAAGCTTCAAATAATAAAAGCCTCGAGAATCAGGATAAAAAATAAATGAAGGAGTATGGAGCTTATTAATCTTCGCCATGGAGCTAAAGTTAGGACTTCCTTTTCGCTTCATTTTAAAAGATTCAGGCGGATACTCACATTCGACTCTTCATATCAACAACGAACTGAGAGGAGTGTTAATAAATCTGAGCATGAAAATGATCCGTATATTCTCTCGATTCTTACGAACTTTGCCGCATATGACGAAAACAGAAGCGTGGTTCAAAGCTTTTCGTTTGAGGACACTGCCTCTCTCGTTTTCAAGCGTTATTTTGGGAAGTTTGATGGCCTTGTACAAAAACTCTTTTGATGGCTCAATCCTCGTTGGCGCGCTACTAACGACTCTCTTCTTGCAAATTCTGAGTAATCTGGCTAATGACTATGGTGATTTTGTAAACGGAGTAGACAACGCGGAGCGAACAGGTCCCGAACGCAGTGTGCAGAGTGGGCTGATCTCGGCCAAGGAGATGAAAATTGCCATTATTTTATTCTCCATATTGTCGTTCTCCTCGGGGATTTGGCTCTTACTTAATGCCTCAGACAATATTGAATTCGGCGCACTAACCGCATTCTTTGTTTTGGGATTACTGGCCATTGCAGCAGCAATAAAGTACACCGTTGGTAAAAATCCCTACGGCTATCAAGGCCTCGGAGATGTGGCAGTTTTCCTGTTTTTCGGCATTACCGGAGTGGCAGGCACCTTCTATTTACATACCGCCGAACTTTCTTGGTTAGACCTGCTACCTGCCGTTTCGATCGGAGCTTTGGCTACCGGGGTTTTGAATCTTAATAATATGAGAGACATTGATAACGACAGGTCATCGGGGAAACGATCATTGGTAGTCGTGATGGGGTTCGAGTCAGCACGCATATACCACGTTATTCTTTTGGTTGTTGCGCTGACCAGTGCTCTAACTTATACCTTAATCAATTTTACCTCCGGTTACCAATTCGTATTTCTCATCACCCTTCCGCTTCTTTTTCAAAATGCGATGGTCGTTTTACGCACTGATCGCTCTTCTGAGCTGGATCAGGAACTACGCAAATTGGCTTTTACGACTTTACTTTTTGCGATGACTTTCGGGCTAGGATTAGTGTACTGATGAGAAAAGCTGAATTTTTAAAGCATACACTTGACTTCAAATCTCCCGGTGGAACCAGCCGCGGTGTTTTACACAGTAAACCTTCTTGGATTGTCAAATTAGAAGAAGGTGGTAAAACAGGCTTTGGTGAAGTGAGCCTTCTGCCGGGACTTTCCATCGACGACCGGCCGAAAATTGAACAGACACTCCGTCAAGTACTTCTAGATTGGCAAGAAGGAAAAGAGCCGGCCGACCTGGAAAATTGGCCTTCCATCCGTTTTGCTATTGAGGTGGGGCAGCTTTCGCTGAAGGCAGAAAGTCCTTTTACGCTGTTTCCATCTGATTTCTCCGAAAAGGGGGAGGGAATCGAAATTAACGGCTTGGTATGGATGGGTTCTAAAAAGGAGATGAAGGCGCGCATTAGAGAAAAGCTCGATCAAGGATTTAACTGCATTAAGCTCAAGATCGGAGCGATAAATTTTGCGGAAGAGTTGGATTTACTCAAAGCCATTCGCCAAGAATATACTGCCAATGACGTCGAATTGCGTGTTGATGCAAATGGCGCCTTTTCTCCGTTGGAGGCGCTCGAAAAACTGAATCGTCTTGCAGAATTTGATCTACACAGTATTGAACAACCCATACGCCGGAAGCAATGGGAAGACATGGCAGCTCTTTGCAATGCATCACCAATCGATATAGCCTTGGATGAAGAGCTGATCGGTATAAAATCAGAGGATGAAATGCGTGAGATGCTTGATACAATAAGGCCTCAAGCTATTGTGATAAAGCCTGGATTGGTAGGCGGCTTGTCCATGACAAGGAGGTGGATAAAGCAAGCCGAAAACATCGAAGCTTACTGGTGGATTACCTCAGCCCTCGAGGGCAATATTGGCTTGAATGCCATCGCTCAGTTCACAGCTACCTATGACACTGATTTACCGCAAGGCTTAGGTACGGGACAAGTATACTCTAATAATATACCTTCGCCACTTAACGTAAGAGGAAGCAAGTTATATTATTCGCAATCTGATGACTGGAAACTACCCACAGAGCTGTGAACCCCTTTTCGGCATATCGCGGCATTCGTCTGAACGGTAGATTTATTAATTCAGAAGATTTACATTCCGTTGAACCAACTGACTCTTTTGAAAAAGAAGTATTGGACTACTGCATCCATCTTTTCGATGATGGAAATGACACGGTAGTCACCACTTCAGGCTCTACCGGCGCTCCCAAAGAATTAGTCTTTCCAAAATCAGCATTGATAAAAAGTGCAGAGGAAACAAACGACTATTTCAATCTTCATTCTCAAAGCAAGGCATTGCTCTGCTTGCCGCTGCAATATGTAGCGGCAAAGCTGATGGTAGTAAGGGCCGTAGTAGGAGAATTTGAATTGATCACAAAAATGCCGGCGATAAATCCATTGAAGGACCTGACCAAAACGATTTCTTTCGTACCCATGACTCCTCATCAAGCTGCTACTGCCTTGTTGGATTCACCCAAATCTTTTGATCTCGTGGAAATCTTGCTTTTGGGTGGTGGGAAAGTTTCAAGAGAATTGAGAGGGAAGCTCTCCGAATTAGCGGTAAAGAGTTTCATCGGTTTTGGCATGGCAGAGACATTGACCCACTTTGCGCTGAACAAAATTTCACGTGATACAGGTTCCCATTTTCACAAACTGAGCGATGTGAAAATAACTACAGACGAAAGAGGTTGTCTGGTCGTAAACAGACCGGGTATAACGGAAGGAAATCTCCTTACAAATGACTTGGTGGAGTTGACCGACGAAGGGTTCAAGTGGCTCGGACGAATAGATAACCTCATCAATTCAGGCGGAGTTAAAATCATTCCCGAAGAGGTGGAGCAAAGCCTACACTCAATAATTGATTCTAATTTCTTCATTGCGGGAATTCCCGATTCAATGCTGGGAATGAAAGTCGTTTTATTCATAGAAGGGTCGGAAAAGCCTGATTTGGAGAAGGTTGATTTTCAAGAGAAATACCATCGACCGAAGGAAATAATCAACATGAAAACCTTTCTTTACACGCGTTCGGGAAAGATAAGGAGGAAAGAAACGGTGCAACAGCGTCTCGGCTTTACCGATTGCTAATGTAGTTTCGCCATCTTTCGAGCACGGAAGAAAAATCTTCAGGGATCGCCGACTCGAAATTCATTCGTTCACCTGTATGCGGATGGGTAAGCTCCAGCTTCCCTGCGTGCAGAGCTTGTCTCGGAAGCAAGTCGAAATTATTCATCACAAATTGCTTGTATTTGCTGAACTGTGTTCCTTTCAGGATTTTGTTTCCGCCATATTCAGGATCATTAAAAAGCGGATGATTAATATGCTGAAAGTGTGCCCGAATCTGATGAGTCCTTCCCGTTTCGAGCTTGCATTCTACCAAGGTAACGTAGGTGAGACGCTCCAAAATCTTGTAGCGGGTGCGTGCTTCCTTGCCGTACTCACCTTCGGGAAAGACCGTCATGACCTTTCGATTTTTTAGAGATCGACCAATATGCCCCTCTATCATCCCATCTTCTGAAATATCGCCCCAAGCCAGTGCGTAATAACGCCTATCGATGGTGCGCTCAAAAAACTGCAAAGACAAATTCGTTAAAGCTCTTTCCGTTTTTGCCACTACCATCACTCCCGTCGTATTTTTATCGAGTCGATGCACCAAACCGGGTCTGCCGGGAATGGCTCCTTTTGCCTCAGGCAAATTGTCAAAATGATGAATGAGCGCATTTACCATGGTGCCTGAATAATTCCCATACCCGGGATGGACCACCATATTTGAAGCTTTATTCACTATGATCATGTGATCATCCTCGTAGAGAATATCCAGCGGAATATCCTCAGGAATCAATTCGATCTCGCGCTTGGGGTAAGGCAGGACAATGGAGATATCGTCGTCGGGCTTCACCTTATAATTCGCTCGAACTTTTTGGTCGTTCACGCGGATGTTGCCCTCAGCGGCAGCATCCTGAAGCTTTGTGCGCGAGGTATTCGGAATCCGGTCCATCAAAAACTTGTCGATGCGCAAAGGCTCTTGCCCGGGATCAGCCTGGATACGGTAGTGCTCGAAGAGTTCTTCGTCGCTATCGCCGTGCTCTATTTCCTTATCGCTCAATGGCTAACTTTTTTACACTTTGGCGACCTTTTGCGTCAGAAACTCGCAGGAGGTAAATCCCCGGACGAAGGGAGGAAACGTCTAGTGATTCGGTAACCCGATTCTGTTGAACCAACCTACCGCTCAGGTCGAAAACTGAAATAGTAAGCAGGGTTTGCGCTGTCGACAGGATTCGAACGTGCTGATTTGCGGGATTGGGATAGATGCGCAGCCCCGGAATCGTTGCCGAATCTTCAGTTGAAGCGACGATGTCTTCATATCCTTCGGTGGTAAACATTGGCCGAATCATCGTAGAGGCCTGAGCCGCAGCCGATGAAGCTTCCCAACCATTTCCGTCGTCGAAATAGAAATTACCCTCGTTTCCCGTCGTATTCAAATCGAGACCTACGCGCAGACCTGATGACTGAGAGGATTGCTGAATGCCAACGAAGAAAGTTCCCGAAGGAATAAATACGGGCTCATCAAATTGATAAAGAATCTTTTGATGGTACTCTTCCTGCCCGTAGGTAAATTCATGTTGTGCCGAAACCAGCTCGGTGCCGGGTTCGCCTCCGTTATCTTCCCAGACCTTTATCGTGAATGGTGTGTTCTCATAATTTATTCCGATGGGCATGGTGTAGATACGAAGCGCCCAAATAGAATCGGATTTAAAATTGGTAAATTTCAAGGCCATTCTCGAGCTATTCCCGGCTACGGCATATCCCGCTTCGGCAGAGCCATCATCATAAGAATAATGGGTGTAAAACGTTTGCTGAAAGCGGTAAGAGTTATTGCTCGAAGTATTCCCGAAGTCAGCCGTACCCAAGTTGATACTTACATCGTAAATCAACTCGTCTTCGGCCAATGTCGGATCATAGGTGTACTGGTTTCCGTCCTCTTGCAATTGATGGGTGTACTCCACCGTACTCTGAGCGGGAATAGGTGGTTCATTAAAATTTGGCAGAACGTCAATAATCGAACCTTCGTGAGAGATGACGATCTCATTTTCCTCCAAGGTTCTGGGACCGTCATTGAGATTTCTGAAGAGTACCTGAATCTCATCCAACATACTTTCACCTTGATTTTCTCCGTAGTGCGAAAGCGGCATGGCGGTGTAATTTTCCAAAAATGACTTCGGTCCATCCACAAATGCCACATCATTTACAATGGGATCATTATTCAGGTTGTTTTGGTCCAGCCAAACGTAGTCTATATTCCAGACGCTGTAAAGCCCTTGAAGGAAGGCGACGTTTCTAAAGCGAAATTTGAATCCTGCTTTAAGGTAACGCGTATCAGTTATGGGGAGATAGACAAAGGTAAATTCCGAGGTATTTGACACCTCTAAGGTTGACCATACCCAAAACCATTCATCTAACTCAGGAGCATAAAATTCCAGAAACAAAGAGTCAGTTGTTGCATTGGGGCCAAAAAATGTGATCCCCTGTGGTTGATAGTAGAAACTTAATCCTATCCCGTCATCAGGCCCATATTCTAAATTGATAGGACATGAGGTGAGTGTATCTGCGGGACCGGTTCCCGACTCAAAAGAGTAGGGATAACCTACCTCATCGGTTCCATCAAAGCTTACCACTCCCACCGTTGGGGAATTCAGCGCCAGCCCTCTGTTCAGAACAGCTTTTTCTTGCTCCCAAAGAATCGAATTGCCCTCATCGTTGCTCGGAAAATTATTGGCGCTGAAATCATCGATAAACGGGAGTTCAATGAGCTCGTCGTCTTTGGGGTCAAATTTTAGAGCCCTTTTTTTTGCTGTAGCCCTTTCTGTAATAATCGTGGCAGGAAAGATCAGCTCTTGCGCAACCAGTTGAAAAGGCAATAACAAGGCGAGTAGGTAGAGCAGTTTCTTAATTTCCATAAGATGAAGTGTCGATAGGCGATTGTAGGTTATTCACTACCGCGGTGTCGGTAGTTAAATAAAGATCAATAAAAGTTCCAAGGTTGATCATCTCATTTCTTGGAGGTATTTGATTCACAACAAAGGCGAAGCTGGTGTCTTTGGCGGTTTGGCAGCCCTCGCATGACAAAACGCTACCCACGTTTAGCGATGAGGAAATAATCAATTCGTATGCTTCGGTATAGGTCAGCCCACGCAAATCAGGGGCCGTTGTGGGCACGGTTGAGGTTTGACCCAGAATGAGATTCACTCCCTCCCCTTTTCTGACTTTTTCGCCGGGCTGCAAATTTTTTCCATTGTACTCCAAGCCCACCACGCAATCCGTACACGACTCATCGGGACGGTATTTTAATGAGACCAGTTTAAGCCCTGTAATTTCCAGAATGGGAATGGCAATTCTCTTTGACTTCCCGATTAAATCGGGAGCCTCTACCATTTCGGGCACTGTGCTATTAATTGTAAGATAAATGGTCCTGCCTCTTTTGACTTGTTTCGTGGCTTTCGGATTCTGTGAAACTATCGATCCTCTCGGAAACTCATCGGTGTAAATGCTGTCGGTCACCTCATAGGTCATGTCCATGTTAGACAGTAAGCCTGCTACCTCCTCCACCGATTTACCCTTAATGTTTGGAACAGCCATCGACTCACCGTGCATGGTGTACATTCCTAACCACTGCACGGTCAGAAAAATGACCAATGAAATAAAGATGAAAATCAGAAGGACGTTCATCCAGACCCTTCCACTTAATATGAATCGAAAAAATCCTTTCATTCAAAATGTAATTGCCGGCAAAGATAGCAAGAACCCGCACGAATTAAACGTTCTAAAGACGGTACTAGTACACTTGAGATCGGGTTATGAGAAAAAACATGTTCAAACTTTCAAAAAATAGTGTAGCGCAATGGCAGCCTCGGTCCTAACTTCACATTCTTATGGGTAAAAAAAGAATCGGTATCGTTTGCGGAGGATATTCGGGCGAGGCAGTAGTCTCGATGAAATCAGCTCAAATGTTACTCAATAATATTGATCGAGAGAAGTTTGAACCATTTCAAATGGTGATCGAAAAAGGCAATTGGCATGTACTTATCGAGGGAGAACAACAATCAATCAGCACTAAAGATTTTTCATTCGAATGCAAAGGAGATCGGGTCAGACCCGAAGTATGCCTTGTGATCGTACACGGTACTCCGGGAGAAGATGGGTTGCTACAAGGATATTTCGATATGATCGATATGCCCTATACCACGGGTAGCGTGCTCAATTTGGCATTGACATTTAACAAGCGTTTTACCAACGATGTGCTTCGCGAAAGAGGTTTTCACACGGCGAGAGGTGTCTTGCTGCAATCGCCGGCCGACTTCAACGAAGCAGAAATCGTCGAAAAGTTGAAACTGCCCGTTTTTGTGAAGCCCAACCAAGGCGGATCGAGCTTAGGAATTTCAAAAGTGACTAAAACTGAAGACCTCAAGGCTGCGGTAGAAAAGGCCTATCGCGAAAACTCCGACATCTTGATTGAAGAGTATTTGGATGGTCGGGAATTCACTTGTGGGGTGATTTGCGGAAGGGAAAAATACCAAGCATTGGCCGTAACCGAAATTGCCACGGAAAGAGAGTTTTTCGATTACGAAGCAAAATACAGTTTGGACCAAACTCGAGAAATAACACCGGCCGAGCTTCCTGAGGATTTGTACGAGACCTGCCGTAGTACTTCCGAAAAAATTGCAAAATCATTTCAATGTAAAGGGGTCGTGCGCATCGATTACAAACTCGTTGGAAATGTTTTTCACGTTATCGAAATCAATACCGTACCAGGGATGACCGAAACCAGCCTCGTTCCGCAACAAGCTGCAGCGATAGGTATTGGCAAGAAAGAGCTGATCGATTTAATGATCGAGTCCGCGCGCTACTAGAAACTTGTCTTAAGGTAATCGGTGAACTTTTTCAAAGCACGGACGCGGTGGTTCTTCTGCTTCTTTTCGTCCATGGTCATTTCAGCAAAAGTTCTCGATTCGCCTTCCGGCATAAAGATGGGATCGTAGCCAAATCCCTCCGCACCGCTTTTCGCTTCAGCGATCTGCCCCTTCACTTCTCCCGAGAAAAGATTCTTATCCTCTTCTGTGACGAATGCAATCACCGTTCTGAACTTCGCCGATCGATCTTTTTGGAAACGCAATTCGCTGAGCAGCTTCTGCATATTAGCATCGGCATCCCGGCTTCCCGAATAATGGGCGGTATCCACTCCCGGCAGTCCGTTTAAAGCTGTAACCTCGAGTCCTGTATCATCGGCAAAAACTGGAATCTGATAGCGATCAAAAATGTAGTTTGCCTTTTGGAGGGCATTTGCTTCCAGTGTTCTACCTGTCTCGGGGATTTCGCCCTCAAAACCAATGTCTTTAAGCGAGACCAATTCAAAATCATCGCCGAGGGCATTACGGATTTCGGCCAGCTTATTCGGGTTGTTTGTTGCGAAAACGATTTTCATGCGAGTCGATGTTTTCCAGAATTTCTTTTTCAATTCTTTCGAGGTACTTGTATAAGCTCTTGTTTCTCCAGCGGATAAAGGTCATTCGCCAAAAGGTGAGGCTATAACGGTAGGGCAAACGGAGTTCACGCACAATTAAGATGCTGAGCGGAAAAAATAAAATCAGGGCGAGCGAGACTTTCAGCGGAGTTGGCGATAGGGAAAGCACGAAAAGCGATGCAAATAAAGCAACCAGAGGAAACAGCACAATCATTCCCACAAGTTTCAAAGAGCTGTGAAATTGCCGATCGCGAATCTTACTGTCCAGAAATAACTTGATGGTAAAATACGCGGGTGCATGTACCAGCCAAGCCAAGAGAAAAACGGGCAACAACAGGAGCAAAAAAATGGATTGCAAAACACGGTAGAGACTTCCCGTACGAAAGATAAAAAAGAATGGCGCTCTCAGATTTCTGCGTTTCATCTCTCCGTCGTAGATAAAGAGCCGACGGAAATAGCTGCTTTCCTCATCTAAACTTTCAAGTGCCTGTTCTCTCGATTTATAAAACGGGCTCCCACTCACCTTCTTTCCGTTAGTTGATTGGGGATAGAAGGGCAGGATTCTTTCCAACTCAATGTCAAAGGCTTTCAGGGCTCTTTTTCCCTCTATGTGTATGATCTCTTTGGAAAGTTCTTCGTAGACTTCTTTCTTAAGGGAAGTCATGGCTTTGGCCTTATTCTCCAAAATTTGGTCGTGGTATTCCTGAACGGAAATAGGCTTTCCGTAGCTCATCAGCACTTTTGATTGCGAATCACTGTAGTTGCTGTAGTTTAGTCCTAAAGGAACCACTTTAATATCAAGGTTTTCGTTACCTTCCAAAGCCCCAAATAAAATTCGGGTAAACCCTTTGCTCAGCGGTCTGAGCTTGCGAACTCCCTCATGAGTAGCTTCCGGAAAAAGAAGTAACACCTTTCCACTTCTCAGAATTTCATAGCACTTTTCAAAAGTCTCCTCGTTTTTTGCCAAATTTTGAATACCATCTCTTTGGCGGTACACGGGCATCATTTGAATGGAGTGAAAAAAACGCCGCGCCGCAGGCGACTTGAAGACATCGGCCCGAACCAAAAAATGGATGGTGCGCGGACAAAGCGTAGCGGGCAAAAGCGCATCCATAAAAGCATTCTGATGATTGGGTGCCAACAGCACCGGACCTTCTTTCGGAAGGTTCTCCTCACCCCTTATCTCCACTTTGCGGTAGAAAAGTCGGATAGCCAACCGCACCCAAAAACGCAAATGAAAATAATAGAGCTTGTGAATCATCGCAATTCTGCCCCCAAAGCAGATTCTAATTCGTTTTGAATCTGAGCCATGGTTTGTTCGATTTTCTTATCAGTCAATGTCTTCTTTTCGTCCCTCAAAATAAAAGAAACGGCATAGCTCTTTTTGCCTTCAGGCAAATTCTTACCATCATAAACATCAAAAAGACCGACCTCCTTCAATAGATTTCCCGCTTTAGCGTAAGCCAATTTTTCGATTTCCGCGAAGGCAATACTTTGATCCAAAAGAAGTGATAAATCGCGACGAACCGTGGGAAATTTGGGCAAGTCCTCCACCGTTTTAGCAGCATGCTTCATTTTGCGCAGGGCGGCTGACAGATTGATCTCAGCGTAGAGAACAGGCTTTTTAATACCGTACGCTTTTAAGGCCTTCGGACTTATTTGCCCCATAGTGGCATATGATTTCTCTCCTTTTTTCAGAACCGTCACCTCATTCAGAAACCTGTGGGTTCCCTTGTCGGCAATCAACCTTTCCAATCCCATCATCTCAAATATCCCATCAACCTCGCCTTTCAGGTCAGAGAAAGAAAATGCCGTATCGGGATTGTTCCAGCTTTCGCGAAAGCGATTTCCGACTAAGCCTAAAGCTAGCGTCAAGGTTTCCTTGTAGCCTTGTTCAGCTTTTTCATAAGCTGTTCCTACTTCGTAGAATAGCAATCGCTCAGCCTGACGATTCAAGTTATACGAAATGGCTTCAAGGAGGCTAATGGCCAAGTTTGGTCTGAGAACATCGAGTTCCATACTCAGCGGATTCAGCATACTTACCAAATTCTCGGTAGCATCTTCTCCTACTACCTTTTGAATTTTGGCAGATTCAGTCAAGCCATTCGACATGATTTCGGAAAAACCCCTTGCGGAAAGTGCATCCGCCAATGATTGAATCACTGCATTGGACTCGGGCTTCTGCGCGATACTCACGGATATGGACATCCGATCGGGCAGCTCAATGGAGTTATAGCCGTAAATTCTCAATACCTCTTCTACCACATCGGCCTCGCGGGTTACATCCACGCGATAGGAAGGCACCTTCAGTTCATAGTTTTCACCTGACTTCCGATAATCAAAATCAAGTGAATCGAAGATAGTTTCCAATTCACTCTCAGAAATAGCGGCTCCGCAGAGGTCATTTATTCGCTTGAGCGTAATCTCGATTTCATTTGTCTCGGGCAGCTTGGTCACCTCATGATTGATTGGACCAAGTAGCTTCCCGCCCGTCAGTTCCGCAATCAGTTGAGCCGCTCGCTTAAGAGCGAATAGGGTCATCTCGTGATCTACTCCCCGCTCGTATCGAAAGGAAGCATCCGTATTTAATGCATGTCTCTTCGCCGTCTTTCTTACCCGCGAAGGATTAAACCAAGCGGCCTCGAGAAAAACGTTTTTGGTTTCGGTGGTAACACCCGACTCAATTCCTCCAAAAACACCGGCGATGCAAAGTCCGCCCTTTTCATCGCAAATCATAAGGTCTTTCCCGGAAAGTTTGCGTTCCACCTCATCGAGGGTAGTGAATTTGGTGCCTTCCGGCAAGGTTTTCACCAAGACGGTTTTGCCGGATATCTTGTCGGCATCAAAAGCGTGGAGCGGATGACCCAATTCATGAAGTACATAATTCGTTATGTCCACAACCGAATTAATGGGTTGCAACCCAATTGATCTCAAGCGATTTTGCAGCCATCCGGGTGATGGACCGACACTGACCCCTTCAATGTAAAGGCCTGCGTACTGACCACAGCCATCGGCATCTTCTATTTTTACCTTTATCGGATTTCCATCCGATAAGTCTATGTCGGTTTCAGGAAGTTCAGCTCTGACTTTTTCTTTCAGACTCAGTCGGGCAGCTAAATCGCGGGCTACACCAAAATGCCCGAAGGCATCGGTGCGGTTCGGTGTCAAGCCAATTTCGAATACGTGGTCATTTTCTACTTCGAGTACATCTGCCGCTGCAGTTCCAACAGGTGTCTCGCCAGGCAGCACCATAATTCCATCGTGGCTTTCGCCAATGCCAAGTTCATCCTCGGCGCAGATCATACCGAAACTTTCTTCTCCTCTGATCTTCGCCTTCTTGATTTTAAATGGTTTCTCCGGCTCGGGCATTAAGGTGGTGCCTACCGTAGCCACGAATACTTTTTGTCCCTCCGCCACATTGGGTGCGCCACAAACGATGTTTAATAACTCGCCCGTTCCCACATCTACTTTGGTTACCTTCAACTTATCGGCATTGGGATGTGAGAAGGCTTCTTTAATATGGCCTACCACCACACCTTTCAAGCCTCCGGGCACCGACTCAAAAGGTTCGAGCTTTTCAACTTCCAAACCCGTATCGGTTAGAATTTCAGAGACTTCCTCAGGACTTAAGTCAAAATCCAGATAGTTCTTCAGCCAATTGTAAGAGACTTTCATTTAAGAAAAAGTTTAACCGACAAAACTAAAAATTTAAGCCTAGGAAATCCTGCTCCAATTGGGCTTATTAAAGATCACTTCTTTGGCTCGACGGAGAATATTGGCATTCTTTTCGAGTTTGAGATCGGGGTCTTCGTCCAATAAATCGATGGCGACGTTTCTGGCGAAAGCCAAAATCTTGCCATCGGTGGCCAAATTGGCCAGGTTTAAATCCAAGATCGCCGCTCTGACGAGTGCCCATTAAATCGCCCGGACCGCGCAGTTCGAGATCCACTTCCGAAATCCGAAAACCATCGTTGGTTTCTACCATCGTTCGCATTCGTTTACGGGCTTCGTTGCTGACTTTCTTGTCCGTAACGAGAATGCAATAGGATTTCTCCGCCCCTCTTCCCACACGGCCTCGGAGCTGATGAAGCTGCGAAAGCCCGAATCGCTGAGCACTTTCAATCACCATAACGGAAGCGTTGGGGACATTCACCCCCACTTCAATCACCGTCGTGGCGACCATAATTTGTGTTTTTCCCTCGGCAAAGCGATTCATCTCAAAATCCTTGTCTTGCGGTTTCATCCTTCCGTGTACCACACTAATTTGGTAATCCGGCTTAGGGAAACGGCGCTCGATGCTTTCGTAGCCATCCATCAAATCTTTTAAATCGAGCGTTGATGATTCTTCAATCAGGGGATACACCACATAAATCTGCCTGCCGCGGCGAATCTGATCTTCCATAAAACCGAAAATCTTGATGCGGGCATTGTCGAAAACGTGGCTGGTGTCAACGGGTTTTCTACCGGGCGGAAGCTCGTCGATGACGCTCACTTCCAAGTCGCCATAGAGTGTCATGGCGAGCGTTCGCGGTATGGGTGTGGCGGTCATCACCAGAACATGCGGTGGTTGCGTATTTTTTCGCCAGAGTTTCGCGCGTTGGGCTACTCCGAATCGGTGCTGTTCGTCTATGACAGCCAAGCCGATATTCTTGAACTGCACCTTGTCTTCCAGTAACGCGTGTGTCCCCACCAAAAGGTGCACCTCTCCCGACATCAGACCTGCGTGGATTTCACGGCGCTTGGCGGTTTTGGTAGAACCGGTCAGGATTTCCACCCTTAGTCCAAGTGGACTCAGCATTTCTGAAAAGGTCTCAAAGTGCTGGTTTGCCAAAATCTCGGTGGGCGCCATGACCGAAGCTTGAAAGCCATTGTCAATGGCCAGTAGTGCAGCCAAAGCAGAAACCATGGTTTTTCCACTCCCCACATCTCCTTGGAGGAGGCGGTTCATTTGACGGCCCGAACCAAAATCACGGCGGATTTCTTTTAGCACGCGCTTCTGCGCTCCTGTCAATTCAAAGGGCAGGTACTTTTCGTAGAAGGTATTGAAATAATCGCCAACCGATTTGAAAATAAAACCTCGTATTTGCTTAGCGTGAAGATCCTTTTTCAGCAATAGCTCCAGCTGTATAAAGAAGAGCTCTTCAAACTTTAGTCGCCGTCGGGCGTGCTTGGTATCCGCGGGGTTTCGAGGCAAATGAATCAGCTGAATTGCCTGTTTTTTGGTAATCAACTTCAAATCTGATCGTATCTCTTCAGAGAGCGTTTCGGGCCAACCAAAATCGGGTCGAGCCAATACACCGCGGATGGCTTTTTCAAATCCCTTGGAGCTCATTCCACGCTTGGTCAGTTTTTCGGTAGAACTATAAATCGGCTGCAGGTAGCCCTCTTCAGCTCTTTTATCGCTCGCGAGCTCCAACTCCGGATGTGCCATGGAGGGACGGCCTTTGAACATGCCCACTTTCCCGAAAGCGATGTACTCTTTTCCGGGCTTCAGATTCTCTCTAATCCACTTCAGCCCTTTGAACCAAATAAACTCCACCACCCCGGTATCATCGCGAAGAGAAGACTTGAGTCTTTTACTTCGGCCTACGCCATCCTCCACCAAAGTACCCAGCTTTCCTTTCACCTGAACGTAATCGGCGGTCTCTTGCAGACTGACTACACTATAGATTTTCGACCGGTCTACGTAGCGAAAAGGGTAATGCTGCAAGAGGTCTTCCACGGTGCGCATGTTCAGCTCAGAAGCCAATAGTTCCGCTCTGGCAGGTCCGATTCCTTTCACATAATCAAGAGGCGTATGGAGCAATGTGTTCAAGGGGGTAAAAATAGAAAGCCCTCGCTAATATGGCGAGGGCTTTCAATTCTTTATGAATAGGTATTATTCCGCCAACATCAAGACCGGATTCTCCATGTATTTCTTAAAGGTTTGGAGAAAAGCAGAACCGACGGCTCCGTCAACGACTCGGTGGTCGCACGAGAGTGTCACTTTCATGGTGTGACCTACTACGATCTGACCATTCTTCACCACGGGCTTTTCTACTATCGTACCCACTGCCATAATGCAAGCATCGGGCGGATTGATGATAGCGGTGAACTCCTCAATGCCGAACATACCCAAGTTGGAAATGGTAAAGGTATTGCCTTCCATCTCGTCAGGCTGCAGCTTTTTATTTCTGGCCTTACCTGCCATCTCTTTGACTTCTTCGTTGATTGCAGCCATTGGTTTGGAATCGGCAAATTTGATCACCGGCACCAAGAGTCCCTCGTCTACTGCTACAGCTACACCAACGTGTACGTGTTCGTTGTAGCGAATTTTATCTCCCAGCCACGATGAGTTCACCGCAGGGTGCTTTTTCAAAGCAGCGGCTGCCGCTTTTACCACCATATCGTTGAATGAAATCTTCGCCGGCTCAATGACAGCATTGATTTGCTTACGAGATTGCATGGCATTCTCCATGTCAATCTCCATAGTCAGGTAAAAATGCGGTGCGCCAAACTTACTTTCGGAAAGTCTGCGCGCAATAACTTTTCGCATTTGCGAGACCTTTTCTTCACTGAAGCTTTCTTGACCTGAAACAGCCACAGCGTGAGAAGATGATTTTGCTGCTGATGGCTTAAAATCTTCGATATCGCGCTTAACAATGCGTCCACCATCACCCGTACCTTCTACTTGACTCAGGTCAATGCCCTTTTCTTCGGCCATACTTTTAGCCAATGGAGAAGCTTTTATTCGACCATCCGAATCAGAAGTGGATTTTGACTTTTCTTTTTTCTGAGCCTCTTCCTTCTCCTTTTTCTCGATTGCATCCTCATCTTTTGACTTAGACTTTTCTTTCTCCGAATCAGAGCTCTTTGAATCGTCAGCTTTCTCTTCTTCCTTATCCTCAGACTGATCAGAGCCTCCTTGTGACTCTTTATCTAAAAGGTCTTGAATGTCCTCTCCTTTCTCACCGAGAATAGCGAGTATAGAATCAACAGGAGCCGCATCTCCGGTTTCCACACCGATATGAAGCAGCACTCCATCTTGAAAGGATTCGAATTCCATGGTAGCTTTGTCCGTCTCAATTTCTGCAAGGACATCGCCTGATTGTACTTCATCACCAACCTTTTTATGCCATTCAGCCACTACACCTTCTTCCATGGTGTCGCTGAGTTTGGGCATGCGTACGATTTCGGCCATAATATTCTTTTATTCTTTTACGTAAGGGTAATCATCTTGAACATACACGTCTTCGTATAGTTCACTTGGATCCGGGTCAGGAGATTCTTCAGCAAACTTCACGCAGTCCTCTACCTTTTCCTTGGTTTCTTTATCCAGATTGTTCAATTCTTCTTCCGACATCCATTTCTTCTCAAGGATTACGTTCTTCACAATCACCAGAGGATCTCGATCCTTGTATTCTTCTACTTCTTCTTTGGTGCGGTATTTAGCGGGATCTGACATTGAGTGACCCTTGTACCGATATGTCCTCATTTCCAACAAGAAAGGGCCATCCCCTTTTCTGGAGTGTTCCGCTGCTTTGGCGAAAGCTTCGTGCACGTCTTCGCAACTCATGCCATCTACCGACAGGGCCGGCATGTCGTAAGATTCGCCCAACTCGCTCAAATTGGTTACGTTGGACGTTCTCTTCACGGATGTACCCATTGCATAATTGTTGTTTTCGATAACGAAAACAACCGGTAAATCCCAGGTCATCGCCATATTGAAGGTCTCGTGAAGAATACCTTGCCGCACGGCACCATCACCCATGAAGCAATAAGTAACTTGTTTTTTATCAAGATACTTATCGGCAAAAGCTATTCCTGCGCCGAGCGCTATTTGGGCACCGACTATTCCGTGACCTCCAAAGAGATTTCTCTCTTTATCAAACATGTGCATGGAGCCTCCTTTCCCTTTGCTCAAACCGGTAGTTTTACCGTAAAGTTCTGCCATGACATATTTGGGGTCGGTTCCCAAAGCTATGGGATGAGCGTGATCTCTGTAAGCCGTAATGACCCTATCTTCTTTATCCATGGCAGAAACCATTCCTGCCAAGACTGCTTCCTGACCGATGTACAAGTGACAGAATCCTCCGAATTTTTGCTGTACGTAGAGATGACCACATTTCTCCTCAAATCGACGCATCATCAGCATGCTCTCATACCAATGCAAATAAGTTTCTTTGGAGAAGCTCGCTTTTTTGGAAGATGATTTCTTCTTGGCAGGCGCTTTCTTCGTCGTACTGTTCGTTTTTGTTGCCATATTTATTTGACTTAAAGGCCCCAAATATACAACGCAACAAGGAGATTAAAGAGGGAGGTTGGTTTTATCCGATATCTTTTCCCAATCCGGCATCGAAAAAAGCCATTGGTAAGAGGGAACGGGCGTTGTCGATTACGGTTATCGGCCCCGAAGGAGATCCCGTGATAATGCGCATGTCGCGATTCAGCAGCCGCTCGTACTCGAGCATTACCTGTCGGCAAGCGCCGCAGGGGGTGACCTCTGATTTGTCATCAGGCGAAATTGGCTTGGCCGAAATTGCTAGGGCTACGAAAGGTACTTTAGGATATTTTGAAGCCGCGGCAAAAAGTGCAACCCTTTCAGCGCAAAGTCCGCTGGGATAGGCAATATTTTCCTGATTGCTTCCTTGGACGATCTCGCCATTCTCCAGCAGAACGGAAGCACCAACTGAAAATTTACTGTAAGGTGCGTATGCATTCTTCATTGCCTCAGCAGCTGCAATGAAGAGCCGGTGATCTTTATCAGATAATTCGTCGGGCAATGCGTATCGCCGATAAGAAAATCGAACTTCTTTTTGCTCCATGAGTTCCGAAAGTAAGAAAGAAAGGTTAAACCGATTGGATGAGGCAGGTACAATAGGCACTTATTCCTTCTTCCCGTCCAACGAAGCCTAGCTTTTCCGTGGTGGTGGCTTTTATGGAAATGTCATCTATATCGATTGAAAGCAAAGACGCTATTCCTTCTCTCATCTCTGGGATTAGAGGATTGATTTTCGGATATTGAAGACAGATTGTACAATCCAAGTTAGAAAGGATATATCCCTTCTCTTTGACTAATCGGTAACTCTCTTTCAGGAGAATTTTACTGTCTATCCCTTTGTATTGCGGATCTGTGTCGGGAAAATTAAATCCAATATCACGCAAATTTGCGGCTCCAAGAATTGCATCACATATTACGTGTAGTAAGACGTCTGCATCTGAATGTCCGAATGCGCCTTTAATATGGTCTACTTGAACTCCACCGAGCACAAAGGGATGTCCCTCAACTAATCGGTGTACATCGTATCCGAATCCGACTTTGATTTTCATCAATTAATTCGTGGAATCGGGTGCAGGAGGTCCTGAACTGTCGAAAGCAACGCGCAGCGTAAACCGCAAGGTGTTTGCCAATGGATTTCTCTGTTCTGTAGGAATGAGGTAAGAGAGATCCAATCCAAAGACATTATATCGAAAACCTGCACCTATAGTAAAGTATTGACGGTTTCCTTTTGTCGGGTGTTCATGGAAGTATCCTCCTCGAACGGCGAATTGATTGGCGTACCAATATTCAAAACCAACAGAGTGATTGATTTCACGCAATTCTTCTTGGAAGACACTACCACCCTCAATCTCCGCCATTCCATCGGCATCTAATCGTACTGTACCGTCTTCTTCCCGAAGAGGTCTTCCCGGAGCATCACTAAATGAACCGAATAGCCCTTCGGCTACACCTACATCAGGATCTCTACCGGCAATAACTCTGGTTGGATCATTTTGATCGTAAAGCGCGGGTGAAGGAACCAATAATTTATTTGCATCATACGCAAAAGTTATTGAGTTGAACTGATCCAGATCAATGGTGAAGGCACCACCTAAGCGAAGATTCATTGGAAGAAAATCTCGCTGTGCCGTATTGGTATAAGAAATCTTGTTACCAATATTAGATACTGCAATACCAAAGGCTAAAGCAGCATCTTTATCTCCGAGAGAGATGTCGTCATCCTTATAATAACCGGAAAGATCTACTGCAAAAGCGTTCGCAGCTTTAGAGTCCGCACCTCCAACATTCACGCCTCCCGTTAGATTAGAGTTGATCCATCGTGCGGTAATACCTCCTGAAAATTTACTCGAAAGCTGGAGAGAATAACTCACATCAACAGCAAATTCGGCAGGTCTGAAGGGGCGTATTTCGGTTCCGTTGGCATCGGTAAAAATAATATCACCAAGTGTAAAATACCGCAAACTGGCACCAACAGCCGAAGTTTTGCTTATCTTCTTGTAACCCGAAAGGTAGGCTAAGTTCATATCATCAACTAGTTGCCTCAGCCAAGGACTGTAAGAGAGAGAAAACTCCATTTCCTCTTCTGCAAAGGCTAGTTTGGATGCATTCCAATGCTGAGCATTCGCATCAGGCGACAAAGCTACACCCGCTTCACCCATCGCTCCACTTCTAGAGTCAGGACCAATAAGTAAAAAGGGAACAGCGGTTGTGATGGCACGCAATTCATCGCAATCACTGCCATTAACGGCTCCGGCACAATCCACCGGGTTTTGGGCCTTCACACTCATAAATGTGAGACCGGAAATTACTAGAAAGAGAATCTTATTTTTCATGTGCAAAATCTTGCGGTTGCAAATATAGTTAAATGACTTACTCGATTGAACTAATTAAGAATTACGAGCTTTTCAAACTTCATGTCTTTATCGCCTTGCTGATTTTTGACTGACACCTTATATACATACGTTCCCGTAGCTAACTTGTCGCCAAAATCATCTCGACCATTCCACGGAATGGGTACGTTACGAAATCCATCCGTATTGGATACAGTATTTATGGATTTTACCAATTTACCGGTCACGGTATAGATTTCGACCAATACGTTCAGGAACTCAGCACTTTGGTTGTGTTCAAAATAAAACTCCGTGTGCGTGGTAAACGGGTTGGGGTAATTTAAAACTCTCTCGATGGCTAGTTCTTCCGATTCGGCAACTATGAATTCAATATTTGACTTACTGGAATTGTTGTGAACATCCCAAACCGTCAATTCCACTGAGTGATTTCCGGGAGTTAATTCATCGAATGGAAAACGAACAGAGCCACTTTGAAAAGTACTTAAGTCAGAGCTGTAATAATCATTCAAAATATAAGTGTTGGCAACGTCCCCATCCAGCACGGCGCTTATATCATGACCTATTCCCGTACCCACGGTGTTAATACCGTTCGGGTCAAATATCTTAGCCAGTAAAATGGGCTTGTTATCCGTATACCCTCCAAAAACAAAGTTTTCATCGTTCATATACATATCGATATTGGGGCCTTGTCCATCGTTTACGGCATTTTCATCTCTGCCCCCAATTTTCAACTCATCTTCAAACCCGGTGGCATCTGTAGTTTCAGTGTAGGCATAGAAACTAATGCGGGCAGTAGTATCTACTGCAAACGAAATATCTTTGGGCAAAACAAAGTCAAACGTAAACTCGCCGTTGTTTACTTCAGCCAGTCCACGATAGACAACATCCTCCTGCGTAGGATAAGTAAATGTCGAACCGCCATCGTTTCCGAGCGTAGTGCGCTGTTTTACGCGATCATAAACCGTGGCTTCAACTATACCATTGAAATTTGAATTTACCTGGCCTGACAAATTCAATACGTTGCCCGATACTCTCGCTACGCCCAGTGCTTTGAGAGTATCTATAGGATTTCCCGAAGTATCTGTAATCGCGGTTGCCTGTATATCGTATTTCGGAAGGGCCATTGGCAAAGCCGGATCGCCAATCAAGCTGAAGTTCCGATGATTAGCCGAGGATGATGACGCATCATTTTTACAAACTCTATACACGTCCCCTAGCCTGGTAATTACTTCATCATCCGGGCGATTGAATAGCGCGTCATAAAACGCTTGATTTAAGGTAAAATTGGGGCCGGCGTAAACAAGCCGTGTCGTGGTAAGAAGCGCAACACCGCCGCCGCCCGCATTCAATAGAACATACTCTCCGGCAGAAGTCCTTACCGGATCATCAAAACGCGTAAACTCACAAGTGGCAGTAACGAAAATGGGCATTTGATAAGTATTATTCCAGTCGAGTATTGTTGGAATATCCAATATTCTTTCTTGGGCCCAGCCTGACTGACCTCCGTGTCCAATATAGTTTATAATAAAAGCTCCATTTCTCACTCTTCTATCAATAGCTTCATTGACGTCAGGATATCTGTCTCCCCCTGGAGTAGCTATTTGCTGATAAGCATCACTAAAAATTCTTTCTATGTTAAAAACTCTGGTATAACCTTCAATTTGTGAGCTAATGGTTCTGGAGTTTTCCATGTGGTCATTATTATCCTCATCATCGGCAACTAAGCTTATAACGTTTCTCCAAGAGCCAAAAGAGCTATTTGACTGATTACAGGTTAGGCAGCCAGAACCATTTACTTCGATGTACCTGCGAATTTTACCAACCACTGATGCAGCTTCTGCAGCATTCTTTATTACCAGCCGTCCGACACCGATATCCATAAGATCTGCGTTACCTTCTCCGTCATCATCTGATAACAAACCAAAATAGTCGTCACTGACAAAGGAACTGGTTGGACTTAAAGAATTTTCTGATTGATAAGTAGGTATTAAATTCGAGTTTGCGGTGGAGAAATTGGTGTTATCATAGGAACCATCTCCAAATAGAAGGAGGTATCTGGGCGCAGCAGCATCATTACCTCCGGCACGGTCATACAACATCTTCATCAACCACTTTATGGCTGTGACATCTCGCATACCCGAAGAAAACTCGTTGTACACTTGATTTAAGGCGACCACCTCAACGCTCAATGGATCCTCGGGATGATTTCTATGAATTTCGGCCAACTGTTCGGCTTGTCCCGTAAGAAAGGATGGACTCACAATGATCATATCAAGACCACCGTTAGCCCCTAAGCTATGTAGGTTTTGGTTTCCGACTGAGCCAAATAGGGAAGGCACCTTAAAAGAGGTTCCTGTAAAGGCAATAAATTCTCTGATCGTTTCAGCTGACAACGTAAAAGTAGCTACACCTTCGGCAATGCTGTAGTTAATGCGCTGAACATTGGTAGGGTCGGTCACCTCCCAGATTTCAGAGACACCATTTGCGTTGGTTAGGTTGTATTTAGCAACTTGTCCGGCACCTACTGAAGCTGCCTCTCGGAACATCATTTGAGAACGAGCCATGCGTAGCTCACGCTTTACATTCACATTAAGCCAATCCAACCATCCGGCGGCAGACGGAATTCCATTTTTATCGTAGTCAAAACTAATGTTTAAGGCAGAAGAAGGCGTAAACGTGGAAAGCGTTATGGTCTCGGTATTAGCATACCTGAATGTTTGACTTGAACTCACCGAACTGATGGACTCTGTAACCGATTCTCCATTCATGCTCACCTCGAAAAATGATGATCGAACCGTGTTGCGAGAAATAACGCTCGTTTTTAAGGTCACGGGATACTCTTCCAAAAGATTTGGAAAGGTAAAACGCTCTCCACTAAAAGTGTAGAGCGTTTGAACGTCAAATTTTTCACCGTACCACGTTCTCCCACTTTTTAAAACATTCTCTCGGTCTACTTCGTGGAAAACATAATCATCAAATTCATTGATCTCCACCGTTGGCGAACTTCCGGTGCTGGAAAGGTTTTGAATTCTCTTTGGCGCTAGCCCCGTGTTGATACCAATGAAGTAATAAGATGTATCCGTGTATTCGTGTTTCGCGTGGTCGAAGAGTCCCTGTTCTGAATCATATTCCCATTTATGTGGTCCCTTCCCAAAAAAGAGGATAAAATCATCTTCATCAAATTGCTCGTCTCCCTCCCCCTCAATATAGATTGCGTTTTGCAATAAGTCGTCGGGTCTATCTACACTATTATCATAAGGAAGTTGACCGTATCCATTGCCAAAAATATTCAATGCCTGCGGATTCAAAATATCCGTTTCGATTCCAAGTTGTTCCAAATCATCTTTAGTGATTCTATAAACCCCATCTTCAACCAAACCGATCTTATACCATTCCCCGGTTGCCAGCACACTATTATCTGCAAAGTCGTTTGTTTTGGGGCGACCAAAATCCGTAGCCGTAACGTATTTTACTTCGAATTTTTTAACGAGAAATCCCGTTGCCTCATTATAAGGTAAGTATTCCACCATTAACTGAGGTGTTCCACGTTCATCTTTCACTCTCCATGTAAGGTTGTTTCGCCTCTCTACTTTTGAAAATGAATTTCTATCAAATTTCAAATCTTCTTTGGTCTCAAGCACATTAATCGATAGTGAACTAACCTTTTGACCTTTGCTTAAAGGTATTTTCACCAAAACCTTTGGGGCATAATTATCTGCCATGTCATGGATTGCTTTTGAGAAAGTGGGTACTTGAACTTTATTATCATCCTGCCCCAATGCTATTGTAGACGCTTGCCAGTCTAACTCAACTACCGTAGACTTTTGAGCAGTGAGGCTAATAGAGGACACGATAAACAGTATCCATAAAGTATAATTCTTACTCATCAGTTTGGTGAAATTCTTTTTTACAATACAATCTTAAGACGAAATTACACCGTGGAAGACGTAACTTTAAATTGAGAATGCTGTAACTTTAACCGTAAACATGGGCTAAACGCCGCCTTCTTCCGAAATATTGCACATGGTAAAGAATAAAGGGAAAACCGCGAATAAAAAATTTCGTATACTTGGAGCTTTGAAAAAAACTGCATTTTTACCCCCATTTATGGTGCGTAGACTGACCTTTGTATCTCTTGCCATCCTTCTGTTTTCCAGTGTTTTCATGACGCGGGAAGCCCAGGCGCAAGACCCTACTTTCACGCAATTTTATGCGAACCCACTTTACTTGAATCCGGCTCTGGCGGGTACTGCGACGTGCCCCAGAGTGGTTTTCAACCATCGTAATCAGTGGCCTGCTTTATCAGGAAATTTCGTAACAAACAGCGTTTCTTATGACCAGTATGTGGATGCCGTTAGCGGAGGTTTAGGATTATATGTTCTGACCGATAACGCAGGACGCGGAACTTTGACTCAATTTTCGATAAACGGAATCTATTCTTATCAATTGGCGCTTTCTGACAAAGTTTCTATGGTTGCAGGATTCCAAGCGAGCTATTTTCAAAGAAATCTGGATTGGGGAAGTTTGACTTTCGGAGATCAAATTGATCCGAGGCGCGGGTTTATTTATGACACGCAAGATACACCGAGGGGAGGAAAGGTGGATAATGTCGATTTTAGTAGTGGCTTTGTAATCTTTAGTGAAACCTTCTTCGGGGGTGTAGCCGTACACCACTTATTTGAACCCAACGAATCTTTGATCGTGCAAGAAGCACCATTAGAACGAAAATACACCGTCCACGCAGGAGCTAAGTTGCCCTTAGGAAAAGATATTAAAGGAAATACAGATACGTACATTTCTCCGAATATCTTATACCAGCAACAATATGACTTCCAGCAAATCAATTTGGGTCTGTACATTCAGAAAGGACCGTTGATCGGTGGAGTTTGGTATCGATTTGAAGATTCGTTTATTGTCTTGTTGGGAGTTGAAACCGATCGATTCAAAACAGGATATAGTTATGACCTTACTACTAGTCGTCTGACCACAGAGACGGCTGGCTCACACGAGATTTCTTTTGCCTTCAATTTCAATTGCAGGCCCAAGAAAAAGAAATTCAGGGCAATAAAATGTCCCGCTTTTTAGTTTTTCAATCTCAATTTGAATACCTGCATACTAGAAACCATAATTCCCATGAAAGTTTTTTCAGGAAAATTCTTAATAGTAGCCTTGATGGGTGGAGTGATTATCTCCACATCTTCTTGCAGCTACGAAAGTTCAAGCGCTACCGGTTGGAATTACAATGACCCTGCTAACGGCGGTTTTGAAAAGGTACTTTACACCGAACAAGAAACAGGTCCCGGCTTGGTTCTTATAGAAGGTGGTACGTTCACAATGGGCGCCACAGAACAAATGGTTATGAAGGACTGGAATAATATTCAGCGCCGAGTAACAGTGTCTTCCTTTTATATGGACGAAACGGAGGTAACCAATATCTATTGGTTAGAATACCTCTATTGGCTGCGCAGAGTTTATGGTGCAGACTATCCGGAAATTTATCGCAAAGCACTTCCTGACACCTTAGTTTGGAGATCTCGATTGGCCTACAATGAGCCTTATGTTGAGTATTATCTGCGTCATCCTGCCTATAATGACTACCCTGTTGTAGGGGTGAATTGGCTCCAAGCCAATGACTTCTGTGCGTGGAGAACCGATCGTGTGAATGAAGCCATTCTTATTCGTGAGGGCTTGTTCGAGCATTTCCCACAGCAAATCAACGAAGATCACTTTGACACGGATGCCTATTTGGCGGGTCAATATGAAAGCGGAAAGCGCGTGGACGGTTTAACGGATTTGGATCCTGACAAAGAATTCAGGAATGTGCGGATGGAGGATGGTATCCTCTTACCGAGATACCGTTTGCCAACTGAGGCAGAGTGGGAATTTGCAGCTTACGGACTAATAGGAAACTCCTTTCAAGAATTGGTAACTGAACGAAAAGTTTACCCATGGAATGGTCACTACGTTCGAGAGGGTGATAACAATAGCCGTTTCTACGGCGAACTGGTTGCTAACTTCGTGAGAGGTAAAGGTGACTATATGGGAGTAGCGGGAAGCCTCAACGACAATGCCGATGTTACTGCTCCCGTTTATGCTTACCAACCGAACGATTATGGCCTTTACAATATGGCTGGAAACGTGAGTGAATGGGTTATGGACGTCTACCGACCTTTGAGTCCGGAAGATGTTGACGAATTCCGTCCTTTTAGGGGAAACGTGTATAAAACGAAAGTTTTGGATAGCGAAGGATCAATTGATGATAAATTGACCGTTGTTACCTACGATGTGGAAGGAGTGAATCAATATGTAAAAGATTTTGATGAGGAAACTCAAGGAAAACTTAACCCTGAAGAAGCCCAATTGATGGAAAATCTTAATTCTTTTACTGAGCAAGCCTCGGAAAGAATGAACGAGGGAAAGCCTGATGAGGCATACACGTTGGTAAGGGACGCTATACAAGCAATACGCACCAGCGGGGTCAGAATTGCTCCCGAGCTATTGAGTGGTTTTGGAAACTTCGTGGAAGATACTCCGGGTAATGTGCGCATGAGAAAAGTTAGACCGGAAGAAAATATAGACAGGGACAATTACCGTCTCGCAGACAATATTGACTACAAAGACGGCGATTTCAACTCTAGCATTAATTACACGTCGCCCAATGCTGACGATGCTTCGATGTATGATTATGGAAACACTACATTGGTAAGTAATCGTGCGCGAGTTTACAAAGGCGGTAGCTGGAGAGATCGTGCTTATTACTTGAGCCCGGGAACTCGACGTTTCATGGACGAAAGAAAAGCTACGGCAACTATTGGTTTCAGATGTGCCATGGATCGTGTGGGAAGTCCTGTAGGATTTGACCAAACGAGATAAAAAATCTTTTTGACTAAAATAGTTCGACACCCGATCAGATTGATCGGGTGTTTTTATTTTTGGGACCATGGAAATAGCCGATCTCTACAAGATTTACCAAAAGACACCGCTGGTAACTACTGACACAAGAAAAGAGGTAAAAAACAGCATCTTCTTTTGTTTAAGAGGGCCAAATTTTGATGCAAATTCTTTTGCCAAAACTGCATTAAAAAGAGGAGCAGCTCACGTAGTAGCCGATGATCCTTCTTTAAAAAGCGAAAAAAGTATTACCGTCGTAGACGATGTCCTTGCCACCTTGCAAAAACTGGCCAGACATCACAGAGAGCAGTTTAACTTTCCGGTCATCGGCTTGACGGGAAGCAATGGTAAAACCACCAATAAGGAATTGATTGCTGCCGTTTTAGGACGGAAGTTCAATACCTATTTTACAAAGGGTAATTTGAACAATCATATTGGTGTGCCACTCTCTATACTCTCCATACCGCTAGAAGCCGAGGTAGCCGTGATCGAGATGGGAGCTAATGCTCAAGGAGAGATAAGAGACTTAAGTAATATATGTGATCCGGATTTTGGAATGATTACCAATATCGGCAAGGCTCACTTGGAGGGTTTTGGTGGAATAGAAGGGGTCAAGAAGGGCAAATCAGAACTCTATAAACACATCAAGTCTAAAGGCGCCAAGCTCTTCGTGAATGGAGATGACCAAACTTTGATGGAGCTATCCCGAGGAATAGACAGCGTATTATTTGGATCCAAACAAGCGTATTTCTGCACCGGAGAAATAGTTAAACGAAAGCCGCTGATTTCTTTCCAATTTGAATTTAAGAATCAAAGATCAGGCGAAATTCAAACGCAACTGGTAGGTTCTTATAATTTTTCCAATTTAATGGCTGCTGCTTGTATCGGATGCTATTTCGATGTTCCTCAAGAAGAGATCGCTACCGCACTCGCCGAGTATAAACCGAACAACAATCGGTCTGAAATGATCGATACGGGAAAGAACAAGCTAATTCTCGATGCATACAATGCCAATCCCAGCAGCATGGAGTTAGCATTGAAAAATTTTGCCGAAATGGATCATGAACCAAAACTGGCATTAATTGGTCACATGCTCGAATTGGGAGCGGATTCGCAATCCGAACACCAGAAACTTATCGACCTGTTGGAAGAGTTAAAGCTTAAAACCATTTTAGTCGGAAAAAACTTCGCGTATTGCAATAAAAAGGGATTTCACTATTGCGAAACCCCTGAAAATTTAAAGTCTTGGCTTCAAGCCAATACCATCGAAAACCATCTGATTATTGCCAAAGGCAGCAGATTGGTAGCCATGGAGCAAGCCAAGGAATTCCTTTAGTCTTTTAACAAAGTCCTTGAGATAACGATCTTCTGTATCTCCGAAGTCCCCTCGTAGATTTGCGTAATTTTCGCGTCGCGCATCAATCGCTCCACATGGTATTCTTTCACGAATCCATACCCCCCGTGAACTTGAACTGCTTCTACCGTAACGTCCATTGCCACCTTCGATGCATACAGTTTAGCCATGGAGCTGGCATAATCGAAGTTTTCTCCATTATCCTTTTGCTGAGCAGCCTTTAAGCAAAGAAGTCGTGCCGCCTCAATTTCCGTAGCCATATCGGCTAATTTGAAAGCAATGGTTTGGTGGTCGCTGATGGGCTTTCCGAAGGACTTTCTTTCTTTACTATAGGCCAGAGCCAATTCGTAAGCACCACTGGCAATACCCAAAGCCTGAGCTGCAATTCCGATTCTCCCGCCTGACAGGGTTTTCATAGCAAACTTAAACCCGAATCCATCCTCTCCTACTCTATTTTCCTTCGGGACTTTAATATCTTGAAACATCAAGGTATGCGTATCACTACCGCGAATTCCGAGTTTATCTTCTTTAGCACCAAGTTGAAAACCTTCCATTTCGCGTTCCACAATCAGGCAATTAATTCCTCGATGACCTTTATCGGCATCCGTCTGTGCAATCACGAGATAGATAGAAGCAGAACCACCGTTGGTAATCCAGTTCTTTGTTCCATTCAAGAGGTAGTGGTCGCCCTTATCGATGGCGGTAGTTTTTTGTGAGGTAGCATCAGATCCCGCTTCAGGCTCACTCAAACAAAATGCTCCGATTTTTTCACCTTTTGCCAGTGGTACGAGGTATTTTTGCTTTTGCTCTTCCGTACCGTACTTTTCCAGACCCCAGCATACCAAACTGTTGTTTACAGACATGCACACAGAGGTGGAAGAGTCAATTTTTGAAATCTCTTCCATTGCGAGCACGTACGAAACCGTATCCATACCACTCCCCCCGTACTTCGGGTCAGTCATCATTCCCATAAATCCAAGCTCTGCCAATTGCTTTACCTCATCTTTGGGAAATCTTTGTTCGTTATCGCGTTCGATTACGCCTGGTTTCAAAACATTTTGAGCAAAATCTCTCGCCGCATCTCTTACTGCAATTTGCTCTTCCGTCAATTGAAAATTCATAATTTCTTGTGGTTTAATTTTCAGCGTCGCAAATTTACAGTTTAATTGAAAACAGTCTTGGCCCTTAGGAATTCATCCTATTCATCTGACTATCATATTGGAATCGGTGTGATGACAGGAACATCTCTTGATGGTGTAGACCTTGCTTTATGCGAATTTGGTGAGAACTCCTTCAAAATAATTCAGTTCGATTGCCTGAATTTCCCTCCCGAAATGCAGAAATCGATACGGGAAATTCATCTTAAAAGCGCCTCTGAATACCTCCGATTGGAAAATGCTTACTCCCGATTTTTGTCAAAAGGCATCCGACAATTTAATGAGTCAACCGGAAGAAAGTCACAATTTTCAGGAATACACGGGCAGACAGTGTTTCACGAACCAAGCGCAGGACTCACTACACAAATGCTGAATGGTGGGTTGATAGCGGCTCTTACGGGAATCCCAACCGTTTGTGATTTTCGTCGCGCGGATGTTGCTTTGGGCGGTCAGGGAGCTCCTTTGGTCCCCATCGGTGATCGTGATCTATTCAGCGACTACTCCGCTTGCCTCAATTTGGGTGGCTTTGCCAACGTGAGTCTGGAGGAGAATGGGAAGCGGGTGGCTTTTGACATTTGTCCGGTAAACTTTGTTCTGAACCAACTAGCAGAAAAAGAAGGACTTGAATACGATGATAAAGGAAAAATGGCAGCATCAGGCGAACTCGATAAGCCCCTTTTGCAAGAGCTGAACGATCTGGAATATTACCACCGCAAATCCAATAAATCATTGGGGAGAGAATGGGTTGAACAGGAAGTGATACCGCTTTTGCGAGGAAAAAATAACAGAACTGCTCTACGGACATTCACTGCACACGCTGCGCATCAGATAGCCGAAAGCTTAGCAAATAAAGACTCAGTGCTGGTAACAGGAGGTGGTGCTTACAATGAATTCCTTTTGAAGCAACTATCACTTCAGCTTCCTGATACTGCGTTAATCATTCCTGAAAAAAAATTGCTGGAAGGTAAAGAAGCGCTAATCTTCGCTTACTTGGCAAAATTGAGATTAGAAAGAAAAATCAATGTTTTGGCGTCAGCTACAGGAGCCCTCAGAGATTCATCATCGGGAGCAATTTACTTTCCTTCTTAACAAAGAATTTTAAGACAACATTAAGGCGGATCCACCTCGAAGCAAGATCGCTTTTGATATATTTGCGCGAGATTGACAATCGACCTCATGAGAGACCTACTGAAAAAATTTGAAGAACGCCCTCCTGAAATAGTTTTTGAGTGGAATGACCCTGAGACCGAAGCTGTGGGCTGGGTCGTGATAAATAGTCTGCGAGGCGGCGCTGCCGGGGGTGGAACCCGAATGAGAGTCGGCCTTGACCGCAGGGAAGTAGAATCGCTTGCAAAAACCATGGAAGTGAAATTCACCGTCTCCGGACCACCAATAGGCGGAGCGAAAAGCGGAATAAACTTCGATCCACAAGACCCGCGCAAACATGGTGTACTACAACGTTGGTACAAAGCGGTGACGCCCCTGTTGAAAAACTATTACGGTACCGGAGGAGACTTGAATGTAGACGAAATCCATGAAGTAATACCGATCACCGAAGATTACGGTTTATGGCATCCGCAAGAGGGCGTGGTCAATGGCCATTTTCATCCCAGAGAAAACGAGAAGATTCATCAAATCGGTCAATTGAGATTTGGCGTTTCCAAGGTAGTAGAAGACCCGTTTTTCTCTCCGGACCCATCCCGTAAATATGTAATAGCCGATATGATCACGGGCTACGGTGTAGCAGTAAGTGTAATGCATCATTACTCGCTTAGAGGCGAGGAATACAAAGGAAAGAGAGCTATTATTCAAGGCTGGGGAAACGTCGGTGCTTCCGCAGCCTATTATCTGGCGCAAGCAGGTATTTCGGTTGTGGGAATTATTGATAGAGACGGTGGAGTGATCAATCAAAAAGGATTGACATTCGATGAGGTCAAAAATCTATTCTTGGAAAAAGAAGGAAATGCACTTAGAGGTGATACACTCATGTCTTTTTCCGAAACGAATGAAAAAATCTGGGATACCGAGGCCGAAATCTTCTTGCCTTGTGCTGCATCTCGCTTGATCACCAAAGATCAGGTAGATCGAATGTTCAATTCGGGACTTGAAGTCATAGCAAGTGGAGCAAACGTACCCTTTGCTGATTCTGAAATATTCTTCGGGCCAATTATGGCGTATACCGATCAAAAAGTCAGCATCATACCTGATTTTATTTCAAACTGCGGAATGGCTCGCGTTTTCGCCTATTGCATGGGAAAAGATGTCGAGATGAGCGACGATGCCATTTTTTCTGATACCTCTGATGTCATCAAAAAAGCCCTTCAAGCTGTTATAGAAAAGCACCATAAAAAAACAAACATAGCTGAGACGGCTTTCGAAATAGCCCTCTCTCAATTGGTCTGAGATGGAAGTAGCAATAATCGTAGTATTCGTTTTGGGCTATCTGGCCATCGCGCTTGAACACCCTATTCATATTGACAAAGCAGCCTCGGCACTTATCCTAGGTACCGTATGTTGGGCATTATTTGTTCTCGGAGTGGATGCTGTTCCGTCGTTTCTGGAACACGAATTTTTCGTTTTCAAAGAAGAAAATACGATGCTCGCAGCAAATGAATTCATGCCAATGTTTCTGGAACATCGCTTATTGCACCATCTCAGCGAAATAGCAAGTATTCTCTTCTTTTTGATGGGAGCGATGACCATTGTGGAAACCGTTGACGCTCACGAAGGATTTCGGGTGGTAACTGATAAGATTAAGACCACAAACAAGGTCAAGCTACTTTGGATTTTGAGTATTCTCACATTTTTTTTCAGTGCAGTTCTCGATAATCTTACTACGACAATTGTCATGGTCTCATTGCTGAGAAAACTGATCGAAGACAAAAAAACACGATGGTTTTTCGTTGGGTTCTTAGTTATAGCTGCCAATGCGGGAGGCGCTTGGTCTCCAATTGGAGATGTAACGACTACCATGTTGTGGATTAAGAAGCAATTACCTTCAACTCCGATTATCATCAAAGAACTAATCCTGCCAAGTTTAGTCACGGTCGTCGTTCCTCTGATTTTTCTAAGCTTCAAAATGAAAGGAAATGTTACTCGACCTGCGGGCAAAGGAATTGACGAACAGGAAAATCCCGCTTCAGATAAAGAGCGAATGACAATTTTTGTTTTAGGAGTCTTGGGGCTTCTTTTCGTTCCCGTTTTTAAAACAGTCACACATCTGCCCCCTTTTATGGGTATGATGCTCAGCTTAGGGATCATTTGGATTGTCACTGAACTAATGCATAAGCGCAAAACCATAGAAGATCGAAAGCAATTAACCGTGCTTTGGGTTCTCCGAAAAATTGACACGGGCTCGGTTCTATTCTTTTTGGGTATTCTATTGGGAGTCTCGGCCTTACAAGAGGCGGGACTCTTGCGCGAAGTAGCAGGTTGGTTGGACAATAATGTTGGAAATATTTATGCCATCGACCTGACTATCGGGTTGCTCTCGGCGATTGTAGACAATGTACCTTTAGTTGCGGCAGCTCAAGGAATGTACCCTATAGCTGCTGAAGGGGTTTTTGCGGCGAGCGGAGATTTCTGGCTATTTCTGGCCTATTGTGCCGGAACGGGAGGTAGTGCACTCATCATCGGTTCGGCTGCCGGAGTAGCTGCCATGGGACTAGAGCGCATCGATTTCATCTGGTACATGAAGAAACTTTCCTTGCTGGCTATCCTCGGATATTTGGCAGGAGCCGGAGTATTCATACTCTTTAGTGCATAATTTGTTTGCTTCCCCTTCGTTTATACACCAAATCTAATCTATCCTTGTTTGCATGAATACACCCTTCATTTTGCAAATCAATCCAGGTGCGGCTACCGACAGCCTCTCCACCGGCCAAGTAACAGAAGAAACGCTTTCCATTTGGGAATTGCTCCAAGGCGGAGGCTGGTATATTATGATACCACTTGCGATTCTTTCCGTATTGGCCATTTACATTTTCGCCGAAAGGTGGATGGCCATCTCCAAAGCTCAGAAAGAGGATAAAGACTTCATGAACCGCATCAGGGATTACGTCAGTGACGGAAAGCTTGAAGCAGCCAGAAGTTTTTGCCAATCGAGCAATACCCCTATCGGCAGAATGCTCGACAAGGGAATAGCCCGCGTGGGGAAGCCCATGGATGACGTGAGCGCTGCCATCGAAAACGTGGGTAAACTCGAGGTTTACAAACTTGAAAAAGGACTGGCTTTACTCGCCACTGTTGCAGGAGCCGCACCAATGATAGGATTCTTGGGAACGGTAATCGGGATGATTTCGACTTTCCATGCCATGAAAATTTCAGACGCGGGTGTAGAAATTACCGCTCTTTCAGGAGGAATTATGCAGGCTATGATTACTACCGTTGCGGGTTTAATTATCGGTATTATCGCTTACATCGCCTACAATACCTTAGTGGTAAAAGTGGACAAAGTCGTGCATCGAATGGAAGCTCGTTCGATCGAATTCATCGACTTACTTGAAGAACCCGGTAAATAAAGCCTATGGATCTCAGATCGCGAAATAAAGTCAATGCGAGCTTTTCCATGTCGTCCATGACGGACTTGGTGTTCTTGCTTTTGATCTTCTTCATCATCATATCAACGTTGGTCAGCCCCTACGCCCTTCCGGTAGATTTACCCGTAAGCAAAAATCGATCGGACGATAAGCAACCCATTGCACTGCGAATTGATGAAGATTTAATCTACTCGGTGGATAATGAAATAATTGATCCAATGGCTTTGGAAACCACTTTAGCGGCAGAATTGCGAGGAATTGAAAAACCGGGCATCATTCTTCACGTGGATCAAAAGGTACCGACAGGAAGGACAGTTGAGGTATTAGATATCGCGAAGCGCAATCAATGGAGAATCGTTTTGGCCACCAAGCCCGAATAAGATGAAAACCGAAGAGGAAGAAAAAAAGAGAAAAGTAAAAGCCATTGTAGTGACTATCGTGTTTCACGTGGTGGCGTTGATCTTATTCTTCTTTTTCGGACTGAAACAGCCCAACCCTCTTCCTGAAGATGCAGGGGCTTCCGTAGAATTTGGTTGGGATGCTGATGCCGGTGGTCCGGACATTGTGAGTCCGACCCAACAAGTGCAGCAACCCGAGCCTGTGCAAAACACCGAACCCGAAGTAGTAGAAGATCCGATAGATGAAGTGGCCGAGCAAGCCGATAGCGAAATAGCAGTACCCAAACCACAAGAGGAAAAACCGAAACCGGTTGAGGAGGAGAAGCCTGATAAACCCGTGGAAAAGCCAAAACCGAAGCCTACAATAAGTGACCGGCTTAATGATGCGCTTCAATCTCTGAATGAAACCAACAACCCTGGCTCGGGGCAAGGTGAAACAACAGGAGATGGCGATCAAGGAAGTCCTGACGGAAATGAAGGTGATGGAATGATCGGCAGCGGCAGCGGCAGCTGGCAGCTGGATGGAAGAAGCATGCTTCCCGGCTACGGTACAAAGATTACCACGACTAAAGAAGAAGGAATCGTGGTACTAAATATTTGGGTGGACAAAAACGGGAAAGTCACAAAGGTTCAACCTAACTTGAGAGAATCCAATACTACCTCCCAGTATTTGATCAATTTGGCCAAGAATGACGTCTTGAATAATTTCAAGTTCAACGGAGATCCCGATGCAGCCATTTCGCAGAGAGGAAAAGTACGCTATGTTTTTCAACTCAAGTGATGGACTATCGCGAAACGGTTGAGTATTTGTTCAGTAAGCTGCCCATGTTTCAGCGGGTGGGAGCGGCGGCCTACAAAGCCGACTTGTCAAATACCATTGCCATTTGCGAACTCTTCGACAATCCCCAGAATAAATTCAAATCCATTCACGTAGCCGGAACGAACGGCAAAGGTTCTGTAGCGCATACATTAGCAGCCATATTCCAAGCTTGCGGCTACAAAACGGGACTGTTCACTTCTCCGCACCTCAAAGATTACCGAGAACGCATCAAAATAGATGGAGAGATGATCAGCGAAGAATATGTGGTCAATTTCGTGGAGAAGTTTAAAAATGGAAATCACGGAATTAAGCCTTCTTTCTTCGAATTGACCTGTGCTATGGGTTTCTCATATTTTGCTGATGAAAAGGTAGATATTGCCATCCTCGAAGTTGGAATGGGCGGACGGTTGGATTCTACCAATGTGGTTGATCCCGAACTCTCTGTCATTACGCATATCAGCAAGGACCACCAGCAGTTTTTAGGCGACACGATTGAACTGATTGCAGCGGAAAAAGGCGGCATAATTAAAAAGGGAAAGCCGGTCGTGATTGGTGAAAACACATTTTCAGTAAGAGAAGTACTCGAAAAAATCGCGGTAAATCAAGGTGCATCACAGTACCAAGTCTTTGCGAGTTCACCCATTTTGGAAACGGATTTAAAGGGATCTTACCAAAGAGAAAACATGCGCACTGTCGCGATGGCTATCGAAGCCCTTCGAGAAAGCGGGTGGGAGCTTCCTCAAGAAAAAGTGGAGGAAGGCGCGAAATCAGTGGTACTGCTTACGGGCCTACGCGGAAGATGGGAACAAATCGGCGAGATGCCGAGAGTGATAACGGATGTCGGACATAACGAAGCGGGAGTTCAGCAGGTGGTCGACCATCTGCGCAGACAAACCTACGTGAGGCTCCACATGGTCTGGGGCATGGTAGGCGATAAAGATGCACGAGCTATCTTGGCTATCCTGCCAAAATCTGCAACCTATTATTGGTGTCGGCCGGATGTGCCTCGTGGAAAAGATGTGGAAGAACTTGCCCTTGAAGCAAATAAACACGCATTGATCGGAAAAACTTATCCAAGTGTTTCAATTGCCTTGGAAACGGCCAAAAAGGAAGCACAACTGAACGATTTGATTTTCGTTGGAGGTAGCGTATTCGTGGTGGCAGAGGTTATCTGAGATAAACAGAGAAAAAATTTTCGATCACATCCTTGCTACGATAAAAAATCATCTATATTTGCACTCCCGAAAACAAAAAGGGCGATTAGCTCAGTTGGTTCAGAGCACCTGCCTTACAAGCAGGGGGTCGTAGGTTCGAATCCTA
>JGI12048J13642_10177058_pt1 | contig 75904 bp, 71 predicted proteins | sample ElkSlonscriptome_16_FD_13642 | JGI IMG/M metagenome (IMG submission 13642)
GACGGCATGACGCCGAGCGAACGGGCGATGACCGAGAGTGCCGCACCCGCGAAGGCCGCGGCGAAGCGTCGCAAGCAGGACGGCGGGAAGGACCCGGTCGCGAAGATCGCGGCCAAGGCGGACCGCAAGCCAAGCGGGCTCGACCTCGCCGCGAAGGTGCTCGCCGATGCCGGCGAGCCCCTCAAGGCCAAGCAGATCGCCGAACGCGCGATCGCCGCTGGCTGGAAGACCAACGGCAAGACGCCCGAGGCCACGCTCTACGCCGCGATGACCCGCGAGATCGCGAAGAAGGGCGAAGCGGCCCGCTTCCGCAAGGCCGACCGCGGGCTGTTCGAAGCCGGGGCCAGCGCGAAGCCCAATACCAAGAAGGGAGCGTGAATCGTGAACGACAACACCGATCAGCACGACGACACCTCCGTGCAGCCCGGCTTCGCCTGCCCTTGGTGCGGTGAACGCCACATGGACCGGCTCGTCTGGATCGAGGACGACGTGGTCGAGTGCCAGACCTGCAACTGCCGGTACGACCCCGGCCCCGAGCTGATCTGGCACGAGGGCGATGCCGCCCTCGAACGGAGGGCCGAGCGATGAAGCAACGCCATCCGATCGAACACTTCCGTGTCGACGCCGAGGGCGCGCTCGTCCGCACCCGTGTCGCCACCGACGGCCACCGGTACCAGCACCGCTGTTCGCTTGAGACGCTCCAGGCCGTCGCGCACCACTTCGACGGGCGCGACAGCGACCAGCGGACGCTCAACCAGATCGCCGGAGCGGAGCGCGTCGCGTGGACCCAGGCCGCGGTCGCCCTGGCGTTCCTGAAGGAACGCGGCATCGTCGAGCGCCGCGGCGACTCCAACCACGCTGCCAGCAGCGACTGCTACCTCGACGCCATGACCGAGTACTACGCGTTGCAGGAGAAGGGCCCCGAGCCCGCGGACGCCGGTTGACCGGCCCCGGACCGCCCGATCCCGCTTCCCCGGCCGACGGCCGGGGTTTCTCGTGGGGGATCCCGAACAGTTGCGGCTAGGAACGCCGGCTTTCCTAGTGGGCGTCACTAGGAACGAGGGCGTTACTAGTGTGTCCGCCAGAGGCCCACTCCGAAACGATCGCTTCGTAGTCGAGCACGCCGGGAAACGATCGTTTCGTAGCGTTTCGGGCATGGTCAGACTCCGCTCCCAAGCTCGGCCGGTGTCTCGGTTCCGATCCCGCGCTGCTCCACGCCCTCCGCATCGAATCGCGTCGCCACCTCGCCCGTGAACCGCTGCCAACGCCGCACCGCAACATCCACGAACGCTGGCGAGATCTCCATCGCGAAGACGCGACGGCCTTCCTGCTCGCCCGCGATGAGCTGCGACCCCGACCCGCTGAACGGCTCGTAGCAGACCTGACCCGGCTTGGTGTGCTTGCGCATCGGCCGGGCGAACAGCTCGACTGGCTTCTGCGTCGGGTGCTCGTTGCCGGTGACGCGCGACTTCTCTCCGCCCGCCCCCCCAGTCCCTCCACCAGCCCCGCCCTCCCAGCCCAGCTCCCAGACGGAGTTCATCTCCATCGAGTGATCGCCGTCGTGCTCGGGCTTGGAGCCCTGCACCCAGCCCATCATGCAGGGCTCGTGCCGGAAGTGCCAGAACACCCGCCCGAACACCGGCGTTGGCTTGACCCACACGACCGACTGATGGTCGAGGATGCCGAGGTCGCTCCAGACCTTCTGGATCACGCCGCATCGCTTGTGCGCGTGCCAGCAGTAGATCGCGGCGTGCGGCGCGATGACGCGGACGACGTTCTCGAAAACGCCGCGGAAGAAGTTGTCCGCGTCTGGGATATCGATCTCGCGGTAGTTCTCCGTCCAGTCCTTGCCCGTGCCGTTGGGCCGCTCGCCGGTGTAGTCGACCAAGTACGGTGGGTCGGTTGCAACCAGCGCCGCCCGCTCGCCGTCCATCAACCGATCAACATCGGCGGCGTTGGTCGAGTCGCCGCAGAGCAGGCGATGCCGACCGAGGGCCCAGAGATCGCCAGGGCGGGTGACGACATCGCTCTCGTCCGGCGTCTCGGGGGTGTCGTCGGCCGGCGTGTTCCCCGTCGTTCCTGGTGCCGCGAGCATGGCTTCGACCTCGCTCATGTCGAACCCGAGCACCGACAGGTCGAACTCCGCGTCGTGCAACTCGGCCAGCTCCAGCGGCAGCAGGTCCATGTCCCAGGTCGCCAGCTCGCCCGTCTTGTTGTCGGCGATGCGCAGCGCCCGGGCCTGTTCGGCCGTCAGGTCCTTGGCGACGTGCACAGGCACCTTCGCCAGCCCAAGCTGCTGGGCCGCCTTCAGCCGCGTGTGCCCGGCGATGACCACGCCGTCGGCATCAACCACGATCGGCTGGCGGAAGCCAAACTCCCGGATGCTTGCCGCCACTGCTTCAACCGCGTCGTCGTTGCGCCGCGGGTTCCGCTCGTAGGGAGTGACCCGTTCGATGTCCCAATTCTCGATCTTCATCGTGCGCTCCTTGCACATTCGTGCGTCCATCTGTTCACCGGTGCCCCCAACGCGGCCGCGTCGCCGCCCCGTGTGGCGTTCTGAGTCCAGGTGGCCCCGTTTGCCCGCCGGCCGTCGGAGGTCCGCGACGTGGGCCAACGTCGGGCGGCCAGTGCCACGGCCCGCGTGTGGCGACGTCTGCGGGCGGAAGATTTCAAAGATCAGCACCCTCAGCACACCGACGCCCCCCGCATCGGTCGGACGAAGTTTGCGTAACTGCACCCCATGGCCTCGCACATCACGACATACGGCATGAAGATCTGGCAGGCTTCGAGGTGATCAGCCGCGGCCTCAACATCGTCCTGCGACCAGACGTCTGGGCTGGACGGCGCTACCACGCCCTGCTCAAGCAAGGCGTCGAGCATGATCGGTCGGCAGTCGTAGCCGCGGGAGCGCAGGTAATGGGAGGCCGCCACCTTCGTCATCGGGAACAACCGGTCACGCTCTGCCTCAGCTGCGGCGTGGAGTTCAGAGCTCGCCTCCGGTAGCGGTGTGAGGCAGAGCTCAACGTATTCGTCGAATGTCAGTCCAATGCGCTGCATCGTGTTCTCCTTAGAATTCCACGCTTGCTTTCCAGCGAACAACGTCGCCGCACATGGCGACGAACTCTTCATTGGTCATGGTGCCCTTCGCTCGATTCACGTCGTTGTGCAGTACCTGCGTGTTCTCCAACGCGTGCTTCCCGCCACGCTGGATCGGGACGATGTGATCGAGTGCTGCCGTTTCTGGCGTCAGCGTTCGCCCAGTCAAGGCGCAGCTGTAGCTCTGTTCGTTCAGCAAGCTCATGACCGCGGTCGTTGTCACGGGGGTGCCGATTTCCACGACCGGTTGCCCTTGCGGACATACCGCCTCGGTGTCGCTGTGCGCCGGGTCGCCCACGCCCGCCAAGGATCCACCTTCGCTCGCCTGGCTTTCCGTCCGGCGATATCCGCAGCCAGTCTCGCGAACACCTCCCACGTCGGCCTTGGCCTCATTCGCCTGCAACTGTTTGCCGGGGGAATGCCCGCCCGGATGTGACACCGATTGGCCATGTTGCTGGCTGCTCTCAGCCAGGGTGTGGCACGCCTCTGTCCGAGATAGGCGTCCACGTACAGCGCTTTGGCCAGCCGTTTCGCCGCGTTCTTCCACACTGGGTTCATGCATCATCGCCTCCATGAGTCGTTCGGACAGCCTTGAAGTAAGTCAGTCGGATACCGCGGCTGTTCCCGCGGGCGTATGGCACGCCGTTTGCCGGGGAGGACCCGTCGCCGCGGACTTCTTTCCCTTCTTTCCCTTCTTGCCCGGGGGTCTCGCGTACACACGCGCGAGAGCGGGGGTACATATGGAAAAAAGGAAAGAAGTAGTTTTTGATATCTAGACTCACGTTTTTGGCCCGACTTCTTTCCCACTTCTTTCCCCTTCTTTCCCGGCGAGCCGGTAGCAGATCGCGTCCCGACCCCCGGTCTTCGTGATCTCCGCCTCGATGTCGCCCCGCTCGATGAGCGTCTCGACGAGGAGCCGGAATGCCTTGCTCTCCATCCGCATCCGCTTGAGCAGCACGCTGTGCGGCAGGACGCACCCCGGCGCCTCGCGGAGCATGCGGAGCAGCTTGAGCGCCAGCTCGTCGAACTCGCCCTCAGCCGCGTACCCGTCGGCCATGAACAGCATCCGCCGCGTCTGGTGCACGATCAGATCCGTGGCCCATCGGACGGCGTCCGCCCCGATCTCCGGCGTCTGATGGTTCTCGCTCACCGCGTAGAGCAGCGCCAGCTTCCGCACGTTCTCGCTCACTCGGCCCCAGACCGTGGTCGCGACGGCGTCCGTGCGGTCCTCGGCGTGGCCGTACTCGGCCTCGGCGCGCTCGCGTAGCTCGACCAGCAGGCGTCTGGCCTCGGGCGTGTGCTCGACGGTCCGGGGCGTCGGGTGGGCGTCGGCGAGGTTGCCGCTTCCCGATCTCAAGTTGGCCCACCACGCCGCGCTCTCGACGATGCGGTCGGGCGGGTCGAGGATGCCCGGCTCCTGGCCCGGCGGTCTCCGGCCGGACTCCAGCACGATCATGCGCGCAAAGAGCCCGTTGGTGAGCATGCGCTCGGACAGCGCGGCGTAGTAGTGGTTGGGGATCGCGGTGCCGAAGAGCACCAGGCACGGCTGATCGATCACGCCGGGGTCGGGGTTGTTGGCCCGCCGGCGCATCGGGTAGACCGAGTTCGACGCCGAGTACATCGTCAGCAGCGTCGCCATGATCGACTCGTATCGCGCGTCGCGGGCCCGCTTCATGGATTGCAGCAGCGTGTCGATCTCGTCGGTCTGGAAGAGCATCGCCGGCGTGGCGAACAGCGCGTCCTGAATGCCCTCGCCCGAAGCGAGCTGCTCGCCGAGGCGGCTGGCTAGACCGACCTGCTGGAGGATCTGGGTGTTGACCTTGCGGGGCCAGTCCTTGCCGCCCGACGAGTGTGCGAGGCCGAGCAGGTAGATGTTGGTGCGGTTGTCGCCGGGGTCGCGGACCTTCCGTCCGGCGAGCAGCGCGAGCAGCGACAGCGCCCCGCAGAACGCGAGCGTCTGGTTGGGGTAAGGAGCCCCGGCCATGCAGTGGTCCATGACTTCGCCGACGAACCCCGGCACACGGAGCATCTCGGGCGGCAGCGGGCCGAGGTCCGCCGGCTGCGGCGCAGGGGCCTCGGTGGCGGCGGAGACGAGCGCCGAGATGTCCACGCCGGGGGCGACAGCGCCGCCGGCGCTGTACTCGGTATCGACAGCACGGCGCAGATCGTGCCACGTGAAGTCGGCCCCGCGGCTGTGCTTGTTGCAGTACGCGAGCCTGCCGTCATCGCCGACGAGCACCGCGATGTCCGAGCCGCCCGTGGACTCGATCGCCGGGTCTACCGGGCACCGCTCCAGCAGCAGCAAGGTCTTCGTGCCGTTCCGCCGCTCGCCCTTGATCGCCACGCCCCGGGCCTCGAGCCAGGATCGCACGCCGGGCGGGTCGTCGGGGAAGCGGTCGCCCGCGGGCACCGTGATGGCCTTCGGACGCTCGGGCTCGGCGAGCGCCGCCAGCATCTCGGGCGACACCACGCCGATGCTCTCGGGAACGTGCACGACCTCTGATCGCCGGTGCGGTCGGTCGGGCACGCCGGTCTGTCCGCGCAGGTCGTCGCCCTTGCGCGCCACCGTCCCGACCGCCTTGACAATCCGGGCCGGGTTGAACACGGAGCGGTCCACGGACACCGCGTCGTCGCCGAATCGGTCCGCAAGCGCCCCGAGCACCGACCGCACCGCGCCGCCGTCGTCGCCGGGGAGGTCTGCGCGGTAGAGCAGGTGGTAGCCGTTGCCGCTCATGCACACGACCGGCTCGGGCCACGCCATCGCGGAGAGGTGGGTGTGGATGTCGGCAGCCCGCCGCTCGGCGAGCGACAGTTCCTCGTCGGTAGCGCTTACCCCGGCCGGGCGGACGGGATCGATATCGACCAGCAGCCATTTCCGACGCGGCACGTCGGCGTCGGCGGTCGTCTCCGAAGCCTTCGGCCGCAGCCGGTTCGCGGCCCTCGCGAGCAGGTCCGGGCGCACGGGGTTCAGCGTGACGTAGACCCCGGGCGCGAGCCCGCTCGCGTCGAGCTTGGCGATCGCCTCCGCCGCCGCGTCGTGGTCGTTGAAGTAGCCGGACACGGTGGACGCGAACGACGACCCGGCCCGCTCGCGGCACTTGGGCGCGCGGACCTCGAGCACGTCCCCCGGCTCGTAGAGCAAAGAGAGGAAGCGGCGGACCTCGTTGGTTGTGTGTTCGTCCATGTCAGCTGCGCCAGATGGTGGTCCGCGGGTCGGGCCGCTCGGCGATCGCGACCTCGAGGGTCGTCGCGCCCTTGGTGAAGTGGAAGATCTGGCTGAACGCGTGCTGGCTCTCGCACGAGAACGCGAGCTCGATCCGCACGCCCCGGCCCACGGGCGGCGTCCGCGGGTCGACCGCGAGACCGTGCTCGTCGATCGTGACCCGCCCCTCGGCTCGGCCGGGCGAGTTGCACACGACCGCGACCGGGTGGATGTTCACGTCGCCGCAGACCGGGCACGTGATGGCCTTCGTATCTTGGGCGCGGCCCGTGCTTGCCGTTGTTCGTCGCATGCGTTGACTCCTGATCAAAAGGGAATCTGGTCATCGGGGATGTCGAAGGACGTGCTTCGCACCGACACGTAGTCGGGGCACGCGTCCGGGTCGTCGAGCCGGGCCGGCTTCTCGCCAAGCTCGTGCCGCACGACCCGGTCGAACTTGTCGCCGGCCTTCTTCTCGACGCTGATCGCCAGCGTTGGCGCGAGTGCACCGGCCCGCGCCAGTTCGACGGCCTCCTCGACGCTCTCGGGCACGGGCTCGACCGACCGGGCCCGCCACCACGACTCGGCCTTCGCTCGCGCGTACCCCTCGTGGTCGAAGCAGACCCATTCACGTGCCGCCACGCCGATCCCGATCTCGTACTCGACGCGCATCGTGAGCGCCGCGCCGGGATCGTGGCGCTTCCAATGAACGTGGTACGTCGTCTCCGTGACCTCGTGCTCGGTCCGCGTGACCTGCCCGGTGAGGATGCCCTCGTTGGACGCCTTCGGCTCGTGCTTCGAGCGATCCGGCGGCGGGAACTCGTGGCCGCACTTCGGGCACGCCTGGTACCCCGCGGCGATCAGCGCTCTGCACGACGGGCACTCCTTTGCCGGCGCTTCCCCGCCCTCGCCGCGTTCATCAGTCGCGACCCGCACCGCGTCGACGGGCCCGTGCCGCAGCACGTTGCCGCCGAAGTCGAGCACCAGGCAGTCGTCCTTGCCCGGGTGCAGCCGGAAGCCCCGGCCGACCATCTGGTAGTAGAGCCCGGGGCTCATCGTCGGCCGGACGAGCGCCACGCAATCGATATGCGGTGCGTCGAAGCCGGTCGTGAGCACATTGACGTTCGCGAGGTAGCGCAGTTCGCCCGAACGAAAGCGACCGAGGATCTCCGCCCGCTCACCAGCGGGCGTGTCGCCAGAGACGAACCCGCACTCAATCCCGTGCCGCTCGCGGAGCACCGACTGGATGTGCCGCCCGTGCTTGATACCGGTCGCGAAGATCAATGTCGCCGCCCGGTCGCGTGTCTCCTCGGCGATCTCGGCGCACGCCCCGTCGACGAGCGCGTCGTCGTCCATCAGGTCCTCGGCCTCGCCGGCGACGAACTCGCCGGCGCGCACATGCAGCCCCGCCGTATCAGCCTTGGTCGCGCCGGCCTTGGTGCGCAGGGGCGACAGATACCCCTGCGCGATCAGCTCGCGGACGCCGACCTCGTAACAGACTTCGTTGAGGATGTGGTCCGGGCTGCAGATCTCGCCGGTCTTGAGGCGGTACGGCGTCGCGGTCAGGCCGACGATCCGGACGTGCGGGTTGATCCGGCGCATGTCGGCGATGAACCGCCGGTACATGCCATCGTCCTCGGCCGGCACCATGTGCGCCTCGTCGATCAGGATCAGATCGAACGCGCCGCCGCCGTTGGCCAGGTCGCACGCCCGCTTCCAGACGCTCTGGATCCCAGCGATCGTCACCGCGTACTCGGTGTCCCGCCGCTTGAGCCCCGCCGAGTAGACGCCCAGCGGCAGGTCGGGCCCGATCGCCCGGATCTTCTCGACGGCCTGCTCGAGTAGTTCCTTCACGTGCGCGAGGATCAGCACGCGCCCGTTCCACAGCTCGACGGCGTCGCGGCAGATCGTTGCGATCACCGGCGTCTTACCCCCGCCCGTCGGGATGACGACGCACGGGTTATCGTCCCGCTCGCGGAGGTGCGCGTACACCGCATCGACAGCGTCGCGTTGGTACGCCCTCAGTTGCATGGACCGTCCTCGTACGCGCGGACCAGATTCGCCCAGCAGCCGTCGGCCTGTTCGTCGGTCGCCCACGCGGGATCGGATCTGCTCGGGCGTGACCGGATGGGGCCGCCGATGAAATCGTCGTTCGCTCCCTCCGCGCTCGGCTCGAACGTAGGCTTGGTGTCCCGGCATGTCGTTGCGTTGGTTTCTGTCATGGTCGTTCGCTCGTTCATGGGTTCATCTCGGTGATCTCGACGTGGACCAGCCCGCCCCGCGTGACCGGGCCGCGCTCGACGAGCAGCCGGTCGATCTGCCCGTCGTCGCGGTAGACGCCCGCGTGCTGCATCGCGTCGAGCAGCGCTTTGAGTCGGTTGTCGATGTCCAGGGCACGCCGCGTCGGGGCGCACAGCTCGACGCGGACATCGAGCCGCCCGCACAGCGGAGCACGCCGACGGAACCGCGCGAGCCGGGCGACCGCGTCCCTGCGGAACGCCCGGCCCTCGCGGCTGATCAGCACCCGCACGCCCCGGCCACGCCCCATCGGGACCGACCGCCAGTACCGGTTGACGCTCGGTGGCCAAGGCAGGGTGAGTTGGACGGTCGATTCCGCCATCCGTGGCGACGCCTCCTTTGCGTGTGATCGCTCAGCGCTTCCACGGCGGCGTGCTGTTGCCGGACGCTGCGGCAAGCGGGGCTCGCGCAGCGCCGTTCGACGGCACGCCGCCGCCACGGTGCGTGTACCCCTTGATCTCGTTGGTCATGTCGCCGGTGTCGTCGCGCCGCTTCACGCCGACCTTGATGGTCAGCGGGATGTTGTGCAGCTCGAGCGAGTCTTTCGGCTGCAGCACATTCACCGCCCGGCAGACCGCCGAGAGCTCGCCGCGAGCGATCTTGACGGCCGTCTCGCTGGGGTTGTCGAGATTGAGACGCGCCCAGAGCAGCCGTCCCTTGTGCTCGCCGTCCACGATCTGGAACGTGAGCTGGAGATAACTTCCGGTGCCCGCCTTGGTGGGCTTGGTTTCTGATTCGGTGATGACCGCGGTGTACGACCCGGGCGCGATGGGCTCGAAGTCGGCGGCGGGATCGACCTCGCTCGCGTTGAATCCGTTCAGAGTGGGCATGTTCAGGCTCCTTCTGTGACTTGATCTGCGGTGTTGGTGATTTGCTCATTGGTGTCGGTGGGCGCTTCGCTCGGGGGCTCGACCGATTCGCCGTCGCGGAACGCCGCGTACGCGCGGAAGTCCAGCGGCAGCTCGTCAGGAAGCCCGAGGCGGTTCTTGGCGACATGCGATGGGCGCTCGGTGGCTTTGATCACACGCTCGCCGCTACCGACGCCTTGGATCCGCTTGCGGTTGAAGCCCTCGTCGGTGCTCTTGGTCAGGACGCGATAGGTCGCAAACAGCACCTCGTCGGACCATTCCTGCACGAGGGCAGACGCGTGCTTGTTAAGCCGCGGCGCGTACCGGTCGTACGTCTCGGTCTCGGGGTTGGCGAACTTCTCGACTGCGGCGTGCGCGATCAGGACCACCTGCATCCCGCGCTCAGACCGCAGCGCATCGAGCCCGGCGAGGACTTCGCGCCACGCGTCGAGCGCAAAGATGTACCCCTTGGCGTACGGCACATCCTCGATCGACTTCACGCCGCGGTCGCGGCAGGTCTTCGCGTGGATCATCCGCTCGAGCCAATCGAGGCTGTCGATCACGACCGTCTGATACTCGTGCTCCTCGGTGTAGAGGGCGCCCAGGATCTCGATGACCTGCTTGAAGTCGGTCGCCAGCGGAAACCGCTCGGTGTCGATGTCCGCGAGGCCGTCCTCGGTCTGGATGAAGACCGGCCGCTCGGCCATCGCGCCAAACGTCGATTTCCCGATGCCGTGCGTGCCGTAGACCATGATCCGTCGTGGACGGACGGACCGGCCACGCTCGATGTGACTCATCAGGCTCATGCGTGCTCCTTGGATGTGGGTTGGTGGCTCGGTGTGGTGACTGGTTCGTCGATGTCGATCAGCCGCAGCGACTCGAACCTGGTCTTCCAGATGTCGTGCTCGCGGCATCGAGTCAGTTCCTCGATCGCGGCGACGTTCTCGTCCGCGGCTCGGTCGAGCAACTGGCGTGAGAGCTGCCACACGCCGCAGCGGTACGGCTCGCGCTTCTCGATCGCGACGAGATGCACCTCGAGTTCGATCCCGCAGGCCTCGACCACCAGCTCGCGGTAGAACGCCATCTGGTGGACGTACACGTAGCGGTGGAGGTCGTGCTCGAAGTCGTCAAGGTCGGTGCAGGTCTTGAGATCGACGATGCCGCGGCCGTCGATGGGGTTGACCCAGTCGATCCGTGCCTGGCACGGCACGCCGCCGTAGTCGGCCCGCACCACACCCTCGGCGACGCCCGATCGGAGCAACTCGGTCGCGAACAGGTGATCCCGCACGCCGGCGTGCATCTGCTCCAGCAGCGCCGCGTCGGCATCACTCAGCACCGGCTTCCCGATCGACGCCGCCCACTCGGCGAACGCCTTGGTCTGCGTTCCAAAGGGCTGGCCGGTCTTCGGGTTGATCGGCCCGCCGACCGCGAACTCCGCCTCGAACCGCTCGCGGCCTTCGAGGATGAGCACGTGTGCGGCCCGCCCGAGCGCGTACGCCGCCGAATCACGCTCGGGGACAAGCCCGAGTTGCTTTCGCCTGTAGAGCTTCGGGCAACGCCGGAAGTCCGCGAGCGCATGTGACGAAAGATGGTCCTTGCGACCGGCGTGGTACGCCGAGGCCGGCTCACGAAGAAGGAAGCCCGGATCAACGACCCAGGCTTCCCCCTCCGTGCGACGAGGCGCATCCGGCGGATAGTCCCGTGCGTACGCGCCCGGGCCGAGCCGAACGAGCGGAATTGATGCGTTGATGTCGTGCGGTGTGGTTCGGGAGGTCACGCCCTCTATATCAGCGCCGGCCCCCGAAACCGTCGCACGCTCACGCGGTGACCAGATCCCTGAGACCGGAGAGTTCGTCGCGCATCGCCGCGACGGCGCGGTACGCGGTGCTCCGGTCGCACCCGATCTCGCGGGCGGCCTCGGTCACCGTCCCACGCATCAGCTCGTGCGCGAGCGATCGCTTGCCGTGCTCAAGCCCGTCGATCGCGGAGGCCACATCCATCGCGATGTCACTCTGCTCTGACTGCGTCCGCTCGGGCGTCCGGCGGCCGCGTTCTCGGCGTTGGAGATCAGAGAGAAGGACCGGGTCCGTGGCGCGACGGCCCGGCGACCGGCTGAGCTGTCGCCGGACCCGCAAGGCGGAGCGGGCGACGACGCCGGATACAAACGTGCGGCGGCTCGCGATCTCGGGGTTGTACTTCGGGGCGGCAACCCAGAGGTCCATGAGCAGTTCCTGTCGGACCTCGTCCTCGTCGTGGCTGCTGAGCCTGAGGTCGCGGCCGATGCGGAACACCTGATACTCGACGCGGTCGAGGGCGTATTGGTCGATCCAGTCGGCGGCGGGGTTGATTGGCGTGGCGGAACGGGTGAGTCGGTTGATCGTTGTTGCGGTCACGTGCGTACTCCCAAGCGGGGGTGCTGTGCCGCGGTGCACATCGCACCGCGTGTGACCGCCGGGAGGCGTGCACGACCGGCGCGTTGGGCGCATGCAAAAACGCCGCAGGTGCCTGCGTATCAGGCACTTGCGGCGGCAAACTTTCTGGCGTGCACGTGCACGACGGGAGCCGCCGTGCACGCGACTTGTCAGATCAGCCTTTGAATCGGCGGATGTACTGCTTGTCGGTGGTGCTGGTCCAGAGAACCCGGAGTTCCGCATCCTGCTCCCGGTATTCCCCGTTGAGCCAGCGGGAGGCGGTCGTGGGATGAACACCAGCGGTACCAGCGATGACCCTCACCTCGGGAACGGGGAGCATTTTGCCTTCGTCGAGCAGCGCGGACTTCGCCCCGCGGTACCAGTCCCTCATCGCGGCTTTCAGCTTCGCTGGGGTCTGCCCGGTCTTTGCCACGCGTTTGTTCTTCTGTGCGCGGAAGCCTGGTGCAACCTCGATCTTCGCGGCACGCATGAACTCGCCAAGCGCTGCGTCCCAGCCGTCCGAGGCCGTGAATCCGTCCGGGCCCGGTTCGAGCACCTCATCGAACGCCGCGACCATGACCCTGTCGGCGGGCGCAGACCGCTCGGACGCTGTCGTCCATGCCGCGCGGGTAAACAGGAGAACGATGTACGGCCGCCCGTCAGACACCGTCGCACGCAGCATCTCGGCGAGATCGTTCGATGAAGCTGCGCAAACGAGCGACACGGCGCACCCCGCCGACTGGCTGTACCGCCATTGCCCGATGCGGAGCACGCCCGGAAGTGATGCGAGCTCGTCACGCGAGATCGTGAGGTCCAGTGCATCGCAAACGGCCGATCTAATCAACCGCTCGTCGGCCCGGTGCAGCACGACTTGGTCACGCGATAGGTCGAGCGGTTCGCTGAGCCCCTCATCGCAGACGGCCCGTAAGTGGGACTCATCCAACCGCACGACGCGACGCTCCGGCCGAGACGGCAGCCGCCCGGGCCACGTGGATGCGAGGCGATCGGTAGGGGCGAGCAGCGGCTCCACGGAGGAGAACCCGTCGCCGCATGCGTTCCGCCATACATCGAGCGTCGCGCCGAACCGCGCGTACGTCTCAAGCGCCGTCGAAAAGGCTCGGGGGGATCTCACGCATCGACTCCGATCGGGGCAACAGGTATCCGCCCGAATCCATGAACTGCTCGATGAGTTCGCCGTGATCGTCCTGCTCGCATGAACACCGGAACGGTGGGGTCAGCACCAGTGTCCGCTCGCGCTTGAGGCCGGCGAGCTTGAACTTCACCGCGGCCCTGAAGAAGACGGCCGCGTCGGGCACGGGGCGGCCGAACAACTCCAGCAACTCCCAGACGTTCGGCGCGTAGATCTTGATGACGCCGTTGTCGTAGTCGCGGCGTTTGACCTCGAGCCGCTCGATCCAAGCGCCCTCGATACCCGGGATATGAGCGAATGTCAGCGCAGCCCGGCCGCGTTCACGGAACGGCGCAAGCGAGTATCGCGACGGGCTGAGGTCGGGATCGAACATGAAGCGATCGCCGAACAGGCACAGCCCGATCGCTTGGCAGTACACCCGCCGGTCGGTCACGCCTTTCACTTTGACGAGCAGGTCGCCGCGCTTCTGGTCGTAGCAGACCAGATCGAACTCCTCAGGCCGGAACAGACGCGTGCGGCGTTGACCTTCCTCGATCACGCTCTGCCGTTTCAGCGTGTCGCCGCGGCTGATGAGCAGCCTGAATCCTCCCTCCGTCTCGATCGGGTAGACGACGGCGGTACGGTCACGGCCACGACGCTCGAAGTCGCCGTTCAGCACATCTTCGAGATGCGATTTCACCTGTGGTGTGACCTTGCGCGGCCGCGGCACCTCTTTGCACAAGGCCGCGATCCGGTCGGTGGTGCGAAAGCGGTAGGAGAGCCCCTCGACATGCAGATCCGCGAGCGCGTTTGCATCGTGAAGCGCGAGGCGTACGGCGATGTCCGCGTTGACATCCTCTTCACCGATCGCGACGCCTAGCCGTGCCGCGAGCCCACGGATCTGGTCTTCCATCTGGTTCGACGACATGTCATCGATCAGGCAGACGAGATCGAGGAGCGACGAGGGCACCTCGCCGTGCGCTCCGATGAGCAGGAGCGAAAGTCGGTCGTAGTCGAGTTCGTTTGGACGAGTGAGACGGAGCCCGCTCGATTCGGCCCACGCCGCGTGCGGGCCGAGCAGTTCGACCAGCAGTTTCGGATCGATCGAGCGGAGGATGTCGGGTTTTGCAAATCGGGTCAGTCGGTGGGTCTTCGCCATTCCGTGCCGGTCTCCTTGTTACGCCCGCCTCCGCGGACGGCTGTACCGGGAAACACGATATGGCGCGCAACCCGGCCAAGGAGATGCTAGATGTAGTACCGAACGCGTGAAACGCACCGACTGGTTATCAACAACGAAGCATCGCTGTGTGCAAGACTTGTTGGTTATCGGGCTCTTGTCCTCGGAGGCGTGGTTCTGGGACTCGATTCGCCACGGATCTGTGTCCAAAGCCTTCGCTGAATCGCCCAGTTTGCCTCCGCGACCATCGCTCTCAGGTCCCGCTCGGTCACTGGGTCCCGGCCAGAGGTCACCGGCTCAAGATCAAGAATCTGCTCCTGGATGTCCGGGGCGAGGTAGCGCAGGTTCATGATCTGCGTCGCGCGGGCTCTCGTAATGCAGCCGGCCCGCGCGAGTTCCGCCTGGTCGGTGACCACGCCCGCGGCGATGAGGCCATCGAGCTTGATCGCGAGCGCCATGAGCCGCGTGATCCGTGGCAGCGGCGGGGGCGCTGTGGGCTTCGGCTCGGTTGCCCCTTCGAGTCGGCGGCGGCCGCGAGCGGCGGTCGAGAACGTCACTCGTTTGGAGACGGTCAATTCTGGCACGGTGCCTCCTCGTCGATGACCTCCGCGGCCTCCGCGTTGAACGCAACCGTGATCGTCTCGGTCTCCGCGTCCCACTCGACGCGCTTCACCAGCAGATGAACGAGCCGCTCCCGCTCTTTCGTGTTGAGCTGCTCCCAGAGAGGATCGAACGCTTCGAGCGCGCCGACCAGCTCGTCCTCGTCGAGCACGCGATCGCGCATCGAGGCGACACGAGCGTCGAGCCGCCGGCCCCGCGCATCGAGATCACGGATCCGCTCACGGAGTTCAGCCGCGACCGCGGCGCTGCCGTTGCGATCCCGCCCCTCCGACACGATGTCCCGAAGTTCGCTTCGAGCGGCGTCCAGTTCGACGGCGAGCGTGTCCCGGTCGGTGTTGAGGCTGGCGAGCCGTTCGCGGAGGCTTACCTGTGCCGCCAGCACCGCGTCCCGCACGAGGCCGCTGTCCTCGCCAAGCGATCGCAACTCACCGATCACGAACGTCTCCAACTCCTCTGCTGGCAAGGAAGGCCCCGGGCACTTCGACCAGCCCTCCTTCTGCGCCCGCCCGCAGACGTAGTAGCGGTACCGCTTCGATCCGCCGTTCGCGTTCTTGGATGTCGCGAAGTGATGCGACATGCCGCAACCGCACGAACGGCAGACCACGAGACCCTTGAGCAGTGCGCCGTGTTTATTGCACGGCGAGCGCCCGCCCTTCGCGCTGTTCGACACGAGCAACTCGCCGACTTCGCGGAACACCGCTTCATCGACGATCGCCTCGTGCTCGCCGTCGTATAGGTCCTCGTGGTGGCGGACCTTGCCGAGGTAGACCGGGTTGGTCAGCAGCTTGTGCAGCACGGCCTTGTCGAACCGCCGACCGCCCTGCGGCTCGCCGTTCTTCGAGACCCAACGCTTCGTGGTCCACCCGCGCTCGTTGAGGATCTCCGAAGCCCGGAGCAAGGACCGCTCCGCGAGGTACAGACTGAAGATGTCGCGGACGCGCTCGGCCTCGCTGTTATTGATCTTCAGCTTCGAACCGCCTGGGCCCGGCACCAGGTTGTACCCCAGCACCGGCTTCCCGCCGGCCCACTTGCCCTTCTTCCGGGCCGCCGCGATCTTGTCGCGGGTCCGCTCCGAGATGATCTCCCGCTCGAACTGCGCGAACGAGAGCAGGATGTTGAGCGTCAGGCGGCCCATCGAGTGGGCCGTGTTGAACTGCTGCGTCACGCTGACGAACGACACCCCGTGCCGCTCGAACGTCTCCATCATGCGCGCGAAGTCCAGCAGCGACCGGCTGAGCCGGTCCACCTTGTAGACCACGACGCAGTCGACCAGACCGCCCTCGATGTCGGCGATCAGCCGCTGCAGCGCCGGCCGGTCCGCGTTCCCGCCGCTGAACCCGCCGTCGTCGTAGCGTTCAGAGTTGCACATCCAGCCGGCGGCCTTCTGGCTCGTGATGAACGCCTCTGCGGCCTCGCGCTGCGCGTCGAGCGAGTTGAACTCCTGCTCAAGACCCTCCTCGGTGCTCTTGCGGGTGTAGATCGCGCAGCGAACGGTCTTGATCGGCTCGGCAGCCTTCTTCATCCACGGGCTCCTTTCCGCGTTCGTTTCCCAAGCCCGAAGAAGTGGAACCCGTTCCAGTGCGAGCCGCTGATGGCGTGGGCCACGGCGCTGAGCGAGCGGTAGGTGTCGCCGCGGTACTCGAAGCTGTCCGCGCGGACCGTGACGCGGTGCTCGCGCCCCTTGAACTCGCGGACCAGCACCGCCCCCGGGGGAGGTACCCGCTCGTCTCGCCCCGCTGGCAGTGGTCCGCTGACCGTGCGCTCCGGGCCAAGGTCGCCGGCCGGTCCGCTGGGCGGCCGGACGCGAAGGTCGGCGTCACGCGCGAGCGTCGCCGCCTTGGCCCGAACACGCTCGACCGTCCTCGCGGACAACTCGCCCTCGGCCAGCATCTGGACCCGCCAGGCGACCCGACGCTGCAGCCACCGCCGGTTGCTTGACCGCGCGGCCTCGGCGAAGACCTCCTCGTACCGCTCGCGGAGTTCGCGCGTGGTCATGTCCTCGAGCGCAGCGAGTTCCTTCTGGATGTGCGAAGCCGACTCCGGCATCACGAGCCTCCGTCCCGCGGGCGATCGCCGCCCGCGACCACACTGAGGCCTAGATCGTTCGGAAGTTCAACTCGTGTCGCGGCAGATTCTGAGAGTGCGTCGCCAGCTCGCGGTGATTGCTCGATCACCCGGGCGAGCCCGTCCCCCAGCAGCGCGACCAGCTCCCGTCGCTGGGCTTCCGGGGTCGCCGTTGCCCGCGGCGCACGCGATCGCCGCCCCGACTTCCGTGCGGTTCGTCCGTCCATAGTGGATGCCTCCGGGCCCCGCCGGCTGTTCATCAACGGGGCGTGCATCGTCTATATCTGCACGATGGGGGCGAAGTGTCGCAGTAAAGGAGTTGTGTTCCAGTGGAGTGTCGAACAGTGTGGCCATGTGGATGTCCGTGATCGAACTGAGGCACCTGGCCAGCTCAAGATCGTCACGCATTGCCGCGTCGTCGTGGTCCATGGTCATCTACCGCTCGCTGAGGCGGTCTTGATGCCGCCCGCCGCGGGCAACGCGTCACCGACCGGCTACGCGACGCAGCGGCAAACTGGCGGAGGACCGATCGGAACGCCGTGTCCAGCGAAGCGATCGGATACGTTTCCGAGTCGGAACAGCAACGAGCGACAGCCCCTACACTTCGTCGCGATGACCCGAATGTTTAGCGGCAAGACTGAGTCGCGACGAGGTCATTGGTCACCTCGGGAACCGCTGATTGAATGAGCAGCCTCCGAGCCTGTTTCGCCGCTCCGGCGCTTGGATCAAGAAGCGCGTGATGCGCTCGATTCAAAGTCTAATTGCGGTCGGCCGCTGGGTTTTGGGTAAGGGCCAACGCCTCCTCTATCACCGCAGGATTCTCACGTGGCCCGCTCGATGGAGGGGGCTGCGCTGGCTTGACCGCCCATTGGCATGGCTTCTTCGGCTCAAGCCGCGCATGCTCACGTCTCGAATAGCCATCAGGAGAGTTCCATTCTCCGGCACCCGTCGCGATCGAATCAGGTATTGGATCTGGGAGCACCACTCGGTTCGATCAGGCCTCTGGGTTGCCTTTCTGCTTGGCGTCGGGCTCTGCATTCTTTCACTCGGCATGGCCGCCGTCATCGACGTTCCAATGCTTGGGCCACAGACTGACATCGAAGGAATGCCAACCACCCTCGTTGCGACGGCTGGCTATGGAGGTGCACTCTTCGGGTTTCTTCAGGCGGTCGCCATATTTGCGGTGCAGCTTCGATCGCAACAAGACACATCGATGCTTCCACTCACGCCGCTCATCGCCCGCCGCTACTTCACGTTCCTGATTCTCGCCAGCGTTGCAGGTGTCACGATCGCCAACCTGCTCGGCTCCTTCGCGGCGCCGGTGATTCCGGAACTCCGGCGAGCATTTGCAGCTTTGACGTGGATCAACATGATCGCGGTCCCTGCCATGACGCTCGCCGCTTTGTGGTATCTGACGACCATCGTCGCAGAGGCTGGCGAAGCCGATATGGACATTGCGCTGCCGGTGCTACGTGCGACGATGAGGGCACAGTCGGTTGCCGATGCCCACACAGTGGCATTGCTGAACGAGTACGTCGAGAGCCTAAAGGAGGCAACGATCGAGTACTCGCCGTTCGCCGGAACGTCACTGGCCGCGGCCGCCAAGCCGCGAGTCCGGATTCCTTTCCGGCGAGCCGGGATCATTCAGGACCTCGACTGCACTCGTCTAAGTCGTATCGGAGAGATCCTGGACGCCTTGGATGACCGCCCAAAAGCGGCTGTCACCGTTGCATTTGCCAACGCGCTGAGTGACGACGATGCTCTCCTACTAGATTGGGACAGCACCGGCCCGACGGACGAACGACTCGATCGGCACACGCGTCGCAAGCTGTCATCGTTGCTGAAGTCATCCTTCTACGTGAAACGGGACGGAGCCTAATGATCGCCAAGGATGTTCGCCAGTTCCTGACGCGCTTCGAGACAACCTTGAAGGTACTCGCACGCGAGGGCCGCCACGTCGAGTTGGACGCCCGCCTAGATGACTATCAGAAGCTGTTGGGAGCATGGCTCGACGTCGCTCCTCCGGGAGAGACCCCACCCGAGCGCATGCGATTCTTATCGATCGTTGACCGCTTCGGGGGCCCACTCGAAGTTGACCTGCGCGATGTCGCTGAGGCAGCAACACTGTCAGGCGATACGAGTACGGTCGTCGCATTAGCGGATCAGGTATTGCGTGCAGCCTTTGCCTGCCTTCATCGTCGCCAACCGCGACTGATGGAGGAGCTCCTGAACACGCTTGTCTTCCTCTATTACCAGTGCCTTCGCACCGACGCACTGGCCGACGCCGTTGGCAGCCGCCTCGATTCTGGACTCCACTCCTTGTTCATATCGATGCGGTCCCCCAATCGCGACACGGACGAGCGCGATTCGCCCGTTGATAGCGAGGAACGCCCGTTTCTCGATGTCTCCCTTCGCTTCGCGCTGGCTCTCATCCACGCAGCAATCCGATTTGAGAGGACGCAACAGTCGCAATTCTTCGTCGAACGAGTGTTTGAGCACCGTCGACATCGCCACCGTCGCGCGGACCATTTCCAAACGACACTCATCCAGAACGGTGTTGAAACCACGTTCGACTACGTCGCAGTTGTGCTGGTTGGGTGGTCGCTCCACGTACTCCAGCAGCACGCCTGCGCAGACCCAGAAGCGGCCAGATCTGTGATGAGGGTAGCAGTTCGCCAATTACCTTCGATGCCCGTACTGGTCGCACAATGGGAACTGCTCCGAGGATCCGAATGGCCGGAGAGTGCGATCGATGGCCGGCTGGGAATCGCGAACTGGGACGTTCGCGATTGGAGCCGCGACTTTCGTCCAGGCGTATCTGAGGCTCGCTGGGGTGGTAACGATTGGGGTCGGATCGGCCTGCGCGCCTCTCTACTTCTTTCCGAGAAGCGCTTCATCGGCGACCCTTCACATCTGTTCACTACAGCGCCTAGCCGGTTCGTATGGGATCCGAACAAAGAGCGGGAGGCGCTCGAGCAGCTTGCCTCGGACGAGTGGTTGCCCATCCCAGAGGACCAACGCCAAACGGCAATCGACGCGGTGATGGAGATCATCGAAGGCCGTTCACGTGGCGGAACAGCTCAATACCTCCGATACGCACTTGAGCATCCACTGTCTGACGAGCGCATAGCCAAACTCCGTGCTAACGCGATTGCCAAGTATCGTTCAAGCTCCCCTTGGCACGATGCGTTGCTATCCGGCGGCGTCGGTAATCAGGCGACGCGTTGCCCGGTTCCGACGCTCTGGGGGGTATGGGTGCCGCGAGAGTACCTCCTCGATGACAATAACTGGGCCTCGGGATTCGGAGAGCATCTTGGCCAAGATGTCTCTACGCGTGAAGCGATGGCACTGCTTCATACGCTTGAGACCACGGCACCAAAGATACAGGAGCTCGATGCACTGGCGAAACTGCCTGAGGTGATTCGCGCCGCTCGCAGGCAGATGACCGACAACGGACTCGCGCCGAACGTGCTGGTGCTCCCCCGGGAGGACCGCTTTGCTGGAGCGTTGTTCCGGAAGCCCCTTTGGCAAGTTGAGGATCGGAGAGAGTTTGGCGAGGCAAGCGTCGGGACGTGGGAAGGTCTGCTCGTGTTGCGGTTCCCCTACACGAATCCGGAGTCGATCCTGCTTGTCGATACAAGCAAGGCTCTTGCCTCGCGTGAGCCAGACGACATCGAATCCGGCATCCAGATTTGGATCGAAGAAACCCCTGACAACGATGAGATTACGGAAAAGAAGCGGATCGCAGCGGCCGCCCTCAAATCGGATGAGTCGCCACTACCCGACTCACACTCGATTCAGGTGCTTGCTCGCATGCGGGCCCTACCACGTTTTCTGATTGCAAATACCGACGCTTCAGCCACGATCGGAATAGGGAGCAGTGACGGCGGGCTTGCGCTCCCGGCAGGATCCGATCTATACCACCGACCATCGTGCGAGGACATCGAGTTTGAAGATGATGTGCAGTACGTGCTGCGACTACCGTCAGACTCGAACAGGACTCCGTGCCCAAAGTGCAAGCCAGACCGATGGAACATGGAAGCGAGGCGCGGAACGTTGGGGACCGCGAGCCAATCGACGCCCGATTAGCGTCCTCCAGCTTCGGCGGGCTTCACGCCGTTTGCTGGGAGGCCCGGATGCGGATCCAACACCCCAACTACAGCCATTAGCTTCGTGGCCGTGCATACTTTCTCCATCAGGCTGCGGTTGCGATGCCGCATCGCGGCCTGAGCGGTGCGGCGGCGACACACATATGCCCGATCTATCCGCCGACACAGAGCGTCAGCCGGCAGTGCCTATCCGCCGCAAATTCCGCCGAGGTCGCCGTTTGCGGCAGCCGAGTCGGCCTGCGTAGCTCGCCCCAGCCGTAAAGTAACGCCGGCCCCTTTCGCGGGCGGGACGGTAGCTTTGTCCATGGCGGCTCCCTCCGGGCCCCGGCCGGCTGTTCACCAACGGGCGTGCATCCTCTGTATCTGCACGAAGGGGCGAAGTGTCGCAGGGAGTATGGCCTACAGGTGCTGAGCTTTAAGTGAACGAAGACGATCTTGGACTTCCTCGATTGCCGCCCAGCTCTTTGAGTCGCGGAACCACGCAGCAGCAAGCCCCTCTTTCAGGTCCTCAGGGCACTCAACCCACGACGTACTCGAACGAACGCTGTCAGGATCGCGTCCGGCCAAGACTGCGAAAGCCCAGCGACGAGCTTCGCCTGAAGACGCCTCGAGCAGTAGTGCATCAACATTGACGTTCAATGCGTGTCGCAGTGCCTCGCAGGCACCCGCTGCCGAATCTGCATCGCGCTTCATCAACTGGATAAGTCGGATGGTTTCAGAGTGGCCAAGTTGGCGGCTCGCAATTGCCATAACCACATGCTCCCGCACTTCGGCTTCGGCGTCACGAAAACCATCCGTTGCAGCCTCCAGCAGCAGAGACGTCCCTCGCAGTCCCCAGTAAGCGGCCGCACGGACTTCCGTGAGCGGTGCGGAAGCTGCAATTTCTCGCAATGTGCTCAAGGAAGTGTCTGTGCCGAGTTCGGCCAAGATGAATGTCGCCTCCATTGCCCATGGAGCCGATGCCTCATCACGCGCACACGCTGCCGATTGAAGCGAATCAAGTCCTTGCTGCTGATTCAGAGCGGCCACCGTTCCGGCAGCCTCAAGGGCAACTCGCATATCGGCGTCGTCCAAGCACTTCAACGACGCCTCAAGATGGTCATCCGCATCACGATAACGAAGCGCTTTGGCGGCCGTGTACTTGCCAGACAACTGCTCAGAATCGAGTGAAGGCTGCCACTCTTGGCCTGGGCAAACCGTGAGTTCGGCTGGCTGTACCGACGATGCAAGGATGCGCTCGCCGGCACCGAATGTGTCACCTTCTGCGACGGTCAAGATCTTTCCCGCCGCGTTGTATGTGTATTTGCGACCAGAGCCGTACTGAACTTTAACTTTTGTCTCGCGGCCAGTGCGCACCTCGATGACGCGCCCAGCCTCTTTCGGCGTCCAGCTTGGCCAAGTCAGATCGAGCTCTGCGCCCTCCGACGCGGACTTGCGTTGCCCTTGCTTTGCAAGGTGTTGCGTCGCACGCAACTCTCCGACCCGAAAACCGTTGATATACGGCTGATCTGACAACTCGCCATCGGGCATACCCACAAAGAGCACCATGTCTTCATCCGACATGCCGGCATCCCAATGCCGATCTGGGTTTTCCGGCGAGTGACTCATCTTGATCTCGAGCTTTGTCTTCGATCGAACCTCGAATCTCTGGCCACAGTGCGCACACATCAAGTCTGGTAGACGAAGTCGCTTGATCTTTGTCCGCCAGATTTTGTTTGAGCAGCAGTTGCGCTCTAGCTCGATGACATGATGCCCGAGCCTGTTGAGCTTATCCTGAGCGGCACGTGCGCCCAACGCGCCCATCGTGACATACTTCAGGAAGCTGGAGTCGTCTTTGAAGGCCATCAGCGACCGCCTTCCAGAAGCTCCGTGATGGCGCAGCCCAGCGCGACAGCGATGCGTTCGATGTTGTCGATCGAGACGTTCCGTTCGGCACGCTCGACGGCACCGATGTACGTGCGGTGGAGGCCACACTTCGATGCCAGCGCTTCCTGGGAAAGGCCACGCGCGGCGCGGACCTCGCGGATACGCTGGGCCAAGACCTGTCGGGCGCGGAGCTGAGAGGATTCACGCTTGGTCGGCACCCAAGAAGTGAAAGCCATTGACGACTATGCGTCTACAGCCTATAAGTAGCATATGAAGGAGCCCGCCCATGAACAACCTCCCACTGACCCGCGCCGCCGCCTACAGGACGCCTCTCGGTGCGGCGGTTTGCGGCGACTCGCTCGACATGTTGCAAGAGCTTGATGACAGCAGCGTCAACCTAGTGATCACAAGTCCTCCCTTCGCGCTGCAGCGTCAAAAGGAGTATGGCAACAAGGTCGGCGATGACTACATCGACTGGCTGATGCAGTTCGCGGAGCTTGTGCGAGACAAGCTGGCCGACGACGGCAGCTTTGTGCTCGATCTGGGGGGGGCGTACGAAAAAGGCACGCCAGTGCGATCTCTTTACCAGTTCCGCACTGCGATCCGGATTTGCGACGATATCGGCTTCAAGCTGGCGGAGGACTTCTACTGGTTCAACCCCTCCAAGCTTCCCAGCCCGATCGAGTGGGTGAACAAACGAAAAATCCGAGCCAAGGACTCTGTCAACACGGTCTGGTGGTTCTCCAAGACGGACTTCCCAAAGGCCGACGTGACGCGGGTCTTGACTGAGTACAGCGACAGGATGAAGAAGCTGATTCAGGATCCAGAGAAGTTCTACGAGCCAAAGAAGCGACCCTCGGGTCACGACATCGGCAAGACCTTCGGCAAGGACAACGGCGGTGCAATCCCGTCAAACCTGCTCCAGATCGCGAACTCCGAGTCCAACGGGCAATATCTCAGGGGATGCAAGGCCGCCGGAGTGAAGGGTCATCCAGCGCGATTTCCGGCTAAGCTTCCCGAGTTCTTCATCCGGTTTCTGACTGATCCGGACGATCTCGTGATCGATATCTTTGCTGGTTCAAACACCACCGGGCAGGTCGCAGAAGCCGAAGGCCGGCGTTGGATCGCATGCGAATTGGATCGCGAGTACGTCGCTGCGTCAGTTTTCCGGTTTACCGCTGGCGATGCGTCTGATGACGAACTCCGAGCAATACATGGACGCGTTCTGGCCAGCGACGAACAAGTGGAGCTCGACCCCCTTGGCAACCAGCCAAATCTGTTCCACACGAGTGGCAAGCGCGGCTAACTCTCGAAACTGAAACCCAACCGCTCCCCTTCCTCGCACCTCTGCTAACCGAGAGTCAGAGAGCGCGAGAGTCTCGCCCCAGATGACTCGTCGAGCCGGGGGTTCCGGTCGCCACCGACTCGCCGCTCCCAAAGCCGAGAGCGCATCACCCCGCCCCGGACGCCTCCAACCGGCCCCGATTCGCCCCCGTCCCAGTAAACAAACAGGCCCGCGTCCTTTGGACACGGGCCTGCCAAGCTCCCCGATCGGAACCGTTTCAAACGGGTAGATCGGATGCCGGGGGCCGGTTGGGCTCGCGGGGAGTGTTTAACACCTGCCCCGCATGATACGCCATTGGGGTCTTCGCGGCTCCGACCGTTTTTCGACACCATCTCCCGTGGGCCGCGCGGAGCGAAAAACAGGGCGGGCCACCCGAGACGTACCGACAGCGGAACACCTACATGGGTTGTGGACTGTTTACCGCGGGAAGATCGAGGGCATACTCATCGATGTGGCACCAGCCTCGTTCGAGTAGCACGGGGACGCAAGGGTCGATCACGCGGTACAGGGCCTGAAGCCCATCGCGCCTCTTGCCAACCACTCTAACCTCGGCGAGGCGTTGCAACTGATTCGAGATGGCCTGCACCGTCATGCCGGTTTCGTCTGCGAGGTCACCCACGCTAAGCTCATCGACGCGAATCAGGGCGTGGAGCAGACGCAGTCGGGTTGGATGGGCCAGGCTCTTGAAGAGGGTGCCGACCCGCTCCGCTTCAAGAGCCCCGATCAACGGGCGAGCAGCCAGAGGCAGTTTCGGGCGGCAAGACTCCATGTGAGACCCCTTCAAATTCTGAGCAGCGCTGATCCGCACTTGACTATTACACGATGCGGTGTAATAGTCAAGAAGTCGCCGAACTGATCGACCCACACCTGTGAAACCTCACCCAGCCATCTCGATCTTGCTCGCCCTTTGGTTTGCCTTGGGAGCCGGGCTCGGCCCGCGTTTCGTCTGCATCTGTGCTGATGGGTCAACGACCACCCAGTTCGGCGACCAATTCTGCTGCGACGGACCGGGTGAAGACCCGTGCCCGGTTCCCTCAAAGCACAGCGACGAATCGAGTCGCTGCGTTGCCTGCCCCGACGGCGGATGCCAGTCCACCGAGGTGGAATCCGAGTCGATCGTTGCCGTTGATCGCTTTGAGAAAGACACGGACGAAGACTGGTCTCTGGATGGGCCTGATGATCCGACCTTCCCTTGGTTCGAGTTCCTCGCTAGCCGATCGGCTAGTACGACTTCTATGCCGCGACCTCCGGTGCTATCAGGCATCGGATTCTCTGCTTGTCATCTTCGCAGCGTGATTTTGCTCGTTTAGGACGACCTGGGATTCTGCGCGGTTCGTGAACTGCGTTCGTATTTCCCAGGGTCTCGGCGCGCGCCGAGCAACGCCTCTATCCGAGTGAAACGCATGAGATTCGCTGAATTAAAGCTGTTGTGTTGCGTGAGCATCCTCGCTCTGCTGGGCGGGTGCGCACCGTCACCGTTCGACTTCGAGCCACCCGCGGCGAGGCCTCTCTTGCGCGACATGCCTCGTTACGAAGCACCATCGGAGCCTAATCGAGTCAGATCAGCATCGGATGTGGTCGCCATCGGCGAGCAGTTGACCCTCCGTCAAGCTCTCGCGGCTGCACTAGTGCGCAACCCACGGCTGCGGTCGCTCGCATGGGAGCCGAGGATTGCAGAGGCGCGTCGTCTGCAAGCCGGGCTCTCGCCCAATCCGAGCATTGGGATCGAAGTCGAGGACTTCGCGGGTTCTGGAAGTCTGAATGGCTTTGAGTCTGCCGAGACGACACTTGCGTTTAGCCAACTTCTTGAGCTCGGCGGGAAGCGAGACCGCCGAGTGCGGGTCGCCGAGGGGCAGTGGGCGGTGGCTGCTCTCGATTTCGAAGCACAGCGGCTCGCCGTGCTCACCGACACCGCCACCCGATTCGTTCGTGTGCTGGAACTCCAGCAGCGGGTCGAATTCGCCGTTCGTGCACAAGAGCTCGCTGAGGAGAACCGGCACGTCATCGATCGGCGGGTGCAGGCCGGCGATGTTTCGCCGATCGATGAGATCAAGGCACGGCTCGAAAGCGAGTCCGCCCGTATCGCCGCAGATCGGCTGGGTCGAGAGCTTGACGCCGCGAAGCGTGACCTCTGCGCGATGTGGGATGCGACCAATCCCGACTTTGATGTAGCCATCGGATCACTGGATGATCTCCTGCCTGTTCCGTTGCTCGATGCCCTGACGGATCTCGTTGAGCAGCATCCGGAAGTGCAGCGTTGGATCGCGGAGACCGAGCGGCGATCATCGGTGGTTGCTCTCGAACGATCCCAAGCCGTTCCGAATGTTACGGCCGGAGCCGGCATTCGGCGGTTCGAGGAAAACGATGATGTTGGTCTCGTGGTGTCAGCGTCCGTACCACTGACCATTTTCGATCGCAATCAGGGGGGAATCCTCGCCGCTCGTCTGCGGGCGGCACAAGCGGTCGATGAAGCCCGAGCATCCCGCCGCGACTTGGCGACCCGGCTTGTTCGTGCGCACGCACGGTTGACTGCTGCGTACCACGAGGCCAAGGCGATCGACGCGGTTCTTCTCCCCGCAGCACAGGACGCCTACGACGCTACGCGAAGGGCTTATGACGAGGGCAAGCTCCCGTACCTCGATGTCCTCGATGCACAGCGCACCCTGTTCGATACTGAAACGCAACGGCTTGAAGCCCTCGCCGAGTACCACGCCGCGAAGGTGAAGGTCGAAGGGCTCATCTCAGAGCCGCTGAACGCCCCTCGCTCTGACGAACATTCTGATCACCCCAATCAAGGAGATACACCGTGAGACCATCACACGGCGTCATCGCACTCGTTTGCCTGATCACAACGGCGCTCCTGCTCGGCGGGTGCGACCGCAATCAGGAAGCATCATCAGCGTCCGACGGATCACGCGCATCTGACGTGACTCAAGTCGCGCACTCTCACGAGAACGGTGAGACTTGCTTTGTGTGTGACGCCACGAAACGCGACCCCGGTCGCTTGTGGTGTACCGAGCATGCCCGATACGAGGACCGGTGCTGGATCTGTCAGCCGCAGCTCGAGGATCCGTCCCGTCCCTACTGCAAGGAGCATCATCTGTATGAGGACGAGTGCCACTTGTGTGACCCGGCACTCGGTGTATCGGAGAACGAAGTCGACAAGTCGCCCGGCGGTCTTCATGGACACGGGGCCGATGAGACCTGCTTCATCTGTGACTCGGCTAAACGTGACGCAGGCCGACTGTGGTGCAGCGAGCACGCTCGCTACGAAGACCGGTGCTGGATCTGCCAGCCACAGTTGGAAGACGCGGCTCGTCCATATTGCGAGGAGCACTTCCTTTACGAAGACGAGTGCCACGTCTGCAATCCCACCCTGCAGGGGGGCGCTTCAGTGACCCCCTCCCGCGATGAGGCTCCCGCTCTCTTCTGTCACGAGCACGGCGTCGATGAGATCGAATGTGGAATCTGCCAGCCCCAACTCGCTGGGACGCTTGAGGCTGGCGAGTCGCTGCTCGTCCGCATGCCGTCTGCGAGATCGGCCGAGCTTGCGGGGCTGACGCTTGAGCGACCGGATCGCGGCGCTGCATCGGCATCGATAAGCCTGTTGGGAGAGGTCCGCTACAACGGCAACCGGCTAGCCAAGCTCACACCGTTGGCTCCTGGTGTGATCGCCGATATCCGCGTCGATGTCGGTGATCGCGTCCAAGAGGGACAAGTCCTCGCGATCATCAACTCGGTGGATGTCGCACAGGCAAAGTCAGCATACCTGTCCAAGACCGCGGAGCTCGAAGCGAGAACCACCGTGTTCGAGCGCGAGCAGAAGCTCGTGAATGAGAACATTACGGCGCGGCGAGACTTTCAGGATGCCCAGGCGGCGCTCAAGCTCGCTGAGCTTGAGGTGCGTCGCACGCACCAGCAGCTCATCAACCTCGGATTCACTGAATCGGAGGTCGCCGAAATCGCTGCTGAGCAGTCGTCTTCCTCAGACCTGTATGTCAGAGCCCCGTTCGACGGCACCATCGTTGAACGCACCGCCGTGCTGGGTGAAGCGGCCGATTCGGCAGGATCCCTCTTCGAGATCGCCGATCTGTCGACGATGTGGATCGACTTGGCCGTCCCGGAGGAGCAGGCATTCCAGATTGAACGCGGCGGCGAGATCGTCGCACGCGTCCGGGCGCTGCCTCAGCTCAAAATCCCGGGACAGATCACATGGGTCAGCCCGCGGATTGACGAGCGCACGCGCATGGTCCGGGCCCGCGCCACAGTTCAAAACGACCGTGGCGTGCTGCGTCACGGGATGTTTACAGAGGTCACGGCGGTGCTTGGGATCGCCGGGAGCACGCTGCTCATCCCGAGTGAAGCGGTCCACGAGATCGACGGGTCGCAGTTCTTGTTTGTTCGCGAGGAAGCGGACCTGTTCGCTGTCAGGCGCGTCGATGTCGGGCCGCTCGCGGGAGCCGGCATGATCGCCATCTTGTCGGGGCTGACGGAGACCGACGCGGTCGTGACAGGCGGCAGCTTCACCATGAAGACCGAGTTCCTCAAGTCCCGCCTTGGCGCGGGATGTGTCGACGACTGATTCGGAGCCACCATGCTGACCCGCCTCATCGAGATATCACTCAAGAACAGGGTGCTCGTCATCCTCTTGTTCGCGATCGCGTGCGCCGCCGGCTTGTACCGGATGACGCAGCTCCCTATCGATGCGTTCCCCGACACGACGCCGGTCCAGGTGCAGATCAACACGGTTGCCCCGGCCTTGAGCCCCGAGGAAATCGAGCAGCAAATCACGCTCGCGGTAGAACTGTCCATCGGGGGGCTCCCGGGCCTCCAGAATGTCCGCTCCGTCTCGAAGTTCGGCTTCTCGCAGGTCGTGGCGACGTTTGATGATGACATCCGGATCATCGACGCGAGGCAGTACATCACCGAGCGGCTTTCGGCTGTTGAGCTTCCAGACGGTGTCGGAAGGCCGGAGCTCGGCCCGATCGCGACCGGTCTCGGTGAGGTGTTCCACTACGTCATCCGGTCGGAGACCGGTGAACACTCAATCGAAGAACTCCGCACCATCCACGACTGGGTGATCAAGCCCGAGCTCCGAAAAGTCCCGGGTGTGGCCGAGGTCAACTCGTGGGGCGGCCTGGAGCGGCAGTATCACGTTGTCGTCAAGCCGGAAGCATTGATCAAATTTGGCTTCACGCTTGAAGATGTGCTTGAGGCACTGCGACGCAACAACGCCAATGTCGGTGGCGGGCAGATCGTTACCTCCGGTGAGGCGAGGGTGGTGCGGGGATTGGCACGTGTCGCAACGATCGATGAGATCGAAGCCATCGTGGTCGATTCCAGCGACGGCACACCGGTGCGGATTCGAGATGTCGCGCAGGTTGAGATCGGCAGCGAGATCCGCCGCGGTGCGGTCTCGGCCTACGGGGAAGGCGAGGTCGTCCTCGGCTTGGCCTTCATGCTGATGGGCGAGAACAGCCGTGTGGTGACTGAGGAACTCCGCGAGCGCCTTGAATCCCTCGCACCCTCGCTACCACCCGATGTCATTGTGGACGTCGTATACGACCGGACTCTACTCGTCGAGCAGGTCATCAAGACGGTCGAGCACAACCTCGTGATCGGTGCCGTGTTGGTGATTGTTGTGTTGCTCATCATCCTGGGCAACATCCGAGCCGGCCTGCTCGTAGCGGTCGCCATCCCGATTTCCATGCTGTTCGCCGTGCAGGGCATGTACGAGTTCGCGATCGCCGCGAGTTTGCTCAGCCTCGGCGCAATCGACTTCGGCATTCTTGTCGATGGCTCGGTGGTCATGACGGAAGCCAATCTTCGCTCGTTGAAGGAACGCCAGCGAGAGCTTGGCCGGAAACTCTCGCCTTCCGAGCGGCTCGAATCGATCGCGAAATCCAGTGCGCGCGTGGTGCGGCCCATCGTGTTCGGGATGGGCATCATCACGCTCGTCTTTGCCCCCGTGCTGACGCTTGAAGGCATCGAGGGAAAGATGTTCCGTCCGATGGCGTGGACGTTCATCTTCGCGCTCCTGGGAGCCCTGCTGGTCGCGGTATTTCTGTCACCCGTCCTCTCGTACTACTTCCTTCCGCGTCGCGCAAAACCCAAGGACGCAGTCCTGCTCCGCGGCTTGGCCGGGGCATACGGCTGGGCCGTCGGCGGAGCGATTCGACTCCGGTGGGTCGTGATGCTGCTGGCTGTGGCTCTGCTCGGCGTCGCGGGCTATCGGAGCACGCAGATGGGCGGCGAGTTCATTCCGCGGCTGAGCGAGGGCTCGATGGTCGTGAACACCATCCGGCTCGCTGGCGTCTCGATCGATGAGTCCGTGCGGTACAACACGCGAATCGAGGAGGTGCTGCTCGACGAGTTCCCCGACGAGATCGAGCACGTCTGGAGCCGGATCGGGACGGCGGAGGTGGCGACCGATCCGATGGGGATCGAGCTGACAGACATCTTCTTGACGCTCAAGCCGCGTGCAGAGTGGACGAGCGCGGACACGCAGGCCGGGCTCGTGATCGAGATGGAGAAGACCATCTCACAGTTCCCCGGCGTCAACATGGTGTTCACGCAGCCGATCGAGATGCGTATGAACGAGATGGTCTCGGGCATCAGGTCGGACATCGGGATCAAGATCTTCGGCGATGACTTCGACGAGTTGCTCAGCCTCGCCGACGATGTTCAGCGTGTATTGCTGGATGTTCCCGGTGTCTCGGACATCTCGGTCGATCAGATCACCGGGCAGCCGGCGCTGTCAGTCTCCATTGATCAGGCTCGCGTCGGCCGCTACGGCGTTGCGGCGAGGGAGGTCCTCGACTTCGTTGAGGCGATCGGCGGCATCCGTGTCGGTGAAGTGTTCGAGGGCCAGCGTGTGTTTCCGCTGGTCGTCAGGCTGCCGGCGACATTCCGCGAGGACATCGCTGCCGTGTCCTCGGTTCGCATCCCGACCGAGGGAGGCGTTGCGGTGCCTCTTTCGTCACTGGCCTCGGTCGATCTCTCGGAAGGTTCATCGACGATCAACCGTGAGTGGAGCAGACGCCTCATACGAGTGCAGTGCAACGTGAGCGGCCGAGACCCGGCTTCCTTTGTTGAGGAAGCACGGGCCGCCATTGATGCGCGTGTTTCCTTGCCCGAGGGCTATGTGCTGGAATGGGGTGGGCAATTCGAGAACTTGGAACGGGCGCGGACGCGCTTGTTGATCGTCGTGCCCGCCGTGCTGCTCATGGTCTTCTTCCTATTGTACTTCAGCCTGAAGAACTTGCGGGATGTCCTCATCATCTACACCTGCATCCCCTTCGCCGCGGTCGGTGCGATCTTCGCGCTGTGGTGGCGAGACATCCCGTTTAGCGTCAGCGCCGCCGTCGGATTTATCGCACTCACCGGGATTGCCGTACTCAACGGGCAGATCCTGATCACGGCGATTCGCGACGCTCTCGAAACAGGACGGCCGAAGAAGGACGCGATCATCGCAGCCTCGAAGACACGCCTCCAGCCGGTACTCGCGACCGCGATCACTGATATCGCCGGGTTTGTTCCAATGGCGATTGCCACTGGCGTTGGGAGCGAGATCCAGCGACCACTCGCGACAGTCGTCATCGGCGGGATGGTCACATCGACGCTTCTGACGCTCTTCGTGCTTCCCGTCATTGGCTCTGTAGTGATGCGCAGAACGCCGCCTGAATCGAAAGAGACAGCACAACCATGACCGGATGTGACTGCGCAGATGATGCCGCGGGACTTGAGCATCGGACACTGCTGACTCTGATCGCAATCAACGGCGTCATGTTCCTGGCAGAGGCGATCGTGGGGTGGGTCGCCGAATCGACTGCGCTGCTGGCCGATTCACTCGATATGTTGGCCGATGCCGCGGTCTACGGCATCGCAATGTACGCCGTTCGTCGATCAAGCAAGGCCCAGCAGGCCGCTGCCAAAATCAGTGGCGTCCTCCAAATTGCCTTGGGCCTTGGCGTTCTTGCGGAGGTCGTGCGCCGGGTGATTTTCGGGAGTGAGCCAACCAGCCTGCTCATGGTCGGGACTGGCTGCGTCGCTCTCGTCGCGAACCTCACGTGCCTGCGGCTGCTCTCAAAGCATCGCGACGGCGGCGCGCACATGCGTGCTTCATGGATTTTCTCCAAGAATGACGTGATCGCGAACACAGGCGTCATTGTCGCCGGGCTGCTCGTGATGACGCTCGGTAGCAGAATCCCCGACCTGGCGGTCGGCTCAATTGTCGCCGTGGTCGTCGTTCGCGGAGGTCTGCAAATACTGGCAGACGCCGGCGCACCACCAGACGTTGGAGACAAAATCGGAAGGCCGGTGGAATAATTGCGCATACCCCGGGTTTTGCCGGGGGCAAAACGTCGATATGTGCAATTCTGTGCACATACCTTTGGCTTGGTAGTGCTCAAGTGGTGTCATCCGAAGTGCCGAGGTATAGTCTCCATTGTGAAATGCCGTCCTCTCGCCATCCTGCTGCTCGCGATCATCGCGATCCACGCCCTTGCGGGTGGCGCGGGTAGTGTCGCTGTCCTCTGCCTCGGTGGCGGGCACGAGCACGGCCCTGCTGAGGCCGAGCACTGCGAGTCAACGTGCAGTCACGATCCATCGTGGCCGCTCCCTTTGCCCGTTGACGACCACGAGCACGATTGCGGCTGCACCGATGTGGAGTTAGCCATCGCCGAACTCATCACGCTTCCGCGCGGCGATGATGGGGGCAAGGTCATGCCGGCCATTGCCTCAACTCCCTGTTGGGGTGTTGTCGTCGCGGAATGCGGCCTTGGGCGTCGCGGCCCACCGATGCCGCCGCCATGGTTTGATCCAGGCGGTACCCAGCGGCTCGCGATGGTGGCAAGTGTCCGCCTGACGATCTGAATCCTGTCTGTTCCTTCGCCTGTGCCACGACGTCGTTATCCGTCGCGGCTGCTGTTGCTTTGGACTCAGACAGGAAATTTGAACCATGAACAACTTGATGCGCCCGCGCCCGACGCGGGCGATGCTGCCGAGGCTCGGCTCGGCGGTCGCGATATGTGCATTAGCGGGCTGCCAGTCATATGAGCGTGTGCCGCTGGACCTTGCTGACCACCGAGCCGCGATGAATGCCCGCGCTGGCACCGCTGAGCCGATATCTCGATTCCTCGAACGCCTTGCCGCGGAAGGCTCGGCTGTGCCCGAGCGGTTCAATCTGGCCGATGGGCTCTCGCCGGCCGAGGGCGAAGTCTTTGCGCTGTTCTACAATCCTGACTTGCGTCTGGCTCGGCTCGACGCGGGCGTCGCGCTCGCGAACTTCGAAACGGCGGGCTTGTGGGAAGACCCGCAGTTCGGCTTTGACGGGGCGGAGATCCTCGCACCGGCGGGGCCATTCGAGTACGGACTGACCCTGAGTCTGACGATCCCCGTTTCCGGTCGGCTGGGTGTCGAGAAGGACCGCGCTGGGGCGGCCTACGAGGCCGAACTTCGGCAGATCGTTGATGCTGAATGGTCTACGCGTGCGCGGGTGCGTTCCGCGTGGGCGGCGTGGGGCGCGGCCACTGAACGGCTTCGGCTGCTACAGGGGGTCATCGACCAAATTGAGCGCATCGCGGCGATTACCGATCGGCTCGAAGCCGCTGGCGAGCTGACCCGTGTCGAGGCCCGATTGCTGCGAGCGGAGCTCATCGAGACGCGGGCTGACGTTGCACATGCCCAGCTCGCCGAAGCCGGAGCGAGAATCGATCTGCTGGGGCTCATGGGTCTTCCGCCGGACGCCGGCGTTGAGTTGTTGCACTCTTTGTCGCCGACATCGGCAGCAGAGGCGAGCGACGCGGTGCTGCGGCTTATTGAGTCGAACACGACGCTCGCCGTACGCCGAGCCGAATATCTGGTTGCCGAGGAGACGGTGCGTCTCGAAGTCCGAAAGCAGTACCCCGACATCACCATCGGTGGCGGCTATGGCAGCGAGGACAACGACGACCGTCTACTGCTGGGTGTCTCACTACCCATCCCCATTCTAAACGCCAACCGCGATGCCATCGCCGAGGCGAGGGCCCGAAGAGAGGTTGCCCGAGCCGCGGCCGAGACGACCTTCGAGCGGCTTGTGAGAGAGCTTGCGATCGCTCGTGCGGAGCATAGTGCAGCGCGGACTCAGCGCGAGACCTTCGAGCGTGATCTCGTCCCGATGCTCGACGAGCAGTCTTCCGATGTCGAACGGCTCGCCGACCTCGGCGATGTGGACACACTCATCCTGCTGGAAACAGTCACAAGGATGTTTGATGCCAAGAGCCGGTTGCTCGATCTGCGGCTCGCGGAGATCGATGCGGCTATTGAGATCACGCGGCTTCTTGGGCCGGACCAGAAGGACTCGCCCGCTCCGGTCGATCCAATCCCTAACGAAGAATTCAACACGGCCGATACACCACACACCACGGTGCGAGGCGACACGCCCGCCGGGGAGGATTCGCAATGAACAGCATACAACGAGTAATCGTGCTCGCGCTTGCGGCGACTGTGCCGCTCATCATGTCCGCCTGCGACGGCGGTACGAAGAACACTTCCTCGCCTTCGGAACACGCTGAAGGGGATGGGCACGAACACGGAGATGAGGGCGAATCCGCGGCCATAGGGTCAGACCGCGTGGCCATCCCCGCTGCCGTGCGCTCAAACCTTGGTATCAGCTTCATCGGGGTCGAGCGGCGACGCATCGAGCAGACCCTGCGTGTTCCGGGACGGTTTGAGTACCTGCCGACCGCTCGACGGGAGTACCGCACAGCCGTACCTGGACGAGTCGAATTACTCGTCGAGCAGTTCGAGCGCGTCACCGCGGGACAAGCCCTGTACCGGATCGACTCGCCCGCCTGGCGCGAGATGCAGCAACAACTCGCCGATGCGACATCGCAGATCGAGCGCTTCGACGCCCGGCTGAACACCTTCGAGCCGTTGCTCGCTGCCCACCAGCAACACGAAGACAGCCTGCACGAGAGCGTCGCCGTCTGGACCGAGCGAGTCGAGCAGTTGCAGTCCGTTCGAGAGGCGGGCGGCGGACGGGTCGATGAACTCGCTCAGGCTCGGGCAGCGATGGCAAGCACGCGGGCTGAGCTCGCCAATGTCATGGAGAAGAAGGCCGAACTGTCGGCTGATCGTCAACAGACCGAGGCCGATCTCCGTGCGGCGGGGGCACGGTTCAACTACTTGCTCGATGCGGCTGCGGCCGTGGTATCAGAGGTGCGTGAAAAACTCACCCAGACGATCGACACCGGCCATGGCACCGAGCCTGCGTGGGCCACGATCACGGCCATTGAGGTGCGAGCCTCAGAGCCGGGCATCGTCGAGATGCTCGGGCTCACCAACGGGTCATGGGCCGACGAAAAGTCGGCGGTGCTCTCGATTGTGCAGCCCGATCGGCTGCGCTTCCGTGCATCGGGGCTTCAGAGCGATCTGGGCGTGCTGCGCGACGGACTCACCGCACGCATCGTGCCCCCGACACCTACGACGACTGGGCGTGCTGTGCCGCTGACCGAGACGATGCCGGGCACGGTCTCCCTCGGCCTCGCTGGCGATCCAAATGATCGCACGCTTGATCTGTTCGTAGTCCCTGATGAGCTGAAGCCCTGGGCCCGGCCTGGGGTCTCGGCACAGCTTGAGATCGTGACCGATGGGACGGCTTCACCCGAGCTGGCGATTCCACTCGCCGCGGTGCAGCGTGATGGGCTCTCGCCCGTCATCTTCCGGCGCAACCCGAGCAACCCGAACGAGGCGATCCGCATGGAGGCCGACCTCGGTCTCGACGACGGGCGTTGGGTCGCCCTGCTCAGCGGCCTGCGTGACGGCGACGAGGTCGTCCTCGACGGTGCTTTCCAGCTCATGCTCGCCACCAGCGGTTCGATCCAGAAGGGTGGCCACTTCCACTCCGATGGCACGTTCCACGAAGGGGAGGATTGAGCCATGTTGAAAGCCGTCATCCGCTTCTCACTCCGCTATTCCACGCTCGTGCTCATCGCAGCGGTCATGATCGTCGGCTACGCCGGCTATCGCCTGCCGAGGATGAGCGTCGATGTGTTCCCCGAACTCAACGCGCCGACCGTCACGATCATGGCCGAGTCCGGCGGGCTCGCCGCCGACGAGGTCGAGCAGTACGTCACTTTCCCAATTGAGACCGCCGTCAACGGCATGTCCGGCGTTCGGCGGGTCCGAAGCGCCAGCGCGATCGGCCTGGGCATCGTCTGGGTGGACCTCGAATGGGGCTCGGACCTGTTCGATGCCAGGCAGCTCGTCGCCGAACGGCTCGTGACCGCTCGCGAGAACCTCCCCGACGACGTCGAACCGTTTATTACCCCGATCACCTCCATCGCCGGCGAGATCATGTTGATCTCACTGTCTTCACCCGACGGGTCGGTTAATCCGATGCAGCTCCGCTCCTACGGCGAGTTCGACCTTCGGACCAAGATCCTCGCGGTGCCTGGCGTCGCCCAAGTCGTCGCGATCGGCGGCGAGCTGCCCGAATACCAGGTCAATGTCGATCAGGAACGGCTGAGGCTCTACGACCTGACCATCACGGATGTGGTCGAGGCCGCGGGTGGAGCGCACAGCACCGCGAGCGGCGGCTATCTGGTGAACGTGGACAACTTCGAGATCCCGATCCGTCAGCAAAGCCGGGTGACACGCCCGGAGGACATCGCCAACACGGTCATCAAGTACCACGAGGGCGTGCCGGTCACAATCGGCCAAGTCGCCGAAGTTATCCTCGGACCGGCAATCAAGCGCGGCACCGCTTCTGAGGGTGGGAAGCCCGCTGTCGTGCTGTCTATCCAAAAGTCACCGGGCACCAACACGCTCGCCCTCACCGAAAATCTTGATGCGCTCTTCGACCAGATCGAGCCGACGCTTCCCGGAGGCGTCGTGCTCAACCGCGATGTCGTCCGCCAGTCACACTTCATCGACCGCGCGGTCCACAACGTGACCAAGGTGCTTGGCGAGGCGATCATCATCGTGCTCGTTGTGCTCGTCCTGTTCCTGATGAATCTGCGGACGACGCTCATCACCCTCACCGCGATCCCGATCTCACTGGCCGTCGGCCTCCTGATGATGGACGCGATGAACCTCGGGCTGAATGTCATGACTCTTGGTGGTCTGACAGTGGCGATCGGCGTCCTCGTCGACGACGCGATCATCGATGTGGAGAATGTCTTCCGACGCCTGAAACAGAACCGGGCCATGCCCGAGGCCGACAAGCGTCCATTTACGGAGGTCATTTTCGACGCCAGTAACGAGATCCGACCGGCGATGGTCTTCGCGACGGTCATCATCGTCATGGTGTTCGTGCCACTGCTCTTCCTGCAGGGGCTGGAAGGCCGATTCTTCCAGCCCTTGGCACTCACCTACATGATCTCGATCCTCGCTTCACTGGTCGTCGCCCTGACGGTCGTGCCCGCGATGTGTCGCTTCCTGCTCAAGGGCAAGCTCGGCGGCAAGCACGAGGACCGGGACGGATTCCTGGTCCGCCTTCTGAAGCGGGCGTACGAGCCGTCACTCCGGGCAGCCATTCGGTACCGGGCGTGGGTGCTCGGCACCGCCGGTGCCGTAACCGCCGCCGCACTCTTGCTGGCGAGCACGTTTGGAAGCTCATTCCTCCCGTCGTTCAACGAGGGCACGTTCACCGTCTTCCTGCTCGCTCCTCCCGGTACATCGATCGTCGAGAGCGATCGGCTCGCAACGGAGGTCGAGAAGCAGCTCGTCGAGATCAAGGGCGTCCGGTCCGTCTCACGGCGCACCGGACGGGCCGAGCGTGACGAGCACGCCGAGCCGGTCAGCAACTCCGAGATCGAGGTCACCGTCGATGAGGGGAGCGACCGATTCGAGGTGCGTGAACAGATCGACCGCATTCTTGGGGCTGTCCCCGGCATCACGACGATGGTCGGCCAGCCCATCGAGCACCGGCTCAGCCATGTGCTGTCAGGTACGCCCGCTGCGATCGCAATCAATGTCTTTGGTGAGGATCTGACCGAGCTTCGTGATGTCGCCAAGGCGATCGAGGCCGAACTCCAAGGACTGCCGGGCGCTCGCGATGTGAATGCCAACCGCGAGGTCCTTATCACCTCGCTTCCCATCCGCTACCGGCACGCCGAGCTCGCGGCGGTCGGCCTCAGCCCAGCCGACGCCGCCGAGCAGGTCCGCGAAGCTCTCTATGGCGAGGTCGTGGATAAGGTGAACCAAGGAGTGCGGCAGTACGATCTTGTCGTGCGGCTCGCACCCGAGGAACGTGAGTCCATCCGGCAGGTCCGCGACCTGCTGCTCAGGGGCCGGGGTGGGGCCACCGTTCGCCTGAGCGATGTCGCCGACATCGGCCCCGAGCGATCGAGCAACCTCATCACCCGCGAGAATGCACAGCGCAAGGCGGTGGTGTCGCTCAATGTCGCCGAAGGGTCCAACCTGGGCGACTTGGTGGCCCAGGTGCAAGAGCGTGTCGATCCCATTGTCCAACGGGCCGGCATGACCGTGTCCTACGGCGGTCAGTTCGAGGCGCAGCAGTCGGCCTCCCGGACCATTCTTGTTGCGGGCGTTGCTGTCGTGCTCATCATGCTCATGCTGCTCCAGATCTCGACGGGGTCAATGCGGGCGGCTGTGCTCGTGATGCTGAACATGCCCCTCGCGCTTATCGGCGGCATCGCGGCGATCTATATCACCGAGGGGGGTGGGCTGGTCCACAACACCTTGGCGTTGATCGGCATCGGTGGCCCATACATCCCGCCCGTGGTGTCCATCGCCAGCCTCGTCGGCTTCATCACGCTCTTCGGGATCGCGGTTCGCAACGGCATCCTGCTCATCAATCACTACAACCACCTCATGGAGGCCGAGGGCGTCCCCCTCGGTGAGGCCATCGTCCAAGGGTCTATGGAGCGGCTCGTGCCGATCCTGATGACCGCCATCTCGGCGGTGCTCGGGCTCGTCCCGCTGGCACTGGCCGCCGGTGAACCGGGTAGCGAACTGCTCGCGCCCCTCGCCATCGTCACCCTCGGGGGCCTGCTGACCTCCACGTTCCTGAATCTCATAGTTGTCCCGGCGGGATACTCGCTCGTCTTTGGGCACAAGCCCGAGCGTCGTCCCGCTGAACACCCGTCCGTGCTTTCCCGGCTTGTCGGTGCGTTCCGCCGACCCAAGGCCATTACCTCGAAGGAGTCCTGATTATGAACGACCTCATCAAGATTCTTGCCGTTGCCGGTACGGCCATCGCACTGTCGGTCTCGCTGCCCGGCTGCGGGGAGTCCTCAGAATCAAAGTCCGCCGAAACGCACTCCGCGGACGACGGTCATGATCACGCTGGTGACGGCGACGACCATGAGGGGCACGACCATGCCGAGGGTGAACACGGTGAGCACGACGATCATGACCACGGCGAGATGCGGTCGCTCGGCAGCGTGACGATCGCCGGGACGACGCTGGCGGTGTCGGTATCCAGCGACATCAAGCCTTCTTCCGAATTGCACCTCGATCTCGAAGTTGAGTCTGGGCCGATTCCCGCCGCCGTGCGTTTCTGGATCGGCGATCAGGCCGGGACCGGTGCACTCAAGTCCAAGGCGGACGCCCACGACGACCACTTCCACGGCCAGACCGAAGCACCTGCGACCATGGCCGGCGCGAGCCTCTGGATCGAGATCGAAACCGCCGGCGGTGAACGGCAGGCCGTCGCCGTTCCGCTCCAGTAGAAGGTATTCGTGAGCAACCACGACCATCATCACGGATCCGACCTCGGAACCCGCCGGCTCGCCTGGGCCGTCGTCATCAACCTCCTGTTGACGGCGGCCCAGGTGGTCGGGGGCGTGCTGTCCGGCAGCCTTTCGCTCGTCGCCGATGCTCTGCACAACTTCAGTGATGCAGCCGGGTTGCTGCTAGCTCTGGTGGCCCGGCGGATCTCCAAGCGACCCGCCGACGAGCATCGCACCTTCGGCTACGGCCGAGCCGAGGTCGTTGGCGGACTGATCAATCTCACGTCCATCATGGTTATCGCGGGCTACCTGCTCATCGAGGCAATCACCCGGATGTTCGACCGGCCCGAGGTCGATGGGTGGATGATGGTGATCGTGGCTGGGATCGCACTGGTCGTCGACGCGGCGACCGCCGTGCTCACCTATTCGATGTCCAAGGAGAGCGTGAACATCAAGGCAGCGTTCCTGCACAACATCGCCGACGCCCTCGCCTCGGTGGCGGTGATCATCACCGGCACCCTGATCATCCTGTTTGACTGGTACTGGACCGACATCGTCGCGACCATCGGAATCTCAGTCTACATTGTGTGGATGTCGTGGTCACCGATGAAGCGGTGCATCCGGATTCTGATGCAGAGTGTTCCTGATCACTTATCGATCGAGGAGATCAGCCAGACTATCGGGCGCATCTCCGGCGTGGAGGCGGTGGCACACCTTCATGTGTGGCCTATTGATGAACGCACTAATTCGATCGAGGTCCGAGTCGCGATGCGCGAGGATTCAGGGCTCGGCGAAGCCGATGAGCTTCGTTGTCGATTGCGGAGGCACTTGGAAGCCGAGTTCGGCATAAGTCACATCACCATCGAAGTCCTACCAAAGAGTAGACTTGAAAGCGAGCCCCTGATCACTCCGCATTGAGCACACCTGCAATGTGTGCGGGACGAGTGGGAACAATCGTGCTGCGTGCCCGGTTCGTCAGTCAGCGGAAATCCGGCTATGCTTTTTTTGACCATGATCAGAATACTTGCCATCTTGGTGCTCATCGCTAGCGGCCTCCCCCGTCTTGGGATGGGGTTCGCTGCTGGCCAGGACCGCTGCGGCGAGACTTCATGCCATGTGCCCCCAGTCGAGGTGAACTGCTGCGGGGAGCCGATCCACCCGACCGATTCTGACTTCGGCTGCGGGAGCGACGCGTTCTGTCCGATGAGCGAGGGGCCGTGCCAATGCGGTATCTCCCCGACGCCCGCTCCTGAACGCCGCCCCGATGCGCCGCTCCCGAGGACCGATCGCGATTCGGTCACGGGGCTCCCGAACGGCCCGCCGAAGATCACACCGGTGATCGAGCCCGATGGCACGATGCCATCGATGGCGTCGCTTGTCGTCGGCCTTCGCGCGAGCAAGACCCACAACGAAGTGCAGGCCCTGCTGGGCGTTTGGCAAACGTAGAGCCCGAGTCTCGTAGGGAGGGTGCGCGCTGATCGCGTCCCGTCCCTGCTGCTGTCACTCGGACACTCGTTCCTCCAAACACCCAGGAGCCTCCCATGGCCGTTCGTCTCATCGCGTGCGCGATGGGCACCGCGGCGGTCGGAATCATCGGCGGCTGCTCGTCGCCGTTCGATCCCGCCCGTGGCCTGTCACCTTCGTACGCCCGTTCCCTACCGGCTGATGCCGAAGCACCTTCGCGATCCGTCTACCGCTCCGAATCAGAGTCCGATGCTGTTGCGCCGGCTCTCATCACGGGTGCGTCCGCGGATGAGTTTGTTCGCTACGCCCTGTATCACAGCCCGAAGGTCGAGGCGGCGTACCAGCGATGGGCCGCCGCAGCAGAGCGGCTTCCGCAGGTGCGTTCGCTGCCCGACCCAAGGGTGAACTTCGGCTTCTTCCTCGACGAGGTCGAGACACGGACCGGAGCACAGCAGGCGCGCGTCGGTGTGAGTCAATCGTTCCCATGGCCTGGGCTTCTGAGTGATCGTGAAGACGCCGCCGCGATGGCGGCCCGAGCCACGTGGCGTCAGTTCGAAGCAGCGAGGCTGGATGTCACAGAGCGGGTCGTCGAGACGCTGCACGAGGTCGCCTACCTCGATGCCGCGATCCGCATCACGGGCGAGAACCTCGAACTGTTGAGCTCGTTCGAGGAGGTCGTCCGCGCCCGGTACCGCGTCGGCTCGGGCTCGCACCCGGAGCTCATCCGCGTGCAGGTCGAGTTGGGCCAGCTCGAAGATCGGCTCGCTCAACTTCGCGCGATGCGACCCACCTACGTCGCGGACCTGAACGCGGCACTGAACCGCCGAACCGATGCGCCGGTCGCTGAGTTTGCCGAGCTGCCGGGACGCGTGGCGTCTGTTGACGGCCCCGCCCTTGCCGAGATCGCGCGGCGTTCCAACCCCGTGCTGCTCGCGCTCGACGAGCGGCTCGAAGAGCAGCGGATCCGCACTGATGTTGCCCGGAAGGAGGGCCTGCCAGATTTCACCGTCGGGCTCGACTACATCGTCACCGATGAGGCGATCGACAGTTCAATCGCCGAGAGCGGCGACGACCCGATACTGCTCAGCTTCGGGATCGCGGTCCCCCTCTGGCGTGACAAGTACGACGCCGGCGTACGGGAGGCGATCGCTCGCAGGCTCGCGGTGTCGTTCGAGCGGGCCGACGAAGCGAATCGGATCACCGCCGCGATCCAGCGTGCATGGTTCGAGCACAAGGACGCCGACCGTCGGGTCCGGCTCTTCGAGACGACGTTGACCCCCAAGGCCGAGGAGTCGCTGCGTGCATCGCTTGCCGGGTTCCGCACAGGCGACACAAGCTTCCTCGATCTGCTCGATACCGAGCGCACGCTGCTGGAGTTCGCGGTGTCGGCCGAGCGGGCCCGCGCGGACCGCGGGCAGGCGTTGGCCCGCTTGAACACGCTCGTCGGCGAAGCCGTGCCCACAGAACCCGCGACCAACCCCACAAGGCAGACCGAAACGAACGAGGTGCAGCCATGAGTAAGTTCCTGAGGCGTTCACACTCGGTGCTCGGTTGGCTATGGAAGCACACTGCTGCCGGCATCGCTGTTGTCGCGATCGTGGCTGCGCTCGTCATCGGCTATCAGATCGGCAAGCCAGCGCCGGAACCGGCGAGCGAGGTTGCCGAGTCGGGTCACGATCACGGCGAAGTCGAACCTGGTGATCCGCAGCTCTTCACGTGCTCGATGCACCCATCTGTTCGGCTACCCGACCCGGACGCGAAGTGCCCGATCTGCTTCATGGACCTGATCCCCGTCACCGAGGACGGCGGCGAAGGCAGCGAGCTGCGGGTCACCATGAGCGAATCGGCGGCCGCGCTCAGCGAGATCGAGACCGCCCCCGTCGGCCGGTTCTTTCCGACCGCCGAGGTCCGCCTCTACGGCAAGGTCACGTACGACGAGACCTCGGTCGCGCGGCTGACCGCGTACTTCCCGGGTCGCATCGAGCGGCTGTTCGTGAACTACCTCGGCGTTCCGGTTGCCGAGGGCGATCACATGGCCGAGGTCTACAGCCCCGACCTTCTCGCCGCGTTTGAGGAGTTCCGCCAGGCCAAGGCATCGTCGGAGAACAGCACCGCGACGAGCGACCTCGTGAGGTCGGCAACACGCGACACATTGTCCGCGGCGCGAGAGAAGCTCCGCCTGTTCGGCATCACGCGCGAGCAGATCACTGCGGTCGAGGACGGTTCGTTCGATTCAGATCGTCTGACGATCTTCGCTCCCATCGGCGGCGTGGTGACGCACCTCGCCGTGCGCGAAGGCGACTATGTTCAGACCGGGGCGCCGATCGCCACGATCGCCGATCTGTCGAGGCTCTGGCTCGACATGGAGGCGTACGAGTCGCAGCTCCCGATGCTGCGATGGGGTCAGCGTGTGACTTTCACGGTCGAGGCGCACCCCGGGGAGACATTCGAGGGCCGCATCTCGTTCATCGAGCCGTTGGTCGATGAGCGGACCCGGACCGCTGCGGTGCGCGTCGCCGTAGAGAACCCCGAGCGTCGGCTCAAGCCGGGCATGTTCGCGTCGGCCGTGGTGAGGACGCGCGTTGCCGCCGAGGGTGCGGTCATCAGCAACGAACTCGCCGGCCGCTGGGTCAGCCCGATGCACCCGACTGTTGTGAAGAACGGACCGGGCCAGTGCGACATCTGCGGCATGGACATGGTGCCCGCGGAGTCGCTGGGCGTGGTCGGCAATCCGACCAGCATCGAAGAACCGCTTGTGATTCCACGCTCGGCGGTCCTGTTCACCGGCACGCGGTCGGTCGTGTACGTCGAGGTTCTCGACGCAGAGAAGCCGACCTACGAGGGCCGAGCCGTCGTACTCGGCCCGCGCGCGGGGGAGTTCTACATCGTTCGCGATGGGCTCAAACGCAACGACTCGGTCGTGGTCAACGGCGCGTTCCGGATCGACAGCGCGATGCAGATCGCCGCGAAGCCGAGCATGATGACACCGGGTGGCGGCGGCGGGAACCCCCACGCGGGACACGGCGGCATGGCGGGCGGTGCGATGCCCGAGATGCCGAGCCGGGTGCCCGTGCCCGACAGCTTTGTATTCGCACTCAAGCCTGTCTACGCGGCGTACCTCGATGCGCAGGAGGCACTCGCAGCGGATGACCTCGGCGGCTTCGTCCAGGCGACGACCGACATCAAGACCGCGCTGGGCTTCGTTGAGGAAGCAGGCCTCGTCGGTGAGCCGCTCGCCGAGTGGCGTCGGGCTGCGGCCCGGCTGCGTGTCAAGGACGCAATCACCAGTATCGACACCGCGCGGGCCCGGTTCGAACGCATGAGCGAGGGCGTGATCGCCCTCCAACGCCGGTTCGGGCACCGCGGCAGCGAGACCTGGAACCTCGCCCACTGCCCGATGGCATTCGACAACAAGGGGGCCGATTGGCTCCAGCGCGGCACGCAGATCAGCAACCCGTACTTCGGTGATCAGATGCTCCGCTGCGGCGAGGTCCGCGACGCGTTCCCGCCGCTCGACGCGGCCCCGTCGGCAGACGCACACGAGGGGCATGGCAATGACTGATCTTCAACCGCCAGCCCCGCGCGGTCCGCTCAACACCCTGATTCGTTTCTGTCTTGAACAGAAGCTCGTAGTCGCGATCGTACTGATCGGCACGCTCTTCTGGGGCGTGCTGGTTGCCCCGTTCGATTGGGACCTCGGCGATCTGCCTCGCGACCCGGTGCCCGTGGACGCGATCCCCGACATCGGCGAGAACCAGCAGATCGTTTTCACCGAGTGGCCCGGTCGCAGCCCGCAGGACATCGACGACCAGATCAGCTACCCGATGACCGTCGCGTTGCTCGGCATCCCGGGCGTGAAGGACATCCGAAGCTACTCGGTGTTCGGCTTCTCAACGATCTACGTCGTCTTCGAGGACGGCATCGAGTTCTACTGGTCGCGATCACGCGTGCTGGAGAAGCTCAACTCGCTCCCAGCCGGCACGCTTCCGCCTGGTGTCACACCCGCGCTCGGCCCAGACGCGACCGCTCTCGGTCAGGTCTTCTGGTACACGCTCGAAGGCCGGGACGAAGACGGCAACCCCACCGGCGGGTGGGAGCCCGATGAACTGCGTTCCATCCAAGACTTCATCGTCAAGTACAAGCTCGCCGGCGTGGAGGGTGTCTCCGAGGTCGCGTCCATCGGCGGCTTCGTGCAGGAGTACCAAGTCGATGTCGACCCTGACGCGATGCGAGCCGCCGGTATCTCGCTCCAGCAGGTCATCGGCGCGGTGCGCGAAAGCAACCTCGATGTCGGCGCACGCACGATCGAGGTCAACCGAGCCGAGTACATCGTCCGCGGCCTCGGTTTCATCGAGAGCGTGGACGACCTCGAACAAGCGGCGATCACGGCCCGGGACGGCCAGCCCATCCTCGTCGGCGATATCGCCAAGGTGTCCCTCGGGCCCGCGCTGCGGCGAGGCGTGCTGACCAAGGCGGGTGTGGAAGCCGTCGGCGGCGTGGTCGTCGTCCGGTACGGCGAGAACCCGATGGCGACGATCCAGCGGGTCAAGGACAAGATCGCCGACATCGCCTCCGGGCTGCCGACGAAGGTCCTCGCCGACGGCACCGAGAGCCGTGTCACCATCGTGCCGTTCTACGACCGCTCGGGCCTGATCCGCGAGACGCTGCAGACCCTGAACGCGGCGATCTCGCAGCAGGTGCTTATCACGATCATTGTGGTTGTGCTCATGGTCATGCACCTGCGGAGCAGCCTGCTGATCGGGGCGATGCTCCCGATCACCGTGCTGATGACCTTCATCGGCATGAAGGCGTTCGGCGTTGACGCCAACATCGTCGCCCTTTCAGGCATCGCGATCGCCATCGGCACGATCGTGGATATGGGCATCGTGCTCAGCGAGAACATCCTCCGCCGCCTCGAAGAGTCGGAGAAGGCGGAGAGCGGCGAGTCCACCATCGACGTGATCTACCGCGCGACCAGCGAAGTGGGCGGGGCGGTGCTCACCGCGGTCGCTACGACCGTCGTCAGCTTCTTACCCGTCTTCACGATGGAGGCGGCCGAGGGCAAGCTGTTCAAGCCGCTCGCATACACAAAGACATTCGCATTGATCGCCTCGATCATCATTGCGCTGACGATCCTGCCGGCCGCAGCGCACGTGCTGATGGGCTTCCGCCCACGAATCAAGCTGCTCCGCACGTTCGGCGCAGCGGCTTTGGTGCTCGGTGGTATCGCGGTCGCGATCTGGCTGCACGTGATTGGTGGGCTGATCATCGCGGCGTTCGGCGCGTTCTATCTCGCCAAGCCGTGGCTCCCGTCGCTGGTCGCCCGCGGTCTGCAGTGGTCGGCAAATCTTGTCGCCGTCGTGATCGTGCTCATTGTGCTCGCCGGCGCGTGGGAGCCCCTCGGACCCGAACCGGGCCTCGTTGGCAACAGCGTCTTCATCGGTGCCATCGTCGGTGGGCTCCTGCTCGCGTTCTGGCTCGTGCGACTCGCCTTCCCGCATGTACTCGCGTGGACGCTCCGCCACAAGCTCATCGGGCTTTCCCCGGCGGTCGGCGTTGTGCTGATCGGCCTCACCGTCTGGCTCGGCTTCGATCGCGTCTGGGGTTGGCTGCCAGAGTCGGTCCGGCAGAACGAGACCGCAGTCGAGATCGCTCACGCCTTCCCGGGCCTCGGCAGCGAGTTCATGCCATCGCTCGACGAGGGCGCGTTTCTTTACATGCCGACCACGATGGCCCACGCGTCGATCGGTGAGGCGACCGACATCCTGAAGGAACTCGATCGCCGCATCATGAGCGTGCCCGAGGTCGAGATGGCCGTCGGCAAGATCGGCCGCGTCGAGAGCCCGCTCGACCCGGCCCCGATCTCCATGATCGAGACGATCATCGAGTACAGAAGCGAGTACCGGACCGACGAAGAGGGCCGACGCCTCAACTACCGCTACGACACCGAGACTGATGTGTTTGTCCGCGACGACCAGGGCAGCCTGATCGAGGACGAGGACGGCCGACCGTTCCGCCAGTGGCGAGACGAGATCGAGTCGAACCAGGACATCTGGGACGCGATCGTCGAGGCGGCGGACATGCCGGGCGTGACGAGCGCTCCGAAGCTCCAGCCCATCGAAACGCGCATCGTCATGCTCCAATCGGGCTTCCGCGCCCCGATGGGCATCAAGGTCTACGGCCCCGATCTCGAATCGATCGAGTCGTTCGGCCTCGATCTCGAACGTCTGCTTAAGCAGGTGCCCAGCGTCCAGCCGCTCGCGGTCTTCGCGGATCGCGTGGTCGGCAAGCCGTACCTCGAAATCGACATCGACCGCGAAAGGATCGCGCGGTACGGGCTGACGATCGCAGATGTGCAGGAGGTCATCGAAGTCGCGATCGGCGGCAAGCCGCTGACCATGACCGTCGAAGGCCGCGAGCGGTACCCCGTGCGTGTCCGCTATCTCCGCGAGCTGCGCGACCAGCCTGAGACTCTTGGGGACATCCTCGTGCCGACTTCGTCAGGAGCGCAGGTACCCTTGCGCGAACTGAGCACGCTCGAGTACCGCCGCGGGCCGCAGATGGTGAAGAGCGAGGACACGTTCCTCGTCTCCTATGTGCTCTTCGACAAAATGCCCGGCTTCGCCGAGGTGACCGTCGTCGAGGATGCACAGCGATTCATCCAGGACGCCATCGACGCCGGGGATGTCATCGTCCCGCCGGGCGTGAGCTACGAGTTCTCGGGGTCGTACAAGAATCAGGTCCGTGCCGCGAAGCGGATGAGCATCGTGCTGCCGCTCGCGCTCGCGGTGATCTTCCTGCTGCTCTACTTCCAGTTCCGCAAGGTCGGCGTCACGCTGATGGTCTTCACCGGCGTCTTCGTCGCGTGGGGCGGCGGGTTCATCATGCTGTGGTTCTACGCCCAGCCGTGGTTCCTCGACACGACGCTACTCGGGACCAACCTCCGCGGCCTCTTCCAGATCGAGCCGTACAACCTCAGTGTCGCCGTCTGGGTCGGGTTCCTTGCGCTCTTTGGTATTGCCACCGACGACGGAGTCATCATGGCGACCCGCATCGAACAGTCGATGGCCGACGAGAAGCCCGACTCGATCGAGACAATCCGCAGAGCCGTCGTCGATGGTGGTCACCTCCGTATCCGCGCCGCGGTCATGACGAGCGCCACGACCATCCTCGCGCTGCTGCCCGTGCTCACGAGCACCGGGCGAGGCTCGGACATCATGGTCCCCATGGCGATCCCATCGTTCGGCGGCATGGCCGTCGCCTCCATCACCTGGTTCGTCGTTCCCATCCTGTACTGCTGGGTTGCGGAGTGGAAGTTCCGCCTCGCGTCTCACGGCCAATCCAACCAGTCGGCAGAAGCCGGCTCAACCCAAACCGCTTCATCGGAAGCACAAGGAGCCTGATCATGCTCAAGTCATTCAGCATCGCAGCAGCCGCACTCTGCGTCTGCATCCTCAACCCGTTCGCGAACGCCCAAGCGGAGTCGGGCGCGGACGCCGCGTCCATCAACGCGATGTGCCCCATCGGGAAGGAGCCGGTGGTCCCCTCGGCCGGCACCGTCGAGTACAAGGGCAAGCAGATCGGACTGTGCTGCCCCGGTTGCGGTAAGCAGTTCCTCGCGTGGGACGACGCCCGCAAAGATCAGTTCGTCACGATGGCGGTTGCCCAACGCGAGCCCGCGCAACGCGAGGCCGCGTCGAGTGCACCCGCAACCGGTGCCGGCGTGGCCGGGCCGACGTATCCCTACACGCTGACTGATTGCCCCATCGGTGGGCCGCTCGGCTCGATGGGCGATCCGGTCGTGAAGGTTTACGACAACCGTGAGGTGCGTTTCTGCTGCGCAGGCTGCCTCGGCGAGTTCGAGGGCAATCAGGCCAAGTACTGGGGCGAGATCGACGCCAAGATCGTCGAGCAGCAGCTCATGCACTACCCGATCGAGACCTGCATCGTCACCGGTGACAAGCTCGGCGTAGAGGCGATCAACCACGTCCACAACAACCGACTGGTCCGCCTCGCGAGCGCAGACGCGGCCGCCGCATTCAAGGCGGATCCGGCCAGTTACCTCAAAGCCCTCGACAAGAAGATCGTCGAGACCCAGCTCCGGGACTATCCCATGGACACCTGCCCCGTCGGCGGTCCTCTCGGCTCCATGGGCGAACCGGTCAACTTCATCTACATGAATCGCCTCGTCCGCTTCTGCTGCGGCGGGTGCGAGAAGTCACTCGTCAACGAGCCCGCCAAGTACATGGGCAAGCTGGACAAGGCGTACGCCGACGCCCAACGCGAGGCGTATCCGATCGACACCTGCGTCGTCGCGGGCGGCAAGCTCGGCTCCATGGGCGAGCCCGTCGAGATCGTTGCCGGGACGCAGCTCGTGCGGTTCTGCTGCGCGGGATGCCTCCCCAAGTTCGAGGCCGACCCGCAGAAGTACCTCTCGAAGCTGCCAAAGGAGTAAGCATGGCCGATCACGACGACCACAAACACGGAGACGACTACGAGAGGGGAAGTTTAACGCTGACCGGCTCGATCGCGATGGGCACCGGCGTCATGATCGGCGCGGGCATCTTTGCCCTCACCGGCCAAGTCGCCGAACTCGCAGGCGGTCTCTTCCCCGTCGCGTTCATCGCCGCGGCGGTTGTTGTTGCATTCAGCGCGTACTCGTACATCAAGGTCTGCAACGAGTACCCCTCCGCGGGCGGCATCGCGATGATCCTCAAGAAGGCGTACGGCCCGGGCGTTGTGACCGCGGGCTGCTCGCTGTTGATGTACTTCTCGATGGTCATCAACGAGAGCCTCGTCGCCCGGACCTTCGGCACCTACACGATGCGGATCTTTGGCGAAGGCTCAGACTCCTGGCTCGTGCCCGCGCTCGGCGTGGGGCTCATCGTGATCGCCTTCATCGTCAACCTGCTGGGCAATCAGTTCATCGGCGGGCTGAGCAAGGTCACCGCGATCATCAAGATCGTCGGCATCGGCGTCTTCGCCGGCATCGGCCTCTGGGTCTCGGGGCTCTCCTTCGACACGCTCACAGGCGACAGCGCGTCATCCGATGCCCAGGGCGGCATCACTGGTTTCCTCGCGGCCGTTGCGCTGTCGATCCTCGCGTACAAGGGTTTCACTACCATCACCAACAGCGGCGATGAGATCAAAGAGCCCAAGAAGAACGTCGGCCGATCCATCATCTTCAGCCTGGTCATCTGCACCGGGCTCTACCTGCTGGTGACGCTCGCCGTCGCGGGCAACCTCAGCGTGAACGAGATCATCGCCGCGCGAGATTCGTCCCTCGCCGAGGCCGCGCGCCCGGCCGTCGGCCAATGGGGCGAGTGGCTGACCATCGGGCTCGCGATCGTCGCGACGATCTCCGGCCTCATCGCCAGCATGTTCGCCGTCTCGCGCATGCTCGCGATGCTCACCGATATGGACCTCGTCCCGCACCGTCACTTCGGGATGCCGGGCCGGATCCAGAAGCACACGCTCGTCTACACCGCCGTGATCGCCCTCGCGCTGACGATCTTCTTCGATCTCGGCCGAATCGCTTCGCTCGGCGCGATCTTCTACATCGTCATGGATATGGCGATCCACTGGGGCGTCTTCAAGTACCTGCGCACGGAGCTCAACGCCAAGGCTTGGGTGCTGCTGACAGCCCTCGTCCTCGACGCGGTCGTGCTCGGCGCGTTCCTCTACCTCAAGCTCACCACCGACCCGCTCGTTGTCGGGGTGGGCCTCGGAGCAATGGCCCTGATCTTCGGCCTCGAAGCGATCTTCATCGCACGACAGAACAGCAACAAGGAGGAGTCTGATGACGACTGACACACAGACGGCCACGCTAAAGATCAATGGCATGCACTGCGGCGCGTGCGCGAGCAAAATCAGCGGCGCGCTGCTCAAGCTAAACGCCATTGAGTCCGCCGATGTGTCGCCGCATGAGGGCAAGGCCGTCATCTCGGGTCGGCCGCTCCCCGATCATGACGCTCTGAGCGACGCCGTCGCATCAGCCGGCGATTACACGCTGACATCCGTGGAGGATGCAGAGCCAGCGGCCGCTATTTCCGAAACGGCGACTCATCAGCATCACGCGATGGTTGAAGAACATCCCAGGGAGAGCCTTTACCCGCTTTTCCTGATTGTCGGCTTCATCGCTGGCGTCACGCTGTTGGTCGCCGTCAGCACCGGTGACTGGTCCGCGGAGCCTCTCATGCGGCACTTCATGGCCGGCTTCTTCATCGTGTTCTCGTTCTTCAAACTGCTCGATCCGGCAGGCTTTGTCTCCGCCTACCGCGGCTACGACCTCATCGCTCGCAAGATCCCCGCGTGGGGATGGGCATACCCCTTCGTCGAACTGACGCTCGGTGTCGCCTATCTGCTCGCCTGGATGCCCGTCGTAACCAACGCAGTGACCCTCGTGCTCATGCTCGTCGGCGCGGCCGGCGTCCTCAAGGCTCTGCTCGACAAGCGGGCCATCCGCTGTGCCTGCCTCGGCACAGCGCTCAACCTGCCCATGACCAAGGTCACGCTCGTCGAGGATCTGACCATGGCCGCGATGGCCGCAGTCATGCTCGGTCTACTGCTTTGACGCCAACGGAGCTGTTCGCTTGCCAAAGTAACCGATGGTCGCTCTGCCGCCCCTCAACCCAGGTCCCCGCAAAGAGATGTGCTTGGATGAGCAGCCGATGCAGACCCGGGTTCCGGATCGTCTCGCCCACCCGCGGGTGGAAGCACGCCGGCGGCCAGAGGACCACGTCGTCGTGCTCGAGCATGATCCGGGCGACGAGTCCGGGCCCGGCCTGGTCGCCGACGTACCGCCGCTCGAAGAAGGATTCCTCGATGGCGTTGACCGCACGCCAAACAGCCGGGTGGTTGGGAACGAACCCCATTGCCGCATTCGAGATGATCTTTCGCTGCTCACACGCAACCCATGCCGAGACGCCGGGCGGGCAGCAGGCGTCGAGCGGGCGGACCGGCTTGATGTCGGTGTCGAGGTAGACGCCGCCGAAGCGGGCCATGAGTTCGAGGCGGAGGATGTCGCTGCGCATGACGCAGCCGGGGACGCCGCCGATCGCGAGGCACGCGTCCCACGCCCGTCGATTGAGGATCGGGAACGGCAGGTTGTCGTCGATCCAGAGATGCAAATCCCAGCCCGGGTTCATCTCGGCGAACCGGCGTCGCCAGCGGCGCTGCTGGAGGGGCATCTCGCCGCGGCCGAGCCAGATCTGGTGCAGCACCTTCGGGATGGGCGAACCGGTCGGCATCAGGCGATGGCCTCGGTGGGTCGGATGCTGGTGTTGTAGAGGTACGCACCGCCGTGCTCACGGGCGTCCGTTTCGGATTGCTCGAAGAGGCCCCAGTGGTATGGGACCACGTCTCGGAAGTGCCCGTGCTCGTTGATGACGCGGGTCAGGTAGCCAGGCCCGGTCTGGTCCCAGATGCCGCGGTACACGAGGATCGAGTGGGCGAGGTCACGGACGCAGTGCCAGAGCGCCGGGTGGCACGGGACGGCCCCCATCACCGCTGGCGAGAGCAGGTGGGGGCGGCCGTGCTGCTGGGTGGTCGAGCAGAATGCGCGGACGCCGCTGACCAGCTCATCGATCGGCCGCAGCGGTAGCCGGTCCGGGTCGACGAACACGCCACCCTCGCGGGCAAGCATTTCGTAGCGGAGGATGTTGAGGCGCGACGCCGCGCCGGCGGGCTCGGGCAGCTTGAATGTCTCGGCCCACTGCGCATGGTTGAAGATCGGCTCGCGGTCGTCGAGCGTGATCATGCGCACGTCCCACTCGGGGTGGTGCCGTTGCCACTCGGCCTGCCATCTCCGGAACGATTTGGGCACGGGCGACTCGGACAGGTGTGCGGTGTAGACGATCTTTGGGATCACTTCGGTGCCTCCTGCGTGTTGCTCGATTCGACCTGCCACTCGGCCGGGGGCACGCCCTCCACGCCGCCCTCGATGAACTGCTCGCCGAACTTCCCGATCGCGACGGACTCGTTGCCGGAACCCGAGCCCGAGCCGGACCCCGGATCGATCGTGACCTCGGTGCCGACGATGGTGCCGCTCGGGTCGGTGGTGAAGGTGCCCGTGAACGAATCGGAGCTGGTACCGATCGTCAGCGTGGTGTTCATGATCGTGCCATCGGAGCCGAGGGTCAGCGTGTTGCTGAAGCTGTCGCTGGGCGACTCGATGGACGAACTCTCGCTCGAGCCGGATCCCGAGCTGTCGCCACTCGACGCGCCGCTGCTGGCTCCCGACGAGTCCATGCTGGACTGCCCGGAGCTGCCGCCCGAGCCCGAACCTCCGGGACCTGATCCGCCCGGCCCGCTGCCGCCTGGGCCGGAACCTCCGGGGCCGCTGCCCCCGCCGCTGGATCCACCTCCGCCCGACGAACCGCCACCGCTAGACGAGCCGGGGTCATCGGTCGAGGCCATAGAAGAACCGTCCGTGCTCATGCTGAAGGTGGGATCGGTGTCGGTCGGGACAGAGCCCGACGAACCCGCCGACGACGCAGCGGACGACCCACCGCTCGGATCATCCGTCGATCCGCCGCCGCTCGGCTCACTGGGCGTGGGGTCGTCGGTCGAGCTCGGTGCGGTGCTGTCCGGCGTGCCGCTGTCGCTCGTGAACGCGTCGGTGGTGTAGAACGTGAGCGTCGGCGTGCCGCTCGGGCCCGTTGTAAAAATCACGTCGCCGGTCGTTGAGTAGCTCGTGCCTTGCGACGGCGTCTGCGTGCTGTCGGGCGTCTCGTACGACGACTCGGGTGTGTCCGGCGTCGAGTAATCGCTCGAGCCGCCGCCCTGCGGCGCGCGGCCCGTCGCCCACACGGGGATGTAGAGGTAGTACCGGGTCGGCTCGCTCATTTGGCGACCTCGCGGTTCGCGTCCACCGGCGTGTACCAGCCCTGCGTGTTGATCAGCTTCGAGCACTCGGCACTCGCCGCGGCGATCGCGTCCTCGTACGTCATCCGCTCGAACACGCCCAGCCCGCTGCCAGGCGAGCAGTTCACGACGCGGAAGCGGTGCTTCTCGAAGTGCGGCAGCAGCGCCTCGAAGCGTCGGCTGAGAGAGTCGTAGAGCACGTTGTTGTGCCGGATCGCCGCGGCCTCTCGCGTCTCATCGAAGGCGTATTTGCGGTCGGCGGCCATCTTGAAGTCACAACCGACGAGGTACACCGTCCGGAACCCCAGATGGTGTAGCAGGCGAAGGGCCACGAGCATCACGCTCCGCTTGCCCTTGATGCCCAGCGAGTCGGTGGACTTCGGATCGTTGCCCCACGGCACGGTGTCGCCGGTCAGGAACCGCTCGTGATCGAAGTGGTTGCTGCGGCGAAAGAACAGCACGCTCGGCATCTGCGCAACGCGGAAGGAGCTGTCGCGCATGGTGCCGTCGTTGGCTTGGATTCGTAGCTTTCGTCCCCAGTGGCAGACCGGCACGAACTTGAGCACGCCCGGGTCCTTCCACCCCGTGTCGATGAACCGGCCGGGGTCGTCGACGCATGTCCAGAGCGTCGGGCGGTGCACCGTCCACGAGTTGTTGACGCCCATGGTGACGATGCCGCGACGGTTGAGCTGCGTGAGGTCGATGTCGTTCAGCGACGGACCCGACAGCACAAGGAACGCCGATCGCCCCTTGTAGAACCCGCCGAGCGAGATCGAGTCGAAGTCGGAGGTATAGAGCCGAAGACCGCTGCGGGCCGGGGCACGCGCCTTGAGCCCACGCTGGAGCGCGACGATGTCCGACTGGTTGGGGTTGTTCACCGGAACCTCCCCGTCAAACACCGCCCCGCCGCCCGCGTGTCGTTCACCGCGCCAACCCGGCCGATTACATCGACCCACCACGCAAGCGGGCGGACGGTGGGGTGGAGGTTCTCGCCAGCGACGGTGATGCGGCTCGGCCGGGTGCAGATCGAGAAGCAGAACCATGCCCCGGGCCGGGCTACCCGGCGCATCTCATTCAAGACCGGGACCACGTCCGCAGTCAGCAGGTGCTCGAGCGCATCGAAACTCGTCACCACGTCGGCGACGCCCTCGACCAGCTTCGTCTCGTGCATCGGCTTGTTGATGTCGGCTTCGGGGAAGGCGAAGTCGACGCCGAGGCCGTCGATGCCTTGCCTACGGAGCTCGGTGATGAAGTCGTTCCGGCCGCAGCCGAAGTCGACGACGAGCCGCGGCTTCCACCGCTTGACGATCGGGATCGCGTTGCGCCCGTGGTTCGACGCGCCGTAGGACGAGTTCGGTCGCGACGCGAGCTCGACGTACTTGGCTCGCTCGTGCTCGCGGCGGTTCGCCAGATCATTCGTGATGGTGGTCGTCATCCCGCGCCCTCCACGAACAGGTTGAACTTCCGGTCGCCGTCGGCGGGGTCGGCGAGCTCCATCAGCGTCATCGCCTCGAACACCCAGACCGGCCGGCCTCTGCTGTTGCGTTCGCAGGTGAGCTGCACGCACACACCCTCGGGGATCGGGACGAGCTTCGGGCGCAGCGACCGAGCGGGCGGGCAGTCGGGCAGCACACCCGGCAGGTCGCAGACCGGGCCGAGGCCGAGCAGGCCCTCGAAGCCTGATCCATCGACGCCGCCGTCCATGTGGTGCGCTTCGAATCGGTTGATCGCGAGCAGCGTCGGGTCTTCGCCGCCAGAGCTGCGTTGTGACGACAGACCCTCGGGCACCGCGACGTAGCGCAGGTAGGTCTCGCTTCCGGGATCGCCGTCGAGCCGGGCCTCCTGCCACGGGTAGCGCCACCGGTTGCTCTCCGTCGGGATCGGCTGCGCTTCGCCGAGGATCGCTGTGACGCGACCCGACGACGGCCGACCCATCTCGATCACGGCCCACTTCTCACCGACACCCTCTTCCTTCCACAGGATCGGCACGCCGCCCATCGGCCGGCTGGCGAGCACGGTCTCCTCGGGCTCGATCTCGCAAGTCGTGTCGAGCTCGTTCGTGATGTAGACCCGCGCTGGCGTCACGCCGGTCAGCACGCATCGCCCGAGTTCGCCGGCCTTGATGGCCTGCGACGCGAGCACGAACTCCAGCGGCCGGGAGTCCTTGGTCGCGATCTCGCCGGTCAGCGGCGTCCGCCCGTAGAACGTCCGCTCTTGATCTTCGTCGCCCGGCTCGACCAGAACGCCGGTGATCGCCATCGCGTGGTATGGCTCGATGATCTGGTCCGAGTCGTTGCGGACGAGCACGACGCCGCGCTGCATGATCTCCCGCTGTGGGTCGGCTACGGCGTTGCGGTCACGCGAGCGGTGCCCGACCGCCGCATCGACGAACGCGTTGTATGCCGCTGCGGGGATGCGGAGCGGCTCGCCGGTGCGGACCTTGCGGAGGGCGTCGCCGCTCATATGCCGAGCCCTCCGAAGTTGCCCTGGTCGTAGACCCGCTCGACGTACGCCGCGACGGGCCGCTTGACAATCGTGTTCGAGCTCGTGTCTTCCTGATCCGCGTAGCGGACCCAGAGGTACTCCCACCCCTTCTTGCTGATGCCGTTGATCGAGCCCACGGAGAGCCCGGTCACGTTCGGGCTCGCCGCGAAGCGGAACGTGATCTCCCAGTCGTCGTCGGGGCCGGTGCCGCGCCGGGCTCCCGTCGCCCCGAGGAACAGCACCTCGCCCGCGGCGAACCCGCGGAACCCGCCGCTGTTGACCTTGCCGGTCAGGTTGAACAGCGCCCCCTTGTAGGAGTTCGTCACCGTCGCGGCCGGGAGGTAGTGCGTCTCGCTGAACTGGTAGATGGGCACGGTGATGTCGACACCCTCGACCGCGTCCTGCGTGACGCCGATCGCGCCCTGGAAGTCCGGCGCGGTGGTGCCCGAGGCCGCGTAGGTGCCGACGGTCTGCTTGCTCTGGGTGATGTGCTGCGTGCCGCCGCCGGTGTCGAAGGCGAAGGTGCTCTCGCCGGTTTGCGGCGGGGTCGACTGCTGCTGGGAGTCGGGCCCGTACCGCACCGTTGCGTCCCACAGCTCGTGCCCGATGGGCTCGACCGTCACCGACTGCCGCGGCATGCCGTCGTAGTTCGCGGGGCTGGTTGTCTCAGCCTGCGACCGCGCGGTCATGTCGCTGTCCGTGCCGCGGACCGTGTAGACGAGCTCCGCCGACGGGTTGTCGCCCGTCGTCGATCGGCGGCTCTCGAGTTTCTCGGTGACGGTCAGGGGCACGCAGTCGGTCTCCTCAGGTAAAAGACAGCCCGCCCGACTGCGCGGAGTCGGCCAGACGGCGGGTGTTCTTGGCGGTCTGCTCGGTGGCCTTGGCCGTGCGCTCGGCGGTGTCATCGCCGGCGGCGAGGCTCTGCACGGCCAGCGCGTTGAACGTCCCGCGGACAGCAACGCCCCGCTCGATCGCAGCACCAAGACCGGCGAGCCCTTCCTGCAAGCGGTCGATCAGGTCACGGGGCACATCGCCGGTTTGCTCAGCGTTCTCGGGTTCCTCTTCACGTCGCCGCTTGGCTTCAGCGATCGCTTCGTCGAGCTTTGCCCGGGCCTCGTCCAGCTTCCGCTGCGTCTCGGCGATGTCCGCATCGGTGCCAGATCGCAGCGCGTCCTGCGCCTCCTCGAAGCGCCGGCCGATCTCCGCGAGCGTCGCCTCATTCAGATCCGAGGCGTCGTCGCGCTCACGCTGGCGACGCGCCTCCCGGCCGGCCAGGTCGCGCTGCGTGTTGGCGTCGATCTCCGAGAGTTTCGTGTCGAGCTGCTCGTCGACCGCACGCTTGGCGGCTTCCACATCGAGCCCGCTGTCGAACAGGCCCTGGATCTCCAGCATCCGCTTGGCAACGAACGACGACGCCGACTGCCAGTCCTTCTGGAACCCGCTCGTGAACCGCGTCCACGTCTTCGAGAGGAACGACGTGGTCTCGATCCACGCGACTTCGAGCGAATTGAACACAGTCTGGGCAACCGCGAGCGCGCCATACCACATCTTCTGAGCCGTTGTGATGAAGAAGTTGCGAGCGCCCAGCCAGACCTCGTTGAGCACCGCCACGCCGCGCTTCCACGCGACCTGGAGCCCGAGCCAGAGGATCTGGGCGGCAAGCTGGATATCGCCCGCCGCGAGCGCGTCGGCGATGCCACCCGCGACCTTGCCCACGAACGCACGCAGCTCGTCGAACCGCTCGCTCAGCCAGGCGATCGCCTCGCCACCCGTACCGCTGTAGTAGAGGATGGCGACGCCGAGGGCCGCGACGCCGGCGATCACGAGCCCTATGGGCGAGACCAACGCACCGAGCACCGTCCCGATCACGCCGATCGCGGTTCCGGCCGCCGACGCGATGGCCGCGAGCGAGCCGAGGACCGCACCGACCCCGACGATGGCGGTCCCGGCGATCACGAGGGCGACGCCGAGGCCGAGCACGATCGCGGTGATCTTCGCGATGGTCGCGACCAGCTCACGATTCTGGTTCACCAGCCGCGTGATGGAGCCGGCGACACTGGCGAGCACGTCGGCCACCTTGCGGACCGGGCCCTCGATCGCCTCGCCGATCGCGATGGCGATGCCTTCGACCGCGGACAGCAGCTTGCGGAACGCACCGCCGATGCCCGCGTCCATCTCTTCGGCGGTCTTTACGGCGATGCCCGCGGCGGCCCGGATCTCGTCCCGCAGCGTGTCGAACGCCGTGCCCGAGGACGCGAGCTTGAGCGCCGCGGCCTGCCCGCGCCCGAAGAGCGTCTCGAAGATCGAGAGCCGCTCGGCCGTGCCGAGTCCCTGGGTCGCCTTGGCCAGGTCGTTGATGATGTCGGCGAGCGGGCGGAGGTTCCCCGATGCGTCGACCGCCTCGACGCCGAACCGCCGCAACTCGTCCTGCGCCGCCGACGAGGAGAGGTTCTTGTACGCGCGGGCCAGCGCGTTGCCCGCCAGGCTGCCCTTGATGCCGTTGTTGGCGAGGATGCCGATCGCCGCGGCGACGTCCTCCATGCTCTCGCCGGCCTCGGCCGCGATCGGTGCGACCGGCTTGAACGCCTCGAACAGGTCCTCGAGCGTCTGGGCGCTCTTGTTGGCCGTCGCGGTGAGCACGTCGGACACCCGGCCCATCTCGCTCGCGGGAAGATTGAACCCGCGGAGCGCCGCCCCGGCGATCTCGGTCGCCCGCGGCAGATCGGTGCTCGTGGCCCGGGCCAATGCCAGCACCGCCTCGGTGCTCTGGAGGATCGCGGTGGGGTCGAAGCCGGCCCGCCCCAATTCGGTCATCGCCTCGGCGACCTGGCCCGCGGTGAACGAGGTCGTGCGCCCGAGCCGCTTCGCTTCGTCTGTCAAGGCTTCGAACTGCTCCTGGGTCGCCCCGGTGACCGCCCGGACCACGCGCATGCGGTCGTCGAACCCTGCGAACACCCGCGTCGAGAGCCCGAAGCCTGCGGCAACGGCACCGCTGACGGCCGTGAGCTGCGCCCCAATCCCACGCACGCTCTGCCCGAACGCGCGGAGCTGCCGCTGAGCCCGCCGGAGCCCACGCGTGAGCCGGTCGTTGACGCCCAGTTCGACGAAGGCGCGTCCGGCTCGGATGCCGCGGGTGTTGGCCATCGATCAGCCTCCCCTCACGCTGTTCCGCCAGACGCTGGGGAAGTTCGGGGCTTCCTTCTCGAGCGCGGGCCGCATGTACGGCCGTGCCGCGATCCGGACCGCCTGCTTCGTACGCTTGCCGCCTCGCCGACGAACCACCGTGGTCCGCCCGCCGAACTCAAGCACGCTGGGCGCGTTGCCACGTCGGAACCCCACCGGACCGACCACCACCGACTCGGTCCGCCGGTCGTAGCCGAACAGCACCATCCGGCGGAGGCTGCCCTCGTGCGCGAACGGCGGCTGCCCGGGCCGCGACGTGCCGCGACGCTTCCGCATGCTGGTCTTCGCCCGCTGGCGGACGAACGCCCCGGCCTTCGAGAGCGCCCGCCGGCGGGCCGGGTCGATCGCCCGCTGCACGGCCGGCCGATCGAAGAACAGGTTCTTGACCCGCATGTCGATCACGCGCTGGTCCCCCGGATCTCCGTGGGCGTCGGGATCGCCGGCGTCGGGAGCGTGTTCTTCGCGCCCTTCTCCAGCCCCTTGTTGAACGACGCCTCCTTCTCTTTGCGGAGTCGGCCGGCCCCGAGGAAAAGCCCCGCGAGCCCGGTCAGCGCGGGCAGCGCCGGTCCGGCGATGGGCACGCCGGCGAGCGACGGTCCGATGTCGTCGAGGGCGGTGAGCGTGAGCTGACCGAGCAGCCCGCGGATCTCGCCGCCGCGGTCGATCGAGGCCTTCCACTGCGCACCGGTCCGCTGCAAGTCGTCAAACCACGCCCGGTACTCGGTCTCGGCCTCGTTGAGCGAGGTCGTGCTCGGCAGGCCGCGGGTCTGCTGGATCTCGTTCGGCGTCTTGACCTTGACCACGTCGCCGAGGTCGAAGCCGGCGCAGGCCGCGAGGCCCAGCGAGACCATCACGAGTGCGAAGCCGAAGACCAGATGTTTGGGATCAACCTTCATGCGAGCCTCCTTGCTCGGCGTCTGTCTCTGCCTTGTTCCTGATGAACACGTCCTTGAGCACCCGCACGTCGGCGGGGATCGGCTGACCTGCATCCGCCTTCCGTGCGAACGGATCGAAGTCGCTCGGCTTGAATGCCCGCCGCTTCTTCGGGTCGCGGTGGACGCTCGCAAGCAGGGCCATCAAGCTGCTCGCGATCGACCAGTCGTGCCGTTGGCGGGCCTCGGCCATCGCCAGCAGTTGCCGCAGCGTCAGGGGGCGCGGATCGACCCCGGCGACGCCGGCGCACTGGTCGATGAGCCGCCAGACGTCGTCCGCTCCAACGCCTGTTCCGCTTCCGTCATCGCATCGGTCACGATCCGATCGATCTCGCCCCCCTCGATCATCCGGTCGAGGTTCTTGTCCACCAGGTCTCGGGCCTTGTCGCGGGCGTCCCGCATCGCGGTCAGCACGCGCCCGAGGGCGGCCCGGTCCCTCGGGCTCGGGCAGAAACCCACGATGTCCTCCAACAGCGCGACCGTGGCCGACTCGATCGCGTCGCCGGCCATCGCGCGCCCGAACTCCTCGTCGCTGACGCCGCGCTCGTCCGCCTGCGGCTTGCAGACCGCATACAGCACGTCGCACAGCAGGATCGGGTCGGACGCGAGCCGCTCGGCGACGCTGGTGTCCATCGACACCGCGAGCGCGATCAGGTCCGTGCCGGTCAGCCCCTTGACGCGCTTGAGCGAAGCGACGTTGATCTCGATCACCCAGTCCCGGCCCGCGTTGTCGGTGAAGGTCTTCACGGGTCAGCCTCCGATCCAACTGGGCGGTGTGTCCGAGTACGTGACCTTGGCCGTCACCGACACCGTGATCGCTTCCTCGAGCGATTCGGACCGGCTGAAGCTCGTGATCATGAAGTCGGCCTGAAGGCCCTCGCCCGCGCCGCTGCTCGACCCGTCGAGGATCTGCATCCCGATCGGCGCGTTGTTGAGGTAGGCGTCCTTTACCGCCCCGAACCCCGCGTCGGCGGTGTCCCAGACCATCTCGAACTCAACGCTCGCTTCCTTGAGCGTCGCCACCACTGCGCGCCAGCCGCTGTTGGCCCGGGTCGTCACGTCCGCCTCGCCCGCTTCGAGCGAGAGCGTCACGTCGCGGACGTTCGCCAACTCGACCCACGACCCGGCCCCGTCCTGGCCACCGGTCTTGTAGTTGAGTACGGCCTCCATGCCGAGTCGGATCGCCATCGGTTACCTCCTGACCCTGTAGGTCACGTTCAATACCGTCGTCAGTGTTGACCGCTCATCGAGGTGCTCGGCCGCGACAACGGGTTCGTGTTCGATGCTCAGCCACGCCGCCTGCGGGTAGCCCGGCAGCCGCTTGTGCCGCAGGTGATCGCCGATCTGCTCGGCAAGATCGAGCAGCGCATCGATCCGGGCGTCATCGCCCGCATCCACCCGCTGCTGGAGCCCGACGTCGACCGTGCAGTCGACCTGGCTCTGCTGACGTGCGAGGTTCGCGGTGGTCACGGATCGCGGGACCACGCTGACTTTCAACTCTCCGAGTTGCTCGAGGTCGTATGACGGGCGGTACGCCCTGACGGCCTCGACGGGCTCGGTGAACGCGTCCGCACCAGACGCGCTGTTAATCGACGCCGCGACGGCGTCGGCGATATCCACGATCACACTCATGGCTCGCTCCTCTCTGCGGGGATTGCCACGCTCGTGCGTCCTTCGAGGAACGCGACGCGTCGCTCCATGTCTCGGTACTCGCTGCGGAGCTGCACCGCCTCGGCGATGAACTCGTCGAGCCGCTTCTCGACTTGGTCGAGCTTGGTCGTGACCACACCCCACTGGACGATCAGCGCCGCGACCGCGAGTCCGCCGGTGAGGGCAAGGCCGGCCCATCGGAAGCGGCCGTTCCCGTTGCCGCCATGGCCGTTGGATGTCGCTGTGCCGTTGCTCATGCCGCTCCTGTGCGAACGAACTTTGTGTGGATCCGCAGCGTCAATCGCTGGGGGTCGGAGTACCGCCAGGCAGGCTCACCCCCGGGTGCCATCACCTCGTACTCATGAATTGATGTGCTGCCGGCCTCGGTGATCCGATCACCCGGCTTCGGCAGCACGGCCGTTCCACCGAGCACGAGATCTGCCGCAGCGATCAGGAAGTCCCGCGACTCGATGCGGTGGACCACGTCATACTCGTCCGTGCGGTCGAACGCCGTCGAGCCGACCGTGGCTTCGATCTCCACGCTGTCCGCGCCCCGGCGGTACATCACCGTGCGCGACAGGTGTGCCCGCCGCGTGCGATCGATCAACTCCGCGCCTTGGGTCAGCAGGTCCGCCACGGTGGGTCCTCCGTATCTTGTTCAGGGGGTTGATCTGGCTCAGGGCGCGAGCAGCCCACGCACCGCGGTGTCCGCGGCCGCCGCAGCAGCCACGGCTTTCCCGATCCGCTTGTTCCCGCTGGCCGTGGTCGTCGCGACGCCGTTGGCGGCGTCCCAGTACAGGACCGCCCCGGCCGAGATTGCGCCGCCCGGGGCCTTGGCGAAGTCGAACACGCCGCGTGTCGCCAGCGAGCCGAGCGTGCCGGTCGCGATGGGCGTCTTGGCCACGCCGACCAGATCGCCCTGAACAACCACTTCGCCAGCCGCCACATCCGCCCCGGGCGTGTAGTCAACCGCGTCTCCATCCTGAATGAACGTTGCCATGCCGTCTCCTTCTGGTCCGTCGCTGTCTGTGCTGTCCGTCGTGTCTGTTTGGAACGTGTCGAACCGGGTGTCGAGGAACCCGTCGCCGATATCGCCACCGGGTGACTCGTTCACCCCATCGCCCGGCGACTTCCCGCCGCCGAACTGGCTCATGCCTCACCCTTGGCCTTGACGCCGCCACGCGGGTCCTGCAGCGCGACGCCGAAATCGTGGTACCCACGCATCTGGATCCCGAGCCGGTTGAAGCTCTGCTCGGCGGTCTCGATGGTCGGTGCTTCCTGCCCGTTCAGGAACGCGACCTCGATGACCGGCAGGTCCTCGGCCCCGGCGAGCAGGTACCACGCCTTGCTCGAGTTGCCCGTGTACGCCGCGTTCGAGAGGTACCGGCTGACCTCGACGCGGAACTTGCCCTGGTGCGGGTTGCTGACCGGGTACTTCGCGCTCGACCCGTTGTCGCGCAGCTCCATGCTCTTGAAGAGCTGGCTGCCGACCGCCGAGAGCGAGGTTGGCACGAGCAGGATCGCGGGCATGACGCCCAGCGGCTTGCCGTCGGAGTCGACCTGGTCCATGAACGTGACCTCGGCCTTGGTCAGCCCGTCGATGCCGAGGGCGGTGTCCGCGCCCGAGATGAAGTTGTTGTTGCCCGCGGTGAAGAAGGCAGAGTTCGCGAGGAAGGTCTTCCAGAAGATGTCGTTGATCGTCTTGCCAGAGCCGGCTCCGAGCTTGCGCGGCACGGTAGTGATCGCGCCGAGATCGTCGTTGATGATGTCGGTCCGGTCGATCGCCAGCATCAGGGCGTAGGTGTCGGCCTTGTTGGTGTAGGTCTCCTCGCCGAGCGTGCCGTGCTTGATCTCGCCGCCGGGCGAGACGCGCTCGTACTGGTCGTTTCCGGTGAGCCGGTAGCTGGTGACGGTCTTGAAGTCGGTCACGCTGCGCAGCGCCGCAATGTTCCGCCAGGTGCGCTCGACGCTGTTGAAGCCGTCGAGCAGGAACTTGTTGGCGACGTTCGAGAGAATGCCACCGATGCTCACCGTCGAGCCCGCGGCTTCAACACCCCGCCCGAACGCCGCGTCCATGACGGCCGACCAGTCCCGGAACGTCCGCCCCGAGTAGCCGTTGGCCCATGCCGCTTCGAGCAGGAGTTCCTGGAGTCCGAGCGTCTGCCCGAACCGCTTGCTGGCGGCATCGAGGTCCTGCTCGTCGCAGAAGCGCTCGGGCTGCTGGATCCGCCCGCTGAGCATGCACGCGGCTTGGAGGACGCTGTCATTCACGAGATTTGTGGGGACGTGCGCCGCGGGGGCCTTCGGGCGGCTCGCGCGCAGCACCTCGAGTTCGCACCGCGTGGCGTCCCAGCCGTCCCGGATCGCCTGGGCTTCAAGCGAGCGGTGCTCACCGGAGCAGATCCGCCGGATCGCGGAGATCCGATCGGTCTCGGCTGCCGCCTGGGACCGCATCTCTGCAACCACGTCGCGGCCGGGGTCGATCTGGTTGGGTTCGGCTGCGGGCGGTGTCTCGCCGCCGTCGTCGGGATCGGTTCCGGCCGACGCCGCGATCGTTGCGCTCGTGCGTCCATCTGCCCCAAGATCCACGAAGCTGATCTCGCCGAGTGTCGAACGCCGGACGACATTCACCGGTCCGGTGAACTCCCGGCCGTTGACCGTGACGGACTGGTTCGGGCGGACGAACTCGAACTCGTCCACCGACGCGCCGACGGAGGCCTGCCACGGGAACCCGTTCCGGCTGGACGCAACGACCTCCTTGGCCGCCGCGGTGTCACGGCTGATCACGCCCGACGCCACGAGTTGCTCGCCATCCACGCCGATCGCGTCGGTGTGTCCGACGCCGGCCTGGGCATCGTGCCCGAAGCGGATGGGACGGTTCTGCGACGGGACCGACAGCCCCGCGAGATCGATCACGACCGGGTTCCGCCAGCCCGCGAGGCGCATCGCCTCACCGGTGTACGCCACCATCCGGAACCGCGGCAGCGGCTCAGTCTGGTCCGCTTCCGCCGCCGCTGAGAGATCAATCTCGGCCCGGGCGGTCAACGCCACGGACTTCTGGTCGTCGCGTAGCGTGTCGTCCGCCGCGGCGGCGATGAACATGGGGTTCATACTCGGATTCACAGCGATCATGCGGCCTCCTTGCGGCGCTCGTCGAGCGCGTCCTGCTCTTCGGTGTCTTCTGTTGGTGCGTGCGGGGGAGTGGGAGCAGCGTCCGCCGCCCCAAGGCCGAGCTCGCGCATCAGCGCCGCCTCCTTGGCACGCTGGCGCAGCTCGTCTTCCCAGTCCCGGCCCTGCCGCGCGTACTCGGCGGCGAGCGTCGTCGTGTGGTTGGCGAGGCGTGTCGCCTGCGCGTTCGCTTCCTTGGCGGGATCGACGTGCTCGACGCCGTCCCAGAACCAGGCGTGCGGTGTGATCGCGTTGCGTGCACGGAGCGACTGCGGCAGCAGGCCCTCGACCAGCGCTGCCTCGGCGAACCATGCCGCCAAGATCCGGTCGAGAACAGACACCTGCATCTGGTGCTGCTCGACGCGGATGCTCTTAAAGTACGTCTGGTGATCGAGCCGGCCCGAGGCGTAGTTGTACCCAGAGCTGTTCCCCGCGGCGACGTTGAACGGCATGCTCAGGCACCGGGCGATCTCGTTCAAGATCTCCCGCTTGAACTCCGCGTACGTCGTCGCCGGCTGCTCGGCGTGGATCTGCCCGAGCTTCCAGCCGCCCGGCAGCACGGTCGCCAGACGCTTCTCGAGTCCGACCATGTCCATGGGCTCGAGCGGGTCGGCCTCGCCGTTGGCCGGTGAGTCGGTGTAGAGCACGGCCGCGAAGTCGGCGGCGGTCTCGGCCGCGGCGATCACCGCGAGCGTGTACCGGCGCAGCTGGGCGAAAAGCGGCAGCGCCGGCGTGATGTCCGGGATCCCGCGACGCTGACCGGGCCGATCGGCCCGGAAGTAGTGGATCATCGCGCCCGCGGGCACCGTGTCGAACTCGAACGGCCCGTTGCGGCCGCGCGTCCAAGAGGCCGTGTCGCCGGGATGGCGCCGCAGCACGTAGTACCCGGCCGGATGGCCCAACGCATCAAGCACCACACCGTCGATGTTGTCGGTTCCGGCACGTCCGGTCCGCACGAGCGGGCTTGTGACCTGGTCGGGCTCAAGCAGCCGTGGGTCGAGCTTCACCGCGTGGTCGATCCGCGGGCTGCTGGTCAGCATGCAGAAGCACTCGCCCGACTCGGCCCGGCCCATCCGCATAGTGCGGAGCAGCCCGGCGAGGTCGACCGCGGCGGCCCACTCGCCGAACGCGTCTTCGACGCGGGCGTTGGCCTTCGGATCCTCGGTCAGCATCTGGAGCCGCGGCCCCGTGCCCACCGTGTCGTTGGCGAGCGTGAGCACGATGCCCTTGGCGTAGCTGTTGTTGGCGACCTCGTACCGGGCCCGGTTGCGGAGGACCCGGCGCACCTCCGGGCTGACTGCGGCGTTGGGCGCCAGCCCGTCGGCAGCAGCCCAGTGACGCCGGTTGTCCGGCGTTGTCTGCGCCGAGTCGAACCGAGCGCGGACGACGAGGGGTCGCGTCGCGGCTTCAGCCTTGGCAGAGCGCTTCGATTTGCGGAGGAGGCCGCCGAGCATCAGGCCGCACCCCCGTGGTCTTCCGTGCCCGGCGGCACCAGCTTGGCGAACTTGATCCCGATCCCGGGCTTCCGCGACGCCTTCTTCGACTCGCGATACCGATCCGCCTCGATCACGTCGGGCAGCGGGTGCTGCTCGACCGACTGGCCGTCCACCGACGCCTTTGCGGGCCCGGCGGCGTTCTCGGCGATCGCTTGGTCGAGATCAAGCGTGTTGGAATCGGTGTCTGCCACGGTGTCTATATCTGCGCGAAGTCCCGGATGTGTCGCACGCTCCAACGACGGAACGAGCCATCACCTACCGACTACGCCAAAGAGACCCAAGGTGGCGGAGAAAGTGCCGCGAGAGTTCAGGAATGCTGACGCTTCAGCTCAGACAGTCGCACGCGTGGCTTCGTTGCCGGCTTCAGATCCGTCCCGAACAACACCGCCCCCTGCATCGACGCCGCGACGGCCGAGCCGACCAGGCAGTCGAGCCAGTGGTTGTCGATGCCGGCGACGCGGAGCTTCCATTCGTCAACCGTCCGGCCTCGGCCCTCGGTCTTGACCCGATACTCGGCCGTGAGATGCTCGGCGATCAGCCGGTGCGTCTCGGGCTTGTGGCCGAACAATGCGAGCGCACCCGGATCGCCCATCGGGACCGCGAGCCGGGCATGCACGAAGCTCTTCCAGAAGTTGGTATCGAAGACGACGTGCCGGACGGCGCGCTTGCCCGTGACCATCGGTACACGCCAGTTCAAGCCGATGCGCTCGCCCCGTTTGCGCTTGTAGTCGCTGAACGGGATGCTGCTCGCCCCGACGTACCGGCCGTGGCTCGGCAGCAGCAGGGAGGCGTGCGGGCTTTGCCGGCAGAACTGGTAGACCACGTCCGTCGAGGTGCCCCAGTTCGCGTCGATCAGGCAGCGGTCGATGCGGACCGCAGCGCCGTCGTCGCGTTTCCACTCTCGGCCGAGCAGCCGATCGCACAGCCGTTCCAGCCCTGCATAGATCGCGCCCTCGACGCCGGCCCGCGGCGCTGACATCGCGAGCGTCTTGCGGATGTCGCGGAGCGTGAAGTACCCCGCGTCCCCCGCCTGCTGATCCGGCTCCGTCCCGTAGTCGATCACATGGCCGGTGAAGTCGTCCTCCCACGCGGCGACCAGCCAGAACAGTGCCTTCCCCTGCACATCGATAAACATCGTCAGGTGCGAGCAACCGAGCGGGACCTGGCCGCGCGTGTGCCCGCTCAGCTTCGACGCGATCTGATCCACGGTCAGCAGATCATCGTCGGCCGCTACCTCGGGCAGCGGTTCGTTCTGGTACTCGGCGAAGAACGCGGCCTCGTTCTGGAGGCGCAGGTTCATTGCGTGCTGGATCGCGCTGAGTTCGTCGTGGTTGTACCGCTCGGGCCAGGCGATCTCGGCACCGGCGTCCATGGCCTTGCGGTTCCGCTTGTAGAACGCCGTCGCGGCTTTCAGCCCACGATCGTTCCGAAGTCCGTCTGCTCTGATCTCCGCGTACTTCGCCCAGAGCGCCTCGTCGCTCGGGAAGGAGTACATCATCTTGGTCCGCTCGCCCTGCCACTGTGGGTGCTTATCGCGGTCGAGCAATCGATCGGCCAGGTCATCGGGACGCACGACCGTCACCGTCATCAGCCCTGCGATCTTCTCGCCCGGGCCCGCAAGCCCAAGCACCGCGCCGGCGAGCACACGCTCGCGGTTGGCGCACTGGCTCGGGCTCCGGGCGCTCTCGTCGGTCTGGGGATCGTCGATGAGCACGAGCGACGGCCGGACGCTCTGTCCGTCTGCTCGCTTGAACTTCATTCCGCGGATACGGCCGGTGATCCCCGCGACACGGATGATCGCGCCGGACGCCGCTGAGGGCTCGCCATCGGGGGCGATGGTCGGCAGCACGATCTCCTTCGCAGTCCAGCCGATGTGCGTCTGCTTGCCGCGGTAGAGCTGCCCGGCCGCCCGCTGCGTGATGCCCTCCAGCGAACGGATTGGGTGGCAGATCTCGGGGAAGTCGGCCGCGAGCACGTCGCTGTTTTCGAGCTCGGCCTTGATCGAGTCGAGCATGTCGGCGGCATGCTCTTCGTCGGAGCCGATCAGCGCGACGAAGCCGCGATGGCCGAAGAGCATCGCCCAGAGGCAGGCGATCTCGCAGAGGCTGGTCTTCCCGCTGCCACGCGGCATCGCCATCGCGAACAGTCCGCCTTCGAGCACCGCCTGCTCGATCTTCGCGATGACCTTGAGGTGGTCCGCGGACCACCGCAGGTGGAACGTCTGTGGGAAATACGTCTCGCAGAAGAAGCGGAAGTCGTTCCGTGCCCGATCCTTCCGGACTGAGTCTGCCACCTCGGGCAGATCGCCGATGTCGCGACCAGACAGTGAGATCGCCCGTGCCTCGCGGGCCTTGCGGTCGCGGTACGCCTCGTAGTCCTCGGCCTCGGTCGGATCGGGCCCAGACTCGGACAGGTTTTCATGGCGTGTTGTCACGAGCCACGCGACGTATCGGAACAGGTCCACCCGGCCGGTATCCCCGTCCGCCGCGACGCGGAACCCCGCGCGCGTGCGATGCCGGTGCAGCTGCCGCTCGCTGATCACCTCGCCCAGCGGCGTGGAGTTCAGCAGCCGGCACAGCTCGCCTGGACGCAGTTGCCGCGGGTCAATCGGCACGGCCACCCCCTGCGCTCATCTCGCGCACAAGCCATGCTGCGTAGTGCACGAGGTTGATCGTGCCGTCCGGGTTCGTCGGCGCGTTGGCTTCGATGTCCGCCTGGAGCATGTCCACGGTGACGGGCTTCCCGCCCATTCGCGACAGCACTTTCGCGGCGTCCTCGACGCGCAGCGCGGCGGGGTTCAGGACCGGCTTGCTGCCGGGACTAGGCGCGTGTTCGGGAGTCACGCCGCACCTCCCGCAGAATCTCGGAAACATCGAGAAATGAAGGGCGAACGGCCTTCCCTTGCCGGCGATGTCATGGCTTCATGTGTCACACGCGGGGCGAATGCCCGCCGCCGCGAACGACGGAGACGACCATGCCGAACGCACGCGACAACGCCATCAACCGCATCGCCCGCGAGGTTCTCGACCTCGAAACCCTCGAGGCCCGCCGGATGGACAGCCTCGACTTCCACGAGCACGCGGTCTGGTCGATCAAGGACGCCCTCGAACGGGCGTACGAAGCGGGCCGCAAGGCGGCACCGCCAACACGAACCACCTGCCCGGCGTGTGACCGGGACATCGAGATCCGACCCCTCTGAAGCCCGCCCCATCTGGAGATGACGGCGGGCTTCGCTGTTTTTGCAACCCCAAGGAGTACCGACATGGCGAAGAAGACCACCACGAAGAAGACGGCCAGCAAGGCGACGACCAAAAAGACCACGACGCGCAAGCCGCAGCCCAAGAAGACCCCCCGCATGTCCGCCAGCGCCGCCCGGGCCGAGGGCGCGGCCAAGACCAAGCGGGCCCTCGCCGACGCGAAGGCGAGCGTCGACGCCAACCTCAAGGCCATCGCGGCGGCCGACCAAGAGAACGCGACCAAACGCGATCAGCGGGCCGCGAGCACGGACGGCATGACGCCGAGCGAACGGGCGATGGCCGAGAGCGCCCCCGCGAAGGCCGCGGCGAAGCGCCGCAATCAGGACGGCGGGAAGGATCCGGTCGCGAAGATCGCGGCCAAGGCGGATCGCAAGCCAAGCGGGCTCGACCTCGCCGCGAAGGTCCTCGCCGATGCCGGCGAGCCGCTCAAGGCCAAGCAGATCGCCGAGCGGGCGATCGCCGCCGGCTGGAAGACCAACGGCAAGACGCCCGAGGCCACGCTCTACGCCGCGATGACCCGCGAGATCGCTAAGAAGGGCGACGCGGCCCGTTTCCGTAAGGCCGATCGCGGGCTGTTCGAGGCCGGGCCGGGCGCGAAGGCCAACGCGAAGAAGGGAGCTTGAAAGATGACCGATCAGCACGACAGTACCCCCGTCGAGCCCGGCTTCGCATGCCTGTGGTGCGGCGAGCGGGAGATGAATCTCCTGATCTGGGTCGAGGACGATGTGGTCGAGTGCCACACCTGCGGCTGCCGGTACGACCCGGGCCCGGGGCTTATCTGGCGCGAGGGCGACCCGGCGCGCGAACGGGAGGCCGAGGCATGAACCGACGCCATCCGATCGAACAGTTCCGAGTCGATGGTCAGGGGGCGCTCGTCCGCACCCGCATCAGCGCCGACGGCCACCGGTACGAGCACCGATGCTCGCTCGACACGCTCCAGGCGGTCGCGCACCACTTCGACGGGCGCGACAGCGACCAGCGCACGCTCAACCAGATCGCCGGAGCCGAGCGGGTCGCGTGGACGCAGGCCGCGGTCGCCCTGGCGTTCCTGAAGGAGCGGGGCATCGTGGAACGCCGGGGCGACTCCAACCACGCCGCCAGCGGCGACTGCTACCTCGACGCCATGACGGAGTACCACGCCCTGCGGGAGAAGGGCCCCGAGCCCGCGGACGCCGGCTGACCGGCACCGGGCCGACCGATCCCGCTTCCCCGGCCGCCGGCCGGGGTTTCTCGTTAGACGCACGCCAACGTTCACAGCCCGCTCCCGACCGCTTCGGCAACATCCGTCCCGATCCCTGACTGCTCCGCGCCCTCGGCATCGAACCGCGTCGCCATCTCGCCCGTGAACCGCTGCCAGCGCCGCACCGCGACATCCACGAAGGCCGGCGAGATCTCCATCGCGAGGACGCGCCGCCCTTCCTGCTCGCCGGCGATGAGCTGCGACCCCGACCCGCTGAACGGCTCGTAGCAGACCTGGCCCGGCTTGGTGTGCTTGCGCATCGGGCGGGCGAACAGTTCGACCGGCTTCTGCGTCGGGTGCTCGTTCCCGGTGACGCGGGACTTCTCGCCGCCCGACGCTCCGCCAGTTCCACCTTCCCAGCCGAGCTCCCAGACGGAGTTCATCTCCATCGAGTGGTCGCCGTCGTGCTCGGGCTTGCTGCCCTGCACCCAGCCCATCATGCATGGCTCGTGGCGGAAGTGCCAGAACACCCGCCCGAACACCGGCGTCGGCTTCACCCACACCACCGACTGATGATCAAGGATGCCGAGCTCGGCCCAGACCTTCTGGATCACGCCGCACCGCTTGTGCGCGTGCCAGCAGTAGATCGCCGCGTGCGGCGCGATGGCGCGGACAATGTTCTCGAAGACGCCGCGGAAAAACCCCTCGGCATCGTCGATGTCGATCTCGCGGTAGTTCTCCGTCCAGTCCTTGCCGGTGCCGTTGGGCCGCTCGCCGGTGTAGTCGACCAGGTACGGCGGATCCGTCGCGACCAGCGCCGCCCGCTCGCCGTCCCTGAGCCGATCGACGTCGCCCGCCTTGGTCGAGTCGCCGCACAGCAACCGGTGCCGTCCGAGCACCCAGAGGTCGCCGGGCCGCGTGACGACCTCGTGGTCGTCCGGCGTCTCGGGCACGTCGTCCGCCGGCGTCATTCCCTCGGTCCCCGCCGGCGCGAGCATCGCCTCAACCTCGTTCATGTCGAAGCCGAGAACCGACAGATCGAACTCGGCGTCTCGCAGGTCGGCCAGTTCCAGCGGCAGCAAGTCCATGTCCCATGTCGCCAGCTCGCCGGTCTTGTTGTCGGCGATGCGAAGCGCCTGCACCTGCTCGGGCGTCAGGTCCTTGGCGACGTGCACCGGCACCTTCGCGAGCCCGAGATGCTGGGCCGCCTTCAGCCTGGTGTGACCCGCAATGACCACGCCCTCGGCATCAACCACGATCGGCTGGCGGAAGCCGAACTCCCGGATGCTCGCGGCAACCGCGTCGATGGCTCCGTCGTTGTGGCGGGGGTTCCGCTCGTAGGGCGTGACCCGTTCGATATCCCAAGTCTCGATTTTCATGCGTTGCTCCTTGCGTGTGTGTTTCCAGCGGGCCATCCGTGGGCCGCGTCGTTGGCGTGTGTGGGGTGAGTTGCCGCCGTTGCGTCGTTGCCCAAGCCCGGTCGGCGGAACGCCACGTGGGGCAACGTCGGGCCCCATGGGCGGGCTCCGAGCCGGCTCTCGGACAGGTTGAAGTAAGTCAGTCGGATACCGCGGCTGTTCCCGCGGGCGTAGCAGGCCCGATCCGCCCGGGAGGACCCGCTCGCGGCGGCCGCGCCCGACCCTTCTTTCACCCCCGCCGGCTTTCTTCACCGCCGAAAACCGCACTGGCGGGGTCGAGAAGGGCTTCTTTCCCTCTTTCCCTCTTTCACCCCCCCTCGCGTGCGGGCGCAGACGTGCATACACGCGTGCGGGTGTGGGGGGTAAGGGGGTGAAAGAGAGAAAGAAGTGTGTGTAGGTATCTACAACCCGCATTTTGACCCCACTTCTTTCACCCTTGTTTCACCTTCTTTCCCCGCCAGCCGGTACACGACCGCGGCCCGCCCCGCGGTCTCCACCGTCTCGGCGACGATGTCCCCGCGCTGCGCCAGCGTGTCGACGAGGTCGTGGAACGAGCGCGAGTCGATTTTCATCCGCTTGAGCAGCACGCTGTGGCGCAGCGTCTCGCCCGGCGCTTCGCGCAGCTTGCGCATCGCGCGGAGCGCGAGCTCGTCGAACGGCGTCTCCGCCGCGTGGCCCGCGGCCATGAACAGCATGCGCTTGGTCTGATGCACGATCAGCCGCGACGCCCAGCGCACGGCCTCTGCGCCGATCTCCGGCGAGCGATGGTTCTCGCTGATGGCGTAGAGCAGGGCGAGCTTGCGTGCGTTCTCGCTGACGCGGCCCCAGACGGTCGTGGCGACGGCGTCGGATTTCGCTTCGGCGTCCGCGTACTCGGCCTCCGCCTCCTCGCGCAGCTCGATCAGCAGGCGGCGTGCTTCGGGAGTGTGCGGCACGGTCTTGGGGGTCGGGTGCGACTGGGCAAGGTTGCCCGCCCCGGGGCTCTGCTCCGCCCACCACCCGGCCGTCTCGAGCACGCGGGCAGGTGGGTCGGCGACATCGGGCTCCTGCCCGGGGCCGCGGGGGCCGGATTCGAAGATCAGCATCCGCGCAAACAGCCCGTTGGTGAGCATGCGCTCGGACAGGGCCGCGTAGTAGTGGTTCGGGATCGCGGTGCCGAAGAGCACCAGGCACGGCTGGTCGATCACGCCCGGGTCGGTCTGCCCCGCCTTCCGGCGCATCGGGTAGATCGAGTTCGCCGACGAGTACATCGTCAGCAGCGTGCCCATGATCGACTCGAACCGCGCGTCGCGCGAGCGGTTGATCGACTGCAGCAGGGTGTCGATCTCGTCGGTCTGGAACAGCATCGAGGGCGTGCCGAGCAGCGCGTCCTGGACGCCCTCGCCGGAGGCCAGCCGCTCACCGACCGCCGCGGCGAGGCCGACCTCCTGCAAGACCCGGGAGTTGATCTTGCGGGGTTGGTCCTTGCCGGCCGACGAGTGCGCCAGCCCGAGCAGGTAGAGGTTCGTGCGGTTGTCACCGGGGTCGCGGACCTTCCGGCCCGCGAGGACCGCCTGGAGTACGAGCGCCCCGCAGAACGCCAGCGTCTGGTTCGGGTACGGCGCGGTCCGGAGGCAGTGGTCCATGACCTCGCTCACGAAGCCCGGCAGACGCAGCATCTCGGGCGGCAGCGGTCCCGGGTCGGACGGCTCCGGCGCATCGGGCAGGGGCGGCGCCTCGCTGGCGATCAGCGCTGAGATATCCACGCCGGGATCGACAACGCCGCGGGCGGCGTAGCCCGGGTCCACGGCGCGGCGGAGATCGTGCCAGGTGAAGTCGGCCCCGCGGCTGTGCTTGTTGCAGTACGCGAGCCTGCCGTCGTCGCCGACCAGCACGGCGATGTCGGAGCCGCCCGTGGACTCGATCGCCGGGTCCACCGGGCAGCGCTCCAGCAGCAGCATCGTCTTCGTGCCGTTGCGCCGCTCGCCCTTGATCGCCACGCCCCGGGCCTCGAGCCAGGATCGCACGCCGGGCGCGTCGGTTGGGAAGCGTTCATCTTCGGGTACCGCGACGATGGGCTTGACCTTGGGCTCGGCGAGCGCCGCCAGCATCTCGGACGACACCACGCCGATGCTCTCGGGAACGTGCTCGATCTCCGACCGCCGGTGCGGGCGGTCGGGCACGCCGCTCTGGCCGCGCAGGTCGTCGCCCTTGCGCGCGACCGTGCCGACCGCCTTGACGATCCGGGCCGGGTTGAAGACAGAGCTGTCCACGGCCACCGCGTCGTCGCCGAAGCGGTCCGCGAGCGCCCCGAGCACCAACCGCACCGCGCCGCCGTCGTCCCCGGGGAGGTCAATGCGGTAGAGCAGGTGGTAGCCGTTGCCGCTCATGCACACGACCGGTTCGGGCCACGCCATCGCGGAGAGGTGGGCGTGGATGTCGGCGGCCCGCCGCTCGGCGAGCGACAGTTCCTCGTCGGTGGCGCTCACCCCGGCTGGGCGGACGGGATCGATATCGACGAGCAGCCATTGGCGACGCGGTACGTCGGCGTCGGCCGTCGTCTCCGATGCCTTCGGCCGCAGCCGGTTCGCGGCCCGGGCGAGCAGATCGGAGCGCACCGGGTTCAGCGTGACGTAGACCCCGGGCGCGAGCCCGCTCGCGTCGAGCTTGGCGATCGCTTCCGCCGCGGCGTCGTGGTCGTTGAAGTAGCCCGAGGCGGTGGACGCGAACGACGACCCGGCCCGCTCGCGGCACTTCGGCGCGCGGATCTCGAGCACGTCCCCCGGCTCGTAGAGCAGCGCGAGAAAGCGGCGGACCTCGTTGGTTGCGTGTTCGTCCACGTCAGCTGCGCCAGATGGTGGTCCGCGGGTCGGGCCGCTCGGCGATCGCGACCTCGAGCGTCGTCGCGCCCTTGGTGAAGTGGAAGATCTGGCTGAACGCGTGCTGGCTCTCGCACGAGAACGCGAGCTCGATCCGCACGCCCCGGCCC
>JGI12048J13642_10004882_pt1 | contig 75787 bp, 53 predicted proteins | sample ElkSlonscriptome_16_FD_13642 | JGI IMG/M metagenome (IMG submission 13642)
GGGGGGGGGAGGAGTCGGGCGAGGTGGCGGTCGATCGGCGGCGGCGCTGGGGCGGGTGACGCGTGATATTGCGGGGGTGCGTCGTGGGGTTCATTGGGCGGTGTTCTCGCGGCCGATGCGGGCGTGGTCGAGGGCGTGGTCAGCGGTGTGGCGAGTGGTGGGTGGGCGGCGTCGGTGGTGGTCTTCGGGCGCGGTTATCCTGTGTGGTTCCGGTCTGCTGGGGCCGGTGGTTTCCAACCTCGCCGTCGGGCCTGCGGTGTTTTCGTCGTCGGTGTCCGACGCTCTCATCTGGGAGTCTCCATGTCCGTTCTCGTCAACGCTTCGACCAAGGTCATCACGCAGGGCATCACGGGTTCGTTCGGGGCCAAGCACACGCGGGGTTGTTTTCTGTATGGGACGAACATGGTGGGCGGCGTGACGCCCGGGAAGGGCGGGAGCCGTGACGGGAACGGACTGCCGATTTTCGACACGGTGAAGCAGGCGAAGGAGCGGACGGATTGCGACGCGACGATGATTTTCGTGCCGCCGGCGTTCGCTGCGGACGCGGTGTTCGAGGCGATCGACGCGAACATTCGTTTGATCGTGGCGGTGACGGAGGGTGTTCCGGTGCAGGACATGGTGAAGGTGCGGGCGTATCTCGACCAGGTGAACGCGGAGCGTGTGGGGTCGGATCGGATTCGGCTGATCGGGCCGAACTGTCCCGGGGTGATCACGCCGGGCCCGAAGACGGGTGCGGGGACGTCGGGAGAGGATCGGTATACGAACGAAGGTTGCAAGATCGGGATCATGCCGGGGTATATCCACACGCACCTTTCGGAGTCGAAGCTGAAGAAGTCGATCGGGATCGTGAGCCGGTCTGGGACGCTGACGTACGAGGCGGTGTGGCAGACGTCGTCGCTGGGTTTCGCGCAGTCGACGTGCATCGGCATCGGGGGCGACCCGGTGCGGGGGATGGGGTTCATCGACTGTCTGGAGCTGTTCAACCATGACCCGGAGACGCACGCGATTCTGATGATCGGGGAGATCGGGGGGACGGACGAGGAGCGTGCTGCGGAGTGGGCGAAGGAGCACCTGACGAAGCCGGTGGCGGGTTTCATCGCGGGTCGGACGGCGCCTCCCGGGAAGCGGATGGGTCACGCGGGCGCGATCATCGCGGGCGGGGAGGGTGGCGCGGAGGACAAGATCGAGACGATGCGTTCGAGCGGTTTCGAGATCGCGGAGACGCCGGGCGACATGGGGGCGGCGGTGGCTCGTGCGATGAACTGCGAAGGGGCGATCGCGGGGTGAGGGGGCGGGGGCGTCGCGCCCGCTTCGAACCGAGCGTCGGCGGCGTTCGCGGCGAAGAGGCGAGCGGCGTGGGCGAAGCGCGGCGTGACTGGGATGGAGTGGACGACGGCCGCGGCGTGGCTTGCGGCGCCGAGGTTGCGAGCGTCGTTCGCTTCGTGGGCGGGAGCGATGGGCGGGCGGGAATGCGCTGTCGGTTGCGGGCAAGCCGGTCTGCGGGCGAGTTCGTAAGGAAGTGAGCGCGCGGCGGCGTGGTGGGCGTGGCTATGCCGCTTTGGCGTCTTTGGCGACGCCGACGGAACCGACGGCGACGGAGAGGGCTGGTCGATCGAACTCGACGGCGAGGGATGGTCCTGCGGGGCCGTTGGCGACGCGTCGGACGGTGCCGGTGAGGGCGCCGGCTCTTGGGAGGACGGGTTTGCGGTCCCAGGCGACGACGAGTTCGACGCGGTCGCCGACGGCGAGTGAGGCGTCGCGGTCGAGGTCGAGGAGTACGCCGCTGGAGGAGAGGTTGCGTGTGGCGGCGGGTCGGTAGTTGAGCGATCGTTGCCCGCGGAGTTTGGCGGGTCTGACGATGGGCGTGCGTGCGTGGCGTCGCCGTTCGACGCCGGAGTCGTTGAACCGGATCATCCTTGATCCTCCGTGCTGAAATGACCGTGGCGATCCGTCGCCGAGAGGTACATCGGCGTGTGCGGGGCGGCGCTCAAGCGGGAGTTCTCGGGCGCGTGCAGGTGGGTTTGTGCCGGTAAACGCGGTGTTTTTTGGAGCGTGTTGGGAAAAAACACTGAAAAAACAGGGCGCAGAAGTTGCTGGAATCTTGTGCTGGCGTCCGATAGAGCGTAGAACGAGGTCCGATAGCGACGTGGGGCGACGGTTTGCCCCGACGACGCCGGGTAACGACACCAGGCTCCGAGCCGCGTCACACGGACGAGCCGCTGCTTGAGGAAGACCAAGGCATGGCGAAGCGCACGACCAAGAAGCGCACGACGAAGAGAACAGCGACGAAGAAAACGACGAAGAAGCGGACGGTGCGCAAGCCTGCTGCGCGTCGGACGCCCGCGTCGGCGGGGGCCGCTCCGAGCCCCGCCGCACAGGGCAAGACGATGCGTCTGGACAAGGCGGAGTCGGCTCGTTCGAAGAGCGAGGTTCTGTCGCTGATCTCCGAGCACGTCGGCATCACGAAGAAGGAAACGCAGCACGTTTTCGACGCGATGGCGCAGATCATCAAGAAGGACCTGTCGCGTCAGGGCCCGGGCGAGTTCAAGGTCCCCGGGATGATGAAGATCACGGTGCAGCGGAAGCCCGCGACGAAGGCGCGGAAGGGCATCAACCCGTTTACGGGCGAAGAGACGATGTTCAAGGCGAAGCCTGCGCGGAACGTGGTGAAGATTCGTCCGCTGAAGGGCTTGAAAGAGCTCGTCTGACCGAGCGCGGCGAAGGGGGCGAAGGGCGGGGGTCGATCCGACGAATTTCGAGACGAGCCCCTCGCAGCCGCGAGGGGCTTCGTCGTTTTTCAGGCGGGCGGTTGGGAGCGACGACGAGGGGCAGGGGAGCGAGCGGCGGGTTCGCACGCTGTCGCGGAGCGGGAGCGGCTTGGGTATGTTCGTCGCACTATGAATAAGCGAGCGGGGAGTAACCGAGCGGAGAGTGAGCGGGCGGCCATCGGGCGTTCAGTGGGCCGGACGGCGGAGCGTGAGGGGAGCGGCGACGGCGTGAGCGGCGTGGATTCGTCGGGGGAAGGCAGCGGGTCGCTGGCGGCGACGGGGCTGGTGGACGCGCGAGCGGTCTCGGATTTGGACGGACTGGATCCGTGGGAGACGCGGCTGCTCGGCGTGCCGCTGGCGTTGTGGGCGGCGAGGAGTTTGTCGTTGGTGCTGCGTCCCGATCGTGTTCGGATCGCGGGCGACGATCGGGCGAAGGCGGCGGCGGCGCGTTTCGGTTTCGGCGTGGTGGACGGTGATCGTGCGGACGAGACGTTCGCGCTGGCGATGACGGGTCGGACGCTGGGCGGGGGAGGTGGCGAGTCGAGCGAGCGTGTGTTGATCGCGCGGCCGACGGCGCCGTTCTGTCGTGTGGAGTCGGTTCGGCGGGCGTTGGAACGAGGGGACGGGGAGTTGACGATTCATCAGACGGGGCCGATCGAGCGGCTTCGGGTGCGTGACGCGGGGGAGTTGTCGGAGGCGGACGCGGTGGCGCGGGGCCTGCCGGCCGAGCATCCGGCGTTGATGGGCGTGCGTCGGTATCTGGGGCCCGGGTTGGAGCGTTTTCGTGCGGTGGTGACGGACGTGGACGGGACGTTGACGGACGGGCGGATTTTCATGCCGGGTGGCGAGGTGGAAGGTGAGGCGGAACCGTCGCGTGGTTTCGATACGCAGGACGGTCTTGGTATGCGTTTGCTGATGGAGGCGGGCTTCGGTTTGGGGGTGCTTTCGAGCACGCTGCGCGGCGAATCGTCGCGGCGTCGTGCGGCGATGCTGGGGGTGGCGGAGGAGTTGATCGACGTGGGTCCTGGGCACAAGGCGCAGCGTTTTCTCGATCTGTGCGAGAAGCTTGGGTCGTCGCCGGACCGTGTGATTTACTTCGGCGACGACATGAACTGCTGGCCTGCGATGGAGTTGGCGGGGCTGGTAGTGTGCCCGTCGGACGCGCATCGTGAGGTGTTGGCGAAGGCGGACGTGGTGCTGGAATCGGCGGGCGGTCGGCACGCGTTCCGTGAGCTTGCGGACGTGCTGCTGGAGGTGAAAGCGGGGCTGCCGGTGTCGGCGGAGGGCGAAACGGCGGCGGCGGCGAAGGGCGGATGAGGTTGGGCTGACGGGGATGGGCGGTGGGGCGGTGGGACGGCGGGGCGGTGTGGTTCTATCGGGGTGCGGCGGCGTCGGGGCGCTGATTGACGGGGCGCCGATCGGTCGGCGCGGCGTGGGCGGTGCTGTCTGACGTGTGTTGGTCGTCGGTGGGGCTTTCGGTGGCGTCGGGGTCGAGGGCTTGTGGCGGTCGGAGTAGGACGCGGTCGAGTCTGACGTAGACGGCGGCGGGGAGCGATGCGACGAAGGCGGTGAGGAGTTCGGCGCCGGAGACGATGAGGACGAGCATTCCGATGCTGTCGAGGTCGAGTCCGACGGCAGCGGCGAGGGCGGTGGTGCCTGCTTCGCGGACGCCGAGGTTTCCGGTGGGTGCGAGTACGGAGAGGAGGAAGAACGTGCAGCCGAGGAGGACGGCGCTTTCGACGCCGAGTCCGAATCCGAGGAGCCACGAGGCGGCCATGAATCGTCCTGCGAGCGAGGCGATGTCGAGGCCGCGCATGAGGGCGTGCCAGGCGAGTGAGGAGGGCTTGAGGAGGAAGCGGTGTGCGCCGAGGGAGGCTTTGCGGAGGTAGGCGGCGGCTTGTGTTTGACGTTGGGCGAAGGAGGCGACGGCGAAGGCGGCGCCGTGTGCGACGGCGAAGACGGCGGCGGCGCCGGCCCACCAGAGGGCGTCGGTTTCGCCGCGCCAGAGGCTGAGGCCTGCGAGCGGGACGAAGACGGCCATGCCGAGGACGGCGACGGTGGCGAACCAGGCGATGAGGAACTTGAAGGGGAGTTGGTCGCGGCGGTGGTGGATGAGTCCTCGTACGAGGACGCCGAGCTTGAAGGGGAGGGAGGCGAGGAGGGTGCAGATGGCGTTGACGGCGACGAGCTCGACGGGGCCGACGGAGGCGCGGCCCCTGGCGAGCGCCCAGAAGATGAGCCCGTTGAAGGTGATGGAGGCGGCGGTGGCGCCGAAGAGCGCGGCGACCTGGATTGGCGAGGCGTCGGCGAGGTTGGTCCAGGCTTGGCGGTTGTCGTCGCTGAGGGCGATGGAGATGAGCCAGATGAGGAGGGCGATGGAGACAGCGAGGCCGAGGAGTTGGAAAGCGATTTTGGCGGGGCTGAAGCGTCGTTTGGCGCGGAGTTGGGCGGGCAGGCCGCGGAGGTGGAGCGAGCGATCGCTGGCGTTGGCAGCGTCTGAGCGATCTGTCTGAGAGTGTTTGTCGTCGCGGGGCGTCATGGGCCGTCGAGCGTAGCCGGTCGGAGGCGGTGCGGGAGTTGGGGGGGCGCGGGAGTCGACGTGGCGCGGGAGCGAGGGGGTGTGGTCAGTCGAGTCGGAGTCGGCGGAGTGCGTTGATGCGGTCTTCGGTGGGCGGGTGTGAGGCGAAGAGGCCGAAGATGGGGTTTCGCTGTCCGGAGAGGGGCTCGATGATGAAGAGGTTGTTGTTGGCGGGGTTTGGCTGGACGAGTGGCACTCGGCGTGCGGCGGCGTCGATTTTGAGGAGCGCGTCGGCGAGGCCGCGTGGGGAGCCTGCGATGCGGGCGCCTTCGGCGTCGGCGGCGAATTCGCGTGTTCGGCTGATGGTGGATTTGAGTACGGCGGCGCCGACGGCGGCGAGGATGATGACGAGGATGCCGCCGATGCCTTCGCGTCGTCCGATGCCGAGGAAGAAGAACCATTGTGCGACGAAGGCGAGGACGCCTGCGATGGTGCCGGAGACGGTGGAGATGAGGGTGTCGTAGTGCTTGATGTGGGCGAGTTCGTGGGCGACGACGCCGTCGAGTTCTTCGTCGTCGAGCATGTTGAGTAGGCCGCGTGTGACGGCGACGGCGGCTTTTCTGGGCGAGCGGCCGGTGGCGAAGGCGTTTGGCGCGTCGTGTGGGCAGAGGTAGACGCGGGGCATGGGCATGCGTTCGTTTTGGACGAGGCGCTGGACGGAGCGGTAGGCGCGTGCGGCGTCGACGCCTGCGACGAAGCCGGTGTCCGGGCCGATCTCGCGGGCCTGCATGGCCTTGATCGCGAGCTTGTCGGAGTAGAACCAAGCGAAGAAGTTCATGGGGACGATGAGGATGCCGGCGATGAGCAGACCGGAGACGCCGCCGAGGGCTTGGCCTGCGATGAGGAAGACGGCGGTGAGGACGGCGAGGAGGCCGGCGGTTTTGGCGTGATTGATGAAGTTCCACATGGCGGGAATCCTACGGCTGGGGGGCGGGAGTGTTCGCGCTTCGGGTGGCGTGCATGGCGGGGAAGTGGGCGGCGGGTGGGGTGCGCGGCGGGAGGCGTGGGCGGCGCTGTAGTCGGCGGTCGGTGGCGTATGGGAGTGGGAGTGGGCGGATTTTTGGATGGGTTTAGAGGGCTTCGAGGCGTTTGGTGGTCTCGCGTTGTTGGAGGGCGGCGGAGAGGTCGTTGAGGTCGCCGGCGATGACGGTTTGGAGGGGGAAGGATTCGCCGAGGCGGTGGTCGACGGCGATGTTGTCTTTCCAGCGGTAGGTGCGGATGCGTTCGGCGCGGCCGGCGGAGCCGATTTGTGTGTTTCGCTCGGCGGCCTCGGCGGCGCGGCGTTGTTCGAGTTGTCTTTCGAAGAGTCGAGCTTTGAGGAGGCGCCAGGCTTTATCGCGGTTTTGTCGTTGCGATTTGGTTTCCTGCATGCGGACTTCGACGCCGGTGGGGCGATGGATGAGGTGGACGGCGGTGGCGACTTTGTTGACGTTTTGTCCGCCGGGTCCTTGGGCGGTGGTGACGTGCTCGTCGACGTCGGCGTCGTCGAAATCGAGTTCGAGTTCTTCGGGCTCGGGGAGGACGGCGACGGTGGCGGTGGAGGTGTGGACGCGGCCCTGGCTTTCGGTGGCGGGTACGCGTTTGACGCAGTGTGTGCCGGCTTCGTGGGCGAGGGCGGCCCAGACGGCTTCGCCGGCGACGGTGAGTACGGCGGAGCGGACGTTGGGGGCGGGTGCGGCGTCGTCTTGATCGAGTTCGATGAGTTCGATGGCCCAGCCGCGGTCGGCGGCGAAGCGGCGGTACATTTCGAGGAGGTCTCGGGCCCAGATGGCGGCCTCGTCGCCGCCGACGCCGGCGCGTATTTCGAGGACGACCGAAGCGATCGCGCGATCGTCGGCGTTGACGAGGGACTCGATGGCGGAGCGGAGGGTGCGCTCGGTTTCGGCTTCGAGCCTGGGGAGCTCTTCGCGGGCCATCTCGACGAGTTCGGGGTCGTCGTCGGCGTCGCGGGCGTGTCGGTATTCGTCGGCTTCGGCTTCGAGGGCGAGGGCGCGGAGATAGGCGTCGGCGACGGGATCGAGCGCGGCCTTGCGGATGCTGAGGTCGCGGACCTGTCGATGGTCGGCGAGCACGGCGGGGTCCATGAGGGTGCGTGCGAGGTCGTCGCGTTTGGCGAGGACGTCGGCGAGTTTCTCGCGGAGGGCCTGGTTGAGCTGGACGGTGGGCGCGTTCATGGTGGCGGGGAGACGATAGGTGAGGTCGGCGGGCGGTGGTCGGCGGGCGCGCGTGGGAGGGCGTGGGGGGCGCGTGAAGAGCGCGTCGGGGGGCGTGAGGGCGCGTGGGGGGCCGCGTGGGGTGGTGGGTTGTTTAGGCTCGGTGGTGGGTTGTTTAGGCTCGGCGGGCGGCTTGGACGAGTTGTTGGAAGAGTCCGTCGCCGGAGGATTCTGGTCCGGCGCGTTCTGGATGCCACTGGACGCCGACGAAGAAGTCGCGTCGCAGGTCGATGGCGGCTTCGATGATGTCGTGTTCGGCGAGGGCGATGGGTTCGAGGGCGCCGGGCTCGGTGACGGCTTGGCGGTGTCGGCTGGAGATGGTGACGACGCCGGGGGGTCCGAGGGGGTTTTGAGCTTCGAAGGGGAGTTCGAGGATGGTGAGGGGGTGGTAGGTGTCGGGCGGGTCGTCGACGCCCGGGTGGTGGGCGTGGGCGACGGGTTTGCCGCGCGAGTCGAGGAGAGACTGGTCGAGTGTGCCTCCGGCGTGGAGGGCGGCGAGTTGGAAGCCGAGGCAAACGGCGAGGACGGGAACTGCGGGGCGGTCGCGTTCGAGGGTGGCGAGGAGGAGTGTTTCGAAGCGTTGGCGGTCGGGATGGATGGGGGCGGCTTTGGGGTGGGTTGGTACGCCGAAGACGTTCATGTCGGGGTCGTCGCCGCCGGTGAGTACGAAGCCGTCGAGGTGGCGGACGATGGCGGCGACGTGTTCGATTTCGGCTGGGGAGGCGTGGTTGTGGTCGGGCCCGGCGCCGGCGTGTGGCGATTGGGTGGCGAAGGGCGGTCCGATGAGGATGGGGACGGCGCCGGCGCGTGCGACGGCGTCGGCGTATCGGCGTCCCGAGGCGAGTGAGTCGTCCGAGACGTCGGCGGTGATACCAATGATCGGCGTCATGGAAGAGCTTTCGGCGAAGTCACGGCGTGAAGATGAGTCGGGTCATGAGAAGGGCGTGAGAAGAGGCGGGCGGGGCGGCGTCAGTCGGACCATTTGTCGTCGAAGCGCATGCCGGGGAGGAGGGTTGGGTTGGGGTCGTTGGGTTCCTGCATGGATGCGACGGGGTATGCGGAGTAGTCGAGGCTGAAGGCGCCTGCGGGGCGGTGGTTTCCGGAGAGGCCGAGTCCGCCGAAGGGGAATTTGCCGGAGGCGCCGGCGGTGCCTGTGTTGATGTTGATGCATCCTGCGCGGGCGTGGTCGAGGAAGCGTGCGGCTTCGTGATCTTCGCCTGTGAAGATGGAGGCGGCGAGGCCGTAGCGTGAGGCGTTGGTTTGTTGGATGGCGTGGTCAAGGTCGGAGCAGAGAGCGATGCGGAGGAGTGGGCCGAAGACTTCGACGTCGGCGCCGGGGTCTTTGGCGGGGTCGGTTTCGGTGGAGAAGGCGTCGACGCGCATGATGCCGGGTGTGAGGTAGTAGCCGTCGGATTCGGAGGTGAGCGCGGTGGAGGTCATGACGGACTGTGCACCGGCGTCGGCGGCGGTGTGCTGGAATCGGAGGACGTCGTCGCGGGCCTGCTCGGAGATGATGGGGCCCATGAAGACGTCGTCGCCTGCGACGCCTTCGGGGTCGCCGACGATGAGGTTGGAGGCGATTTTGATGAGGGTGGGTATGAAGCGGTCGGCGATGGATTCGTGGACGATGAGGCGGCGTGTGCATGTGCAGCGCTGGCCCGTGGTGACGAAAGCGGCGCGGGCGCACTCGACGGCGGCGCGTTTGAGGTCTGCGGAAGGCATGACGACGGCGGCGTTGTTGCCGCCGAGTTCGAGTGCGACGATTCGTCCGGGGTGGTCGAGGTTTGCTTCGAGTATTCGTCTGCCGACGGGCCATGATCCGGTGAAGAGGACGCCGTCGACGTCGTGGTGGGCGACGAGGCGTTTTGCGGAGTCGGCGGCGCCCTGGACGAGATTGACGGCGCCGAGCGGGGCGTCGTGCTCGGCGAGGGCTTGGCGGTAGAGGGCGGCGAGGGCGCAGCCGACGGCGGGAGCTTTGTCGGACGGTTTGAAGACGACGGTGTTGCCGGCGAGGAGGGCTGGGGCGATGTGTCCGTTGGGGAGGTGTGCCGGGAAGTTGAATGGACCGACGACGGCCATGACGCCGTGGGGTCTGAAGAAGGCGTGTCCGGACTTGCCGGGTCCGAGGTCGAGCTGGTATTCGCGGAGTCGTCCCATGGCGTAGTTGCCGGAGTCTTCGAGGGTGACGGCGATTTTGGCGGCGAGGATTTTGGCTTCGCCGAGCGCGTCCCATCGTGCTTTGCCGGTTTCGCGCATGATGAGGGCGCCGAGTTGTTCGACGCGTTCGGCGGCGAGCTTGGCGAAGGTCTGGAGGACGTCGCGGCGTTTGTCGAAGCCGAGGGCGAACCATGCGGGTTGGGCGTCGCGGGCGGCGGCGACGGCGAGGTCGACGTGGTCGGGTTGGGGTGCGGCGGCCCAGACGACGTCGCTGGGGCGTGCGGGGTTGAGGGAGGTGAGGGTGGAACCGCCGGTGGTTTGGAGTTCGTGGGTCTGTTCGCCGATGAGGTCGGCGGGAGGGAGATCGAGAGCGGCGTGGTTCATGGTGCTGCTTTCGTGGAGTGGAGGGGAGGGGAGGGGAACGGAGAGGACGCGCGGGGCGTGGGATGGTCGAGCGTGGTTGAGGCAAGGAGGCTTGGGCGGTTGCGGGGGTGTCAGCCGCGGCCGCTGTGCGGGGCGAGTTTTTCTTCGATCTGTCCGGGTGAGATGCTGGCCATTGGTTCGAGTTCGACGGTGGGGAGGGGTTCGTCGCCGTGGACTTCGGGCCTGATTTCGTATGGAGTGAGGAAGACGCGGTCGCCGTTGTCGAGCTGGAGTGTGCCGGCGGCGTCGTTGGAGACGCGGATGCGTCCGGGTTGTCGTGCGTCGGGGTCGGGTCGTTTGGTGACGATGTAGCGGGCGTTGACGGCGCGGAGGCCGGCGTCGGTTCGTTCGACGGAGACGAGCCCGCGGACGCCGGCGGTTTTGACGGGGATGTAGTCGCCGACGGGCTGTGTGGGGTCGAATTCTTCGGCGGCGTCGGAGGGGTCGAAGGCGCCGTCGAAGACGTACCAGCCCGAGTCTCGAACGACGGTGACGGAGTCGGTGTCTGCTTCGAGGTGGGGCCCGGCGTCGAAGGGGTCGATGCGGTGGACGAAGCGGAAGCCGATTTCTTCGAGGAGTCTTTTGGCGGGTTCGGTGACGCGGTTGACCTTGCCGAGCGATTCGAGGACGGCGTCGGGCATGAGGGAGAGATTGACGGTGTGCGGGAGGAGGGTGTACATGAACTCGCGTTTGCGGGTGGAGAGTCGGTCGGCGTCGTCGTAGCGGAGGGAGATGAACTTTCTGGTGACGTGTCGCCAGAAGTAGTTGCCGTCGTTGTAGGGGTCGATGGGGGCCATCATCTCGGCGAGGAGTCGGTCGGCGAAGTAGGCGCGTTTCCTTGCGATGAAGTGGAAGCGTATCCAGGAGAGCATTTTGCCGAGTCCGCCGCCGCGTCGTTCGGGGGGGAGGAGGAGTCCGCCGAGTTCGGTGGGGGAGGATCGGTCGGAGAAGAGTCTGGCGACGATGTGTTCGACCTGTCCGGCGACGAGGGGCGCGGGGTCGTCGTCGGCGCCGTTCTCGCCGGGCTCGGGTGTGAGGTCGGAGGATCGTCGCATGACTTTGACGAGTTGGAAGGAGAGGTTCGGGTTCTCGGCGTCGCCCATTCCGGCGCGGAGCGAGGAGGTGCCGACGCATTCGCCGGTGTCGGAGTCGGCGAGGACAAAGACGTATTTGCGGTCGGCGCGTCGGTCGCCGGCGGGCGGGTCGCCGTCGGCGCGGGTGGCGGCGAAGCTGCGGACGGAAGTCTCGATGAGGCGTCTGATCTCGCGTTCGTATGGAGGGAGGTTGATGAAATGGACGGTGCGCGCGAGCGAGAGCAGCGTGGGTATGTCGCTCTCTTTCGCCTCTCGGACGTAGAACACTGGGGAGCCTTTCCGGGTCGTCGGTCGGTCGGGCGGGGTGGCGGAATCGAGCGGGGTTGCTGCGGGGACGAGCGGGCGCGGTGCGAGTCGGCGGGGGCTGTGTCAGCGGGCGTCGGTTCGCCCGTTGGGGGAGGGCGAGGAGGCGTCGTCTGAGGCGAGTGGCCGGTGCATGGGCCGGATGCTGCGGAGTTCGGGTTCGGGCATCTCGGCGGCGACTTTGGCCATGGCGCGTTCGAGAATGTCGAAGACGGGGTCCCAGTCGGATTCGTGCATGACGCCGAGCGGGGGGAGCATGCGGAGGTGGAAGGGCCCGTGTCCGCAGTAGAAGACGATGAGGCCTTCTTCGTAGCAGACGTGGCAGAGCTTCATGACGTGTTCTTTGCGTCCGGCGAAGGGGGTGAGCCGGAGCATGCCGCCGTATCCGGAGGCGATCTCGTGGACGAGGTTGTTGTGCGCGAACCAGTCGGGGTGTTTGCGGGCGAGCTTGGCGACGTGGTCTCGGAAGAGCTGGTGATGTTTGTGGATGCGTCCGGGCTTGACGACTTTGCCGTGTCCGTCCATTTCGGAGTAGTAGTCGTCGTCGCGGAGCCGTTCGAGGACGCGTTTGCCGACGTGTAGTGCGGATGTCGAGCCGAGGAAGGTTCCGGAGAGGAGGCCCGGGTTGGGGTTGTATTCGTCGGTGAAGAGCGCGGCGCAGACCTGTGACATTTTGCCGATGGAGACGACGTCGACGTATTCGCCGAGTCCGAGGGCTTCGAAGCAGTACATGCGTTCGGTGCGGCCGAAGGTCTGGACTTCGTCGGACCAGACGGCGACGCCGTGGTCTTTGCAGACCTGCATGAGCGCTTTGTGGTATTCGGGCAGTGCGGTGTTGAAGCCGCCTTCGCCCTGGACGAGTTCGAAGATGAAGCAGGCGTGCTGTCCGGGGTATCGGCGGAGGTACTGCTCGAGGTGCCAGACGCACATGTCGATGTATCGGGTGGGTCCGGAGACGTCGCCGGCGGACATGCGTCGTGCGGCGATGTGGTCGTAGAAGGGCATGTAGTCGACGAGGGTGGAGAGCGGGATGCCCTGCCTGCCGCCGGCGTTGTCGCCGATCTGGGCCATGGTGGTGGAGCGTCCCATGAAGCAGCCCGAGAAGGCGATGACGCGCGGGGCGTAGTGGTTTTTTTGGTAGCAGACTTTGAGCGCGTTCTCGTTGGCCATGGCGCCGGAGCCGCAGAGGAAGGCGTGTTTGATGTTGGAGGTGCGTGCGGCTTCTTGGACGAGTATTTCGGCGAACTCGATGGCGGACTCGTTCTGCATGAGATGTCCCTGCATGGGGACGTCTTCGAGTCCGCCTTGGAGAGAGGCGCGGACGAGGTCGGGATCGGAGTAGCCGAAGAATCGGACGCCGATGCCGGTGATCATGTCGTATTTGACGCTGCCGTCCATGAGTTCGACGAGCGGTCCGCGTCCGAATCCGGAGCCGACGAAGGGGTAGAAGAGCCCGCGTCCGCGGACGTCGGCGGCGCGTTGCATGAATTCGTCGAAGGAGAGTTTGGAGGCATCGGAGGTGGGTCCGCGGGTGCCGGTGATGGTTTGTTGTCGTCGTTGGAGCTCTTGGACGATGGAGTCGATGCCCGCGTGGACGGCGGGCGAGCGGCGGAAGGCGTGGCCCGCCGAGTGGTGGGCTTGATCGGAGGCGGGAGCTTGGCTGTTCACGGCAGACCTCGGAAGAAGATGGCGTGGTCGGCGGCGCGGGAGGAACGGAATCGCGTCGGCCGCGCGGACAGGCCAGTCTACACCTCCGCCGGGGCTTCGTGAGCGTTCGGCGGGGGGCGTTCGGCGGGACGCACGAAGCGACCGGAACCCGAACCTCAGAGGTGTCGTGGTGATTCGGTTTCGGCGTCGATCGGGATTTCGGCGACGCCCGAGAAGACGCGTTGGGTGGGGCCGGCGAGGCGTAGTTGGGCGCCGGGCCCGTCCCATTGGACGTCGAGGGTTCCGCCGGGCATGCGTACGGCGACGTGGGGTTCGACGAGATTTAGGAGTCGGCAGGCGACGGCGATGGCGCAGGCGCCGCTGCCGCAGGCGAGCGTTTCGCCGACGCCGCGTTCGTGGTTGATCGCTTCGAGGTGGGAGCGGTCGAGGACGCGGACGGCGTGGACGTTGGTGTGGTTGGGGAAGGCGGGGTGCGTTTCGAGGAGGGGTCCGTAGCCGGCGGCGTTCGGCGTCGCGATGAGCGGTTCGCGATGCAAACTCGGAGCGGACGAGACGACGACGAAGTGGGGGTTTCCGACGCCGATGAGCACGCCTCGTCGTCCTGCGACGGTGAGGATGGCGGCGCCGCCGCTCGCGGGCGTTTCGATGGGCTCGACGGAATCGAGGCGGCTTAGGTCCAGCGGGAGCCGGTGAAGGTCGAGCGTGGGCGGGGCGATGGTGAGTTCGACGCGGTCGGGTGAGTCGGTGGAGAGGCGAGCTTGGATGGGACCGGCGCCGGTTTCGACGACGAGGCTATCGCCCGTGAAGAGTTTCTCTCGCGCGGCGTAGCGGACGAGGCAGCGGAGTCCGTTGCCGCAGAAATCACCCAACGAGCCGTCGGCGTTGAGGACGTCGGCGCGGAGGCGGGGCGTCCGGTCGGCGTCGGTCGATCGATCGTCCGGCGTGTCGGTTGTGTTGGGCGTGTCTGTTCGTGGGGGGTGGGGAGCGGTTCGGAGGAGCATGACGCCGTCGGCGCCGACGCCGAAGCGTCGGTCGCAGAGTTGCGGGGTGACGGAGCGTCGGAAGGTTGTTTCGTCGACGCGTCCGTCGCCGGCGCCGATGACGGAGTCGGCCTCGACGATGAGGTAGTCGTTGCCGCAGCCGTGCATTTTGACGAGCGGTACGCGGAGCGTGTGTGGGCGGCCGTTCATAGCGGCACGCTCCACGCTGCGACGGCGAGGAGGAGGAGAAGGAGGGCGGCGAGGCGAACGCGGCGGGCCGCGGCGCCGGCGGGCGAGCGTCGGACGGTCCGTCCGGCGGTTCGGCGGAGTGAGTCGAAGCGCTGGGCGATGGAACCGTGGCGGAAGCCCCAGTGGTTGACGCGCATGCCGTTGACTCGAGCGACGGTGCCGAGCGTTTCGGCCATCAGCGCGGCGGCGTCGCGGGAGACGGTGGTGTTTTGTGGGGCGTCGCCGTCATCGGAAGCGGTGGTCTCGGCGTCGGAGGCGTGGGCGGCGGGGCCGGTGCGTCGGCGTTCGAGCGTGGTGAGGGTCTGGGCGGCGACGGCGTCGGCCTCTCGTTCGAAGGCTCGACTCATGACGCCGAACATGAGGAGGCCGGCGGCGGCGGCGAGCGCGTGGGCGCCCCAGAAGGCGACGGGGGTGGGTTGGTTGGGGTGGGTGTCGGCGGCGGTGGTGATGAGAGTCGCTGCGGCGTCGCCGGTGAAGCGTCCGAGGAGCCAGCCGAGTCCGACGGCGCCGGCGACGCCGAGCGCGAGCCAGAGCGCGTGTCGGCGTTGGGCGTGGGCGGCTTCGTGAGCGAGGACGGCCTCGAGTTCGGGCGGTGAGAGCGCGCGGGTCGCGCCGAGGCTGATGAGCAGGACGCGTTCGAGTCGGGCGAAGCCGACCATGGCGGCGTTGACGCCGGTTCCGGGGCTCGTCCAGAGCCTGGGTCTGCCGAGCGGGACGCGGGCGGCTCGCTCGACGGCGTCGATGGCGTCGAGGAGCGGGCCGGCTTTGACGGGGCGGGTCGGCCAGACGAGCGTGAGGAGGCGGGGCAGGGCGAGCACGAGGGCGGCGAGTCCGGCGAGGTCGAGCGCGGCGAGGGCGATGTCGTAGCGGCCTTGGAGTGCGGAGCTAAGCGTTGCGAGGGCGAGGGTCCAGAGGGCGCCGGCGGCAGCGAGGATGAGAAGCAGCGCGACGCGCTGGCGGAGGTGCTGGGCGACGAAGGCGGCGAGTTCGCGAAGGAAGGGCCGGCGTTTGGCGCGTCGGAGCGCGGTCCAGCCTCGCCAGACAGCGAGGCGCGACGCTTCGACGGCGACGGCGACGGCGGCGCCGAAGATGACCAACGCGGCGGCGGCGGTCCAGGGGGAGTGGAGGGCGGCGGCGGCGGCGGCGGACCAGCCCATGGCGAGAGCGAACAGGAACCAGGCGGCGAGGGCGGCTTTGCAGACGCCGACGCCGGCGTCGCCTCGGGCGGCGATTCCGAAGACGGTGCGGGCTTCGCCGCCGGCCTCGGCTTCGCGGAGTTGCTGTTCGACGGGTCGTCGGGCGTGGCGGACGAGGGCGCGTCCGACGAGGAAGGTCCAGAGCCAGGCGGCGGTCGCGGGGACGGCGCAGCCGAGGGGGCCGAGCCAGAGCCAGACGTCGTTGGAGGCGGCATCCGCGGTCTTTGCGGGGGAGAGCGCCCAGACGCCGACGAGCATGAGCATGACGACCCAGTCGAACACGGGGGGTCACCGTGCCCGTTGCGGGGAGGCGGCTGCTCGATCGCGCGGGGGTCGGACGTCGATCATGCCGAGATCGATCACGACGCCGTTGGGCTGGTAGTAGTCGGCGTTCATGCGGGCGCGATCGACGAAGGTGAAGACGACGCAGGCGCGGCCGTGGAGGCGGGCGTAGTCGAAGTCGCCGGGCGAGGGGCCGGCGAGCGGGCCGTTGTCGTAGCGCTGGGCGTGGAGGTGGAAATGGAAGAGTGCGTCGTCGCTGTCTGTGAGGAGGGCGTCGGGTGCGATCATGCGCTGGTCGCTGACGCGGTCACGGGGCCGGGGTGGGTAGTGGGCGATGGTGAGGGCGCCGTCGTCGTCGGCGAAGCTGAGCACGCCGCCGTGTTCGGTGGTGGTGTCGAGCATGTCGCGGTCGCCGAGTTCGCCGAGGGCGCGGCGTGCGCCGGGGCCGGCGCGGTCGATGGCTTCGAGGCCGGCCCAGAGCAGGAGCAAGTCGGCGCGCGACATGTCGCGTTCGTTGCGCTCGAGAGATTCGTTGGGTATCTCGCCCGCGGTGTCGCGATCGCGCCAGCGGTGATCGCGCCCGGCGAGCTCGGTTTCGATCGTGGAGAGAAGGTTCGAGCGCGACCACTCGAGGGCCTGGGGCTGGAAGCGTTGGGCGTAGACGAGGGCGGCGAGGTGTCGGAGTTCGAGTCCGTCTTGGGGGCTCGGGGCCCGGCCCGCTGGGTCGGCAAACGCGGTCGCGGCGCGGGCGGCGTCGCGCCAGAAGGCGGCGTTGGCGGGCTCGGCGAGACGGCGGAGCCAGGCGAGTTCTTCGGCGGTGGTGGGGACGACGCGGAGCTCTCGGGCGGCGCGGACGATGGCGGCGAGGGCGTCGCCGCCGGCGATGCTGGGGGCGTCGGGTCGGTGGAATTCGGCGGCGCGTTCGAGGGCGTAGGCGCGGCCGCCGTCGAGTTGCATGAGCAAGGACCATGCTGCGAGCCGCTCTTTGTCGCCGAGTTCGTCGCCATCGGTTCCGAGGAGGTCGCCGGTGAAGACGTCCCAGACGACGGCGGGCGGCGAGCGGTCGGGGGCGAGCGTTCGGATCGCGGCGAGTTCCGCCCGCTGTTCGAGGGCGACGCCCCGGACCGGCGTGGCGAGGGAGCGGACGAGGGTCGGGAGGAGGTCGGTCCAGCCTTGTCGGGCGGCCTCGTCGGCGAAGCGTGCCGCCATGTCGCCCCGCTGGGACAAGACGACTTCGGTGCGGAGCAGGAGCTCGGTCATGCGTCGTGTGTCGTCGCGCCGGCCGGAGTCTTCGAGCAACTCGTCGTAGGCGACGTTGCGGAGGGTCGTCGGTTCAGACCTGCGCCAGAGCACGGTCTTGAGGGCCTCGCGGGCTTCGGCTTCGGTCACGCGTCCGGTCTCGACGAGTTCGTCGAGGCCCCGCATGGCTGCGACGCGTTCGGGGAGTTCCGCCTGGGGGTTTTGCACGAGGCTTGGACCGGCGGTGCGGCTGCCGGCGGCTCCGCCGCCGCTTGTCGCACAGCCCGAGGACACGAGAAGGCTTGCCGCTGCGACGGGCGCGGCGAGGGCGAGCGTGCGAGCGAGACAGCGTCGAAGAGCACGGAGACGGGGCATGAGCAGACTGTATCCGCCGCGCGGGCGGCGGATGAGATGGAGACGGCGGGGGAGCGCGGGTCAGTCTTCGCGGCGTGAGCCGGGGGCTTCGCCGTCGGCGGGGTCGTCGTCGGTGGCGTCGTCGGTACGGTCCGCGCGTTCGGCGGTGTTGGGATCGATGGGTCGGCCGCGGGCCGATGTTTCGGCTTCGTCGCTAGCGGGCCGGTGTCGGTCGCTGGGCGGCTGGGCGTTCGACGAGGAGGGGGTTCGGCTGATGGGCGAGTCGGGGCGTCGGAGCGGCGCGCGTTCGCCGGGCGGGCCTGGCGTGCTTTGGCGAGGAGTTTCGCGCGAGGTCGGGCGGCGGACGTGTCCGATGATCGCGGCTTTGGCGGCGTGGAACTCTTCGTCGGTGAGCTGTCCTTCGGCGTGCATGCGGCGTAGGCCCGCGAGGGTGAAGGCGCCGCCGTCGGACGGTTCGTCGTCGGCGAGGATGCGGCGTCGGAGCCAGGCGAAGACGATGTAACCGAGGATGGCGATACCGGCGAGGCCGAGCGCGGCGAGGACGACTTGGACGATCGAGCCGCTGTTGCGGGTCGGTGTTTGGGCGGCGGCGGGCCTGGGGGAGCGCGTGGTCGCATCGCGAGCGCGTGCGTCGGCGTCGGCGGTCGGGTCGAGCGGTCTGCCGCCGCGGGGTTTGAAATCGGACTGATCGGGGCGGGCTCGGTCGGGTACGGCGGCGGGCGACTGGGCCGCGTCGGTCGGCCGATCCGGCGAGGGCATGGGCATAGGGGTGGGCGTTGGCGCCGGTTCGGTCTCGTCGGCGATTGCCGCGGCGGCGGCGGGGGCTGCGGCGGCAGCGGCGGCGGGGGCAACGAGCACGCCCAAGGCGCAGGACAGCAGCGCGACGAGCGCCGGCGCGCGCGGCGTCGGGGTCGGCGTCGGGCGGGCGGTCGCGCGCGGTCGGCTCGTGTGGAGCGGGGCGGCGCGGCTGTTGGCGTTTGGCGACGTGGGGGCGATCACGAAGAGGCCTCCGCCGCGAGGGTCATTCGTCGCCGGCTTCGTCGATCGTCTCCACGCCTTCCTCGCCCTTCATCGCCTTGTTGAAGTCTTCGACGGAGAGTTCTTCGACGTCGGCCTTGGCGAGGATGGCGTCGAGGGCTTTGTGCTCGCGGACCTGCTGGGCGAGCATGTTGATCTGGCCGGTCTGGACGAGGTGGTCTCGGAGCTTGTCTGGGCGCTGGCCTCGGGAGGCGGCCATCTGGGCGATGCGTCCCATGACTTCCTGCTGCTCGACCTGCACGTCCATTTCCTTGGCGACGCGGGCGAGGATGAAGAAGAGCTTCATTTCGCGTTGGGCTCGTTCGCGGGATTGTGATCGGAGTTCGGCGAGGCGTTCTTCGATGACGGTCTGGTCGACGCCGCGGTGCTGCATTTCGAGGGCGGCGCGTTGGAGGAGTCGGGCGGCTTGTTGCTCGCTGATCTTTTCGGGGAGGTCGAATTCGACGGAGTCGAGCAGGTGCTTGGCGACTTGCTGTCGCATGGCGGACTGCTGCTCGACAGCGATTCGGTATTCGATGCGCTGTTTGATCGCGTCGCGCAGCTGCTGCTCGTCGGCGAAGCCGAAGTTCTGGATGAGCTTGTCTGTGGAGGCGGGGATGATGCGCTGGACCTGCTCGACGGTGAAAGCGATTTCGACGTCTTTGCCGCGGACGGCTTCTTTTTCGTGGTTTTCCGGGCCCTTGCAGGAGACGGTCGCGGTGTCGCCGGGCTTGGGGAGTCCGAGCTGCTTCGAGAAGTCGTCGACCATGACCCCGAGGATCATGCCCTTGCCGTCATCGCTTTCTTTGGGGATCTGGACGACGGCGCCCTGAAGATCGAGGAGCGGTTCGGCGTCTTCGCCGGCGCCCTTCTCGCGCATGACGCCGTGGCCGATGAGGTAATCGCCCGGAGCGGGTTCTTCCTGGGGCTCGAGTTCGCCCTCGTTGAGCGCCATGCGTTCGATGTTGGCGTCGACGCGTTCGTCGGTGGCCTCGATGAGCGGCTTCTTGACTTTGAGCCCGTCGAGTTGGGGCAAATCGAACTGAGGCGCGACCTCGACTTCGAGCGTGACGGTGACGTCTTGGCCCGGGGTGAGCTCGATTTGGTCGAGGTGGTCGGCTTCGGGATCGCCGAGGACTTCGAGGTCGTTCTCTTCGACGGCTTGAGAGTAGGCGGAGGAGATCAGTTGAGAGCGTGCTTCGCGTTTGACCTCGGCGCCGAACTTCTTCTCGATCAGTCGGCGGGGGACGCGACCTGGGCGGAAGCCGGGGAGGGCGGCCGTTTCGGAAACGAGCGCCATGGAGGAGTCGATCTGTTCGGAGACGGCCTGGCCCGGGATGGTGATGGTGATTTTGCGCAAGCAGGGGCCGGCTTCTTCGATGTGCACGTCGTTTTTGGTCGCGGCTTCAGCCATGTCGATGGGTCCTCTCGCGCCGTCGCGTTGGCGGACGGCGTCAGCCGACGGGGTCCAGGCCGGCGCCACGCGCGCCGGCCCCCGCCCGTCTCGGTTCGCCGAGTGGAACGTCGCACGATACCCGAAAGTGGCCGAAGCCGACCGGCGGAGGGATGGGCAAGGAGACGGCGTGGACGGGCGGCGTTGGGGTGTCGGCGGCCGTCCTCGGCGGCGAGGCGGAGCGCGGGGTCGGCCCCGCTTCATTCATCTCGTTCTTCGGGGTGTTGACGGCGGATCGCCTTGGTGGCGAGAAGCCGTCGCTGTAGACTTGGAGGCTCCGCGACGGCGCGAGAGCGCGGCGCCGCTGCGGTGGTTCATGCAGCGCCAGATTCAATCCCTCGCGGAGATTTCGTCATGTTTCAGTTCCGTTTCCGCCGAGCGGCCGTCGCGGCTCTCGCGTTCGGCGTCGCGTTCGGTGTGGCGCCTCTCGGCTTTCAGGATTTCGGTCCGGCGGCGGCGGTCGCCTCGAACGAGGGAGGCCATTCGATCGGCGACTGGGTGAAAGTGACGCTTCGTGACGGTCGCTCGTTCACGGGGCGGATCGTGGACACCGACGCGTACAAGATCGTTTTGGAACTGGACATCGCGGGAATCGCGATGACGAAGGACTTCGCGCGGTTCGACGTGTCGGCGATCGAGTCGGCTGGCGATCCGGAGGGTGAGGAAGATGATCGGCGGGGCGGGCGGGACCGGGACCGTGAGCGTGATCGCGACGCGGATCGAGATCGCGGCGCCGACGAGGAGGAGCCGGCGGGGCCCGACAGCGGCGGTTATGTGCTGGTCTCGCTGGACGGTGAGATCGGCGAGGAATGGACGGGCGACTTCGTGCGGTTCGTGTTGGATCGTGCCGAGTCGAACGATGCGGAGGCGGTGATCCTGCACATCACGTCGCCGGGCGGGTATCTCGAAGGTCTGGAGCGCGTGTTCGAGGAGCTGGATGAGGATCGCGACGTGGAGGTCGTGGCGTACGTGGACGACGAATGCTTCAGCGCGGCGGCGATCCTCGCGATGTCGTGCGACAAGTTCTTCGTGGGCCCGCGGGCGACGTTCGGGGCGGCCGTGATTTGGGAGCGCGAAGGCGATTCTCGCGACGCGGTGGACGCGAAGCTGGCGGGAGCGCAGGTCGCGACGTGGCGTTCTCGTGTGCAGGACCAGGGTCGGCCGGGGGTGCTTGTGGACGCGATGGCGTTGCAGGAGTCGGAGCTGTGGGCCGATAAATCGACGACGCCGTGGACGCTGTACGCGAGCCGACCCGGGCGGGGGTCGTCGGCGGAGCAACTTGACGACAGCCGTCGGGTGTTGTCGCTGACCGCGGACGAAGCGGTGGCGATGGCGGCTGCGGACGGGTTTGCGCGCAACGTGAAGGAGCTGGTCGATACGCTGGACCTTGAGGAGCCGACGCGTGTGGCGTGGGACGCGGCCTCGCACGTGCGGCGTCACCAGAGTCTGGTCGAACGGACGTTGGAAGAAACGTGGCGGGTGATCCACGCGCACGAAGAGCTGGTGGCGAACTTCGGCGAAGGCTTCGACGAACGCACGACGCGCATCGACGTCGTCCGCGAGGTGCGCAAGGTGCGGGCGCAGTTGAAGCGCATTCAGCGGCTTTCGCGGCAGCACGAACACGTCGAACTCATCATCAACAGGGACATCGTCGACGAGTGGATCGCCGAGATGGAGGAGTTGATCGACCGGATTAAGGACCTCTGATCCGAGGCGGGGCCCGGGGGACGGTCGCGGGGTGGATGGGAGAGGGCGGTTGCCGGGAGGATGGGGGCGAGGTCGGCGCGGACAGGAAGAAGTGGTCGTGAGCGGAGGGGCGTCGGCCGTGGGGGTGGCGTCCATATACCGAACAGGTTGGGCGATGGTTGGTCGATCGGTCTGGGCGCGTGTGGAAATGGCGTGTCACGTTCCGGGGCGATCCGGGTAAACTCGGGCATATGGAGAGTCGAGTCGAAAGCATCGTTGCGCGATTGCGCGCGCTCAGGTCTGAGGAACGCGAAGCGGCGGTCGGCCGGTTCTGCGGCGGCGACGCCGAGCTTGAGGCGGCGGTTCGGAAGCGGCTGGCCGTGCGCGGAGACGGCGCCGAGACGCCGACGAGCGTCGGCGGCGAGTTGGAAGGCAAGCCGGACCCGTCGGAGCTGTTCGTCGGGGCGGCGAGCGGTCCGATCGATCGCGGGCGAGCGGCGGAGGCGGACGGCCGGTCGGAAGGTCCGGCGACGGGCAGTGAAGACCTGACGTCCGGCGAGGCTGGTTCGGTGTCGGCGGGCGGTTCGTTCGGCAGTTGGCCGACGTTGCAGCCGGTGGAACTCGAGCGGCCGGGCGACGAGATCGACCGGTACAAGCTGCTGGAGCAACTCGGCGAGGGTGGGTTCGGGATCGTGTGGCTTGCGGAGCAGCGCACGCCGATCCGGCGGCGGGTGGCGTTGAAGCTGATCAAGCCCGGTATGGACTCGGGGAGCGTTCTCGCGCGGTTCGAGGCGGAGCGGCAGGCCCTGGCGCTGATGGACCATCCGAACGTGGCGAAGGTGCTGGACGGAGGGGCGACGGCGTCGGGTCGGCCGTATTTCGTGATGGAGCATGTGCCGGGGCTGCCGATCACGAAGTTCTGTCAGCAGAAGAAGCTGGGGCTGGACGAGCGTCTGCGGCTGTTCGCGAAGGTGTGCGAGGCGGTGTCGCACGCTCACCAGAAGGGCGTGATCCACCGCGACATCAAGCCTTCGAACATTTTGGTGCGCGAGGTTGAGGGCGGTCTTCCCGAACCGAAGGTGATCGACTTCGGGGTCGCGAAGGCGGTGAACGCGAGCCTGACGGAGAAGACGCTGTACACGCAGCACGGGCAGTTGGTGGGGACGCCGGCGTACATGCCGCCGGAGCAGGCGGGGCGGGACACGTTCGAGGTGGACACGCGGGCGGATATTTACTCGTTGGGCGTGGTGCTGTACGAGCTGCTGACGGGCGAGCCGCCGTTCGACCCGAAGACGCTGCGCGACGCCGGGTACGAGGAGATGATCCGGATCGTTCGGGAGGTCGAGCCGCAGCGTCCGTCGGCTCGTCTGAGCACGCTGGGAACGAAGAGCGGGTCGGCGACGCACGGCGAGCGAGCGCAGGCGGGCGCGGCGGAGGCGCGGATGCGTCTGCTGTCGAGGCGCGTGCGGGGCGATCTCGATTGGGTGGTGATGCGGTGTCTGGAGAAGGATCGCAACCGTCGTTACGCGGCGGTAGCGGAGCTTGGGGCGGAGGTGTCGCGGTATCTGCGGAACGATCCGGTGGAAGCGGGTCCGCCGACGCTGGGGTATCGGGCGAAGAAGTTCGCGCGTCGGCATCGCCCGGCGGTCGCGGCGGCGGCGGCGGCGCTGGCGTTCCTTGTGGTGTATGCGGGGACGGCGACGGCGTTGACGCTGGAAGCGAATCGTCAGCAGGGGATCGCCGAGGCGGCGCTGGAACGGGAGCAGCGGGCGCGGGCGGAGGCGGAGGCGATCAACGCGTTTTTGCACGAGGACCTGCTTCGTTCGGCGGATTACGCTGCGGACGGACCGGGGGTGCGGGTGATCGACGTGCTGGCGCGGGGGGCGGAGAAGCTGGAGTCGCGTTTCGCGGACCAGCCGATGGTGAAGGCTCGACTGATGGCGTCGATCGGGATGACGTACGTCGAGGTGGGCGGCAATCTGGAAGCAGAGCGTCTTTTGATCGGGGCGATCGAGGCGTTGACGCCGCACCGAGCGGGGGACGCCGAGCTTGATGCGTACGTGGCGGAGCTTCAGCGGGCGTACGCCGAGACGCTGTGGCGGACCGAGCGTGCGGAAGAGGCGATCGCGTATCTCGAAGCGGCGACGGTGAACGGCGAGGCGACGGCGGGCGGTGCTGCGGCGGAGGTGGACGCGTTTCACCAGCTCGCGCTGGCGATGCGGTACGCGGGCCGACTCGACGCGGCGGAGCAGGTGTTCGCGGACGTGGTGGAGAGCCGGCGGGAGCTGCTTGGCGAGCATCACGAGGACACGTTGGTCGCGCGGTACAACCTGATTCTGCTGGACGTGGAGCGAGCCAAGCGGGTGCGTGAGCAGGACCCGGAGGCGTTTCGGGCCGGTGTGGAGCGGGCGATCGAACGGCTGAGGCCGCTGTCTCGCGAGAGCGTGCGGCACCTTGGGGCCGATCATTTCGCGTCGATCAACATCGCGGCGGAGGTGGCGAATCAGTTGAATCGGCTCGATCGTCTCGACGGAGCGCGTGTGGAGTACGAGCGGTTGCTGCCGGCGATGCGGGAGCGTCTTGGCGATCGGCACTTCCGGACGCTGGAAGCGCTCGCGAACTGGGGGCGGTTGGAGCAGAAGGCGGGGCGTCACGGCGACTCGGTGGTTTTGCTGCGCGAGGCGCACGCGGGTTTTCGCGAGACGCGGGGCCTGACCGCGGGGTACACGCAGACGGTCGCGGGTTGGCTGGCGGACGCGCTGATCGAGACGGGTCAGGGCGAAGAGGCGGCGACGCTGCTCGAGCGGTCGTACTGGGACCTGGCGGATCGGGACCCGTCGTCGGACCGGGCGCGGGCGTATGCGGGCCGGTTGGCGCCGCTGTGGTCGAGGCTTGGCGACGACGACCGAGCGGATCGGTGGCGGGCCCGAGCGGATGCGGGGGAGTGAGGGAAAGGGCGGGGGAGTGAGGGCGGGAGGGGGGAGTGCAGGGCGAGGGCGGCGGCCGGTCTGAGGGGTGCGGGCGAGCGGCGGATGGTGCGCGGCTCGCGTCGGTTCGGCGTGAAGGGGGCTCGCGCCGGAAACGAGTCCGGCCCGCTACACTCGGCGTCCTATGTTGCAGACGATCGAAGAACTCGAACGTGACGCGCTGGCCGAGCTTGACGCGGCGGGGGACGCGGAGGCGCTCGAAGCGTGGCGGATCCGCTACCTCGGGTCGAAGGGCAAGCTGAAGTCGGCGATGGCAGGTCTGAAAGACGTGCCGAAGGCGGAGAAGCCGGCGGTGGGCCAGCGGATGAACGAGGCGAAGCAGTCGCTTCAGGCGGCGTTCGACGCGCGGAAGGCGGGGCTCGACGGCGACGGCGGCGGTGGCGGTACGGCGGTGGGCGGCGCGGCGACGAAGGCGAGCGCGGCGGGGCCGGCGCTCGACGTGACCGAGCCGGGCCGAGCGCAGCCGCTGGGCCGGACGCACATTCTGACGCGGGTGCGTCGCGAGTTGTGCAACGTGTTCGCGAGGATGGGCTTCGACGTGGCCGACGGTCCGGAGATCGAGGACGACGAGCACAACTTCGTGAAGCTGAACATTCCGGACGGGCATCCGGCACGGGAGCCGATCGACAACTTCTACGTCGACGAGCCGGACGGCGGCACGTTTCACAACGGCGGTCGGCCGCGGATGCTGCGTTCGCAGACAAGCACGGTGCAGATCCGGGTGATGCAGGCCGCGGTGGCGAAGGGGTGGGGTCCGCCGCTGAAGATCGTGGCGCCGGGCCGGGTGTATCGGCCGGACACGGTGGACGCGACGCACTCGTTCATGTTCCATCAGATCGAAGGTTTGTACGTGGATCGGCGCGTGACGATGGTGGACCTGAAGACGACGCTGATGCAGTTCGCGCGGATGTATTTCGGAGCGGACGCGGAGGTGCGGCTGCGGCCGAGCTTCTTCCCGTTCACGGAGCCGTCGGCGGAGTTCGACATGAAGATCGCGCTGAACCCGAACGAGCCCGCGAAATGGGTGGAGCTCGGCGGGTGCGGCATGGTCGACCCGGCGGTGCTGGAGGGCGTGGGGATCGACCCGGAAGAGTGGACCGGCTTCGCGTTCGGGTTCGGGATCGAACGCATCGCGATGGGGCGTTACGGCATTCCGGACATTCGGCTGTTGTATGAGGGCGATTTGCGGTTCTTGGAACAGATTTGAGGGGCGTCGAGTGGGGAGGGCGCGGATCGGCGGGGCCCGACGGGCGGGCGGGGCGATCGGCGCGGCGGCTGTGGGGGCGATCGGGGCTATGCGTGTGGTGCGGATCAGCGCGGCGTTGGGCCGGGCAGGCGTTCGGTGACCATCGGGACGCGCTCGCTGGCGGCGTCGATGTATTCGCGTGACTCGGGGAGTACGCCGTCGGCGGCGGCGGACCAGGCGCGGTTGATCTGGCGTTCCAGACCTGCGAAGTGGTCCATGAGTTCGGCGAAGCCGCCGAGCCCGAGGTCTGAGACGAGCCTGGGGCGGTCTGCTGCGAAGGCCGGGACGTCGTTCTTCTGGACCTGACCGAGTCGTTCGACGATCGCGTGGAGCTGTTGCTGCTCGTCGCTCATGGCGGGGAGGTCGCGTTTGAGCGCTTCGAGGGTCTCGGCGATGGAGGCCATGGCGGCGCCGGCGCCGGAGCGTTCGGTCTTCTCTTGTTGGGGCGAGAGCTTGCGTGTCGCGCGCTGTTGGGCTTTGACAATGAAGGCGCCGGCGAGCAGCAAGACGACGCCGAGGGCGAACAGCCAGTTGTGCGGCCAGCGGAGGAGCGAGAAGGATTTGACGCGAACGTTCTCGACGCCGCTTTCACGGAGCAGGGCGAGCAAGTCGAGCGTGAGGGGATCGCCCGGCCTGGCGATGGGAGCGCGGGCCTCGGCGGAGCGCACTTGTGCGACGCCGGGCGGTTCGGTGTCCACCTCGCTTGGGACGGGCGTTTGGAGATCCAAGTCGGGAACGAGGTTGGGGATGTCCTGAGCCGCCTGTTTGGCTTCGTTCAACGCTTCGTGGAGGGTTTTGACGCGCTGGGCGAAGTCGAGGGCCTCGTCGTCGTCCTGGTCGGGGGAGGGGTCGTACTGGCCGGCGGGCGATTTGAGGACGAGTTCGGCGTCGGCGAGGCGCTGGTGGGCGCCGGCGTCTTCGATATCGACGAGGTAGGCGGTGGCGGAGGCGAGCGCGCCGGCGATGAGCCCGAGCGTGATGAGGAGGTAGGCGACGAGCTTCATGGTGCGGTCCCGAGTGGCGTTGAAGTCGAGCGGCAAGGGGAACGATGGGGCGGCGGCGTGGCTAGACGCCGGCGAGTATGGCGGAGTTGACGGCGAGTGCGAGGACGGCGTCGCCGACGATCAAGCCGGCGGCGAGGGGTACGCCCCACTCTTCGGCGGCTTTGGGCCCGAAGACTTTGGCGCAGAGGATGTTGATGATGCAGCCGATGCCGTAGGTGGCGATGAACATGAAGGGGAGGTAGACCGAGAGCCCGACGAGCACGCCGAGTCCGGAGAAGGCGCCGAGGCCGAGGAGCGCGCCGAGGGCGGCGCCGAGTCCGTAGAGCATGTACGGCATCTCGCCGCCCTGCACGCCGGTGACGACCGCTTGGAGGGCCTGTGCTTGCGGCGCGACGGTGTCGGTGCCGGGTCCGATGGGGACGCCGAACTTTTGTGTGTTGGCGGCGGTGATGAGGACGAGCACGACCATGGAGATGACCGGGCCGATGCCGGTGAAGATGAGTTCGACGGTTTGCTGTCGTCGGGGGATCGAGCCGACGAGGTAGCCGGTTTTCAGGTCGGCCATCATGTCGGCGGCGCAGGTGATGGCGACGCATAAGGCGGCGCCGATCAGTACGGCCCCGACGACCTGCGCGGGCCCGCCGAGCAGCATCACCAGCACGACGGTGAGCAGGGCCATGCCGGAGATCGGCGACCAGTCGGTCATACCCGTGCATTGGGCGATGATGATGCCGGCGAACCAGATCCAGAGCGCCCCGACGATGGCGATGAGGGCGGCTCGGAGGTGGGGGTCGAGCCCGGCGAGGACGCCCTGCTTGTCGGCCTTGAGCTTGGCGAGGATGGCTTGGCGTTCGTCGGCTTCGTCGGGCTGATCGGCGTCGAGCGACTCGAAGCGCTCGAGTGTTTCGGCGGAGGCGAAGGCGACGCGGTAGGCGCCTTCCACGGCGATGTATTCGTCGCTTTGGATGGGGGCGTCGGTGTAGGGGTCGGCGGTGTTGATGGGGTTGTTGGAAGTGAAGTCGGCGGCGATGAAGAGGAGCACGACGGCGGCGAGGGCGGCGACGAGGAGGACGCGGAGCCCGAGCTCGTCGCTGCCGCCCGAAGGCTGGGCGGCGGCGGATTGCTTGGCAGCGGCGATCGACTTGAAGGCTTCTTTGATGGCGGGGAGCGAGGCGACCACGCCCATGAGCGCTCCGCCGAGCAGCAGGCCGATGCCGAGGGGCCGGTTGATGCTGCCGAAGGCGAAGTCGGGGGCCGCGGCGGCCGAGGTGGTCGCGGGCATCCAGCCCATCTGGTACGCGATTGGGTTGATGAAGACGTACGCGAGTATGCCCCCGGCGAGCACGAGCAGGCCGGCCCGGCCCGTGAGGTAGCCCGCGCCCAGGGCGAACGGGGCGATGGCGAAGATGAGTTGGATCTCGGCGGGGAGTCCGAGGAATCGGCCGACGTCGACGGTGTTGTCGGTCATCAAGAGGTCGGCCTGACCGTCGCGGTCGCGATCGACCTCGGGGTGGAGGACCTCGTCGGGCGCGTCGAACTGGTTGGGCGTGACGCCGTTGTATGCGTAGTCGACGGCGGTGGGGACGTCGCTGTCGGGTTCGGGGTCGAGCGTCTTGCGCGGTAGGCGCCACTGGAGGTCCTGATAGCCGAAGAGCGGGTCGCCGGCCCAGCCGGCTTGGGTGGCGCGGAGATCGTCCCACGATCCGCGTTGATCGGTCATTTGAAGGGCGTCGAGGGTGCGGTCGTCGGCGTCGGCGAGGAAGGCGCGTTTGGCGAGTTCGAGCGGGTAGCCGCGTTCGAGCATGCGAGCGCGGTCGGAGGGGATCGGCTGTGCCTCGGCGAGCTCGGCGGCGCCGACGCCGGCCTGGGCGGTGACCAACGCCTCGAACTCTCGGACGGCGCGGGCGCGGGCGGCGCGTTCGTCGGACGACAAGCCCTGTTTGTTCTCGGGTCGGTTGGCTTCGCGGGCGCGGATGAGTTCGAAGGCGAGTCGGCCGTGTTCGACGACCGCGTCGGGCGCCCGCTGGGCGTCGATCCAGCCGGCGATCTCGCGGGTGAGGAGCATGTCGGCGCGGCTGATGCGCTCTTCTTCGACGAGCGTTTCGAGTTCGCCGACGTCGGCGGGCTGTTGGATTTGGGGGAGGTATGCGGGCGTGGCGATGAGGGCGGCGATGACGATGCCGAGGAGGAGCACGAGCGATTTGGCGGGCCCGGCGCCGGGCGATTTGAGGATGGCGGCGACGGCGGTGGCGGAGGGGAAGCGGAGTCGCTCGATGTCGAGCATTTGCTTGCGGAGCGGGACGATGAAGGCGCCGCCGAGGATCGCGCCGGCGACGCAGGCGAGGGTGATGAGCCAGAAATCGAGGTTGTTCGGGGAGAGGGAGTAGCCGAGGAGCAGGAGCACGGGGACGGTGAAGATGACGCCGGAGTTGGGTGTGTTGACGGCGGAGGCGATGGTCTGGGTGATGTTTGTTTCGAGGACGGTGCCGCGTCGGAAGATGCCGCGGAGGATGCCGAAGCCGATGACCGCGGCGATGGCGGAGCCGCCGATGGTGAAGCCGATTTTGAGACCGGCGTAGGTGATGGCGGCGTTCATGACGGCGCCGATGAGGAGGCCGACGACGATGGCGGCGAGCGTGACCTCGCGGTATTTCGGTCGGTTGGGGTCGGGGCCCGGGGCGGCGAGTCCGGCGGCGCCGGGCTGTTGGGCGTTGGCGTCCGGGTCTCGGGGCTGGTGCTCGTCGGCCATGGCGTCGCTCCGCGCCGCGTCGCCGGCCTCGCGAACGATCTCGGCTCCACACCGAGACCGCACGCCGAGCCCGCGACGCGTGGGGCGTATGGTGACGCCTTCACGCCCGCTTCACAACCGCCTTGTTCCGAAGTTGCGTCTTTGGGGTGTCGGCGTGGTCGCCCGCCGGGGGGAGCGGGGTTACATCTGCCCGGAGAGCATCGCCTCGGCCAGCGCCGCGGCCTCGTCTTCGGTGGAGCGTTCTTGCGGGTGTTCGTTCTTCTGCTTGCCCGGGCCCATCGCTTCGAGCCGCTCGCGCAGGTCGCCGATGTGGTTGATGCGGAGGCCGAAGTTTTCGCCGACCTTCACGGCCTCGCCGGAGCCGATGATTTTGTTCGCGACGAGCAGGTCGAGGTCCTCGTCGGCGCTCTTCGGCAACTCGAGGATGCTTCCGGGGATGATGGAAATGACGTCTCGGAGCTTCATGACGCGCTCACCGAGCTGCACGATGATGGACACTTCGACTTTTCTCACGCGTTCGACGCGGTCGCTGGGCATGGAATGGTTATCGACCCGTGTGCGTCGCGACTTGCCCGGCACGGGCGACGCAGCGGGCGATCTGGGCTGGAAGACGGCTTTTCTCGTTGCGTGCGGCGCGGAAGGCGCCGTGGAGGCGCAAAGCCGGGCGGTGGTCGGCAATTCTCGCGTCGGCCGCGTTTGGAGCGCCGGGCCGGACCGAGGCGGGATTTCTGGTGCGTGGAGCGAGCCGGGCGGGCGGCTTTTGAGCGGCGATCGGAGGCCGGCATGATGCGGAGCGCCCGCGTCACCGGGCTCGGAGGGGCTCAGCTTTCGTGGCGGCCGAAGACGAGCGTGAGGTTGTGGCCGCCGAAGCCGAAGGTGTTGTTGAGGCAGTAGCGGACCTCGGCCTGCCGGGCTTCGTGGGGCACGAAGTCGAGATCGAAGCCTTCGTCGGGTCGGTCGAGGTTGATGGTTGGGGCGACGACGCCGTCGCGTATAGCGGAGATGCAGGCGAGCGCCTCGACGGCGCCGGAGGCTCCGAGGCAGTGCCCGGTCATGGACTTGGTGGAGGACATCATGAGTCCGCCGCCGAGCTTCGCGCGTTCGCCGAAGACGGACTTGACGGCGAGGACTTCCGCCTCGTCGCCGAGCGGGGTCGAGGTGCCGTGGGCGTTGACGTAGTCGATGTCGTCGGGGGCGAGGCCGGCGTCCTGGAGGGCCCATCGCATGGAGCGTGCGGCGCCGCGTCCTTCGGCGTCGGGCGCGGTGATGTGGCTGGCGTCGGTGGAGGCGCCGGAGCCGAGCAGTTCGCAGAGGATTTCGGCGCCGCGGGCTTTGGCGTGGGCTTCGGTCTCGAGGACGAGGACGGCGGCGCCCTCGGCGAGGACGAAGCCGTCACGGTCGCGATCGAATGGTCGGGAGGCCTTCTCGGGCTGGTCGTTGCGTGTGGAGAGGGCTTTCATGTTCATGAAGGCGCCGATGCAGAGTGGCGAGACGGCCGCCTCGGAACCGCCGACGAGCATGACCTCGGCCTCGCCGCGGCGCATGATCTTGACGGCGTCGGCGACGGAGTGGCCCGACGAGGCGCAGGCGGTGACGTGCGCGTCGGTGGGGCCTTGGAGATTGAAGCGGATCGCGACGTCGCCCGAGATCGCGTTGCCCATGAGTCGCGGGACGGTGAAGGGGCTCAGCCGGTTGGGCCCTTTGTCCCACATGAGCTTGACCGCGGCCTCGATGGTCTGGATACCGCCGATGCCCGAGCCGATGATCGCGCCGCAGCGTGTCGGGTCTTCCTGAGAGAAGTCGAGTCCGCTGCCGGCGACGGCCTCGATGGAGGCGGCAATGCCGAGCTGGCTGAAGCGGTCGAGCCGCTTCGCTTCGCGGCCGTCCATCCAGTTGCCGGGGTCGAACTGAGGGATGGAGCCGGCGATGCGGACGGGCCATTTCTCGCGGTCGAGCACGTCGAAGAAGATGGGGTCTTCGATCGTGCCGATGCCGGACGCGCCGGCGTGCATGGCCTTGATGGTGTCGGCCGCGTTCAGACCGAGGTCGGTGACCGCGCCCATCCCCGTGACGACGACTCGCTCGTGTGATCCCCGTGCCATAGCGGTTGATTGAACCTCGTCGTAGAGCGTCGGCGCCGCTCGGGTGAGGGAGCGGGTGGCGCCGACACCGGCCTTGATGAAACGAAACTAGGTGCGGCGACGGGCCGGCGAAGGCTCAGCGGCGCCCCGTGATTGGTGCGAGGCGCCGACCCAGCCGCGGAGCGGAGCCGCATCGTTTTCCGCGCGCCGCGGACGGGCGCCGGCGACTGGGTCGATGACCTCAAGCCGACGGCTGTTCGGAATCACGCGGTGGCGGCGATGCCCTTTTCCTCGCAGATGAAGCGGATCGCTTCTCCCACGGTCTTGATCTGCTCCGCCTTTTCGTCGGGGATCGAGATGTCGAACTGATCCTCGAACTCCATCACGAGCTCGACCACGTCGAGGCTGTCGGCGTTGAGGTCGTTCACGAAATTAGTCTCGTCCTTGATCTCGCCTTTGTCGACGCTCATCTGGTCGGCGACGATCTCGAACACCTTGTCGCGTACGTCGTTGTCGGTCACGGTATATCTCCACGTCGCTCGCGATGACCCGAACGGACACCTGCCCGCCAGCCTCGCTTGTTGCCTGCCACTATACAGGAGAGCCCGGAGGCCGCACCACCCCTGCGGTTTTGGGGGTGCGCGTCGCACGGCTTTGGGTGGGGGCCGCTCGGCTGGGCCTCTCGGCGATCGGCGACGGTACCGGCGTTTTGGTTGCGCAGGTGCGCCTTGGAGCTGGCGGTGTCCGGGCGCGGTCGGGAGGCGCCGCCGGGTCTTGTTCCCTGCGTTCCCTGCCTGATTTCCTTTGAGCCGGCGGGGCGCCGCATCGGAGACGGCGGGTGCGTTCGACATCTCGACTTTGAACGTCTCGCCCCTTCAACATCTCGCCCCCCCACTCTTTCCCGCGCACCGCCTTCCGCTTTCCCATCTCCGGGGACGCACCGCCAAATTTAGCTTCGCGCCGATTCGCCGCATCCGTCGGGTGCGTGGCGTCGGACTCGGATGCAGAGAGACAACGCGCGCCGCGCGAGCGGCCTGCAGACAACGCCCGTCGCGTCACGCGGCGATCACAAGCAGAGGAGCCCTCAGATGCATATCGATATCGCACTCGGTATGAGCTGCGCCGCCGCCCTGGCGGGGGCCGCTCCCGCACTCGGCAGCGTCACCGCGTTCGTGACCGAATCCACGCCGCCCGGCCTGGCGCCGGACAACCGGGCCTGGGACATCAACGTCACACTCGCCGACGATGTGGCCCTGCCGCGGTACAGCGTGATCGGGGAGAATGTCACCTCCGGACATTTCCTCGATCCCGACCCCGCGCAAGACCTCTTCCAGCCCGGCGGCACGCTCGCGGACCTCTGGTTCACGACGGCGAGCTTCGCGCCCAACCCGATCCAGCCCGGTCCGGCTGACCCCTCGGTCGTCCTCTTGGAGTTCTCGTCCACCGGCTTCATCGGCGGCGCCATCAACTTCCGCATCCCCCCCGGCGACGGTACCTACATCATCTCGCGGGTCATTACGACCGACGACTTCAACGGGGACATCCGGGTGTTCCTCTCGTCGTCCGCCAACCCGGACGGCGAGTTCGTGACGTTCACCGTTCCCTCGCCGGGCCCGGCTGCGGCACTCGCTTTCGGTTCGCTCGCTGCGTTCTCGCGCCGCCGGCGGGCGTAAACGTCTCGCAACTCGGCGAGATCGTGTGCGGTCGGGCGGGGCGTGCGCCGGATTCGAGAAACGGTCGGCTGCGGAGCATTGAGCATCCGCGGCCGACGATGTTGTTTGTTTTGGTGCGTGCGGCGGCTTCGCTCGGCGGCGTATTGGGCCCATGGCCAGCCCGAACCGCTCGCCCCGCCCAACCAATGACCGCCTCACCCGCCGAGCCACGCGACCCCGGGTCCCGCGCACCCGCCCTCGCGCTCCGTCTCTTTGTGACTCTGTCTCTCCGTCTCTCCGTCACACGCGCGGCTTGACCAGCTCCCCGCCGCAGACGACGGCTTCTACAGGGTCGCCGCCGAATTCGTATCCGAGGCTGCGTTCGTCGGTGTGCCGCAGCAGCACCAGGTCGGCCCGGGCCCCGGCCTCGATTCGTCCCGCGTCGTCGAAGCCCAGCAAGGCGGCGCCGTTGCGTGTCGCGGCGCAGATCGCTTCCGCCGCGGTGAGCCCGTTGTGGCGCACGGCTAAGGCGATCGTCATCGGGACGCTGCCGCACGGCGCCGAGCCGGGGTTGAAGTTCGACGCGATCGCCAGCGCGCCGCCGCCGTCCACCAACGCCCGCCCGTCGGCGTACCGCTGATCGACGTGGAACCCGGAACAGGGCAGCAGCACGCCGGCCGAGTCCGACCGAGCGACCAGCCCGAGCGTGCGCCGCGACGAGGCTTCGAGGTGGTCAACGCTTTTGGCGCCGTGCTGCACCGCGAACTCGGTCATGCCGAGCTCGTTGAACTGGTCCGTGTGCACGCGGAACGGACACCCGAGTTCGAGCGCGCGGGCGAAGAGCCGCACACAGTCGTCGTATCGCCATGCGCCGTCTTCGCAGTAGGCGTCGATCGTCACGCCCGGGAACGCCTCGGCGACGGCGGGCAGCGTTTCTTCGATCGTCTGGTTGACGAAGCCGTCGCGGCCGCCCGGGTGGTCGAAGTCGATGGCGTGGGCGATGAGCGCCGTCGGCGCGACCCGGCCCGGGAACGCCTCGCTCGCGCGGCGGATCGCGCGGAGCATTTTCAACTCATCGTCGGTGTTCAGGCCGTAGCCGGACTTGACCTCGATCGTCGTGCTGCCCCAGAGGAGCATGGCGCCGAGTCGTTCGGCGAGCGTCGCGGCGAGTTGGTCTTCGGACGCGGCCCGGGTGTCTCGGACGGTGGACATGATGCCGCCGCCGGCTTTGAGGACGTCGAGGTACGACGCGCCGGCTTGCCTGCGCTCCCACTCGTCGAGCCGATCGCCGCCCCAGCAGGCGTGGGTGTGGGCGTCGACGAAGGCGGGCATGAGCACGCGGCCGTTGGCGTCGACGACGGTGTCGGTCGGCTGGGGCGGTGCGGGCGCGTGGCGGGCGAGGTCGACGAGCCCGACGATGCGGCCGGCTTCGACGACGACGTCGCCGCGCTCGATGACGCCGAGGTCGGCCATGCGTTCGCCGCGGTGGTAGCCCGGCCCCTCGCCCATCGTGAGGACGCGGGCGTTGCGGATGACGAGGCGGCTTGGCGGTTGCCCGGCGTCAGTCGGCGTGCGGGTCATGGGCGACTCCTTCGCGCTGGGCGAGGCCGGCGATGAAGTGGAGGACGAGCGTCGCGGCGAGGCGGGCGGTGCGTCCGTCGGCGTCGAAGGCGGGGTTGAGTTCCATGACGTCGAAGTGGGCGACGCCGGGGGCGATGCCGGCGAGTTCGGCGGCGCGGCAGGCCTCGGCGGTGCTCAGGCCGTTCGGGTTGACGGCCGAGACGCCCGGCGCGGCGGAGGCGTCGACGGCGTCGAGGTCGAAGGTGACGAAGCCGGGGCGGTGGTGTTCGCCGAGGAGATGAGCGCGGCGGAGGGCTTCTTCCATGCGCATGTGGAAGAGGTTTCCGACGCCGACGCCGCGGGCTTCGTCGATGGTGAGGACGCGGGCGCCGCCGCGGGCGGGATTGCAGTCGAGTTCGAGCCACCGGACGTGCTCGGGGGAGGAGGCGAAGCGGCCCGCGCCGATGACGGTGAAGCGTTCGGGGGCGAGGGCGCCGGTTTCGATGAGGCGGCGGAAGGGCATGCCGGAGCCGACGGTCTCGCGGACGTCGAGGTGGGCGTCGATGTTGACGCCGCCGAGATTGGTGGGGTCGGTGTAGGTGGTCGCGACGGCGCCGGGCTCGGCGTATCGGGCGTTGTGGAGGCCCTGGACCATGGGGAGGGTGAGGTCGTGCCCGCCGCCGAGGCCGAGGGTGAGCAAGCCGAGTTGGTGGAGGTGGGCGGAGACGGCGCGGAGTTGCTGGTGGGTCTCGAGGAGCGCGGCTTCGCGTTCGTCGTGTGGAGCGTCGGCGGGTGCGGCGGTCGGGGCGATGTCGCCGGCGTCGACGATGTCGATACGGTCGAGGGGGTCGCGTCGGAGGAGTGAGTCGAAGGGGAGGCCGAAGCGAGCGAGGGCTTGGCGGATGGCGGCGGGACCGCCGGCGGCGCCTGGCCTGCCGTTGTTGAGCGAGACGCCGAGGTCGTCGGGCGCGCCGAGGATGGCGAGGCGGAGCCGCGGCGGATCGGCAGCGGCGGTCGGCTGGATCGCGGCGAGGTCGTCGACGAGGCGGATTCGCTCGGCGAGAGAGCCAGGCTTCGGCGCGGGGCGATCGGGTTGGTTGAGCGCGGGAAGCGGAGGCATGAACGGGACTGTATCGAGCGCGGCGGCGGCGACGCACCGGGCGAGTACGGCTCGGCGTGCGCCAGGAACGGCGAGCGCCATCGCGGCGGGTGTTTCGTGGGAAAGCGAGCGCGCAAAAGTGGGCGACCGACGCGGATGGTCGTCCGCGTCGGCCGCCCGTGCGTGAGGGGGCGTGGGGCGTCAGGCGCCGGGTTGTCGCTCGTCGTCGCCGGCGGTTCGGGCGCCGACGAGTTGGGCGAGCGTGTCGCCGAGCGAGCGGTCGCCGACGAAGAGCTTGACCTGCGCGCCGGCGAGGACGCCCGCGAGCAGTTCGAGTTCTCGTTGCCGGGCGAGGGTGGGGTGCTGCTCGATGAGCTTGGCGGTGTTGGCCTGGCTTCGAGCGGCGGCGGTCTCTTCGCGCCGGCGGATGAGTTCGGCCTTCGCGCGTTGCTCGGCTTCGATGACATTGTTGAGCAGCGCCTTCATCTCGCCCGGGAGGATGACGTCGCGGACACCGGCCGCGCCGACCGTGAGGCCGAAGCGTTGCGCGTCGGTGCGTACGGCATCGAGCAGCTCGTCGCCCAGGGCCCGCTTCTCGGCGAGCAGGGTTTCGAGGGTGCGCGAGCCGACGGCTTCCCGGAGCGCGAGCTGGGCGATGCGGTAGAGCGATTGCTCGTAGTCGGCGACGCCGGCGAGAGCGCGTTCGGGATCGGCGACGCGGTACGCGACGGTCAGGTTCACGCGGAGGGAGACCTTGTCGGCGGTCACGATGTCCTGGCCCTGCAGTTCAAGGTGCTTCTCGCGGAGGTCGACGATCTTGACGTCGAGACGCGGGCCCTCGAAGAGGACGTGGCGGCCCGGCGGGAGACGGTCGACGAGCGAGCCGCCCTGGTAGACGAGGGCGGTGGAGCCGGCGGGTGGAACGACCTCGCGGAAGAACGCGTCGGCGCCCGCTGCGCGGAGGACGGCGTCGAGCTTCGGGTGGGCGAAGCGCGAGCCGGGCTCGGCGGCGAAGCGTTCGACGTTCAACTCGAACGGTCCTTTGACGTAGGCGTGGCGCCCGGGGCCGAGCACGGCGACGGGGAGCGCGTCGCGCTGGACGACGGCGAGTTCGCCCGCGGCGACCGCGATCACTTCGACGCGTTCGCGGAAGGCGCGGTCCTGGACGAAGACGTCGAGCAGGGCGTGCTCGAAGAGCCCTCGGAGAACGCTGACCTTCTGAACGGCGACGCGCCGACCTGGGACGAAGCGTTCTGGGAACGCGTGGCGCCCGGGGTCGAGAACGCCGCGGTAGTCGCCGTTGACGAACTTGAGGCCGATCTCGTGCTTGGCGATGTTGACGGCGAAGAGCATGGCGGGGTCCTCCTCTCGGAGCCCGGTGGTGTAGAGGCCGGGCGGGGGAGACGTGACGCGGCGCAGGCGGCGCCCGGACCGTCCGGGCGGAAAACGCTTGGCGTGCGTGTCGGGAAGTGGGTTGGAATGCGGGCCGCGACCGGTCGGTCGCGGCTCGCCTGGGCGTTCGATCGCGGGGCTGCGGGCTTGGTTCGGGCGGGCGCACGCGCCGGCGCCGAGGGAGTGCGGCCGTGGGGCCGCTGCTCCGATCGGAGCGGGCGGAGCGAGCCGGAACCGTCGCCCCAGCCGCATGGCGTTCGGTGAGCGCCTGCGAAGCGAACGTCACGCGGCGGGCGGCGTCGCGAGCGAGGGGTCTCACGCGGTTGGCCGGTGTCGCTGCGCGGCGTTTCGTTTCGCGCGGCGAGCCGCGGCGTGGACTTGGCCGCGACCCACGAGGGAGCCGCCTTTCGGCGGCGAGGGGTCCAGCTTCCGAGGCACGAGGCCTTCCAGAAGAGGGGCGGGAGTCGAACCCGCACTCCGACGCGTCGAGCGTCGAGCTCTACCATTGAGCTACCCGGGGGTCCACCATCGGCGCCGTTTCGATGCCGTTCGCGGAACGGGCGGGTCGCAGCCGTGAGTCGGCCGACCCGACCGCCGCCAGCCGAGGCCGAGGGGTGGTTCGTGCGGCGGCGTCCAAGGCGCGCCCGGGGTGAACGCCGATCCGTTGTGCTGATGGGGTTCCGTGAGGGGAGCGGCCCGGGTGTGGGAGCGGGCTTTGCGGGATGATTCGTGGTGGTGCGGGGGGTGGGATGGGTGCGCATGGGATACCTCGTCCGCCGAAGCGGAGTAATGATGTTCTCATTTTGAGCGCGGAGCGATCGCGCGGCCGACGTCGTGTCGGCTTATGTGATGAATGGTGGGTGTGGGGGGCAAAACGAAAAGAACCCCGGGAGCTTTCGCCGCCGGGGTTCGGTGGATCATCGGAGCGTGTGATTCACGCTGATCGACCGCCTATGCCGGTGGCGCTCCCCTCCCGAGCTTGTTCTTGATGTCGTCGATGGTGTGATTGACGAGGCCGGCGAACCCGGAGAAGCGGCCGACGCGGTCGCGGGGCGAAGCGGCGCACTGCGGGGCGTCGGCGTCGTCGCGATAGCGCCGAAACCCGCTGAAATCGCGGCAGAAGAGCCGCAAATCGGCCTGGACGAGGCCCGCGGAAGCCGCGGCGGAGGCCCAAAATGACCCTTGCGGCCGCGGGGGTACGGGGAGCACGACGGCGATGGCGGCGGCGAACATGGTGGGGGAAGCCGATCTCATGGCGTGCTCCTTTCTGCCGAGTCTCGAATGCCGGTCGGAAAGACCGGATTTGGCGGGCGGCGTGCTTCGGGGTGATCGTCGCGGCGATGCGCAGCGACGGTGGTCGGAGTCGAGATACAAACGAGCGGCCGCGTGTTGCGGTCGCCCGGCGAGTCACAAGATAACGCGCTCGGACGGCTCGTCAAGTCGATTCAAATGAAAGTTGCAGATTCTTTGATGTCGTCGGCGGCGTCGGTTCGGTTCATCGCAACAAGAGCGCATCACGGAAATCTGCTCGATGCGGCGATCGGCGGGAATAGCCGATCGGCTGCTTCGGTTGATCCGACGTTGGGCGTCTCCCTGGGAGATGCGGGCGGGGTGATGGGGAGACCGAGGGGGAGACCGAGCGGGCTCGGAGGCGGGGCGGGATCGGGAGGGGAGCCGGAGCCGACTTTGGAGCGATGCGGCCCTAGGATTCGCATCGAGAAAGGACGACCGCCCATGACGAACCACCGATTTGTGCTGCTCGGCATCGCCTTCGTGTCGTTGCTGACGGCGCCGCTGGTGTGGGCGTCGCTGACCGCCGACGCCGCCGATGCGAGTTCATCCCCGGAGCCGACCGATATGTCTGACGTTGCCGAAGCCGCCGATCGCGCCCCCGTCGCCCCGCTGGCCGTGTTTACGGAGCGCGGCGAGCTGGTGGGCCCGTACACGATGCCGAAGCTGGTGTTGAGCGAGGACGAGTGGCGGAGCCGACTGTCACCCGATCAGTTCAAGATCTTGCGGAACGCGGGGACGGAGGCGCCGTTCTGCGGGACGCTTTTGGACAACAAGAAGGAGGGGGTGTACGCGTGTGCCGGATGCCGGCTGCCGCTGTTCTCGTCGGACACGAAGTTCACGAGCGGTACGGGCTGGCCCTCGTTCTATCAGCCGGTGTCGCAGGTGAACGTGGTGCGGAAGGTGGATCGTTCGCACGGGATGGTGCGCACGGAGATCGTGTGCGGCCGGTGCGACGGTCACCTCGGGCACGTGTTCGACGACGGGCCGAAGCCGACGGGCGAGCGGCACTGTCTGAACAGCGAGTCGCTGGTGTTCGTGGAGAGCGAGAACGTCGGCGCCGAGCTGGGTGAGGTGAAGCGGACGGTGCTGGCGGGCGGTTGCTTCTGGTGCGTCGAGGCTGTGTTCGAAGAGCTCGACGGGGTGTACGAGGTGGTGTCGGGGTACACGGGCGGCGAGGGACCGGCGCAGTACCGGGCGGTGGTGACGGGGAAGACGGGGCACGCTGAGGCGGTGCAGATCACGTACGACCCGTCGAGGATCGGGTACGAGGAATTGTTGCGCGTTCACTTTGCGACGCACGATCCGACGACGCTGAATCGGCAGGGCGCGGACATCGGGACGCAGTACCGCAGCGCGATTTTCTACGCCGACGAGCAGGAGAAGCGGATCGCCGAGGCGTTCATCGCCGACCTTGAAGAGCAGGGTGTGTATGACGACGCCATCGTGACGACGCTGGAGCCGCTTGAGACGTTCCACGAGGCGGAGGCGTATCACCAGGATTACGTGTGCAACAACCCGGACGCTGGGTATGTGCGGGCGGTGGCGTTGCCGAAGGTCGAGAAGGTGCGAAAGGAATTCGCGGAGAAGCTGAAGGATCGACCGGCGAGCGAGCCGGCGGAGCGCTGAGGCGGTGGTGGGAAGCTGACGGGGGCAAGCTGACGGGGGGGAAGCCTACGGGGGGGGTCGGCGTGAGAGGCGTCGGGGGAGGGGGGTCAGCTGCTGAGGTCGAGGCCTGAGGTGACACGGGCGCCGGCTTGGACGCGTCCGGAGCGTGAGTAGACCTTGGCGTGGTTCATGCCGCGGGCGATCTCGTGCATGACGCCTTCCATGTGTTTGGCGAGGTGTTCGGCGGCGCCGCGTGCGACGGCGTTGATCTGGTTGACCTCGCCCATGAGGGCTTTGAGTCGTTCGGCGGTGCGTTCCATAGCGGCGGCGCGGGGTCCGTCGACGCGGCGAGCGAGCCAGCCCATGGTGGTTTCATGCTTGCGTGGGCTTCCGAGCTGTTCGGCGAGCTGGCCGACGACGCGGATGCGTTTCTTCTCGACCTCGGCGACCTGCTGAACGAGAGAGTTCTCCTGGCGGACGCAGGCGGCGAGCTTGCGGGCGTCGGCGTCTTTGATGGCGTCGAGGTGCATGGCGCTCATGCTTTTGAGCTGTTCGTAAAGGACGACGAGTTCGCCGAGGAGCGATTCGAGGTCGCCGACGAGGGGATGATCGCTGGCGAGTTTGACCTCGACGATGCGGTCGCCGGGTGGCGGAGTGGGCGCGGCGGATTGGGCGGGACTTGTGCGGGCGGGTGCGGCGACGGGTCGGGTTCGCGCGGCGGCGCCGATGACTCGGCCGCCGGGATGGGCCGGGGAGGAGCGCGGCTGCTGAGGGGCGGGGCGTGCGCTCGGAGCGGATGGTGTGGCGGCGTGGCGTTGACGTTGAGACATGAAGTGCGCTTTCGATCAGCGGTCGGCGGCGGTGCGGTGGTTCTCGATGGTGGGCGAGCCGAGGAAGCGGCTGGCGAGTTGGTCGATGAGCCCCCATGAGGACGAAGAGACGACGTCTTTGGCGACGGCGGCGTCGAGGATGGGGCCGAGGCGTTTCTCCCAGGCGCCGGGGGCGAAGGGGCCCCATGCCTGGTTGGTTTCGCGCATCTCGGCGAGGATTGGTTGGACGAGGGAGAGAGCGACGAGTTCGCCGGCTTGTTGTCGGGCCTCGGACCAGGTGTCGTCGGAGACGCCGGGTGGCGGTTGTGAGCGTGCGCTTTCCATGGCGCCGCGGAGGGACCAGCGTTCGGCGGCGGGGAGTTCGGCGGCTCCGGCGTTGAGCGGGTTGATGGAGGTGATGACGGGTTCGCGCGAGCCGCGCGGGCCCTGTGCGGCGGCGTTGCGTTCCTCGACGCGAGTGAGCACGTCTTCGAAGCGCCGCTCGGTGGCGGATGTGGGCGAAGCGAGGTCGCCGAGGGCGGCGTGGTCGAAGGACGTGAATCCGGCGGAGCGGCCGAGGGCGCCGGCGGAGGACGAGGGACCGAAGGATGCGGCGTTGGAGGCGGGGTTGAAGTCGAGGGCGTTCATCTCAGGGGCCCTGGAGAATGAGTTCGGCGTGGAGATGGCCGGCGGCGTGGAGTTGCTTGAGGATCTCGGCCTGGGATTCGACGGGAACGTCGAGCTTGCGGAGCATGGCGAGGAGGTCGTTGGCGGAGGCGAGACCGCGTTCATCGTCGGTTTCGCTGCTGAGCATGGTGGAGGAGTCGGTATCGACGCCGGGCGCTTCGGGGGTGGGTTCGAGTTGGGGGGTGACGGTGGTGACGACCAGGTCGCGGTGGCTGACGACGGCGGGGCTGACGCGGACGTTGCCGGTGAGGACGATGCTGCCGGCCGCTTCGTTGATGATGACGCGCGCCGGGAGGCGGAGCATGGTTTCGTCGAGGGTGATGGTGAGCATGGAGGAGATGAAGGCGGACGGGTCGTGGAGGTCGGCGGTGGGGATCTCGACGACGACGGTGCGTTCGTCGCGGACCTTGGCCATGCGGTTGTCTTCGCCGGCGGCCATGAGGCCGGCTTTGTCCTGGTTGATGGTGGAGGCGATGAGGTCGGCGGTGACGTAGCTGGAGTATTGGGGGAGGATGTTGAGGGTGACGGTGCCGCGGTCGGTGACGACGGGTTTGTCGATGTCCTCGATGACGCGGGCGCCGAGGGAGACGCGGCCGCTGGTGGGTGTGGCGCCGTTGAGGACGATGCCGCCGGAAGCCATGGCGTAGACGCCTTGTCCGGGGAGGGGGCCGGTGAGGGCGGTGATGAAGAGTCGGCCGCCTTCGAGGGAGGGCGCGTTGAAGAGGGTTTGGACGCTGACGTCGACGCGGTCGCCTTTTTTGACGCCGATCTCGGGGAGGGGCGCGGTGACCATCACAAGGGCGACGGAGGAGGCGTCCTGGAGTTCAACGAGGTCGGCGGCGGGGTGGCCGGCGCGTTCGAGGGCTTTGGCGAGGGCGCGGATTTTGGGGAGGGTTTCGGCGGAGTCGCCGGTGCCGTTGAGTCCGGTGACGATGCCGACGCCCCAGAGTTCGGAAGCGCCGTAGCCCTTGAGGCGGACCATGTCCTGGAGGGAGATGACGCCGAGGGCGGGGGCGGGGGCGATGGAAACGGCGAGGAGCGCAAGGATGAGCCACGCGAGGGCGGCGGGCGCCCGGCGGGCGGTGAAGACGCGCAAGGATTGGAGCGGTCGCGGCACGGGTGGCCTCCGGGGAGAAGGGTCTGCCGGAGGGTTCGCAAGGGGGATGCCAGTGGGGGCGAGGGTGGCGTTGAGCGGATGAGAGCGCGCGGGGGAGGGCGGCTGGTCGTCAGTCGTCTTGGTCGTCGCTGTTGTTCTCGTCGTCGCGGTCGCGGTTGCCGCCGAGGAGTCCGCCGAGGCCTTTGCCGAGTTCGTCTTTGAGGCGGTCGGAGGCGCCTTCGCCGAGGGCGTCGTCGAGTTTGTCGGTGACGTCGCCCGGGAGTTGGTCGGAGAGTCGGTTGACGAGTTCGCGTTTGCCGGCGTCGAGGAGCGCTTGTCGGACGGCGTCGTCGGGGATGGAGACGCGGGGCGCGTTGATGGCGCCGGTGAGGCCGATGGGGAGGGTGAAGGCGTCGATGGGCGTGGGGTCGAGGCCGGGGAGGGCGAGGGTGGTGTCGCGCGGGGTGGCGGAGAGGAGGACGTCGAGGTCGCTGGTGAAGCTGCCGAGCCATGAGCCGTCGATGAGGAGGTCGACGGTGCCGCCGGAGAGGAGGGGGCGGTCGGCGGCGATGAGGCTGGCGGCGATGGCGTCGGCGGGGACGCGGGCGAGGGCGAAGCGGAGGACGTTGGGCACGTTGGAGGAGGCGGCGTAGCCGATGGCGAGTTCGGCGTCGAGGCGGTCGGTGTTGGTGGAGCGGACGACGACGCGGGGGGCGTTCGGGACGAGCCAGGGTTGGGTGGAGATGTTCTCGGCGGTGACGTCGACGGCTTCGCCGAGCTGTTCGACGTCGACGCCGCGGGCGATGATCTGTTCGATGAGGAGGGCGGGAGCGGCGGTGCGGAGGTGCATGGCTCGGACGCCGCGGTAGCCGTTCTGTCGGACGTCGTGTTCGAGTCGGTCGCGCTGGGCGTCTTCGTTGGTGTCTTCGGGGGCGCCTTCGGGGGCTTGCTCGTCGGGGTCGGGCTGGCTGACGCGGTCGAGCCAGTCGCGAAGCTTGGTGAGGCGTTCTTTCCACTTCTCGGCTTCGCGGAGGTAGTCCTCGAGGCTGGGCTCGTCGCCCGGGGGCGGGGGCGGGGGGTCGATATCGCCGACGAGGACGCCGGGGCGTGCGCGGAGGCGGCCAGAGGAGGCTTCGACGAATTCGACGCGGGTGACGGTCATGCGCCGTCGGAGGAGTTCGGTGTTGGCGAGGTCGGCCTCGACGAGTTGGGCGCGGACGATGTCGCGAGTGAGTTCGTTGGGGTCGGCCATGGCGAGGCCGCGGATGGTGGCGCGGCCTTGCGAGAAGTCGACGGCGACTTCTTCGAGGTCGACGGTGGCGCCGTTGACGCGCTCGAGTTCGCGGTGGACGTAGAAGGTCATGACCGGGCCGGCGAAGAAGGCCTGGACGATCCAGAGGAGGGCGGCCGCGAGGAGGACGAGAGCGACGCCCGTCGCGCGGATGGGGTTGCCGATGCGTCGGGCGGCGAGTTCGGCGTAGGTTTTCTTCGGCGCTTTGCCGACGAGGAGCCAGGCGAGCAAGCGGACGCTCTGCTTCTGGTTGTAGGCCTTGTAGCGCTCGGAGCCTTCTTCGAGTCGGCTCATCCTCCGGCGGAAGGCGCGGAGGGCGGAGGCGAGGAGGAATCCGACGGCGAGGCCGACGACGAGGGCGAGGATGATGCCGGCGGTGGCGCCGTAGATGTCGAAACCGAACCATGCGAGGACGGGCGCGTTGACGAGCCACTCGAAGAGCGGCTGAGTCGGACCGTCGAGGAAGAAGCGGTCGGCCGAGAAGAGGAGCGGCGCGAGGAGGATGGCGAGGGCACGGCAGGCGGCGGTGACGAGGGCGGCGATCATGAGGTTGGCGTTGAGGACGAGGAGAAGGGCGAGCCAGAGGAGGGTGAGCCCCGGCCCGTCGGCGAAGGGCGGCGCGAAGCCGAGGAGCGCGCCGAGCACGCATGCGGCGAAGATCTGGAACGGCGTGGCATTGCCGCGGAGGAACGATCCGATTCGACGTAGGAGCATGGATCAATCATCGGCGGCGGGGCGTCGGGCGGCAAGGGAGAGCGCCGGAAGAGGCGTGCTGGCGGGCGGCGGCCGGGGTTCGAGCGGCACGGCGACGGCGTGGCGCGAACGCGGCTTGCCGAGCGGAGTCGGATGGCGGAGCATGGACGGATGCAGCGCGGCGAACAGGGCGGCGAACAGGGCGACGGGTCGGGACCGGGAGCGGTGCGGGGCGATGGCGCGGTGCGGGGTGAGGGCGCGGGGCGGGGTGCGGGAGCGGGGCGGGGTGCGGGAGCGGGGCGGGGTGCGGGAGCGGGGCGGGGCGGCGGCGCCGGGCGATCGGGTCGACGGAGATCCTCGCGCACGCTGTACCAGTATCTGGCGGCGGATGTGGTTCGGCTGCTGGCGGTGACGGCGACGGCGCTGGTGGTGGTGATCGCGTTTGCGGCGTCGATCAAGCCGCTGGCGGACGGCGACATCGGGCCTGGTGCGGTGGTGGTGCTGATGGCGGTGCTTGCGGTGCCGATGCTGCAGTTCGCGTTGCCGTTCGCGGGCGGATTCGCGGCGACGCTGGCGTATCACCGGTTCGCGGCGGACCGGGAGTTCACGGCGGCGTCGGCGGGAGGCATGTCGCACGCGTCGATTCTGGCGCCGGCGCGACTGGTGGCGCTGGCGTTGGCGCTGGCGGTGGCGGTGCTGTCGAACACGGCGATCCCGGCGTTTCTGCGGACGGCGGAGCGGTTGGTGACGCAGGACGTGTCGCGGCTGATCACGGCGCCGCTGGCGCAGGGACGGACGCTGACGATCGGAGATTGGCAGGTCCGGGCGGATCGGGTGTCGGACCTGGACACGCCGCCCGACCCGCGTTTTTTCGACCACATCGTGCTGGAGAACGCGCTGGTGACGCGGCTGGACCCGGGGGCGCAGGAGAGTGCGGACGGGGAGGCGGCGGTCGAGCCGGCGTACCTCGCGGCGGGACGGATCGACCTCTTGCTGGCGCACGCGCAGGGCGGGACGGGCGAGGCGGCGGTGGACGTGTACCTGGCGCTGACCAACGCGGCGGGCGAGGGGTTCGACGGGTTGTATCGACTCAACCGGTTCACGTACGCGTTCGACGAGCCGATCCGGATTCCGGACGCGTTCGACAACGACCCGAAATATCTGTCGCTGAGCGAATTGCTCGAGGTGCGACGCGAGCCGCGGCGGTTTGAGAAGGTGGACGAGTGGGCGCGGCGCCTGGCGACACTGATCGCGCAGCAGCGGCACCTGAACGCGATCGACCTGCGGGTGGGAATAGGTCAGCCGGTGGTGCTGACGCGGGGAGACGAGCGGTTCAGCGTTTTGGGCGGTTCGGCGGAGCCGCGTGCGGATTACGTGCTGATCACCCCCCCCGCTCCTCCCGCCCCCCCCGGACCCCCCGCCCCCCCCGGGTCTTCCCCCGATTCCAATCCCCAACGCCCCGCCTCTGAGTCCGCCTCTGCGACGCCCGCTTCCGCTTCCGTCGGCTCTCCGGGCGGTGGCGTGGTGGTCGAGCATGCGCGAGACGATGGGTCGTTGGTGCGCTACGAGGCGGGGCGGGCGCGGCTGGTGTTTGATCAGTCGCCGTCGCTGGCGGGGGTTCTTGGGTTCATCCGGGCGGCGGGGGAGTCGCCCGATCGACTAATGCTGAAGCTGGAGTTGGAGGATGTGACGACGACGTCGATCCCGGCGAGCGGGCCGCCGGCGCAGCAGGCGGAACTGGTGATCGGCGGGTTGGTGTTCCCGGACGCGGCGGAAGTGACGGAGCGCGATCTGCCGCTGGACGAGCTGGTGGCGAAGGGGTGGCGCATGACCGAGGGCGGCGTGGCGCTGCGAGACGAGATCGTGCGTTCGATCGACAAGCTGGACGAGGAGTCGGGGGAGTTGGTTCGGGAGATCGACTCGAAGATTCACGAGCGGTTCGCGTACACGCTGGCGGCGGGGCTGATGGTGCTGACGGGCGCGGTGATGGCGCTGCGGTTGCGGGAGTCGTTGCCGCTGCCGGTGTATCTCTGGTCGTTCTTCCCGGCGTTGACCGCGGTGATCACGATCTCGTCGGGGCAGACGCTGGTGTATCAGAACGGGGCGTTGGGACTCTTGGTGCTGTGGGGCGGGGTTGTGGGGTTGGGCGTGTTCACGTTCGCGCAGTACCGGATCCTGCGGCGGCATTAGGGGACCGGGTGGGTGGGCGGGAGGGGGAAGGCGGAGTGGTCGTGATTCAGGCGAGGCCGCCGCTGCGGGGTTTTTCGGTGCGCCACCAGGGTTTGAGGAGGCGTCGCCAGGAGAGGCACTCGCGTTTGAGCGCGCGGCGGAAGCGGTGACGGTTGAATTGGGCGCGCCAACTGAGGGCGGTGGCGTCGAGCGAATACGGACGGCCGCACTCGGGACAGACGCCTTCGGCGGGAGCGCCTCGGAGGTCGTAGCGGCAGTCGAGGCAGGCGAGGTGGTCCATTCGTCGGAGGGAGCGTTCGAGGCGCCAGACGTATCCGTACCACCACCAGCCGATGAAGAGGATGAGGACCGCGCCGATGAGCATGCAGGCGAGGAGCAGCGAGTGCTGCACCGGCCCCGATCGCCACCAGCCGGCTGGGACGATCGGGGCGGTGAGTGTTTCGAGGAAGATGAGGGCGCCGCCGACGAGCATGAGAGTGTGTTCGAGAGGGCGGCGGCGGCGTTCGGCGATGGCGGGGGTTCGAAGCGGCATCGGCGGCCGGGTGGGGTCAGGCGCGGTTCGCGGCGTCGGTCGCGGCGGAAGAAGGAGTTGGTTCGCCGACGGCGGGTTCGCGGGACCAGGCGGCCCAGGAGCCGAAGGGCTGGCTGAGTTGGTCGAAGTCGGCGGTGGCGAGGTGGACGGTTTTCCAGCGGACGCTGCGTTGGGTCATGCGAGATCGGTAGGCGTCGAGTTCGACGGCGCGGACGGCGTACCAGCGGCCGCGGTGTTCGAAGAGTTCTTGGAAGAGGCCGTCGGGGGGCTGGGCGTCGCACCAGTAGACGAAGACGAAGGCGGCGGTGTAGCCCTCGCCGAAGAGGTCTCGCCAGTGGGCGAGGGAGGTGACGTCGTCTTCGGTGACCCAGCTTTCCATGCGGCCCGAGGCGAGAGGGGCGCGTTTGCGGCGGATGATCTTGCGGCCCTTGACGTCGACGAGCAGCGATCGGCGGCCCTCGTACACGACGAAGTCGAAGCTTTTGAGGGTGAGGCCGATCGGTTCGCCGGTGTCGGGGCTGGAGCCGGTGAGGCGGAGACGGGAGCCTTCGGGGAGGAGGGCTTTCTTGGCTTCATCGACGGCGACGTAAGGGACGCGGCGCCGCCGAAGCAACTGCTCGAACGCGGCCTCGTAATGGAAGCGTCGCTGCGCCACTTCGGGTCTCCTGCGAAGGCTTCCCGATCCTAACAGATGCCGGGCAGGACGCAAGAGGTGAGTCGGAGGAGGGGGTGCAACGAGCGTTGGCGGAGGAGATCAGGTTCCACGCGTGGGGCAGAAGCGGGTCGAGCGAGGATCGTTGAGGCCGATTTACTCCGCGTCGTCGCTGTCGGTTTCGGCGTCGTCGTTCTCGTCGTCGTCTTCGTCTTCGGTCCAGCCGAGTTCGTCGAGCGGGATGAGGTCCGCCTCGGTGACACCTGTCGCGACCTGTTCGAGACGGATCGAGCGATCCTGACCGGACCAGGTGAAGGCGAGCGAAGTGGAATACTCGGCCTCGCGTTCTTCGACGAGTCGCTCGTCGGCGTCCCACTCGGTGACGACGGTTTCCTCGGCGCTGCGGAGAGCGACATTTGGGCGGAGGTCGTCCGGGTTGGTGGGGCGGCGCACGGTGATCTGGGCCTCGCCGCGGAGCGTGACCTCGTCGTCGTCGATCTCGACGACGGACCAGTCATAGGCGTAATCCATGGCGGCGATGTTGGAGAGGTCGACGGTTTTGGCGGTTTGCCAGGCTTGGCCCGGGAGCCGGCGCGTGCCGACGGCGCCGTCGGCGGTGAAGATCGGGCCGACGAGATCGGCGAAGGCGTCGTTGGTGAAGAAGCCGAGGAAGCGGTCGTCGATGTCGTCGGAGGCGCGGACGGCTTCGCCGAACCCTTCGAGGCCGGCGACCGACGCGACGGAGTTGTCGGGAGCGAGTTCGACGACGATGGTGGCGCGGGCGAGGGCGACGAAGAGGCGGTCGGCGGGCGAGAGGTCGCCGGCGTCTTCGAAGACCTCATCGAGCCGGCCGCGGAGGCGCTCGAGGTCGCCGCGCGAGTATTCGCGTTCGGCGTCGCCCTCTTCCCACTCGGCTTCGTAGGCCCAGACGGTGGCGTTGAGCGTGCGGGCGCCGTCGGGCTGGACGGCGACGACGGTGAAGCGGACCTCGGCTTCGTACTCGAGGTTCTGGTCGGGAAGGTCGGCGGCGTCGGCGTCGCCCTCGGCGCCGCGTTGGACGATGTCGACTTCGGTGTCGAAGGCGTAGGCGAACGACCGATCGGGCCGGAGGTCGATCTCGATCATGACGCTGTCCGAGTCGCCCGGAGCGGGGGGCGACTGCTGAGCGGAGGCGGAGGCGGCGAGGAACACGCCCGAGGCCGCCGCGATGATGGTTGCACCGATCCGAGACGTCGCCTTCATCTGTCGACCCTCCGTCGCTGAATGCGTGGTGGTGTCGCCGCGGCCGTGGGGGCACGAGCGCGGCGGTGGACGGCGGAGAACGGGCCGCCGTCGGACCGAACACGATACCCGCTCGACGGCGGCCGCATGGTGGCGTCTCGCGGCCCTACCATCTCCGCCTCATGCGGCTGGCGCTCGTTGCACTCAACCCGACGGTCGGCGACGTGGATCGGAACGCGGAGTCGATCCGCGCGGCCGTGGCGGAAGCGGGCTCGGCGGGTGCGGACCTGGTGGTCTTCCCGGAATTGGCGATCACGGCGTACCCGCCGCGGGACCTGTTCTTGCAGCATGGGTTCGCCGAGCGGTGCCGGGAGGTGGTGCTGTCGCTGGCGAGGGATCTGCCGCCCGGTTTGACGGCGGTCGTGGGCACGCCGTGGCGGCCGCCGCTCGGAAGGGACGGTGAAGCGGAGCCGGACGCGTTCGACGCGCGGGCGCCGTTGACGAACAGCTTGATGGTGCTGCGGCACGAGGGCCCCGTCGCGCGGCACGACAAGCGGTTGCTGCCGGACTACGACGTATTCGACGAGCCGCGGTATTTCAGGGCGGGCTCGCGGGCGGTGGTGGTGGAGGTCGCGGGGGTGCGGACGGGGCTGGCGGTGTGTGAAGACTTCTGGAAGGGGGACGACGCGCGGAACCACGATCGATATCGCGGGATGGCGGACCCGATCGAGGAGTTGAAGGCGGCGAACGCGGAGTTGGTCGTGCTGAGTTCGGCGTCGCCGTTCATCGAGGGCAAGTCGGCGATGCAAAGCCGGATCCTGGCGGAGACGGCGGGGCGGACTGGATTGGCGATCGCGGCTGTGAACATGGCCGGTGCGAACGACGACCTGATCTTCGATGGGCACGCTGCGGTGTACGTGCCGCCGGCGGGCGGAAGGGGGGGAGCGGGCCGGGTGGTGGCGGTGTCGCCGCCGTTCGGGGCGGGGACGCTGCACGCGGAGTTGCCGGCGGAGGTGTCGCGGTGGGTCGATCTTCCGGCGTTGGACGACCCGTGGCTGAAGGCCGATCCAGAGCGGTTGCTGTTCGACGCGCTGGTGACGGGGGTCCGCGATTACGCGCGCAAGACGGGGATGCTGACGGCGACGCTTGGGGTGTCGGGTGGCATCGACTCGGCGCTGGTGGCGACGCTGGCGGCGGCGGCGATCGGGGGCGGCGAAGTGCTGGGTGTGACGCTGCCGTCGCGGTATTCGTCGGATCATTCGCTGGCGGATGCGGACGAGCTTGGTCGGCGTCTGGGCATGCCGGTGGTTTCGTACCCGATCGAAGCGGCGCACGACGTTTTCGAGCGGACGCTGCGCGAGACGTTCGACGGGCTGGGCTTGTCGAACGAGCCGGGGGTGACCGAAGAGAACGTGCAGTCTCGGATCCGGGGGCTGGCGATGATGGCGTTGTCGAACAAGTCGGGGCGGCTGCTGCTGACGACGGGGAACAAGTCGGAGCACGCGGTGGGGTACGCGACGCTGTACGGCGATCAGAACGGCGGTCTGGCGCCGATCGCGGACGTGCTGAAGACGGACTGTTATCGACTCGCCCGGTACATCAACGATCGGCACGCGGAACTCGGCTTCGCGCGGCCGCCGATTCCGGAGAACACGATCGCCAAGCCCCCGTCGGCCGAGTTGAGGCCCGGGCAGACGGATCAGGACACGCTGCCGCCGTACGAGGAGTTGGACAGTGTGATCGCGCTGTACGTGGACGAGGCTCGAAGCGTCGGCGAGATCGTCGCCGAGACGGGGTTCGCGGAGACGATGGTGCGTGAGATCGTGCGGAAGATCGACCTCGCGGAGTACAAGCGTTTCCAGTTGTGCGTGGCGCTGAAGATGCGGCCGCGTGCGTTCGGGCCCGGGAGGCGCTGGCCGATCGTGGCCAAGCCCGGCCGATAAGTGGCCCGGCGGGGCTTGCTGGCCGCGACCCGGTGATCGTCGCCGTCGCGCCCACCCCTTTCGGGGTCGCGTGAGGACCCGGGAGCCGCCCGTCCTCCGACTCATCCTCACCGCGGCGGGAGCCTCGCCCGATGGACTGATCTGGGCCAAAGTTCCCAGGAGTCTTTCGCCGTCATGAGACAGTCCTCACGACGATTAGCCGCGGGTCTGTCGACGACCGGCGTCGAGCTGCGTCGCTCGCATGGCGTGGCGTTGGCTGTCCTCGTGGCGTCGGCGATCGTTTTCGCGTCGCTGGCGACCGCCATCGCGAACAGCCTGGCGCTGTTCGACGCTCGCGAGCGGGAACGGAATCAACAGCTCGACGCCGCCGCGGTGGTCGTCGCGTCCAAGGTTCAGAACGCGATCGAGCAGTACGCCCACGACGCCGAGCTGCTGGCGGGTCTTTCGGCGGCGCAAGCGGCGGCACGGCGAACGACGCCGGATGCGGCGGGCCGACCGACTGCCGACGCGCTCTTGACCGACGCTGCGATCCTCAGCGATCTGGACGCGTTCCTGCTCACGCGACCCGAGATGACGCAGGTGCGCATCATCGGCGCCGACGCCGAGCGCCGAGAACTTTTCCGGATCGACCGACCCCATCCGGGCGCGCCGACGGAGATCGTTCCGCCGGGCGAGCTTCAATCCAAGGCGGGTCGTGACTACGTCGAACGAACGCTCACTCTCCCTCACGGCGAGGTCTTCGTCTCCGACATCAATCTGAACCGAGAACACGGTCGAATCGCCGAGCCGCACCAAGCGGTGATCCGGCTCGCCTCGCCCATCTACGCGGAGACGGGGACTCGCCCCGTCGCCATCGCCGTCATTAATGTGGACGTAGACGGCATGCTCGAAGCGCTCCGTTCGGGCGATCGGCAGATCCGGCTCGCGGCGCACGACGGGACCTATCTCGTCCACCCCGATCCGGAGGCGCGATTCGCGGCCGATCTGGGTCACGACCGCCGCTGGAACGCACCCGACGCCGGCGATCGGCGTCCGGTCGGCGAGGCCGTGTTTCATCGGCTGGACGACGGCCGGCGAGCGGTCTGGCGTTCCGTAATCGTCGATCCTAATCATCGCGACGGGGTGGTCCACCTCGTGCTCGCCGAGAACAGTCCGTCGGCGCATCCGTTGCTGGGCACGCTTATTCCGACGATCGGCGGCGCGCTCTTCTCCGCGCTCGTCGTGGCGGCGCCGTTGTTCCTGGTGATCCGCACGATCGGCAAACGCGATCGCGAGCGGGAACTGCGGCTCCGCGAGATCGCCGACGAACACCGTCGTACGAGCGAACGGCTCCGCAAATCGATCCGGTCCGAGGAAGCGATCCGCACGGCCATCGACACCGCGTCGATCGTCGCCGTCACCGACCGGCGCGGGGTGATCACGCACGTCAACGACAACTTCTGCGACATCTCGGGCTACGACCGGCACGAGCTGCTCGGGGCGACGCACTCGCTGATCAACTCGGGGTATCACCCCAAAGCCTTCTTCACCGACCTATATCGGACGATCTACGCCGGTCGGCCGTGGCGGGGCGTCGTGCGCAACAAACGCAAAGACGGCTCGTTCTACTGGGCGGACTCCACGATCGTTCCGATGTTCGACGTCGACGGCGAGATCGCGCGATTCATCGCGATCCGCATCGACGTGACCGAAACCAAGATCGCGGAACAAGAACTGGCCCAGGCGCACGAGACGGCGCGCGAACTCGCCGGGGTGGCCGAGCGTCACTCGGCGAGGCTCGAAGAAGTGACGCGGACGCTCGACGCGGCGTCCGACTGCGTGTTCATCTTCGACGCCGCGTCGATGCGGTTCGTCTACACGAACCGTGGCGCCGTCGAGCAGGTCGGCTTTTCGCATGACGAACTCGCGTGGATGGCGCCCTGGGAGATCAAGCCGCATATCGACGAGCGATCCTTCATGGAGCTGGTGAAGCCGCTGCTGGACGGCGCGACCGAGCATCTGGAGTTCGAGACCGAGCACCAGCACAAGGACGGCCGCACGTTCCCCGTCGAGATCTTCCTTCAGTTCGTTCCCGACATCGGCGACGAGGGTCGCTTCATCGCCGTCGTTCGGGACATCACGAAGCAGCACGAGCGCGAGGCGGAACTCAACGCGGCGAAGGACGCGGCGCTCGCCGCCTCGGCCGCGAAGTCCGAGTTCCTCGCCAACATGTCGCACGAGATCCGCACGCCGATGACGGCGATCCTCGGCTTCGCCGAACTGCTCGAAGGCGACGACGACGGCGAACCGCTTCCCCCCGAGGTCCGGCGCGAACATGTTCACACCATCAAACGCAACGGGCAGCACCTTCTTGCGGTCATCAACGACATCCTCGATCTTTCCAAGATCGAAGCCGGCAAGCTCATGGTCGAGCGCATCGACGTCGATCCGACGCAGATCGTGGAGGAAGTCGCCTCGCTTTGCCGAGTGTCGGCCGCGGGCAAGGGACTCGACCTCCGCCTCAACTACGCGAGCAGACTCCCGCAGATCGTGCGCACCGACCCCGTTCGACTCCGGCAGATCCTGATGAACCTGCTCGGCAACGCGATCAAGTTCACCGAGATCGGCGTGGTCGAGCTCTCCGTATCGCTTGACGAGCACCCGCTCGACCGCGACGACGGCGCCGACCTCGGCGCGCCTCCGCATCATGCGCTGCGCTTCACGGTCACGGATACGGGCATCGGCGTCCCGCCCGAGCGGCAACGCAGACTCTTCCAACCCTTCAGCCAGGCCGACTCGTCGATGAACCGCCGTTTCGGCGGCACGGGGCTCGGACTGCTGATCTCCAAGCGGCTCGCCCAAGCGCTGGGCGGGGACATCACGCTCGAATCGCCCGCAAAGCTCGACCGGCCCTTGGCGCCCGACGCGCCGGCGAGCGGGCCGGGCACGCGGATCGTCGTCGGCATCGACGCAGGCGAGCTCCGCGACGTCCCTTGGCATCTTCCGGCTCGCGCGTCGGTTTCCCGCGCCGAGCCGGTCGGCGCGGGCGTCAGAACGAGTATGCCGGCATCGAGGCCGCTCGAGGGCTGCCGCGTCCTGCTCGCGGAGGACGGGCCCGACAACCAGCGGCTCATCGCCCTCCACCTCAAGCGCGCCGGCGCCCGGTCGGTGGTGGTCGCTGAGAACGGTAAAGCCGCCATCGATAGCATCGAGCTGGCGGACGCCGAGGGCGAACCGTTCCAGATCGTCATCATGGACATGCAGATGCCGGTGCTGGACGGCTACGACACGACACGGCTGTTGCGCGCCAAGCGGTGCACGTTGCCGATCGTGGCCTTGACCGCCCACGCCATGGCGGGCGACCGGCAGAAATGCCTCGACGCGGGCTGCGACGAGTACGCGACGAAGCCGGTGAACCCGGAAGCGCTCGCCGCCGCGTGCGTCGCGGCATTCGCGTTACGAGCCCAGCCGGGCGCCGACGGCGGAGCGGCCGCTGCGTGAACGAGCGGTGCGGGCGCGCGCACGAAAGCGGGCGCCCGCCCGGAGGCGAACGCCCGTCTTCAAGAGGTCGGTCCCGGGACTTCGTCGACGCTGATGCGGCCGGCGAAGCGGAAGTCGGGTCAGCTCAGGCCGAGCCACGCGCCGATCTGCGGGCCGAACTGCACGGTGAGTCCGGCCGCGACGACCGCGACTGAGGAGAGCAGTTTGATGAGGATGTTCAGCGACGGGCCGGAAGTGTCCTTGAAGGGATCGCCGACCGTATCGCCGACCACCGTGGCCTTGTGGTCTTCCGAACCCTTGCCGTAGACGTAGGCGTCGCCCTGTCCCATCTCACGCAGCGTCTTGGCGTGGGCGAGGATCGTGTCGCGTACTTCGGCGGGGATCTTTTCCCGCGTCGTCTGGTCGTCGAGCGCCTGATCGGCGGTGATCCGACCGTACGACTCGAGCAATTTCTTGGCGTTGTCCCACGCGCCGCCGGCGTTCGCCATGAAGACGGCGACCGCGAAGCCGGTGATCAAACCGCCGGCGAGGATGCCCATGACGCCGGAGACGCCCAGCACGAGGCCGGCGCCGACGGGAACCAGCACCGCGAGCAGGGCGGGGACCACCATCTCTCGCTGCGCGCCGGCGGTGGCGATGGAGACGCACCTCGGATAGTCGGGATACATCGTGCCGCCCGACTCGACCTGCATCGGCCAGCGCTGCGGGTCAGCGATATCGGCTTCGGAAACGCCCTGAGCGCGGAAAGCGTCGCGCATGATGCCGAACTGACGGCGGCACTCGAGCATCATGAGGTTGGCGGCGCGACCGACGGCGTCCATCGTGAGGGCGCAGAAGAGGAAGGTGAGCATGACGCCGATGAAGAGGCCGCCGAGGAGGTTGGGGTTGGTGAGCGTGACGCGGTAGAAGTCGAGGACGTCTTCGATGGTGATGCGCTTGGTGGAGACGATGCTGACGGCCTTGATCTGCTCACCCTGATCGGTGGGGATGAGCAGTTCGAACTCCATGTCGCGAGCGCGGGTGAGTTCTTCGGTGGGGGCGGTCTCGCGACCCAGCTCGCGGGCGATGAGGTGGCCGGCCTCGAAGAGCGGCAGCGGCTCGCCAACGGGGATGTCGGCGAACTCGGCGGGGGGCTGCTGGGTGAGTTGGCGGCGGTCGAGGAGGATGGCGCCGCCGAAGTAGTCCTCGCCGTTCTCGCCCGCGCCGGGGACGACGATGCCGAACCGGCCGTGGCCTTCGTGGATGGCGTAGGAGCCGTCGGCGATCTCGCCGGTGACCTCGGCCGACTGCGCGCGGGCGTAGCCGGCGGCCTGGCTGTCCATGTAGGTCTGGACGACCATGACGTAAGCGGCGAGGAGGGCGAGAGCGGTGAGGGCGGCGGAGCCGATGGCGAAGCCCTTGCCGGTGGCGGCGGTGGTGTTGCCGAGCGAGTCGAGCAGGTCGGTGCGTTCGCGGACGTAGGGCTCCTGGCCGGACATTTCCGCGTTGCCGCCGGCGTTGTCGGCGATGGGGCCGTAGGCGTCGGTGGCGAGGGTGATGCCGAGGGTGGAGAGCATGCCGACGGCGGCGATGCCGACGCCGTACAGGCCCATGAGGAAGTTCTCGTTGCCGCCGGCGAAGGTGTAGGCGAGGAGGATGGCGAGGACGACGGCGACGAGGGAGGCCCAGGTGGAGCGCATGCCCTCGGCGATGCCGGAGATGATGACGGTGGCGGGTCCGGTGAGGGCCTGCTGAGCGATGCGCTTGGTGGGGGCGTGCTCGTAGCTGGTGCAGTATTCGGTCCACCAGGCGATGACGAGGCCGGCGGCGAGGCCGGAGATGATGGAGAGGCTGAAGCGCCACCAGGGGACGACGCCGTCGATCTCGTTGAAGGCGAGGGTGGCGCCGTTGTCGTTCACGCCGCCGGTGTTGAGGAGGAGGAACGGGACGAGGAAGGCGGCGATGACGGTGAGCGCGGAGGCGACCCAGACGCCCATGTGGAGCGAGTTGAGGAGTTGGTGGAAGCTGGCGTTCTCTTTGGTCTTGACGACGAAGACGCCGACGATGGACGCGAGGATGCCGAAACCGGCGAGGGCGATCGGAACCACGGCCATCTGCAGGGCGAGTGCGTTGGTCAGGACGTCGCTGACGAGCAGGAGACTGAAGGCGGCGGCGACGCCGAGGGAGATGGCGGCGATGATGGAGGAGTAGTAGGACTCGTACAGGTCGGCGCCCATGCCGGCGACGTCGCCCACGTTGTCGCCGACGTTGTCGGCGATGGTGGCGGGGTTGCGGGCGTCGTCTTCGGGGATGCCGGCTTCGACTTTACCGACGAGGTCGGCGCCGACGTCGGCGGCCTTGGTGAAGATGCCGCCACCGACGCGGGCGAAGAGGGCTTGGAGGGAAGCGCCCATCTTGTAAGAAACGAGGATACCGGCGATGACCTTGAGGCCGCCTTCGAGGCCGAGGGCGTCGCCGAAGGCGGTGAAGAGGAAGAACCAGAAGGACACGTCGAGGATGGCGTAGCCGACGCAGGTGAGGCCCATGACGGCGCCGGCGCGGAAGGCGACTTGGAGGCCGCTGTTGAGCGACTCTCGCGCGGCGGCGGCGGTTCGGGCGGAGGCGTTGGTGGCCATCTTCATGCCCTGCCAGCCGCACCAAGCGGAGAGGAAGCCCGCGACGGGCACGCCGACGGCGGTCCAGATGGGGTTGACGCCGAGGACGCCGAGGATGACGAGCAGGAGGACGAGGACGGCGAAGACGATGCCGACGACCTTGTACTGGCTCTTGAGGTAGGCCCTGGCGCCCTCGCGGACGGCTTCGGCGATGCGGATCATTTCCGGATCGCCCTCGCCGCGCTTCATGACTTGGTTGCTGATGTACTTCGCGGTCGCCAGCGCGGCCAGGCCGCCGATAGGGGCCAAGTAAAATGGCCACGGAACGGCGTCGATCGCTCCCAGGGTCAACATGCTCTCGCCCAGCACGGCATCCTCCTTCGCGCCCTTTCGTGGACGCACTGCTCTTCAAAACCGATCCGATGTCCCGCGGAACCACCACGATCCCCCGCCGGCGTCGTGGTTCGGCGCCCGTCGCGGCGGCGCCGATCGCGAAGCCCGAAAGCGACGGCCCCCGACCCCCATATCCGCGTCCAATGGCTTGCTCGTCTCACCCACGCCGGCGCCACAACATCCCCCATACGGCGCGGGGCGAGAGTATACAGACCCCTCATCAACCGTGCAGCACGGGCCATCGCTCACTCGCGCCACCGCATCTCGTACCGTTCAGACCCCGGACAGCTCGCGCTCATGCGGTGTCCAAGAACCGGCGCCCGGCGCGCTCGGCTGTGCAGGGCTTCTCGGAATCGTCTCCGAACAACCGGGTGAGGTCGGCCGGGGGAGTGGGTAGCATGATGCGGATGAACCAGACGCCACTGGCCGAGCAACGCACCGGGGAGCCGCCCATTGTGAGTAGTGTGAACGAACCGCTAGAAGGCGACGGGACGCGAGCCGAGGCCGACGAGCGTTCGACGCCCGACTCCGACGCCGTCCGCGCCGCTGTCGACGATTACCTCGAGCGGTACGTCTCCTCGCTGCGTATGCCCGCCAATCTCGAGGAGGCGGTGCGATACGCGTTGCTCAGCCCCGGCAAACGGACGCGACCGATCTTGTGCGCGCTGTCGTGTCGCGCCGCGGGAGGAACGCTCGAGGCGGCGTTACCCGCCGCCGCCGCCGTCGAGATGGTTCACGCCTTCAGCCTGATCCACGACGACCTACCCGCGCTCGATAACGACGACCTGCGCCGCGGCGCCCCCACGACTCACCGAGCGTTCGGCGAAGCGCTCGCCATTCTCGCCGGCGACGGCCTGCTCACGCTCGCCTTCCGCGTGCTGGCCGAGCGAGCTGCCGACCCTGCGACGACCGGCCGCCTCACCCGCGAGCTGTCGCAAGGCGCCAGTCGCATGGTCGACGGCCAGGTGTTCGATACGGTCGGCGGCGGCGCGGGCTTCGCGCTCCGCTCGGCCGAAGATCGGCTGCGCACGGTTCACCGCAACAAGACCGCCGCCCTCATCCGCGCCGCCTGCCTGATGGGCGGCATCTCGGCCGGCGCCGAGGACGGCTCGGAGACGCTGGCCGCCCTGTCCCGCTACGGCGACGACGTCGGTCTCATGTTCCAGATCGTCGACGACTTGCTCGACGTGCTCGCCGACGCGGGCGAACTCGGCAAAGCCACGCAGAAAGACGCGAAGCGCGGCAAGCTCACCTATCCCGCCGTCCGCGGCGTCGACGGCAGCCGCGAAGAAATCGAGATCCTCAGAAACTCCGCCCGCAGCGCCATCCACGGCCTCGGTGCGCGGGCGGAGCCGCTCGCCCGGCTCTGCGACGAACTCGCCGAGCGGACGACGTAGAGGGCTCGCCCGCCCCGCGTCGGCGCCGCCCGCGAGCGGGGACGAGCGACCCGAGTCCCGCTTCCCCGAAGGCCCGAGAACGCCGTCTCGTCCACTGCAGCCGCCGCCCGTCAGGCGTCGCTTGCTCGCTGCGGATACCCCACGCGCCGCCGCGACCCGCGTATCCTTCTTTCACCGATCGCTGAAAGTTCGTGGCGGCCCGGGCATCTTCACGCCGGGCGGCCGCGAAACGCGAACGAACCGAGGCGGCGCGACGTTGTGCCCGAAGCGGTTCGAGGGCTGCGACGGGTCGCCCGAGGACGCGAGCCGAGAACGGAAAGAGAGAGATCGGCCATGACCACGCTGCTCGAAACCATCCAGTCGCCGGCCGACCTCAAGCGGCTGCCGGTCGACCGTCTCGACGAGCTGGCCGCCGACATCCGCCGCGTGATTATCGAACAGGTGCGCACGACGGGCGGACATCTGGCGCCGAACCTTGGCGTGGTGGAACTGACGCTCGCGCTGCACTACGTCTTCGATTTCGCGCACGACCGGCTGCTGTTCGACGTGGGGCACCAGTGCTATCCGCACAAGCTGCTCACGGGTCGGTTGCCGCTTTTGGGCAAGCTGCGAACGCGGGACGGCATGGCGGGCTTCCCCGAGCCGCGCGAATCGGCGTACGACCTGTTCTCGGTGGGGCACGCGGGGACGGCCATCTCGACGGCGGTGGGCATGGCGCGGGGCGACTCGCTGACCGAGCAGGGCTACGACCCGAAGCACAACGCAGAGGGGCGCCGCGTGGCGGCCATCGTCGGCGACGCCTCGATCGTCAACGGCGTCGCCATGGAAGGGCTCAACAACCTCGGCACCCTCAAACGCCAGATGCTCGTCGTCCTCAACGACAACGGGATGTCGATCTCGAAACCGCAGGGCGCGCTCGCCGCGGCGTTCGACCGGATGCGCATCAGCCACGCATATACCGACATGAAGCGCGCGGCCCGGCGGGTGCTCAAGCACGTGCCCGGCGCGGGTCGGATGGAAGATGCGTACCACCGGCTGACGGACGGCATGAAGCACATGGTGGCCGAGAACACGTGGTTCGAGCACTTCGGATTGATTACGGTGGGGCCGGTGGACGGGCACGACGTGCGCACGTTAGTGGAGTTTCTCTCCGAAGCGCGCGACATCGACCGTCCGCTGGTGCTGCACGTCAAGACAATCAAGGGCAAGGGCCTTCAGTACGCCGAGCAGGACGCGACGACGTTCCACTCGCCGGCGGCGCACGAGTACGACCCGAAGAGCTGCCGCGTGGAGCTCAAGAGCAAGGGCCGAAGCTTTACGGCGGCGTTCGCCGACGCGCTGACCGGCGTGATGGAACGCGACGAGACGGTGGTCGCGGCGACGGCGGCGATGCCGGGCGGCACGGGTCTCGACAAGGTGATGCCGAACTTCCCGACCCGGACCTTCGACACGGGCATCTGCGAGTCGCACGCGATGGACATGATGGCCGGGATGGCGAAATCCGGACTCCGGCCGTTCTTCGCGGTGTATTCGACGTTCTTGCAGCGGGCGTTCGACCAGGCGTTCCAAGAGGTCGCGTTGCAAGGCCTCGGCGTCCGCCTCTGCCTCGACCGCGCGGGTCTCGTGGGCGGCGACGGCGCGGTCCATCACGGTTTCTGTGACGTTTCGACGCTGGGATCGTTGCCGAACGCGGTGCTGATGGCGGCGATAGATGAGCCGTCGTTGAACGCGGCGCTCGACCTGATGTCGACGCTGGACGATCGGCTGTCGTCGGTGCGGTATCCACGCGACAGCGTCAGCGAAGCGTTCGTCGACGAGAGCCGCTTCGGCGCGTGCTCGGCGTTCGAGATCGGCAAGGCGAGGCCGCTGATCGAGGCGGAGCAGGCGGACGTCGCGGTGCTGGCGTTCGGCACGCCGGCGGTGGCGGCGCTTGACGCCGTGGAAGCGGTGGCGCCCGAAGTGCGGGCGAGCCTGTACGACGCGCGGTTCGCCAAGCCGGTCGACGGCGAGTTGATCGAGCGGCTCGTCGCGGCGGGCACGCCGATTCTGACGGTGGAAGACCACAGCATCGAAGGCGGCTTCGGGCAGCGTGTGGTTACGGAAGCGAACCGGCGGGGTCTCGACACGCGACTGATCCACATCCTCGCGATCCCCGACCGCTGGGTGTACCAGGACAGCCGCGGGAAGCAACTGGCGGAAGTGGGGCTGGACGCCGCGGGCATCGCGCGGGCGATGCGGGCCGCGGCGGCGGGGGAGGGCACCACGACCGAAACCGCGGAGCTCGCGCAGGCGCCTTCGCCCGCGTCGTCACGCCGCTGACGGCGCCCGTCCGCAGGCTCCAAACGTTTCACTGTCGAGAGGTCGGCGAGCGATCGTTTCGCCAGCTTACGGCGCCTTCGCTGCCAGCGCCTTCCGCCCCCATGGGATGTCGAAGCGGTCTTTGGTCGTGCAGTAGGTGATGCCGGCCATGCGGCCGATGGCGGCGAGGCGTTCGGGGTCGACGCGGTAGCGTTCGTCCACGAGGGCGTCGTCCTGGACGTGGACGTTGACGACCTGGCCGATGACGATGTTGCCGCCGGCCGGGGCGCCGGGGTTGGTGGCGACGACGGTGACGGTGCGGCACTCGAAGGCGATGGGGCTTTCTTTGACGCGGGGCGGCGCGACGACGGCGCTTGGCTCGGGGGTGAGGCCGACGAGGTCGAACTCGCTTTCGAGCGGGGAGAGTTCCTCGGCGGCGGCGGCCATCTCGCGTGCGTAACGCTCGGCAGCCACGTTGACGACGAACTCGCCCGTGCCGCCCATGCTGAGGGGCTTGCAGTTGCGGAGGGTATCTTTTTCGTCGCCGTTGGCGTCGTTGGCCGGGCAGAAGAGAAGCGTCATGGGGTTGGAGCCGACGCCGTTGAAGAAGGAGTACGGAGCGAGGTTGTGCCGACCGGCGGGGGAGGCGGTCGAGACGAAGGCGATGGGTCGGGGAACGATGGCGCCGACGAGGAGCTTGTATCGCTCGACGACCTCTATCTGGAGCGGATCGATGTCGCGTGGCATACCGCCAGACTAGCAGTCCCGCGCGGGGTCAGCCGGTCGTGGGGCTTGGGCGAGACGACATATCGGCGAGCGCGCGCGAGGCGTAGAAGCGCGGGGGCGCGTCGTCGAGCGGTTCCGTCTTCGCGTTGGGTCGGAGCCCGTCGCGCCGACAGGGGGCGGTCATCCGGAGCCGACGGCGATCACGCGTGGGGGGCGGTCGAGGGGCGGTCGTGCGTAGAACACGAGGCGAGACCACTCGAAGCGAAATCACGCGGCTTGGGCGAAGCGTCCGCTTTGAAGGCGTTTGAGGAGGCGATCTTCGTCGCCGGCTCGGCAGAAGTTGGTGAAGACGCAGGCCATGCGCACGGGGCCGGTGGAATCGAGGTCGTCTTCTTCGATCCAAACGACGTTGGCGAAGGCGAAGACGGCGCGGGGTTCGGCCCAGTTGGCGCCGCTGCCGGGCAGTTCGATGCGGAGGGCGATTTTGGCGCCCGGCTCGATGGGCTGATCGAGCTCGAATCGCATGCCGCCGCGCGAGATGTCGTAGGCGTGGCCGGTGAGGGTGAACTCGTCGCTGTCCAACTCGCGTGCCGCAACGGCGGTGTACATGGACGGGAGGAGGTATCGCTCGTAACGACGTCGGTCGGAGTTGGTGGACATGGACGGCTCCTTGGAGAGCGTCGCTGCCCGTCGCCGGGGCGAACGACTGGTCACCTCCCGTATCGACCGGACGCGTGACCCGATAAACCCTACCTCCGAAAATCGCTAGCTCAAAGCGATCGGCGCAACGAAAGTCCACCGTGAGCGGGGAGCGGAAGCGGTCGACCTATAAATATTCCCTATGTTGGACTAGGCGTCGAGCGAGAAGCCTCGCTGCCGAGGCCTTCCGCGGCGGAGCGGTCGATCGCCGAGTCGCGCGCCGGTCCGACCGATCGCCGGGCGGCACCTACGATTTTCGCCGTGTTGCTGCCGTCCGATCCCATCCAGCTCACCGACCGCGGCTTGTATGTCCCGCTCGCCGACGTGCACATCGACCCGTGGCGGCCGACGCCGACGGCGCTCGTGACGCACGCTCACGCGGACCACTTCGCGTGGGGTTGCGGGCGGTATGTCGCCTCGCCGACGGGCGCGCTGCCGCTGCGGGCGCGGCTGAGTCCGAACGATCAGGTCGACACGCTGCCGTGGCGGACGCCGACGCGGATCGGAGAGGTTGTCGTGACGCTGTACCCGGCGGGGCACATTCTGGGTTCGGCGCAGATCAAACTGGAGCCGGCCTCGCCGAGGCACGCGTTCGCGACGACGGTGGTGACGGGCGATCACGCGGCGCCGTCGCCGCATCTGTTGGACGGCGCGGGCGCGCCGCCGCGGCGAGCCGATCTGGCGACGCGTCTGGACGGAAGCGTTCACGACGAAGCGTTCGAGCCGGTCGCCTGCGAGTTGTTTCTGACCGAATCGACGTTCGGCCTGCCGATTTTCCGCTGGCGGCATCCGCAGAGCATCGCCGACGAGTTGAACGCGTGGTGGCGCGAGAACGCCGACGCTGGGCGGACGTCGGTGTTGTTCGCCTACACGCTCGGCAAGACGCAGCGATTGCTGACGATGCTCGACCCGAGCATCGGTCCGATCGGGCTGCACGGCGGAGCGTTGAAGACGACCGCGGCGTACGCGGCCGCCGGCGTGGAACTGCCGGAGTACGTTCACGCGAACGCGGAGTCGGCGCCGGCGTTGAAAGGGCGCGGCCTTGTGATCGCGCCGGGCTCGACCGACAACACGCCGTGGCTGCGCCGCTTCAAAGGGCCCGAGGGGCTGCGGACGGCGTACGTCTCGGGTTGGATGACGGTGCGCGGCAAGCGGCGCTGGCGGGCGGCGGACCGCGGCTTTCCGCTGTCCGATCACGCCGACTGGCCGGCGTTGCTCGACTGCATCGAACACACCGGCGCGGGCCGCGTCGCCGTGACGCACGGCTACTCGAACCAGCTCGCGCGATACCTCAACGAGCGCGCCGCGGCCGAGGCGTTCACCGTGCCCACCCGATACACCGGCGAAGACGCGGAAACGGCTGAGAACGATGACGAACCTGTCGCGGCCGACGCGCCCGAAGCCGTCGCCGTCAATCCCGGCGCCGCCTGACCCGTTCTTTGTTGCGAGCGGACACGCCGAGTTCCGCGCCGCTTCGCCCATCGCCCAAACGTCGCACCCTTGTTCTGCGTATGCATTCGTTCACACCGTTGTACATCGCGCTTGACGCTACCAACTCCTCGACGGATAAGCGGCGGCTCTTGCGCGAATACTTCGCGGAGCGGAAAGGCGACGCGGAAGACGCGGCGATCGCGCTCTTCTTCCTGACCGGCAATCGGCTGCACCGCACGGCGTCGACGAAGCTCTTGCGAAAGGCCATCGTGGAGGCGACGGGTTTGCCGACATGGCTGGTCGGCGAGTGCCGCGAGCAAGTGGGCGATCTTTCGGAAACGCTGGCGCTGCTCCATCCCGGCACGGCCGGCCCGTCGGCCGAGTCGCTTGCCGCGACGTGGAAGGAGCGGCTGCAACCCTTCCAGCACGCGGCCGATGACGAGCGCAGGCGGTCGATCATCGAGCGAGCGTGGAACGACTTCGACGCCGACCAGCGATTGGTGTTTCACAAGCTGATCCGAGGCGGCTTCCGCGTCGGCGTGCAGCGGCGCACGGTGGCGCACGCGCTGGCCGACCTTTCGGGGCTCGACGTCGCCGTGATTCAACAGCGGCTCACCGGTGGCGTGCAGCCGACCGCTGCGTTCTTCGAGTCGCTTCTGAGCGGCGACGCCCAGCCTACCGACGGAGCGACGCCGTACCCGTTCTGTCTGGCGAATCCGATCGATCCGCTGCCGCGCGAACGGACGCCCGCGACCCGCGACTCGGACGCGGAGGCGCCGCGAGCCGACAGCTCAGCAGACGACACGGGCAGGGAAGCGAGCGGCGGCGGTTGCGCGGATCCGCCGAACACGCCGCTGCTGCAAGCCGAGGCGGTGTGGGTCGCCGAGCAACTCGGGCCGCCTGGTGAGTATCAGTGCGAGTACAAGTACGACGGCATCCGAGCGCAGCTCATCGCGCGGGCGGGGGCGCCCATCACGCTGTTCTCGCGGGGCGAGGAGCTCGTCACGGAGCAATTTCCAGAGATCGTGGCGGCCGCACGGGACGCCTTCGCCCACGACGACGCGGCGCCGACCGCCCCGACCGATTCGACCGACTCGGCGCACTCGGCGGGCGGATTCGTGCTCGACGGTGAACTACTGATGGCCGAAGGTTCGAGGCTGCTGCCGTTCTTCGAGTTGCAGACGCGACTGAATCGCAAGCCGTCTTCGCTGGCGCAGCCGTCGTTGTTCGACGCGCGGTCGCCGGTGTTCATCGCCTACGACGTCCTCGAACACCGCGGCGTCGATCTCCGCGATCGGCCGACCTCCGAACGGAGGACGGTGCTCGAGCGAACGCTCGCGACTCTCCCGGCGGAACACACGATCCGTCTGGCGCCGCTGGCGGACGCGGAGATCGCGGAGCCGACCTGGGCCGATCGCGTCCGGCTTCGGGTCGGCTCGCGCGAACGCGGCGTGGAAGGCCTGATGCTCAAGCACGTCGCGGCGCCGTACCACACGGGCCGCACCCGCAGCGGGCCCACATGGTGGAAATGGAAGGTCGATCCGTTTTCGGTCGATGCGGTCCTGATTTACGCCCAGCCTGGCACGGGGCGGCGGGCGACGCTGTTTACCGACTACACGTTCGCGCTGCGCGTGCCGGACGGGCGCGGCGTCGGGGGACAGAGCAAGGCGGGACGCGGCGCGGGGGAAGGCGCGGGGGAAGGCGGCGAGGCGGCTCGCCGTGACGCGGAGCCCGGCAAGCGGCCCAGCGACGCAGATCAACCGCCGCTGGTTGCCTTCGCCAAGGCGTATTCGGGACTCAAGCAGGAGGAGATCGAACACGTCGACCGCTTCGTGCGTCAGAACACCATCGACAAGATGGGCCCGGTGCGGGCCGTGAAACCCGCACTGGTCATGGAGATCGGCTTCGAGTCGGTGCAGCGGTCGGATCGGCACGCATCGGGCCTGGCGGTGCGTTTCCCGCGGATCCTCCGCCTGCGGCCGGACAAGACGCCGGCGGAGGCGGACAGCATCGAGGCGGTCGAGCGGCTTGCCCCCAATTCTGGGTGATTCCCCGCCGCCCTGCATGCCCCCCGGCGACCGACGCCGCTCCGCATCGCGTTTCCCGGCTTCTCCAGACCCGTCAAGCCGATACCTCCTACCAGCCCATGCCCACCCTCACCAACGACCACGCCAACACCACCGCTGAGGCCGACGCGGACCACGGCGACGCTGGGGTCGCGCCAGGTCGCCTGCTGTATCTCGCCGAGGCGACGCACGAGGCCCGCAAGCTGGAAACGCCGCTGGGGCTGGTTGCGGTGGCGTCGGCTCAGACCACCGACGAAGACCACGTCAACGAGGACGCGGCGGCGGTGTATGGGCTCGCGGACGGATCGCTGCTGCTGGTGCTCGCCGACGGGGCGGGGGGCATGCCTGCGGGGCGAGCGGCGGCGGCGATCGCCATCGAATCGCTCGCACCGGGGCCGGAGCACGCGCCGTCGCGCGAGCACGTCGTCCACGCCTTCGAGACGGCGAACCGGCGGGTGATCGAGCTCGGCGTCGGCGCGGCCTCGACGCTCATCGCCGCCGAGCTCTCGCCCGACCGCCGGCTGCGCACGTACCACGCCGGCGATTCGGTCGCCTCGCTCGTCGGCCAACGCGGCAAGCTCAAGGCGCAGACCATCGCGCACAACCCGACCGCGTATGCGGTGGAAGCCGGGTACATGACGGAGGCCGAGTCGCACCTGCACGAAGACCGGGCGACGCTGTCGAATTGCCTGGGGCTCGAAGACATGCGCATCGAGATCGGCTCGCCGACGGCGATCGCCCCGCGCGACACGCTGTTGCTGGCGACCGACGGCGTGACCGACAACCTCACGACCGACGAGATCATCCACGCGGTCCGCATGGGCCCGCTCGACGCCGCCGCTCAGACGCTGCTGCGGCGTGCGCGGGAGCGGATGACGAACCCGAGCCTTCAGGAAGGCGACGAGGGACCGGCGCACCCGTCGAAGCCGGACGACGCGACGGTGGTGTTGTTTCGCTTGAAGCGCGGATGAACTCGTGCCGCCCGCGCTGTAACGCTTTCAGTTCGGTCGATCGATCTGTTCGGCGTCGTCTCGGTCGGTCGCCGCGGCGTGGACGCGGTCGGCGATCTCTGAAGGCGACCACTCGGTGGCGCAGAGGACCGACATGAACGCGCCGGTTTCGGGAACGAATTCGATCCATGCGCCGAAGCCGACGTCCGTACTGGCGACGTAGGCGGCGCCCGGTCGAGCGACCGGCGCCTCGCCCGTCAGGAGGTCGAGCAGCGTCGCCTTCGCCAGGCGGTCCGGCACGTCCTCGAAGACGTCCTCGAGCCAGGCGTTGAGGTCGAGTTCGCCTCGGTCCGCCAGCCGCAGGGCCAGCGCGCCGGTGAACATCGACGAGGCGTCCGCGAGGTCGAAGAGCGCCGAGGCGCCGATGGGCTCGCCGTCGGGATCGACTCTGCCCCACGCCTCGACGACCGGCTCTTCGGCGCCCGCCGGGAGGGCGACGACGAGCCCGCGGAATGAGCCGAGGGTCAATCGATCGATCTCGTCGCGCAGCGCGGGTCCGAGCGCGGCGGCTTGGTCGGGAAGCGCCGGCGAGCGAGCGGCGTCGTTCGCCCGACTCGCTTCCCGCGGCGTCGATTGTCCCGCATCCGCTACGCGCTGCGCCGCCGGCAGAAGGCCGACACCGCAGCACGCCGTCACCGCACCGATGAATAAGAGACGCCGCCGGCCCTGTTTGTCGTTCGTCATCGCGGATCTTCCCTGGGGTTCATTCGCGGTGTTTCCGGGAAGATGCTTCGCGCGTCGGGTTTCTCGGTTGAGCACGGGACGCGACACGTACGTGGCGGTTTGACGCTTTAGCGTGGACGCGTCCCCCCGTCGACTATCCCCGCGAGTCGCCCACGTTTGAACGTTTCGTTCCGCCGCTACTCGCGTGAGGCTTCCGCGTCGCGGAGCTCCATACCGGGCCTGCCGGCGGCGAGGGCGGAGCCGGCGCCGAGGGCGGAGCCGGCGCCGAGCGAGACGCGGCTTGGCTCGGGGGCGAGTCGCGTCTCGCCGCCCGTCCAGATGAAGCGGACGAGGCGTTTCACGTCGTCGAGGATGCACAACAGACACGGCAGGATGATGAGGATGATGAAGGTGGCGCTGGTGAGGCCGCAGGCGATCGTGATCGCCATGGGGATGAGGAAGCGCGCCTGGAAGCTCTGTTCGAGCATCAGCGGCAGCAGGCCCAGCACCGTCGTGATCGTCGTCAGCATGATGGCGCGGATGCGCGCCCGGCCCGTCGCGAGGCACGCGTCGAACACGCTCAAGCCCCGCTCGCGCGACGTGTTGAAGAACGACATGAAGATCAGCGAGTCGTTGACGACGACGCCGGTCAGGGCAATAAAGCCGATGAGCGAGAGGATCGTGAGGTCGAAGCCGAGGGCCCAGTGGCCGAGAATCATGCCGATCGTCGCGAACGGCACCGCCGTCAGCACGACGATCGGCTGCAAGTAGCTCGAAAAGAGCCAAGCGAGAATGACGTAGATCAGCACGACGGCGATGAGCATGCCCTGCGGCAGGGACGCCAGCGAATCGTTGACGTCCTTCTGGCGACCGCGCTCGAGCACGTCGATGCCGGGGTACGCCGCGGCGAGCGTGTCGAGCTTGGGACGCAGTTCCGCGGCGATCTGCTCCGTGTTCGCCGCGCGGCCCGTTTCGGGGTTGATCGTCGTCGTGTCGACGTCGGCGGTGACGGCGATCGCGCGGCGGCCGTCCAGCCGGCGGATGCTCGCGTATCCCTCGGTCTCGTCGATGCGGACGACCTCCGAGGCGGGCACCGCTCGGCCGTCGGGGGTGAAGAGATGCAATTGTTCGATCTTCGCCAAACTCCGCCGCACGTCCGCCGGCACGGTGACGCGGACGTCGACGTCTTCGCGGTCGCCGGCGAAGGTGTGGGCTTCGAGACCGAAGACGGCGGCGCGGACCTGCCGGGCGACGCTTTCCTGGGTGAAACCGAGTTCGCGGGCGCCGTCGCGGAGGAAGAAACGAAGCTCGCGCCGGCCCGAGTCGGCGTCGTCGGCGATGTCGCGCACGCCGGCCTTCTCGCGCATAAGCGTCTTCACCTGCCGGACCACCTCCATCATCCGGTCGGCGTCGGTTCCGACCACCGTGAAGTTCAGGTCCGTCCCGCCGGGACCCCCCGCGACCTCTTCTATGCGGATCGACTCGACCTCGGGCATCGGGGGGATCGCGTTGCGCAGCTCGTCGATGAGTTGCTCCGCCGAGCGGTCTCGCTGCTCGACGGGCGTCAGCTCCATGATGATCTGCCCGATGTGCGACGACGACGAATCCGGCACCGTTTCGTCCAGCGACGACACCAGCCCCACCTGCACGAACGCGGATTGCACCTCGGGCTGGGCGTTGACGAGGTCTTCGATGACGCGGATCGCCGCGTCCGTCTTGTCGGCCGGCGTGCCGATCGGCATCCGGAGCTGGATGTCCACGGTTTCGGCGTCGGACGAACCGAGGAACGTGAACTCGACCACGCGGCCGGCGACGAGGGCGAAACATGAGACGACGCACGCCAGAGCGATGGTCAGCGAGAGGTAACGCACGCGCAGCGCGACGCGCAGAGTGCCGGTGTACAACGGGATGATGATCCGGTTGAACAGCCCGTCGCGCCAGCGGTCGAAGCGGCGCTCGAGGCGGGTGAAGACGCCGACGCGGGCGCCGTTCTTCTTGACGCGGTCGAGCGCGTGCAGCGAATGCGCCATGTGCGAGGGCAGAATGAAGAGGCACTCGACCAGCGAGACCGCGAGCGCGCACGCCACGACCACGGGCAGCGCGCCGAGCAGGTCGCCGATGTTGCCCTCGATCATCGACAACGGCATGAACGCGCAGATCGTCGTCAGCACCGTCGCGATCACCGGCCAGTTCACCTGATTCGTCCCCTCCACCGCCGCCACGTCCGCCGGCTCGCCCTTCTCGTAGCGCGCCGTAATGTTCTCGGCCACGACGATCGCGTCGTCGACCAGTAGACCGATCACGATAATCAGGCCGAACATCGTCAGCAGGTTCAGCGTCACCCCCACGAAGTGCATGAACGCCAGCGTCCCCAGCAGGCTCACCGCCAAACCGACGGCGGTCCAGAACGCCACCCGGAAGTTCAGAAGCACGACGAGGGTGAGCAACACCAGCACGCCGCCCTGCAGCGCGTTGCGCGAAAGCAATTCGAGCCGCCCGACGATGAACCGGGCGAGATCGGTGGTGGTGAGCAGTTCGCCCGGGATCGGTTCTTCGGCGGCGCGGGCCGCGCCGAGCCGCCAGGCTTCGTGACGGGTCGAGACGGCCGACTCGTCGCCGGGCCGCCGCAGCAGGCTTCCGAACCGCTCGACCAGCGTCGGCTCGAACGCCTCGCCCCGCCGCCCCGCCGCGTACGCCTTGACCATCTCGGCGATCTCGACCGCGTCCTCGTCGCCTTCCTTGAAGACCGTCAGACCCACGTTCTGCCGCCCGTTGAGCCGGTTGCGGATGTCCACGTCCGCAAAGCCCGACCGCACCGACGCCACATCTTCGACGCGCAGTACCTGCCCCGATTCGGTCGCCTTGACCACGACGCGCCGCACCTCGGCTGCGGTCTCCTCAGCGCCCATGGTCCGGATCGCCACGTTCTCCGAGCCCGTCCGCACCGAACCGCCGGGCAGCTCGACCATCGCCGAGCGGATCGCTTCGGCGACCTGCGGCAACGACAGGCGATGCTCGAGCAGCAAGTCCGGCTTCGCCTCGACGATGATCTCGTTCGTCAGCGTGCCGAACTCGCTGATCGAGCCCATCCCCGGCAACGATTCGAGGTCGCGCCGCATCCGCCGGATCGCGTCCTTCAGCGTCTGCTCGTCCGTACCGGGCGTCGCTGCGATCGACAGGTTGATCGCCGGAAGGTTCGGCTCGATCAGGTCCACCGTGATGCGCTCGGACTCTTCCGGCAGGTCCTGCAGCGCGTCCATCTCGCGCTTCACCTCGAAGAGCGCTTCGTCGATGTCCACCGAGTCGTTGAACTCGATCGTGACCGACGCCACTCCCGTGCCTGCCGTCGTGTTAATCTCCTCGACGCCTTGCAGATCGCGCACGGCGTCTTCGATTTTGATCGCCAGCGACTGCTCGACCTCGTCGGGCGACGCGCCGGGGTAAGGCGCCGCGACGGTCACCAGCGTCGGGTCGGTCTCCGGAAAGAACTCTTTCCGAAGCGTCACGCCGAACGCGATGCCCGCGAAAATCAGCGCGAACATCACCAGGTTCGCCACCACCGGCTTGCGCACGCCGAACGACGAAAGGCTCACCGTTCACCCCCCGTCCCCCCCGGCGTCGCGCCGGCGCCCGCTTCCTCCACGTCCACGCGGTCGTCGCCCACGGCCTCGAGCGGCGGGGCCATCCCGCGCAGCAACTCGCCCGCCTCCGCGGCCTGCACCGGCGTACCCGGCAGCAGCGTCGTCACGCCGGACACGATGACCGCTTCCCCTTCCGACAGCGGCGTGCCGAGCCCGCTCTCCGTCGGTCGCTCGATCACGATCCACTCGGTCTCGCCCGCCAGCAGTTCGTCGAACCGGCCGTCCGTCGCGTCGATCCGCACGCCGGGCCGCACGCGACGCACCGCCGCACGACCGTCCTCGGCCACCACCAATACCGTGTCGTCGTCGCGCACCGACCGCCGCGGCAACACGATCCGCGGCGTCGTCCCGCTCGACTCCACCACCGCCGTCACGAACTGTCCGGGCTTCAACGGGATCGGCGCCCCCAGCGCGATCTCCTGCTCCACCACGGCGAACACCGTCACCGTCCGGTCCTCCGGGTCCGCCTCCGGCGCCACCCGTACGATCTCGCCCCGCCACGACCGTTCGTCGTCGCCCGTCGGTCGGATCACCGCCCGATCGCCCGGCGTAAGAACGCTCGCTGCGCTCACCGCCACACGCAGCGGAACCTCGATCCGCCCGGCGTCCACGATTCGCGCCACCGCGCTCCCCGCCGCCACACGCTCGTCTTCCTCGACGAACACGTCCTGCAAACGCCCGGCGAACGGCGCTCGGATCTCCGTCCGTTCCACGTTCAGCTCCGCCACACGCAGTTGCGCCCGCTCGGCCGCGATCTGCGCTTCCAGATTCGCTCGACGAGAAGGAACCAGCGTCAGCGACTCGCGAAGACGCTGCGCTTCCTGCAACGTGGTGTTCAGCGTCGTCCGCAGACGATCCAACTCGCTCGGCGAGCCCGCCCCGGCCTCGGTCGCCCGCCGGGCGCGGTCGAGGTCCTTCCGCGACAGCTCGACGCTCTCCTCGGCCAGCTCCAGACGCGTCTCCAGCGATTCCCGCTCCACCACCAGGCCGTCGAGCTGCGCCTCGAGCCCCGCGATCCGCCGACGCGACGCTTCCAACGCCTGAACGTACTCGTCCGCTTCCAACCGCGCGAGCAACTCGCCTTCTTCGACGCTCGCCCCTTCCTCGATCCGACCCGGCTTCTCGACGATCCGCCCCGAAACCTCCGCCGCCACGGTCGTCTGCCTGACCGCTCGGGTGGTCCCGAACGCCTGCCACTGCCGCACCGTCGGCACCCGCGCGGCCACCACCACCGGCACGCGCCTCGCAGCGTCGGCTTCCGGGTTGTTCACCGCCTCGGGCGCGGTCGCCGCGAGGCGGTTGAAAAGAAGCGCCGACGCCCCGAGCAGGATCAAACCCAGCAGAGCGCGCACCGCGACACGCGCCGCTGCGCTCCCGCGCCTGCCGCGTTCGGCTCGCGACGCCCCGGAATCGGCGTTCACCGGAGCGGGGCGCGTCGGCGTCGTCGCTGCGGCCCCTCGCGCGGCGCCGTTGCCCACCGCACCATCGTCCGCGGCCCGCGGCGATGGTTTGACCGGGTCCGCGGTCACCCGCTTGCCTCCGACCGCGGGCGCCGCCGCCGGCTCAGCCTCCGCGCCCGGCCCGCGGCCGTGATCCTCCCCGCCTCGTTCACTGTCCGCGTTCGCCATCGAAGGACTCGTCCAATCAAAGCAAGCAGGCGCCCGGCGACCGCCCGCCGCGGCCGCGTCGTCCCCCGCTTCGTTCAAGGTCGTACCCCCGGGGCGCCGGTTCCGCCGAGGTGGTCGCCGATCCTCCACGCAACCGGATGGGCCTCCATTCTATCGACGGCCACCCGCCACGATGCACCCCCGACGCCGCCACTCCGCCATCGACACCGGATCGCAACGCCCGTCCACACGGCTGCCAAAACGACACGTCGAACGCTCGCCGACCCCCAGCGGCGGCCGAGCGAACGCCACTCCGCTCGCGTTCGTCACGCCCGGCCCGACGGTTTCGGCACGCGGCTTGCACTCTCCCCACAAGCCGGCGTCACCGCACGCTCCCCGCCGCCGCCGCGGCCCTGCCAGCCCTTCGAACGCCGACGCCGGCGCCGGCTCCGACGAAAGGACCCCGCATCATGGATTTCTCGAGGCTCACCCAGAAAGCCCAACAAGCCCTCACCGACGGCCGCTCGATCGCGACGCGGCTCGGCCATCCCGAGACCGACGTGGAGCACGTCCTGCTCGCGCTCGTCGAACAGGCGGAAGGCCTCGTGCCCCGGTTGATGGCGCGTCTGGAAGTCGATCCGGCCGACGCCGCCGAACGCCTCCGCGCCGCGCTCGAGCGGCGCCCCTCGGTTTCCGGACCCGGGGCGCCGCAAGACAAACTGCTCATCACCGCCCGTCTCCAGGGCGCCCTCGTCTCCGCAGAAGAAGAAGCCGGCCGCCTCAAAGACGAATACGTCTCGACCGAGCATCTGCTGCTGGCCGTGCTCGGCGCGAAAGGCTCGGGCCGGGGCGAAGCGAACGACGTCCTCGACAAGCTCGGCGTCACGCGAGACACGCTGCTCGGCGCGCTCTCCAAGGTCCGTGGTTCGCAGCGCATCACCTCGGCCACGCCCGAAAGCACGTACGAAGCGCTCGAGAAGTACGGCGTCGATCTGGTCAAAGCCGCTCGAGCCGGCAAACTCGACCCCGTCATCGGACGCGACGCCGAGATCCGACGCTCCGTTCGCATCCTCTCGCGCAAAACGAAGAACAACCCCGTTCTCATCGGTGAGCCCGGCGTGGGCAAGACCGCCATCGTCGAAGGGCTCGCGCAGCGCATCATGCGCGGCGACGTGCCCGAAGGACTCAAAGAGAAGACCGTCGTCGCGCTCGATATGGGCTCGCTGATCGCCGGCGCCAAGTATCGCGGCGAGTTCGAGGAGCGGCTCAAGGCCGTTCTCAACGAAGTCAAATCCGCCGACGGCCGGATCATCCTTTTCATCGACGAATTGCACACCATCGTCGGCGCGGGGAAGTCCGAGGGCGCGATGGACGCCGGCAACATGCTCAAACCCATGCTCGCCCGCGGCGAACTCCGCTGCATCGGCGCCACGACCCTCGACGAATACCGCCAGCACATCGAGAAAGACAAAGCCCTCGAGCGTCGCTTCCAGACCGTGTACGTCGATCAACCCACCGTCGAAGACTCCGTCTCGATCCTGCGCGGCCTCAAAGAACGCTTCGAAGCGCATCACGGCGTCTCCATCCAAGACAACGCCCTCGTCGCCGCAGCCTCGCTCTCGCAGCGATACATCACCGACCGGTTCCTCCCCGACAAGGCGATCGACCTCATCGACGAAGCCTGCGCGATGATCCGTACCGAGATCGACTCGATGCCCAGCGAGCTCGACGAAGTCACCCGACGCGTCATGCAGCTCGAGATCGAAGAAGCCGCGCTCAAGAAAGAGAAGGACCCGGCCTCACGGCAGCGGCTCGACTCGCTGCGCAAGGAACTCTCCGACCTGCGCGAGAGGGCCGACTCCATGCGCGCTCAGTGGGAAAGCGAAAAAGAAGCCATCCACCATGTCCACGGTCTGCGGCAACAGATCGAGCGCATGCGCCACGACGCCGAGATCGCCCAGCAGAATTACGACCTCGACACGGCCGCTCAGCTCCGCCACGGCGAACTCCCACGATTGGTCGGCGAACTCGAACGCGCCGAAGCAGCGCTCGACGTCAAGCAGACCGCCGGCGGCGAGGCCCTGCTCCGCGAAGAAGTCACCGAAGACGAGATCGCCGAGATCGTCTCGAAATGGACCGGCATCCCCGTCGCCAAGCTCGTCGAGGGCGAGCGCGAAAAGCTGCTGCGCCTCGCCGACGTTCTACACGAGCGCGTCGTAGGCCAGAACGAAGCCGTGGACCTCGTCGCCGACGCGGTCATCCGCGCCCGCGCCGGCATCAAAGACCCACGCAAGCCGATCGGCTCGTTCATCTTCCTCG
>JGI12048J13642_10297137_pt1 | contig 73754 bp, 59 predicted proteins | sample ElkSlonscriptome_16_FD_13642 | JGI IMG/M metagenome (IMG submission 13642)
CTTCTCGAACACCACCCAGCCGCCCGCCGCGAAATCGATCGGCTCGCCGTCGTCACCAAGCACCGGCGTCGTCGGATCGCCCGACTCGTCATGCACCAACAGGTGCGCTTCGGGCTCGCCCCCGACCAGCACCTCGTGGAACGACGCCACCTCTTTCATCGGCTTCGTCGGGTCCGGAACCGGTTCGCCGTCTTCGTCCAACACGATCTCGCCGTCACGATCCCGCTTCGGCTCGTAGACCACCTCCCCGTTCTCGTCGAGCTTCACACGCCGAATGAACGACTGATGCTCGTCCACCCCGCCGGCACGGGTGTTCCCCACCTGATCCCACTCCACCTCCCACCGATCCGGCAAACTCGGCGCCGCGAACGCCGACACGATGATCACGATGATCGCCCCGCCCAGGAACAAAAACGCCGGGTCCGGCAGCTTGTTGCCAAGCCACTCCACCATCCCGAGCACACCCGAATGACCCGAGTCGCCCGGCCCCGCCCCCGGCTCCGCATCCGGCGCGGGCGGATGGTCCGGCGCCGTCGAACCTGCCGTCTCGTCGTGCTGATGGGGAGACCGCAGAACGCCGCGACGGAATCGGTTGATGATGCTCATTCCCGGATTGTGCCGACACCGATCGCCTCCGTGCAAGGCCGACGCTTCCTCCGGCCCCGTCGCCGACGCGCCGGCCACGCGTCCGCCGCCCCTACGGCCACACCCCGAAGCTCGTCCCGATCGCCCTCGCCGCCTTGATCAGCGGGTGATCCAGCGGCACCGTCCGCTGCTTGTCCGCCGCCGTCACCAGTTCCACGTCCGTGCAGCGGTGGTTCTGCATCACCACAAGCCGGTTGAACTGCCCCGCCGCCAGCAGCTCCGTCGCGTGATGACCGAAATACGTCGCCAGCAACCGGTCTTCCGGAATCGGCGTCCCGCCACGCTGAATATGACCCAGCACCGTGCACCGGCTCTCGATGCCCGTCTTCTTCTCGATCTGCGCCGTGATCGCCTGCCCCACCCCGCCGAGCCGCACCGGGTCCGGCGACGCCGGGTCGTGCCGCGCCACCACCTGCTCCCCGCCCTTCGGCTTCGCCCCCTCCGACACGCACACGATCGTGAAACGCTTCCCGTGCCGCGATCGGTTCAGGCAATAGTCCGCCACATGGTCGATGTCGTACGGCTGCTCGGGAAGCAGAATCACATCGCTCCCCGAGGCGATCCCGCTGTGCAACGCGATCCAGCCCGCGTTGCGACCCATCACCTCGCACACCATCACACGGTGATGGCTCGCCGCCGTCGTGTGGATGCGGTCGAGGCACTCCGTCGCGATCGACACCGCCGTCTGAAAGCCGAACGTCAACTCCGTTCCCACAAGGTCGTTGTCGATCGTCTTCGGCACGCCGATGATCGGCACCCCCTGCTCCACCAAGTTCCGCGCCCCCGACATCGTCCCGTCGCCGCCGATCGCCACCACCGCGTCGATCTGCCGCGCCTTCAGGTGATACAGACACCGACGCGTCACGTCCTCGAACACGGGCTCGCCGTTCTCGTCCTCGCCCACCGCGAACCGCGCCGGGTCCGCCCGGTTCGACGTCCCCAGAATCGTCCCCCCCGTCGTGAGAATGTTCGACACGTCGCCCGACGACAGCGGATGGATGCGGTTCTCGATCAAGCCGAGATACCCGTCCTCGATGCCGTACACCTCCCACCCGTACTGAAACATCGCCGTCTTCGCGACGGCGCGGATCACCGCGTTCAACCCCGGGCAGTCGCCCCCGCCGGTCAGGATGCCGATGCGTCGAATCGTCGTGCTCATGCCGATGATTGTGCCACGGCCCGCGCTTCGTTGCGCGTCAGCCGGAACAGCTCCAGCTCGCGGTCGTAGTGCCGATTCGTCGTCCCAACCCGCTTGAAGCCCAGCTTGTGCAGAACGCCGTGCGACGCAACGTTCTCGGGCCGCGCCACCGCCAGCAACTCATCGAGACCCATCTCCCCGAATCCATACGGCAACACCGCCCGCGCCGCTTCGCTCGCCAAACCCAGCCCCCACGCCTCCTCCGCCAACCGGTACCCGAGTTCATACTCCGGGCCCTTCGCTTCGATCGGCACCAGCATGCAATCGCCGATCGGACGACCCGCCCCCAGCGTCGCTTCGCCGTCCGCCGTCGCGAGATCAGCCAGCGGCTCGACCGCAAACACATGAAACGGCCCGCCCTCCTCCCACGACCGCCAATACCGCTCGTGCCGCGCCGCGATCTTCTCCTCCGTCTCCGGCTCACCCGTCACGTACCGCATCGCCGCCGCACAACCGAACACACGCCGGTACAGCTCAAGGTCCCCCTCGCCCGGCGCCACGGGCCGCACCCGAAGCCGCGGCGTCACAAACACCGGCCGACCCCGGCACGGCACGCCCCCAGCGATCACGCTCTCCCCACGCTCCCTCTCAGCACCCCGCGTCTGCGACCGATGCGCACCGCCTCCCGCCGCTCCGCTCGGCTTCGACTCGTCGCCCCGCCGTACCGACGCCTCGTCGTGCATGCCGCCGATCCTATCCGCCGCTTCGTCGCGTCAGGCCGACGCACGCGCCGCCCCCTACTACCATGCGCGCCATGAACGCAGACGAACACCAGCGACCCGGCGCCGACGGCCAAAACGACGACGACCTCCATCCCCTCGAGGCCCAGCGCCGCGTCAACCGCGACGCCGCCGTCGAACTCGGCGTGCGGCCCTACGGCGTCCGTGAAGACGGGCTCGTCTCCCTCGCCGAAGCCCGCGCGATGTATGACGAAGCCGCCGACCTCGCCCACAAACAATCCGCCGAAGCCCGCAAAGACGCCGCCAAACAAGGCGCCGGCGACGACCAACTCCCCGCCGTCGACGACGCCCGCCCCCGCGTCCGACTCGCCGGCCGCGTCGTCCTCAAGCGCGAGGGCGGCAAGCTCATCTGGCTCCAACTCCGCGACCGCACCACCGCCCCGGCCGTGCAGATCGAAGGCCAGGCCGCCGACGAAACCGAGGGCAAGGCCGCCATCCAACCCTCCCGTTTCGCCAAACGCCTCTCGCCCGACCTGCAAATCGCCGTCTCTCGCCGCGACGTCGCCGAGCCCGGCTTCAACGTCGCCAAACTCGCCGACCTCGGCGACGTCCTCGTCGTCGAAGGGCCGCTCATGAAAACCAACAAAGGCGAGGTCACCGTCTGGGCCTCCGCCGTGCGCATGGGCGCCAAAAGCCTCGCGCCGCCGCCCGAAAAATGGTCCGGCCTCCGAGACGTCGAGCAGCGCTACCGCAAACGCTACGTCGACCTCTACAACACCCCCGACTCCATGCAGGCCTTCGAGCTGCGCAGCCTCATCGTGCGCACGCTCCGCGAACGTCTCCACGAACGCGGCTTCGTCGAGGTCGAAACGCCCATGCTCCAAACCCAGGCCGGCGGCGCCGCCGCCAGACCGTTCCGCACCCACATGAACGCCCTCGACATCGACCTCTTCATGCGCATCGCCCCCGAGCTCTACCTCAAACGCCTCCTCGTCGGCGGTATGCCCCGTGTCTTCGAGATCAATCGCAACTTCCGCAACGAAGGCCTCGACAAGCAGCACAACCCCGAGTTCACCATGCTCGAGCTCTACCAAGCCTTCGGCGACGTCGAATCCGTCATGGCGATCACCGAAGACCTCGTCCGCAACGCCGCTCGCGCCGTCGCCGACGCCGTCGGCGCCGACCCAAAACGACTCCCGTTCCATCACTACACCGTCGACTACGAAAGCCCCTTCCGCCGCGTCGCCTACGCCGAACTCTTCCACGCCGCCCTCGGCTTCGACATGAACGACCACGACCGCGTCCGCACCGAAGCCGAGCGACGCGGCCTGCTCGCCAAGTTCACCAAGCACCTCGAAGAAGAAGGCCGCCCCGCCGACAAGCGCGGCGTCGAAGTTCTCCTCCTCGTCAACGAACTCTTCGAAGACGTCGCCGAACCCACACTCGACCCGGGCACGCCGACCTGGATCACCCACTACCCCGCCAAACTTAGCCCGCTCACCAGACCGAACGAGAAAGACCACAACCTCGCCGACCGCGCCGACCTCTTCATCGGCGGCATGGAAGTCGGACCCCACTACACCGAACTCAACGACCCCGACGTCCAAGCCGCCCGCTTCCGCGAGCAACTCGCCGGCCTCGACGACGAGGAAACCACCTTCCGCAACTTCGACCGAGACTTCATCGAAGCGCTCAAAGTCGGCATGCCACCCGCCGGCGGGCTCGGACTCGGCATCGATCGACTCGCCATGCTCCTCACGGGCGAGCCCACCATCCGCGACGTCATCCTCTTCCCCATGATGCGACCCGGAGCCGGCGCCTGACCACACCCCGCCCGCTCGGACGACACCAACTCATTTCAAAAATTCGGATCAGCGTTCAGAATCAGCGGGAAGAAATCGCCCTCGATCCGGTCGCCCGTCCGCACGCCAAGACGCGCGAACGTCCCCGCTTGAAACTCCACCACCAACCGACAGGCGCGCGCCGACGGATACCGCACAAGCCGACGCTCGTATGCCGCGTCCGACTCGCCCTCACGACGCGGCTGCACCCGCATCGTGTACATGTTCAAGATCGTCCCGTCGTCGGCCAGAAAGCCGATGTCGATCGGCACACGACAGTCCCGCATCACGAACGCCAGCGGCTGCGGGCTCGGAAACGCGAAAATCATCCCCCCGTCCCGCGCGATCGACTCGCGGAACGACAGCCCACGCACCCGCGTCTCCTGGTCCAGCGCCTTCTCCAGATAGAACGTCTCGCCGCCCATCCGAAGCTCGAACAGATCGGCCCGGTCTGCCCGCTCCGCCGCAGCGTCATCGCCCGCCCCGAAGCCCGACGCCTCGCCATCCGCCGCCGCGTCCTCTCCCTCGCCGCGCTCGCTTCGCTCCCCTACCGCATCCGCCTCACCCCCTCCGCCCGGGTCCTCCTCCTCGCCGATCGGGCCATCCGCGCGCTCGGCCGCCGCATCCTCCGCGCCCGCTTGCACCTCGTCCGCTTGCACCTCGTCCCCGCCCGCCGCCCGCCTCTCGTCATCCCCCGCGTCATTTCCGCCCTGAGTCAGCGCGATCGACGCCACGATCACCGCGACCAGCAGCGCCAGCGGAATCAGCGCGTTCACCAACGCGCCTCCACAGCGACCGCACCCACGTTCACCCGCCTTGCTCATCTCGCGCTGCTCATCAGCCATGCCTCGTCCTCCGGCCCGAACGTCACCGGCGCCGACGGGAGTGTACGGGTCTCGAACCGCTCGGCGAACTCGCCCGCCGACATCGCCTCCGGACCATCTCCCTCGCCGTCCCCGCTCCGCCCGACGACGCCCGACCACCACGCAAGCAACCCCACCACCGCCTCCGCCGACACGCCCGCGTCGCGATACCGGACCAGCCGCGTGTCGCCGTGCCGCTTCGCCAGACGCTTACCGTCCGCGCCCAACACCAGCGGCAGGTGCCACCACCGCGCCGGCGCCCGCAACCCGAGCGCCCGGTACAGCAACAACTGCCGCGCCGTCGAATCCAGCAAATCGTCCCCCCGCACCACATCGCTCACCCCCTGCCGCGCGTCGTCCACCACCACCGCCAGTTGATAGCTCGGCTGATCCCGCTTCGTCCAAATCACGAAGTCCCCCACCTCCGACGCCGGCGTCCAAGCCTGCGCGCCCCGCACCTCGTCGTGGAACCTCACCGCTTCCCCCGGCGTCGCGAACCGCCAATTGCACGCCCTGCCAGGCTCCCGCTCGCCCGCCCCCTCGAAGCGATCCGGAAACGATCCCGGCCGCAGCGACGCTGGGTACACGTTCTCACGCGGCCCGTCCGCCTGCGGCGCGCTCGCCGCCGCCGCCGCCGTCGCGTCGTCGATCTCACGCCGCGTCAACGCGCACGGATACGTCGCGCCCACCTCGGCCAGCCGCCGCATCGCCGCGCGGTACGGCTCGAGATCACGACTCTGCCACGTCGGACCGGCCTCCCAATCAAGTCCCAGCCACTCCAGCAACTCGATCGCCTGCTCGTCCGCACCCGCCTTCGTCCGCGGCGTGTCCAAATCCTCTATCCGCAGCACCACCCGCCAACCACGACGCCGGGCCATCGCCCAATTCACCAGAAACGTGCGCATATTGCCCAGATGCAGCGCCCCCGTCGGCGACGGCGCCAACCGCGTCACCCCACCGCCCGCGCTGCCAGCCCCATCCGAGGCGACGGCGCCCGCGGCCGCCCACCCGTCCGTCCCGTCATGGCCTCCTTCGACGCGATCCATCGGTCCGCCGACTCTACCGCCGCCCGTCTGTTCGCCGCGCGGCCCGGCTCCCGACCCGGACCGCCGCGCTTGGTCGCACCGCGACGCCGCCCTATCGTGGAGCGTCGTGACCGACCGCCTCCCCCCACGCCGACCCGAGCTCCGCTTCGCCTGCGCGGCGTGCGCGCGCGATCTCACGCTCCTCGTCGCCGCCGGCGCCGCCCGGTGTTCCGCCTGCGACGAACCCACCGCCTCCGCCCGCGTCGAACGACCCGCCGCCGCCGCGCCCGGCTGGCTCTCGCGGGGTCGCACCGCCTCGCTCGCCCTCGCCCCGGCCCTCGCCGTCGCCACCGCTCACCCGATCGTCCTCGCCCTCGGCTTGCCCCACGCCGCGATGCTCGAACTCTTCCTCGCCCTCGCCCTCACACCCGCCTGCCTCGCCGCCGCCTACCGCGTCGAACTCGCCCACGGGCCCGGCGAACGCCCCTCCTTCTACGCCACCGCCCTCGGCCTCTTCCTCATCATGCTCAACGGTTTCATCATCCTCCTCGGCGCCGCAGCCCTCACCCTCTGACGCACCCACGGAGTCTCCGCATGTCCCAAGCAGACGCCCTCCCCAACGACACCCCCGCCACCGAACGCACCGAGCCCAGGCCGAACGATCCCGCCGCCATCCGCACCTTCTTCGAGCCCTTCACGCTCATCTTCCGCGTCCTCCGCCTCCTCGCCGGCTCGCGCAAAGACTCCGACTTCCCCGTTCAGCCCTACCCCGACGACGACGTCCACCGCTACGCCATCATCACCTACACCGTGTTTTTCTGGCTCATGCTGCTCTACCACTTCGCGAACATCATCGTCATCCTCGTGTCGCTCGGCCGCGGCCAGAGCGGTGAATCCACGTTCTTCCGCCTGCTCGACGCCTCGCTCGACATCTTCTTCTCGCTCATCGTCGGCTACGCCGTCTACCTGCTCATCGCCGGCGTCGCGAGGCTTCGATCCAACAGCGACGCCTGACCCCCCGGGCCGCCCCCCCGGGCCGCTTCCCCTGCCACCCGCTCAACCGGACTCCTAACCGGCTTCGTAACAGACCTCCGGGCGCCGATCCGCTTCGCGTACCCTCCCCGCCATGCCCACGCCGATCGATCTCTCCACCGTCGTCCTCGCGACCAACAACGAGCACAAGGTCGCCGAACTCGCCGACATCCTCGCCCCCGCCGGCCTCACGCTGCTCACCCTCAAACAAGCCGGCCTCCGCGACGCGCCCGAACCCGTCGAAGACGCCGACACCTTTCTCGGCAACGCCCTCCTCAAAGCCCGCGCCTACGCCACGCTCGCGGGAAAGCCCTGCCTCGCCGACGACTCGGGTCTCGAAGTCGACGCACTCGACGGCGACCCGGGCGTCCGCTCCGCTCGCTTCGCCGCCGACGAAATCGGCCAAGCCGCCTTCGCCGCGATGCCGCGCGCCGAGCGCGACGCCGCCAACAACGCCAAACTCCTCCGCCTCATGGACGCCGTCCCCAACGACCGACGCACCGCCCGCTTCGTCTGCGCCATGGCCCTCGTCCTCCCGCCCACTGCCTCGAAGCCCGACACCGCCGCCAACGCCGACGCCGACGTCCTCACCACCGCCCGCGGCGCCTTCGAAGGACGCCTCGCCCGCCACCCGCGCGGCGAGCACGGCTTCGGCTATGACCCGCTCCTTGTCCTCACCGACCCCACCGACCCCCTCGCCGGCAAACACGCCGCCGAACTCACCCCCGAACAGAAACACGCCCGCTCCCACCGAGGCGAGGCGGGCCGCGCGATCGCCGCCGAATTGCGACGGCATCGCGGCTGACGAGGCGGCCGATCAATTCCCTCGATCGCAGCGTTTCTCTTGACCAGCTAACGCGATGCGTTAGACTTCGGGCGTGATCCGGACGTTCGCTGATCGCGAAACCCAGCGCCTCTTCGAGCGTAACCGAATCACATCGCTGCACCCCGATCTTCAACGTGCAGCGCTTCGGAAGCTGCACATGATCGACGCCGCAGTCACATTGAACGACCTTCGCGTTCCGCCCGCCAATCGGTTGGAGACGCTCCGCGGCAATCTGCAAGGCTTTCATTCGATCCGTATCAACGCGCAATGGCGAATCGTTTTCCGATGGCGCGGGTGTGACGCGTATGAAGTCGCGATCGTCGATTACCACCGCTGAAAGGGCGAACGATGCTCACCGGCAAACACAGCCCCATCCACCCGGGCGAAGTGCTCTGGTCTGAGTTCATGAAGCCGCTCGGCATCAACAAAAGCCGGCTCGCCCAAGCCACACGGATGCCCACCGACCGCGTCGGCAAACTCGTGCGCGGCGAGCGCCGATTCACAGCCGATACATGTCTCCGCCTCGCTCGATACTTGGGCACGTCCGCCGAGTTCTGGATGAACCTGCAAGCGCGGCACGACCTCGATGCCGCCCGCGACGAGCTCGGCGAAACGATCCGCGCCGAAATCGAGCCCCGCGGCGTGGCCTGACCGAGCCCCGCCCCGTGCCCGGGCTCCTTTCCACGCGCAAACGCAGACGATGCCCGTCGCCGCCCCAAAACGCAACGAAGGCCGACCATCCCGGTCGACCTTCACAGCGAACAAGTGACCCCACGGGGATTCGCTTCAACGGGAGTCACTCGCCCCCGCACAAGTCACAATTAATCCACAACTCGACGTGAACAACTACACCGCCGACGATATTCAGATCGCCTACTCTGCGCGTTCCAACATCCCGGCCCCGTCGCTGTGTGATAACTACCACGAAGCGTCGGCTGTTTCTTTGACATCCATAGCCCCTCCCCCAAACGTGTAGACTCTGCCGGGTGGGGGCGTTGTATCTGCGCCCCACGAACGACAAACCCCCGACGAGACGAACTCGCCGGGGGCTCACAACCACTTTGCTGATTGCTCAGCGAAGGGGCTCCTGACAGGGTACCACCCCAGATCAGGGCTGCTTCACCGCTCTCAGATCACGCGAGAGTCGGGTGATGACCGTCCGCTCCGCCAGCCGTTTCTCAGCGGCTCGCTGCGCTGGAATGACCCCACGGGGATTCGTTGGAAATCACATAAGCTGTTCGTCGGAAGTGACTTGTGAGCACAGCGACGCCCAAGGCGGTGCAGAAAACGATGCAGCGGCCTCAAGCATCGAACCGCTCCAAGCCGCATGGCCAGACCTGCCCGAAAGCGCCCGCCGGCAGATTCTCGCACTGGCAAGCAGGCATGTCCGACGTTGATCGTGAACTGAAGACATCTTCGATGTGCGAATCTCGCTCGTCGCATGTCGCCGGCGTCTTTGATCGGACAGCACGCGTTTTTCGTGGCCGGGGGGCGAACATGCACTGCTGACAAGCGACGCGTCCCTGCATCGAAATGGCCTCTCTGCCGAGTCTCTCAGAGGAGCATCGAGCTACCGATGCCGGGATCTTCGGCGGCTTACCAGTGCGGTCTCGCCTCGCTGCGCCCGGTGATCTCAAAGTGGCTGAAACGTCGCCTCACACCGCCTGACAGGCAGCTGGCTCGTCGCCACTCCACGTCGGCGTGCTACTCGCGATTCATGGCGCTAGCAGACTGTTGCCGATACTTGACACCGGATGTTCGCTGCGATTGATAGGGTCGCCTGATCGCGTGCCAATATGGCATACATTGAACCCTAAGTTGCCAGTCCGGCAGCAATTAAAACCGCAGCACGCAGCACGCAGCACGCAGCACTCAGCACTCAGCACAATTCGTGCAATCACGATTGGCACAGCGATTGCACGCCTCGTCAATCTACCGAGTCTGATTGGTTCGGCAGAAGGCGACCATGCGATCCCTGGGATCGCTCTCTCCTCGTCCAATCAAGAACTCGCCAGAACTGGCGGTCGTCTCGACGGGCATCTCGATGATGTCGCCGACGCGATATGGCTTGACAATGCGCATCGGTACACGGTTAATCGTGGATGGAGGACATAAAATGCCTAAGGCGACATTTCACAACATCGGTAACGCAGACTGCGTCCTCATCGACTTGGACAACGACCGCAAGCTGCTATTCGACTACGCCCATATGGGTGGTCCGAATGACGAGGATGACCGCCGCTGCGACTTGCCCCGGGAACTCCGTGACGATCTCGGCGACCGCGAAGACTACGACGTGGTCGTCTTCACGCACCTCGATAACGACCACTACGCCGGGGCGACCGACTTCTTCTACTTCGAGCACATCTCGAAGTACCAGGCGGAGGTCGATGGCGAGGCTCGCATCAAGATTACCGAGATGTGGGTCCCGGCTGCGGTGATCACGGAAGCCCTGAGCGCGGACGCCGATGCTGAGGCCAAGGCGATCCAGAAAGAGGCCCGCGAGCGATTCAAGGCGAAGTCGGGGATTCGTGTGTTCTCAGCGCCGAAGCGTCTGCGGGACTGGTGCGAGCGAAACGATATCGACTTCGAGGCGCGAAAGCACCTTGTGACCGACGCCGGGCAGCTTGCGCCCGGGTTTTCGATCGACAACGACGGCGTCGAGTTCTTTGTGCACTCACCGTTCGCCGTGCGGCAGGATGAGTGCACCGTTGAAGATCGCAACAACGACGCGTTGGTCATCCACGCGACGTTCAAGGTCCGGGACCGGGAGACCAGGCTTTTCCTCGCGTCCGATGTCGAGCACGACGTGTTAACGGACATCGTCACGGTAACCGAGAAGAAAAAGAACGGGTCCCGGCTTGAGTGGGACATCTTCAAGCTGCCGCACCATTGCAGCCATCACTCTCTGAGCGGCGCCCCGCGCGAGGGCGACAAATCGGTGCCGGAGCCGAAGGTGAAGCGGCTGTTTGAAGACTACGGGCAGGACGACTGCGTCGTGGTATCGACGAGCGAGCCGATCCCCGAGAAGGGGAGTGATCGAGACAAGAAGGGGGCGAAACCGCCGCATCGGCAGGCCGCCGCCTACTACCGTGAGGAAGTCGTCGCCGATGAAGATGACTTCAAGGTCACGATGGAACACCCCAGCGAATCTGACCCGTCTCCGCTGGTGATCGAGATCGATGGTCACGGGGCAACCGTGAAGAAAGTCAGAGCGGCGGCGGCCTTCGTGGCAACCACTTCTCGGGCACCGAGGGCGGGCTAACCCGTGGCCGATGCGCACCTCGATGTCGATGGTGTCGTGGTGGAGCCCGCGGCGCTGACGCATAGCGGGGCAAGAGCCACCGCGTTGGCGGCCCGTGGGCAGTTCGCTGCGGTGGTCGAGTGCCGGAAGAGTGAGACCACAGAAACCGTGGTCTTGGACGTTGACGTAGAGCGTCCTCAGACGCCCGTGGTCGATATCCGTGCGAGCGAACGGGTGGCGGCTGTTTTCTCACTGGAGGCCGACACGTTGCCCGAAGCGCTGGCGCTTCGCAAGGATTTCCCAGACGTTCCTCACTTGAACCTCCGCGACCGAGAGCTGCCGCGAAGCCTGTGTCTCTACGACCAGGTATGGACCGAGATCAAGCGTTCATGGACGGGAACGGGCTTCATTGAGCATATCCGCCGGTGGCTGCGGCTCACGGCGCGAGGCGAGCTTCACGGTGAAGACCAACCGCTCGAACCGCTCATGTTCTCTCACGGGTTCGATCTGGTGGTGCCATCGGGATTCGGGATCGATGATGGCCCGATGGCGCTGCCGGCACGGATCGGTCTCGTGGGTGGCATGCAAGGCCGGGTAATCGTGTGCTGGAACGCGAGGGCGGCGGAACGCGGTGGCGCATGTTCATACGTGATGTACATCAAGACCCCTCCGAGGGCTCATGGGGTGATCCGGCACATGCCGAAGACGATCGCCGATATCGCAGCGCTCGTTGATGGTGACAGCTTTAGCCTGCTCGCACACACACGAGATGCTCTCTGGGCAATCCCGGAGGAGATCCGAAGGGATCCCGAGCTTCGGAAGAAGGTCGCACCCATCTTTATGCTGGGCTTGCCAAAGACACGGCGAAACGGTGGCCAGGTCGAAGTGGTGGAAACGAAAGCGTTTATCTCGTTCGACGGCATCGAATCGGTCGGAGTCGCAGTTGGCGCGTGGGTTGTAGATGGGGCATCACTGGTGCCGATTCTCGGTGGCGAGAACAGCGCTGATGGTTCGTCGGCTTCGGTTGTGGTAGCGAACGTGGTCCACGAACTCTCGCCCACGCAAGCGGCCGCGTATAGCGGGCTTGCGAAGCGAGACGAGCGGCGAATTGTCGCTATCGGCATAGGGGCACTCGGGTCTCAAGTCGCCATGAACCTGGCAAGGTCAGGTTCGGGAGAGTGGACGCTCGTCGATGACGACGCATTCATGCCGCACAACGCGGTGAGGCATGCACTTAAAGGCGGCTTCGTCGTAGGTCGCAACAAGGCCGAGTGTGTAGCGGCGTCCATGAACTCCATCACGCCGTCCCACGAGGTGGCGAGGTTTCTCCCGGCCAACCTCCACAAGCCTGGCGACTACCGCGACCAGTTGGCCGAAGCGGTCGAGGCCTCTGACCTGATTCTTGATATGTCCGCGTCGGTCGCCGTGGCGAGAGAGTTGTCGGATGAGGACAGAGCGACCCGCGCAGTATCCTTCTTCCTCGCACCAAGCGGGCATGATCTCGTGATGCTCGCCGAAGATTCCGAGCGGCGGCTGAGGCTCGACGACTTGGAAATGTTGTACTACAAGGCGGTGGCTACCAAGCCCGAGCTTGAGGGGCATCTCGAAGTCGATGGGAGCACGATGCGGTACGGAGCGAGCTGCCGCGACGTATCCGTCCTTATGAGTCAAACGACAGTCGGCACATTCGCCGGGATCGGCACCGCTGCCGTCCAGCAGACTCGCGAAGATACGGGAGCAGCGATCCGAGTCTGGAGAATGCACCCCCGAACCCTGAGCTTCAGCGCTATTGATATTGAGCTTGATGACTTCGAGGAGGTCCGCCAGCACGGATGGCGTGTTCGCGTAAGCCGCGGACTCTTCGGGGATGTGTTGGCACGGCGTGAAGAGAGACTGCCCAACGAGACGGGTGGGATTCTCATCGGTGGTGTCGACCATGCTCGCCGGTGTGTGCATATTGTCCATGCACTCGGCTCGCCTCCCGACAGCGAAGAGTGGCCGACCATGTACATCCGCGGCGTGAAGGGCCTAGAGGCTGAGTGTAGGCGAGTGGTCACCGCGACCGATGGCAACCTCAACTATCTTGGAGAGTGGCATTCTCACCCACCTGGTGCATCGACCAAGCCTAGCCCCGACGACGCCAAGGTGTTTAACTGGATTTGCGAACTCGCCGCGGCTGAGGAGCGGCCGGCCATCATGCTGATCGTCAGCGAGAACGAAGCGCGGTTGTTTGTCGGGGAGTTTGAACCTCCTATAGAGCCGATATGTCTGCCCTCGTGAACGCGCTCGATACCTACGAACGGAGAGCACGTCTCTACCCGATGCTGCTGGTGCTCCTCCCCGCGGTGCTTGGAGCGGCGAGCTGGTTACCGGCCGGCGCGGATGTGGGGGGGCTGCTGGGTGGAGCTGTGTTTAGCTTGGTCTTGGCAGCATTTCTTGGCCAGATCGCTCGCGACCAGGGCAAGAAACGTGAGCCAGACCTCTTCCGCGATTGGGGGGGAAAGCCATCGGTGATAGCACTCTCGTACGAAGGAGCATTCTTTGATACGAAGACGCTGCGTCGAATCCATAGATCGATTCGCAATATCGACGATACATTGACGTTTCCGGAGAATGGAGAGGAGGAAGCAGCACACCGCGAGTCGGCATTTACGAATTATGAATCTGCGAGCGAACTGCTGTTGAGTAGAACCCGTGATCGGGACAGGTTCCGACTCGTATTCAGCGAAAATATCAACTACGGCTACCGACGAAATCTCTGGGCTATGAGGGGGTCAGGCTTACTCTTGGCAGTCTTAGGGGTGGCGGCGAGCGTTGCGCGACTCGTGCACCTTTCAGTAACTGATTTGTCGACCAATTGGACGGCGGTAGTTGGTGTTGTCATCGGACTGGTTCTCGTTGTTATGTGGGAACTACGAGTGCGCAAAAGCTGGGTACGGATCGCAGCCGATGCATTTGCTCGACAACTGTGTCTCGCGGCTCAGGCTATCCCGAAGGAAGAGAGATGACGTTCTGCCTACCTACGACTCGTGTCGGCGAGGCGTAGGAAATCCGAGTCTGGGGCATCTGCGCCGACATACAGTCTGACCAACGGTACCCAAAGCGCTCGAAATTAGAGCTGTGTGCATCGAGAATCGACGGTGGTTTGCGCCATGAGGACTACCCACTTATCACCATATCCGATACACCGTTCACAAGCTTCCGAGGTGAGTCTCGTAGAGAGGTAGAGAGACGACCTGTCGCCATCCATCATGTCCAGATGCCAAACTTGTCCGGCATCGGCGACCCGAACAAGTGATTGAGCGCAGAGCGTGAGGAAAATTGCGCTTCCTGCGACGAAACGACGCCAGTCCCGGAAGACCATGTCGCGACTTCTGCGGTGGCCACGCCGGCGGGGGGAGGCGCCGCTCGGGCCGTACGACGCCCGAAGGCCGCTGCTGCGCCTCTCGAAACACGATGCGTGGACCATCGGCGACAGCTTCGAGGGGACGCAGGTGTTCGGCGCGACGGGATCCGGCAAGACCTCCGGCTCCGGAGCGGCCATCGCGCGGGCGATGCTGGCCGAGGGCTTCGGCGGGCTGGTGCTGACGGCCAAGCCCGACGAGCGGGCGACGTGGGAGCGGTACTGCGAACAGACGGGCCGGCTCGATTCGCTGGTCGTGTTCGGGATCGACGGCGCCCACCGCTTCAACTTCCTCGACTACGAGTTGCGGCGCCCTGGCGGCGGGCTGACGGAAGCCATCGTCGAGGTGTTCGGCGTCGTGATGTCGGCCATGACCGCAGGCTCCTCGGGCTCGAACGAGGCCTACTTCGAGCAGGCTCGCGACCAGCTCCTCCGCAACGCAATCGACTTGTTGCGGTACTCGAAGGGCGCGCTGTCCCTGACCGACCTGCTGCGTGTGATCCGGACGGGGCCGCGTGGCTTTGAGGACCTCGACGATCCAGCCTGGCGAGCCGGATCGTTCTGCGCCCAGTGCCTCTCGGAGGCGCTCGGCAAAGCCGGCGTCCACGTGCCGTCCGACCTCGAAGAGACGGTCCTGTACTGGACGGAGGAGTTCCCGGGGTTGCCGGATCGGACGCGGGCGAGCATCACCTCGACGTTCACGACGGCGGCGGACGGTCTGGTCCGGGCGCCGATGCGTGAGCTGTTCTGCTCGACGACCACGGTGGTGCCTGAGCTGACGCACCAGGGCGTGGTGCTGGTGATCGACCTGCCGATCAAGAGCTACCACCGGGTTGCGCGGATCGCGCAGCTCATCTGGAAAACCATGTGGCAGCGGGCGACTGAGTCGCGCACTGGTCCGGCCTTGGAGCGGCCGGTGTTTCTGTGGGCGGACGAAGCGCAGGAGTTCGCGACGGCGCGGGACGCGACCTTCCAGGCGACGGCCCGCTCGGCGCGGGCGTCCACGGTCTACCTCACCCAGAACGTCCCGGGCTATCTCGCCTCGCTCGCGGGCAAGGCGGAAGCGCAGGCCGCGACCGACAGCATGCTCGGCAACTTCCAGACCAAGATCTTCCACGCCAACGGCGACGCCGTGACCAACGAGTGGGCGAGCAAGGCGATCGCGAGCGATTGGGTCTGGCGGACGAGCACGAGCACGAACAACCAGCCGGATCGGGACGGCCGCGGCCACGGCTCCTCGGTGAACGCGAGTTCGCAGCAATCGTTCGACCCGCAGGTGCCGCCGATCCGGTTCACGCAGCTGCGCAAGGGCGGGCCGGCGAACGGCTTGCTGGTCGACGGGATCGTCTTTCAGGGCGGGCGGCGGTGGCGGGCGACGGGCAAGAACTGGATCGAGGTGAGCTTCCCGCAGTCATAACCGCGCGGCGACGGCCGCACACACGTGCGGAGCGCCGCGTCATCACAGGAGATCGACGATGAACCGACAGGACGATCCACTGGCCCTGCCGTCACCGATGAAGGCGCTGAGTGAGTTGCACGCTGATGTGACACGAACGGTGGAGACGCTGAAGTGGCTGAAGATGCTCGCGATCCAAGTATCGCTGACCATCGCCCTGACGCTCTCGACGCTGGTGGAGGTATTCGCCCGGGCGCACTTCGGCGAGCGGTACCTGTCCATCGGGAGAATCGCCGCGTCGTTCGTACTGTTGCAGATCGCCTGCACGATGCTGCTGGTCGTGGGCGGACGAGGGGCCGCGAACGGTCTGATGCTGCTCTCGTTCGCGTTCTTGCTGATGGCCGGCGTCCATCGTGTGCAGATCGCGGTGAGGAACGGCCAAGGCGTGCTCTGGCACAGTTTCTGTCCCGGAGAATCGTTCTTCCTGGTCGTGCCCTGGCCCGACTCGATGAACATGAACCCGTGGCGAATCGGCTTTCTCGTCGAGCCGGTCGCCGTCGTCGGCGTGGGTTTCGTGTTGACGAGCCTCGACCTTGCGACTGGAATCGCGGTCATGTTGAGTGGGGTGGCGATGCTCGCGGTGACGACGCTCCAATACCAACAGTACCGAGACGCGTTGCTGAATCGGATCGACGCCCAAATCGAGTCTGAGGTGATGGCCGAGGCTCTTGAGGGCAAGCCGATGACGAAGACGAAAGGGTTCGTAGTGCCAGGGGCCAAGCAGCTCGCCAAGACCGCGATCGATTACCAGCAGGCCGCGGCGGGTCTCGATCCGGAACTGCGGGAGCTGATCGAGGGCAAACCCAGCGCCAAAGGCGGGGAGGCCGCGGTCGTCACGGCCGCCGGCGCCGTCCCGCGAGGCGTCGACTCGGCGGGCGGTATCGCGGCCTCTGGCATCGGCCGGTCTCCGATCGCCGAGCGCGGAGATGAGCGTCGCGATGCGGCGCCGGAGGGCGGCGACCGAGCGGGCTGAACGCCTCGTCGGTACCTCTGCAAAGGTCACAAGTGGATCGTCGACCTGCCGGATCGGAATCGCTCGGGGCTCACCCGGAACGGGCCCCGAGCGATTCCGAGCCGAGCGGGTCGATCGGCGACGCCCCCGTCCGCGACCTTCAGGGGCGACCAACCCCGGCCCCCCGACCTGCCGGACGGTTTGAGCGAGGGGCTCTCTGCGTGACGAGTCGTCCTTCGCCATAGGCGTCCCCGCCGCCACCTTGAGGCCGTGGAACTCGACGATGTCCGGCACGCGATGCTGGCGCGACTCCCGTCGCGGCGATCACTGGCGGAGCTTGCGGCGTGCTTGGAAGCGGGCGAGACGGCGCCGGCCGCACGGGCCGACCACGCCGACGGATTGAGACGGTCGGGTGGGTCATCGAGACGCACGCAACGCCGACGGACGCTTGGCGGTCAAGCGGCCGGCCCGGCTGACGGGCGAGCGACGGCGGCTCCACGGCCGCCGCGTTTGATTTCCGCGACACCGCGCAGCGATCCGTCGGAGCTGGCGGCGGGCGCCGCCGCTTCGTTGGCGGCGAGTCTGCGGCCGAGTTCTTCGCAGAGGTCGCGAACGCCGACCCGAGCGAGCGCGTGCCTCGGCGACTCGGACCGGCGGGCGCACCCTTCGCCGGTCACGAGCCAGTGCAAATCGATGTCGTAGGCTTCGGCGATCGCGGCCAAGAACTTCACGCTGGGCGCGGCGACGCTCATGTAGCGCCGGACGGTCTCGGCGTTCATGTCGATTCGGTCGGCGACCTGGCGGAAGACGATCGGGCCGTCGATCGCGAGCCGCAGCCGCTCGTGAAGGTTCGCCACCCACGCGTCGTCGTCGTCGCCGGGGGTTCGCCGCGATGTCGCCGGAGCGTCGTCCATGTTCAGAAAGCCCGTCGCCGCAAGGGTGAGCGACCGCGGCGGCGGGCGGCGGACTCCTAGCGGGGTCCCATCAAGACGAGTGGCGACGCCGTCGCGTTGCACGCGAAGCGGTCGCGCGGATCGGCGCGTCTTTTCGTCCGTTTCTCCTGCGAATTGTGTCCCACAGCTTCGTGCCACGACGTTGTCCGTCGCCACACACCTGTGAGCGGAACCCTTTCGAGGGGTTTGTAGCAGCACACACAGAGAGAAACGAGGCGGAGCATGGCGGACATCACCAACCGGCAGCAGGCGGCGTACATCCTGGCGGGTCTGGCGGCAGCGCACCGGGCGGCGCAGATCGCGACCTCGCCGGAGAACACGTCGGCGACCAACACCGACCCCGCGCTGAGCGAGGCCAACGGCGTCATGGCGCAGACGCTGGCGGAGTACCAAGAAGCCATCGCGGAGGGGCAAGGGTCCATCTGCCTGCCCTACCCCGGCGAAGGCAACGGTCGGCGGATGTACGACATCGACAACGCCGAGTGGGGCGATCCCTGCTAAGGGGTTTCGAGTCTCACCGCGTCCGAGGAGACGCTTTCGAAGCGCCAGCCGGAGGCCGCGGGCTCGATCCGACGCAGCGGACCGTCGCTGGCGGTCCACGTCGCGGCGAGCGCGCCGGTCCCGGCCGCGAGCACTTTGACGCTGCCGGAGTCGCCGCCGGCGATGACCCACGATCCGTCCGCGGTGACGCCGACACCCGCGATGGGCTCGGTCAGCCGCGCGACGGTCTCGGTCGATCCGCTCCCGAGGTCGACTGCGATGACGCTTCCGTCGTGACAACCGACCAGCGCGGTCGAGCCGTCCGGGGACGAAGCGATCGTCCGGATCGCGGTGCTCCCGGTCACCGGCAGCACGCGGCGCGACGACCAGTCGGGGCCGTCGATGACGTGGAGTCGGCCGTCGAAGGCGCCGATGAGCAATCGCTGCGGATCGCCGCCCGCGAGGGTCACGGCGGACGGTCCGCCGTCGATCACGATGGTCACGAGCCGATCGCCGGTGATACGCACCGCCCGCTCGGCTTCCACCAGTTCGACGAAGCCGCCCGCGGCGGTGTGGAGCGTCCGGTCGTCGCCCGGGTAGAGCACGGACGTGGTGCGCTCGCGCATCTGGGCGAGCCGCGACGGCGCAAGCCGCCACCGGAGCATGCGTCCCGTGCGATCGACCGCCGCGACGTCGAGCGTCCCGTCGCGGATCGAGGCCGTGAACCGTTCGATCGCTCCGCCGGCGCCGCGGAGGGCGTCGAGCTGCCGGCCGGTCGCCGCGTCGCGGAGCGAGAGCCACAGGCCCGCACGCTCGAACGTGATCGCAAGCCCTTCGTCCGCGAGCGTGCGGAAGGACGCCCCGTCGGCCGGCGGCTCGTCGCCCGCGGGGTCCGGCCGTGTTTCGTCGTCGGCCAACTCAATCGGCGTTTCGACGATCTCGCCGGACTCGGTGTCGATCGCCGATCGCCGATCCTCTCCGAAGACGATCAGGCGACCCGCCGCGGTGCGGATGTCGCTCGGACGGAATCCTTCGATGAACCGTGTCCAGAGGATCGTCTTGCTCTGGAGATCGACGGCGGTGACGCGGCCGGCGCCGAGCAGATAAACCCGAGAGGGATCGTCGGGCGACCGCCACGCGCGTTCGGCGGCGGCCCTCGTTTCGAGGGTCGATCGGAGTCGGAGATCGTCGCCGACGAAGAACATCCGGCCCGAGGCGTCGACGGTCCAGTAGCCGTCGTCGGCGCGCCCGAGATGGGTGAGCCTGCGGTCGGAGAGCTGGAGCGAGCGCTCGGCGTTGTCGGCGAAGGCGGCGAGGAGCCGTTCCGGGAAGGTGGTCGGCCGTCCGTCGATGGCGGCGAGCGCGCCGCGGATGTCGTTTCGGGCGAGCGCCGCCGAGGCCTGCATGAGCCGCGACTGCCGCTCGGCCTCGCGGAGCGTCTCGGCCTTGGAGCGAGCGTCGGTGACGGCCCACACGATCGCGCCGGTCGCGACGAAGAGCGCGACGATGGCGGCCGCGATCACGGTCATCGCGCCGCGGTGGCGCCGGACGACGCGTGAGGCTTCGTAGAAGAACGTCGGCTTCCGCGCGAGCACCGGCAGCGATCGCTCGTGACGATGGAGGTCCGCGAGCATCTCGCGGGCGGTCGGGTATCGTTCTTCAACGTCCGGGTGGATCGCCTTCAGCACGATCGCTTCGAGGTCGCCCCTGATCGTCCGCCAGGGGAGGCCGGGATAGCTCTCGGCGTAGGTCTCGCGGGCTTTAGCGATGGTGCTCGGCCGGTCCTCGATGCGGTCGATGGTGCGGTAGACGAACTGCGTCATCGACTCGGTGCGGTGTTTGGAGCGGAGCGGCGAGCCGACGAGGGTCTCGAAGAGGACGGCGCCGAGCGAGAACACGTCCGCCGCCGGTGTGACGGCGCCGCCGGAGCGGAACTGCTCCGGCGCCATGTAGGCGGGCGTGCCGACGATCGCGCCGTCTTCGGTGATCGTCGCGCCCGCGGAGCGGTCGTTGAGGCGGGCGATGCCGAGGTCGATGATGCGGACGTGGTGGTCGCCGTCGGCGGTGGTCTCGACGAGGATGTTGGAGGGCTTGAGGTCCCGGTGGACGACGCCGCGGTCGTGGAGGTGGGCGACGCCGTCGAGAATCTGCTTGAAGATCGCGAGGCGCGTTTCGAGCGGAGGCCGGTCTTCGGCGATCGCTCGGTCGAGCCGGCGTCCTTCGATGAATTCCGTCACGAGGAAGAGTCCGCCTGAATCGGTGCGGCCGGCGTCGATGAGCGGGGCGATGCGTGGGTGGTTGACGACGCCAAGCGATTTGATCTCGCGGATGAAGCGGCTGCGTTGGACGGGGCTGGCGAGCGGGTCGCGGAGGACTTTGACGGCGACGACTTTGCCGGACGATCGCTGGGTCGCGCGATAGACGACGCCGTAGGAGCCGCGGCCGATGGTCTCGTGCAGGTCGTAGGCGTCGGTGCGGTCGCGCTCCATGGGCGGCCCGATGGCGGCGGGCCGGAGCGCGTCTCGATCGATGGAGAACAGCTCGGCCGTGCCCTGCTCGTCGGCGAGGAGCATCTCGACCAGGAACCGCGCCAACCGCGGGTCGTCGGCCTCGATGTCGCGGAGGCGAGCGGTGCGACGCTCGCCCGAGAGACCGATCAGCTCGTCGAAGAGCGGGTGGACGCGTGAGAAGTCGATCGGCTCTGAATCCATCGGAGCGGTCCCGGTTGTCAGTCTCGGAGCGCCGCGGCGAGCCATGCGCGGATGCGGCGCCAGTCTTCGTCGACCGTCCGGCTCGACACGCCGAGGTGGCGGGCGATCGCCTGGACCTCCATGCACCCGAAGATACGCATGTCGGCCACCTGCGCGACGCGCGGGTGCTGCGTTTCGAGCTGCTGGATGGCCTCGCTGACGGCGAGATACTGCGCGATGTCGGCGGAGACGGGCGGAGCGTGATCTTCGAGGAGCGGGAGCGCGCCCTTCCCCCCGCCGCGTTTGAGGCGCTTGCGGGTGCGGGCGTGGTCGACGAGCACGCGCCGCATGGTCGTCGCGGCGGCGGCTCGGAAGTCGTCGTCGGAGGCGAAGCCCTTGCGGTGCTCGGCGAGCCGCAAGTACGCCTCGTTGATGAGGGCGGTTGGATTGAGGGTGTGCTCGTCCCGCTCGCCGCGGAGGCAGCCCTGCGCGATGGCGTAGACCTCGTCGTAGAGGGCCGCGATCCAGGCGGAGGCGGGAAGATGGGACGCGTGCTCGTGCTGGTTGTTGGTCACCGTGGGAATCCGTGGGGCGGCTTCGAGACCCTCGCCGAGCATAGCGACACGCACCGAGCCTGCGAAAGGGGCCCGATTCGCGCCCGCGAGCGACAACTAGGGGACACTCCCTAGCGGAATCCCCGAGAAGTTGAGGTACTCTCCCCGTACAAGCCTTCCGAATTCGCGAGGCGGAGTACCTCGCCGGTAAGGCTAGCCCTCACGGTTCCGCCTCTGCAAGTCCGCCCTCCCCTCAATGAATTGAGACTCCCCGACGAGCCATACGCAGGCGATCGCGACGCTGCTGGCAGGAACAGAAACGCGAGATGCCATATGCTTCAGACTCGAAGCGCGGCTATCGGTACGGCCCTCGCGGGCGCATTGCTTTTCTCAGTTCAGTTGACGGAAGGGAAGCCGAACGATCCGTACGGCCCGGTCCCGGACTGCGACAACGCCGCCGAGCAACAGCCGGCCGAGCGCGGAAAGCGGTTCAGCGACCCCATCAACATCGCGACCGGCGACTTCCAGGAAGTTCAAACCGATCTGTACCTGCCAGGTCGGGGCCTCGACTTCCACTTCACGCGGACATACAGGTCGCGGAGCAACCTCCACTCGATATTCCAAGTGATGCCCATGAACCAGGCCCTGCCCTTGGGCGCCTACTGGTCGCACAACTATGACCTTCGCATCATCGACGAAGGCGCTCAGGATGGCGTGCATCGCGTTGGATATTTTCCTGGGAACGGTCGATGCGATAGCTTTGTCGAGTCGCCCGAACTGCTGGCGCAGCTCGGAAAACCGGTCGGATGGGTGAACGCCCGCTACTATGTGCTGGACGGGTACGATGGATACATCATCTATGACGACGCGACCGGTTCGGCCGAGTACGTCACGGGCTCGAACACGGTATATAGATTCGAGAACGTCAGTAGCTCATATTATGGCGGAAGGCTGACGCGGATCACCGACCGCAACGGCAACGAGATGCAATTCGAAGATCTCTTTCCGAACGACGGCTTCGACCGCCTGGACGCCGTGATCGACTCACGCGGCGAGACCATCCGCTTTCGCTACCACGACGATCCTGCGTCGCCGCGCGGCAACGGCTGGTTCGACCGGTACTTGCTTTGGAAAGTTGAGGATCCGTTCGGCCGAGTTGTGGAATATAATTATGAGAGTGCGATCGAGTTCTTGGTCGTCGATCGACTCGTTTCCGTGCGACTTCCAGCGATCGTCGCCGACAACGACTTTATGCTCCCGATCGAACACGAGCGTTTCCCCGCCGGTCGCGAATGGGAGTATGTTTACGACTTGCGATACGACGATTACTGGGACGGCCAGATCACCAACATAATCGATCCGGTGAACACTGCGGCCGCTTCTCCGCAGGCCCGCGTAGAAAACGAATATTACAGGCCCGCGGTCGGCGCCTACGATCGATTCGATCTGCGGGTAAAGGATCAAACCTACGGCGGCGATACATACGAGTACCGAGTGACCGGCGTCGACGGCGTTGCGCTCGATGAATTCATTCCGTTCAAGCCAGACGCTTTCGAGGACGATTACGAGGTCTGGGTGCGCGACCGGCGCGGATACGTGACTCGCTTCCACTATCGTGGAGAGTTGAGCGGCGAGAATCGCCGCCTCTGGCAGCGGACGGAATACGCCGGCGTACACGGCTCGCTGCCGGACGGCGTAGCCGTATCGATTAGTCCGGCAAGCTATGGCCCCCCGGCACGCGTCGAGAGCTACGAGTACAACTCCGACTGGGATCTCCAGTCGACGACGTTCGACAACGGCGATACGGAGACGATCACCCGTCTTCGCGACCTCGGCTCCATAGACCCGCGATCCGCGGCGGCCGTCGCAGACATAACGAGGTCGGGCGTGAACCCCGAGACGGGATTCCTGGAGACGATCTCCGAGTCGTGGCAGTACCGATTCAGCTTCGACGGCGGGCCCTCCGGCGGCTGCTGCGGGGCCACGTTCGCGACTTCGCACACAGACGGACGGGGATTCGTCACTTTTTATGTATACGATACGAATCCTAGGCCATTCACCGATTCACCCACCGGGAACCTGCTTGCGATCTACCATGATCTTCCGCCCGGCACCGATCCCACATTGAACACCGAGTCCGCTATCTCCGCTGTGGCGCCAGCGGATGTGGCCATGGAGCATTTCGAGTACAACCAATGGGGACAGGTCGTCAAGCACACCCACCCCCATCATATGACGAGAAACTCGAGCGGAATCTTCAGCGAACACCGCCGCGTGGATACCTTCGAGTACGGCACCGCGGGCTTCGCCAAAGGCCGGCTCGTGACCCAGACGATCGACGAGGGTCACACGAACCTGGTTACCAGCTACGAATACGACGCGATCGGGAACGTCGTGCGCATCACGGAGCCCGATGGTGACGTCACCCTGCGTCTCTTTAATCAAGCGCACCAGTTGATTCGCGAGCGTCGCTTCGCCGATGGAGCGACGCCCGACATCAACGCAGACGGCATGAGCGGCAGGGATCACTACTACGACGCCAACGGCAACCGTGTGCGAACAGACGAACTGAACCTCGTGCCCTCGGGCGCGGGGGGATTCACGCGGGACACTGCCAACCCAACCTTCACAAGCCTCTTCGCTTACGACCGGATCGACCGACTAACGTTCTCGGCACGGTCGATCGCCACGCCGTCCGCCGGCTCTGTCGACGGCCTTGCCGACGTGGCGAACGGAACGTACACGGTCTCGTCGCTCGCCTCTGACCCAAACTGGGTCGTGACCGAGTCAAGGTATAACGCAGGCGGCTTGCTCGCGGAGACGCGGAGCCCCGAAGCGGTACGCGGGAACCAGCCTGACAACGTGACCGCATACGAGTACGACGAGCGAGAACTGCTCATCCGCACGACGCGCGGCGGCAATGGCGACGCGATCCCGGTCGTCACGGCGTTCGAGTACGACCAACGTGGCCGCCGCCGGGCGGTCGTGCTCAATCCGGGCGCGGACGAACGCCGCACCGCCTCGGTCTATGACGCTTTCGGTCGCGTGGTGTGTAGCACTGACGCGATGGGGAACGAGACCCGCTACGCGTATGACGACAACGGCAACCTTCTTGAGGTGACGAGGGAGGGCGAGCGACTCGATGGCTCGGGCGGCGCCGGCAACGAGGTGCTCGCGAAATCGACGATGGAATACGACGCTCGCGACCGGATGAGGCTCACGCACGAGTGGTTGTTCGAGGAGGGGCAGACGCCGAGTCCGTTATCCGTAGCGACATACGAAACCGTATACAATCGTGATGGATCGATCCAAATAGCCCTCAGCCCGAGCGGCGGAGGAACGGCAACCGAGTTCACCTTTTATGATACGGCTGGCAGGCTGACCTTCTCGACCGACGCCTTAGGCAACTACGCCGAGTACCATTACGACTCGGGCTCCAACGTCACCAGTGTCGTCCGAACGGACGTCGAGTCCGGGACCGATCAGGTGTTCGTGACAGGCTACACCCACGACAGTATGGACCGGCCTGTCTCGATGACCGAGGGCGCCTTCGCTGGGGGGCCGAGCAACACGTCCACGATGGAATACGACTCCCGCGGCAATCTCCTTGAGACGGTCGACGCCCGCCTGAACGTGACGCGCTACACCTACGACGGGCTTTCGCGGAGGCTCACCACCGAGACTCTGATGACGACCAACGGCCGGGGTGGCGGCCCGCAGGCGGCGAATCCCAATATCCTCACCCAGACGCTTTACGACGCGAACTCCCGGGTCCAAGCACTGATCGACGACAACGGTTCACCCACCTTCTACGCGTACGACGAGCTCGACCGGAATATCATCGTCAGAATGGGCGATGGCACGCTCTCTTATGTGGGAACGGGTACCGTCACATGGGATAACCCTCTCAGCGACCCCATGTTCTCTGCGTATCAACCTGGCTACAACGCCTTCGGCGATCAGGTCTCGCGCACGGACGCCAATGGAACAGTCATGAGCGCCGAGTACGACGATCTCGGACGAGCGATCCGCGTCGTCCACCAACTCGGTGCGACCGTCGCTGGCGGCGTGAACGGCGTGGAGGAGCAGGCCTATGCCTACGACGGTTTGTCGCGGTTGGTTTCCGCCCTCGACACGGACTCCTGGGTCAGCCGATCGTGGGATAGCCGCTCGCTGCTTCGTCGCGAAGTCGTCGGACTCGAGGTGGCTCGCGACTCCCAGAACGAGCTGATCGCTGTCGGCGTAGGCCGTGAAGTAGAATATTCGTACGACGACGCCGGGAATCAGACGGTCATCGACCATCCTTCCGGCCGATCGATTTCCCGGACATTCGATCGGCTCGACCGTTTGCAACGGATCTCGGACGCAACCGCTCCGACGCCGGCTATCGTGGCCGAGTACGAATACGTCGGCGCGAACCGGCCCGGCTCTCGGACCTTCGCCAACGGCGTCACGGCCCTCTACTCCTACAATGGCTACGAAGGAGCGACGCCGCCTCTCGGCGACGTTGGTGTTGGCCAAATGACCCGGATCATCCACACCACGGACGCTCTCAACCCGGCAAACTCGGCCGCGTGGCTCGATGCGCGCGAATTCGCGTGGGACAGAGCGGGCAACAAAATCGCTCACCGCGATCTCACCTCGTCCAATATCTTCCGGCGGCACCGCGCGTTCTCGTACGACTCGGCCGATCGTCTCGTCTCCTCCTCGTATAGCACCGAGGACCCGTTCGCGCCCTCGCTCGTCTTCGGCGATCTCACCTACACGCTGGACGGTGTCCATAACCGCGACTCGGTCGTGGTCAACGGCCACGCCCCCTCAACGGAATCGGTGCACTCGTTCGTCGAAGTGTTCGGCACGTCGATCTCGACGGCGGCGCCAGGCGCCGGATTCGGCTCCTATACGCTCGACCCAGCTCTCGATGACGACGACGTCAACCAATACACCTTCACGCCCTCTCGCGAATACCGCTACGACGACAACGGCAACATGATCCAGGTGTTCGCGGCATGCTCAGGCGACGCGAACGGGGACTTCCTCGTCAACGCGGACGACTACCTCGCGGTGAGCGGCACGTTCGGCAAATCGTTCGGCGATGACGGATACGACCCGGCGGGTGATCTCAACGGCGACGACACCGTGAACGCAGACGACCTGTTGATCGTCCTCGGCGCTTGGGGCAGTTCCTGCTTCAACGCCGACCTCGGCTACGACCACCGCAACCAACTGGTGGCGTTCGCCGCCTTCGATGGCACGATCCTGCTCCGCTCGGCCGAGTACCGCTACGACGCTCTCAACCGCCGAACGGCGAAAATCGTCGACGGTGACGGCGACGGATTCGTGACAGGCGCGTCGCCCGACGACGAACACACGGAGTTCGTCTACGCGGGCCAGGCACACTGGCAAATGATCGAGGAGTACGACGCCCTCACGCTCGACGCCCTGGGCGATCCGAGCCTGCGGGCCAGCTACGTCTACGGCAACTACATTGACGAGGTGCTGCAAGCCGAGCGGCACGATCAGGGCGTGACGCCGGAGACTTTCTACTACCATCAAGACGATCTGTTCAGCGTGTACGCGATCACGGACGAGTCGGGCGCCGTCGTCGAACGCTATGACTACTCCGACTACGGCGAAGTCGAGACGCTCCACCCTGGCGGAGCGCGACGGACGAGCGGCTCGGTCGTCGGAAACCGGCACACCTACACCGGCAGGGCCGTGGAGCTCGAGAGCGGCTTGTTGCAGTATCGGCACAGGTATCTCGTGCCGGTCGCAGGTCGATTTGCGCAGCGTGATCCACTTGGATTCATCGACTCAATGAATCCGGTTGCATACGCTCGCAGCCGACCAGTATCACTTGTGGATGCTCTGGGACTACGATGTAGCTTTCCGGTCTCCTATGAAATAAAAGCTGAAGATGCGATCTCCGGTATTGAGTTCGCGACATTACGCTATTCAGCTGTTCTCGACTGCTGCGAGTGCACAGTATCTCAGTCCAAGCTGACATGGACCGGATTGAAGGGCATTGAGTTCGATGCCTTCGGCACATCTCTGGGGATTGGGCTCTCAGCGCAGATCAATTACGAGATCACCAACTGGATACCCTGCTCCGATTCCGAGTGCGACGAGGAAGGAGATCGCTGCATGCTAGAGGTGGAGATTGAAGCGTTTGAAACAATTCTTTTTGTCAAGTATTCCCTCGGCAAGAGACGGGCGGGATGGAAGTGCCAGCAATGCTATTAACTACTGACTTAATCGTGAGCCAGGTTTCTGCAGTCGCGGCGGTCCCGATTTCTGGGCCTATGAATAGTTCGCAGCCGTTCGTGTCTATCGTTCTGGTAGTGCATGTCGCGACCTCGATACTACTTATAGTCTTTGCCACATTGATGTTTATATCCTCTCGTCTCGCTAGAGCCAGTGGCTTTGCGATAGTGCTTCTCGGGTTACTCGTGCCCGGAATCGGGCCGCCTTTGGCGATCGCGGCCCTCATTATCTTGCTTATATTGAAAAAGCCTAGCGGGCCGCGAAGAAGCGGTCTGACAACGAAATGAAGTGGATAGCCACGAAAGGATTGGCGCCTGGATATCGCCATCGTACTTGCCGCAAGACCTAGCATGATTTGCCAAATGAGCCCAAAGCGACTTCATCCGTAAGCACGACTGTTGAACGTCGGCTGAAATCGGCAAGCATACGGCTTTCACTAGCGGGCGGAACGGTTCGCTGATATCTGACTGACCGTATCAAGCCGGGAAAGGTTAGTACAGTTAGTCTCTAAGCGACACTGAGGGACCATTGCGAGTCGCCGCGTCGGCCGGGAAGCGAATCGGCCAACGCGGCTTTATCATTTTGACTGCATTGATCGACGTCAATGCAACCCTTGCGGAGACATTTCAGGATTTGTCAACAGGGATCGAGCTACTCCGGTTGACATGAAGCTCGCTGATTGCATGCACGAGAACCGTGTGACGCCCGCCGACCTGAAAGGGCTACTGAGCGTCCTCGTTCTCGGACGCGGACGGCTGCCGACACGCAGCGTTTGGCTCTGTTGGTGCTGAGATGGTTGCTTTGCGACGCCAATCCGCGATCGGTGGGCGGTGAGCCGATGGCGGCTTCGTCTGCGGCGCGTTCAGCCGGCGCGTCCGCAAGGAGATTGACGGCAACGGCGATGACGCGGTCGAGGCCGCATGGCAACTGCTCGACGAGTACGACGTCATCGTGCTCGACGGCGTGACGGACGAGCCGACGCTGCGGGCGAGCTATGCCTACGGCAACTACATTGACGAGGCTCTCGAAGCCGAGCGGTACGACCTGACGCTAAGCAGACGGCAGCTTACTCGATGTCGCAGGCGCTTCGTGACGCCTTCAGTATTGCGGTTCGTGCAGCGTGATCCACTGAGGTATCCGGATGCTCCTCATCGTTTGGTTCGGTCGGTCGTTTCCAAGCGCTGCGTTTTTTAAGAAATTCAATGGCTTGCTGCGATGTTCTGTCGTTTCCTGTACGGGGTAGGTTGCGGAACGCTCAGAGCCGGGTTATAGGGTTCGCTCCGGTTGCATTGATGCAGGTAAATGCAACCCTCGCGGAGACATTTCAGGGTCCGTCAACAGGGATCGAGCTATTCCGTTTGACATGAGGCTCGCCGATTGGATGCACGAGAACCGTGTGACGCCCGCCGACCTGAGAGGGTTGCTGGGCCTGAAATCGCGGATGACGGTCAAGCGGTACCTGGAAGGCGACCGGGCGCCGGACGACCGCGTCTTGCGGAAGCTCACCGACCTGACCGGCGGCCGCGTCCGCCGCGAGGACTTCCTCGACGAGCGGCCGCCGAAGCGCGCCGCCGTCGTCCCGACCAGGGACGGCGGGACCCGTCTCGTCTTCCCCTGGTCGTGCAGCGACGCGGCGGCTGGCTATGAAAAGCCCTGTCGCGGCCGTCGTGCGACACGGGGCTTCGGACGCTTAAGTTGGCCGAAGCACCACACTGCTCTCCGCTGTGAGTCCGTTCTCGCCGATAGAGGGCCAAGCGACTCGCCAAGGCCGCGATCGACTACCAGCAAGCGGCTGCGGGTCTCGATCCGGAACTGCGGGAGCTGTTCGAGGGCAAGCCCGGCGCCAAAGGCGGGGACGCCGCGGTCGTCACGGCCGCGGGCGTCGTTCCAAGAGGCATCGACTCTGCGGGCGGTATCGCGGCCTCTGGCTTCGGCCGGTCTCTGATTGCCGAACGCCGAGATGAGCGCCGCGATGCGGCGCCGGATGGCGGCGACCGCTCGGGCTGAACGCCTCACCGGTACTTCTGCGAAGGTCACACGTGGATCGCCGACCTGCCGGATCGGAATCGCTCGGGGCTCACCCGGAACGGGCCCCGAGTGATTCCGAGCCGAGCGGGTCGATCGGCGGTGCCCCCGCCCGCGACCTTCAGAAGCGACCAACTCCGACCCCCGATCTGCCGGACGGTTTGAGCGAGGGGCTCTCCCCGGTGTCGTGCGGCTTTGTAGGAGTTAATCGTCCAACGTCGAACGCCTGCCACACGAGATAGGTCAATCGACCCATACCCCGATCGATATCGCATGCGTCGTAGTAGGAGGATCGCGGGAATTTGTGAACTCAGTGATTTGATCCCCGCCACTCGCGAGCACCCATTGCCCAAGGCCACGCGGCCGCGTTACTCTACACTTTCGCAATCATTCTTCAAACCAAACGCGAATCGCGATAGACAGTCTGCACACCATGAAACTCTCTCGGATTGAAGTAGTCAATTTTCGCCTCCTGCGTGAAGTCGATCTCGCCTTGGAGGATTGTACCACCGTTATCGTGGGGCGGAATAACAGCGGCAAGACTTCTCTCGCTGAGGTGATGCATCGACTGCTTGACAAGCAATCCCCACGATTTCAGCTTGAAGACTTTTCGTGCGACTGCCACGAGGCGTTCATCGCAGCGGCGGACGCCATCCGGCTCGGAGAGGGCGACGCCGAGTCGGTGGCTCGTAGCAAAGTCCCGTCTATCGAACTCCGACTCACGTTCGAGTACGGCGACGCCGAGCCGTCTCTTGGAGCGCTCAGCCCATTCATCGTCGATCTTGACCCCGACTGTCACGAGGCGATCGTTCTCGTTCGATTCGAGTTGAAAGACGGAAAGCTCTCTGATCTGTTCGACGGCCTAACGGATCGAGAGATCAATTCCGACTCCAAGGCCGCTTTTTTTCGATCGCTCCGTGAACGCGTGCCGGCCTGTTTCGCCGTCAAAGTCTGGGGCGTAGCGCCAGGTGACGAGGACAACCGACGGCTCCTTTCCGCTAGCGACCTCAGGGCGTTGCTGCACGCCCATTTCATCAATGCGCAGCGGGGGTTGGACGACGTCACCTCCGGTGAATCCGATGTTCTCGCCAGAACCGTCGAGCTTCTCTTCGACACCGCGTCGCTGCCATCAGCGGATCCGGCCGACAGAGAGATCGTTGATGAACTCGGCGAGGCGGTGGTTGACATTCAGGCGAAGATCGACGAGAGCTTCGGGGGTCAGCTCAAGGGACTGATACCCGCCTTGAACAGCTTTGGGTATCCGGGACTAGGCGATCAGCTTTTCCGGGTAGAGACGATTCTGGATGTACGCAAGCTGCTCTCCAATTTCACGAAGGTACTTTACGAGGGCTCCGGTGGTGTGCCGCTACCGGAGTCGTACAACGGGCTCGGCGTTCGAAATCTCATCTTTATTTTGCTTCAAATCGCAGGGTTCTATAAGGCGTATTGCGCCGAGGAGCAGCCGCCAGGAATCCAGCTCATCTTCATTGAGGAGCCCGAGGCGCACCTCCATCCGCAAATGCAGACGGTTTTCATCCGTCAACTTGCCAAGACCGCCGACCTGCTCGTCAAAAATAGCCCGGCGCGTATCCCGTGGCCGGTTCAATTCGTGGTCTCAACTCATTCCTCCCATGTCGCAAACGAGGCGGGGTTCGAGTCTATTCGCTACTTCCTCGCCGCCCGGCAGGCTGACGCTGGGCGCGGTACACGGATCAAAGACTTCCGGCAAGGTCTGCGCAACATCAACCCTTCCACCCGAAATTTCTTGCACCAATACCTGACCTTGACTCGTTGCGACCTGTTTTTCGCAGACAAAGCCGTACTCGTTGAGGGCACAAGCGAACGACTGATGCTGCCGGTCATCATCCAGAACCTTGAGCAAGCGGAGCCGGATCACCCCTCTTTGTCGAGCCAGTACGTCACGACGATGGAGGTCGGTGGAGCATATGCCCATCTGTTTTTCGAGCTGCTGGCCTTCTTGGAGTTGCCGACCTTAGTTATCACGGACATCGACGCCGTCGAGAAGCCGGGTGGCAAGGCTTGCCCTGTACACGCGGGGAAGGTCACGAGCAATGCATGCATTAAGAAATGGTTTAGCGGAGAGTCTCAACTGAAATCGCTGCTCGCCAAGAGTGATTATGACAAGGTGCGTGAAAATATTCGGATAGCGTATCAGTGTCCAGAAGATGATGGCGGGCCGTGCGGGCGGTCGTTTGAGGATGCGTTCATCTTGGCAAACGCTGCAAACTTCGAGATCGACGGCGGAAGTTCTAAACAGCAGGAGGACTCCGCGCGGGATCTCGCCGACAACCACAAGAAGTCGGAATTTGCCCTCCGGCATGCGATCGAAGAGACCAAGTGGGAGACGCCTCGCTACGTCCTTGACGGGATTCGGTGGCTCGCGTCGAGTTCTGGCGACGCACCTGCCGGGGAGCAAGTGGTTTCGGCGGCACTTGATCCCGAGGGGGCTCCCGATGCCTGACGATTCGCCGGCCGATCTCGCAAGCCAACGGGCGCTTGCCGCAATGCGTGGGTGCTTGGAGGAGGGTCGCCACTTTCGATTAGAGGCCGGTGCGGGCGCGGGCAAGACCTATTCGCTTGTCAAAGCTCTGCAATACCTGATTGAGCGAGACCAACGGACGCTCGCGCGACGCCGGCAGTCGATCGCCTGCATCACGTTCACCAACGTCGCGCGCGACGAGATCATCGCCCGAACCGATAGCAGTCCGATCGTCTTTTGCGAAACCAACCACGCGTTCTGCTGGTCCCTGATTGGGCCTTTCCAGAAGCAGCTTCGAGAACTCGTCGGCGGCATGGAGGCGTGGGCCGAACGCATTGAGGAGGCCGGGGGAGAAATCGGTGACCGGTCGGTCGAATACACACTTGGGCATCGGTCGCTCAATGCCGATTCCGTTCTACTCGGCCACGATGATGTACTGCCCCTGACAGTCGAGCTCATGAAGCACGCCAAGTTCCGCCAGATTCTGGCCGCCCGTCATCCCATCATCCTGATCGACGAGTACCAGGATACGAGCCGGGAGTGGATGGAGGGGATCCGCACGCTGTTGCTCGGGCAGGAAGGGGCACCGCTCTTCGGCTTCTTCGGCGACCACTGGCAGCGGATTTACGACGACGGATGCGGTCTGTTCAAGCACCCTGCCGTGACCGTCATCCCCAAAGAAGCGAACTTCCGATCCGTCGCGCCGATCGTTGATTGTCTCAACAGAATGCGTCCCGAGCTGCCGCAGAGCGTCGTCGATCCCGCCTCACAAGGGACAGTGGACATCTACCACTCAAACCAATGGACCGGCGAGCGATTGACCCGCAATTGGAAGGGCGACCTGCCGGCCGAGACGGCACATGACGCGTTCGAGTGGGTTCGCTCTCGCTTGTTGGAGGCCGGATGGGACTTCGACGACGGGAGCACGAAGGTCTTGATGCTTACCCACAAGCTCTTGGGTGCTGAACAAGGCTATGCGAGCCTGGGCGATGTGTTCCGCTACAACGAGGCGTTCGCCAAGAAGGAGCACCCGCACATCGAGTTCCTTGTCGATCGCATCGAGCCGGCCTGTAACGCGTTCGCCGAGAGCCGTTTCGGTGCGATGTTCGAAGCGCTTGGGTCAGCTGTGCCGCTCGTGCGTCGAAGCAGTGACAAACGCACCTGGCATGATGCTATGACTCGACTGCAAGAGTTGAGAAAGGACGGCACTGTGGGGGATGTGATTGACCATCTTGCAGCATCCAAATTGCCGGGTTTGCCCGATTCTGTTGCACGCCGCGAGCGGGAACTGCGTGAGTTTGATGCGTCGGCTGGAGAAGAGATGCCTCGATCACTCTACGAACTTCGGAATCTCCGGTGTGTCAAGTACGCAGAGGTCAAAGCGCTTCGCGGGTACTTGGATGGGCATTCGCCGTTTGAAACCAAGCACGGCGTGAAGGGCGCAGAGTTTGACAATGTCCTCGTGGTTGTTGGACGTGGGGGATGGACAAAGTACAACTTCGACGAGATGCTTTCTCTGGCCGTTTTGGATGACATCCCAATCAAAAGGCGTGATCTGTTCGAGCGCACGCGGAATCTCTTCTATGTCGTCTGCTCAAGACCTCGAAAGCGATTGGCACTCCTTTTCACGCAAGAATTGTCCGCGCAGTCGCTCCGTACACTCGAAGAGTGGTTTCTGCGAGACAACATCCACGCGGTTCCTCTTTAGCGTGTCGACTCGGTAAACGCCTGCACCTGCGTCCACTCGTGGTCGCGAGGCGGCTTCGTGTCCTGCGATCGCATGGCGTGACAGTCTGCCGCATCGTCCCCTCTCGGCTCGGGTCGCCACGATCGGCCAGCCATGCTTCGGCTTCGCGGTTGCATTGATCGACGTCAATGCAACCCTTGCGGAGACATTTCAGGATCTGTCAACAGGGATCGAGATATTCCGGGTGACATGAAGCTCGCTGATTGGATGCACGAGAACCGTGTGACGCCCGCCGACCTGAGAGGGTTGCTGGGCCTGAAATCGCGGATGACGGTCAAGCGGTACCTGGAAGGCGACCGGGTGCCGGATGGCCGCGTCTTGCGGAAACTCACCGACCTGACGGGCGGCCGCGTGCGTCGCGAGGACTTCCTCGACAAGCGGCCGCCGAAGTGCGCGGCCGTCGTCCCGACCAGGGACGGCGGGACCCGTCTCGTCTTCCCCTGGTCGTGCAGCGACGCGGCGGTCGAGAAGGCGCTCCGGCGCATGCTGACGGAGCCCCCCGAGCACAAACGACCGCTCCCGCCGCTGGTGCGGGCGTTCGAAACGCTCGGGGGCCGCGTGGCGTTGGCGAGCCGCGGGTACTACCTCCTCGACGGCCGCCGGACCGACGCCCGCCGCGTGGTCGCCGCCGCCAACCGCTTGCTCAAGGCGCGCGGCGAGCCGCTGATCCAGTACCCGGACGTCCATCGGGGGGACTCATGAGCCGGCGGCGCGCGGATTTCGCGCCACACCCAGCGACGAACGACGCCGCTTCATGCGGCGCCCCCTTGCCAAGAGGTCCCGAGCGCGCGCGTCCTGATCCTCAGAAAGGAGACGACACCGATCATGGACGCAAAGGACACACTCACCCCGCCCCTGGACACCCACGCGATGGAGGCGATGCTCGACCGCCTGCTCAAGCAGTGGCTCTACCGGGCGATGGAGCAACAAGACGGCAGCCTCGACGAGCTGGCCGCCTGGCTCGGCCTGGAGCGGAGCGAGGTGGCGGCGAGCCTGCTGCCGACCGAGCCGCTCTCGGCCGTGCGGCTGCACTCGCTCGCCGACGGGCTGAGGATCAGCGCCGCCGAATGCATGGACCACCTGCCGAGCCTCGCGACACTGCGGGGCGATCTGGCGGCCCCGAACTGCTGACCGTCAAGGAAGCGGCCGCCCTGCTCCGGGTCGCCCCGAGCACGGTGGAGCGTGAGGTCGCGGACGGCCGTCTCGGCTGCGTCCGCGTCCGCCGGCGGCTTCTGGTCGCTTCCGATCAACTCAACGTCTACGTCGCCAACCGAAGGAGGGAGGGATGTTCTACGAACCGGTGTTCGAGTACGGCGGGGTCAAGCTGGTCGCCCGGCCGGACACGGACCGCTACTACATCTACTGGAGCCGACCGGGCAGCGGCCGCACGCGACGCCGCAGCACGGGCACGAACGATCTTGAACAAGCCAAGCGACAACTGATCGCGTTCGTCGAAGAGCGCGATCTGGAGGACGGCCCCCCGCCGCCGAACCGCGTCGCGCTGGTGGCTGAAGTGGCGGGATACGTCGAGCGGCTCGGCGATCGCCTCGGGGCGAGCTCCGGCCGCACGGCCCTGAAGCACCTCGCCGCGTTCTGCGAGCGTGAGGACATCGTGTGGGTGAGCGAGTTCACGCCCGTGCGGCAGGATCGGTTCATCGCCTGGCGGCGCGAGACGCTGCTAGCGCAGGGCTACACCGGCTCGGACGGGACGATCAACCGCGATCTCGGCGTGATCAAGGCGGCCATCCGGTCGGCGTGGAAGGACGGACGGCTGTCGGACGCGCCGCCGATCCGCTCGCTGCCGGAGCCGCCGCCGCGGGAGCGTTACCTCACGGAGGCGGAAGTGGGGCGGCTGCTCGCCGAGTGCTACGAGCCGCATCTACGGCTGTTCGTGATGCTGGCGCTGCACACCCTGCAGAGGCCGGGCGCGATCTTCGAGCTCACGGTCGGTCAGGTCGATCTCGACTGCCGCCGCATCGACTTCAACCCCACGTGCCGGCGCCGCACCAAGAAGGGCCGCGCGGTCGTCCCCATCACGGCGACGCTGAGGCCGCTCCTGGAGAACGCGATCGCGGACAGCGTCTCGGGATACGTGGTGGAGTGGGACGGCAAACCGATCAGGTCGGTGAAGACGGCGTTCAGATCCGCCCGCGACGCCGCCGGGCTCGGCTCGGACGTGTCGCCCTACACGCTCCGGCACACCGGGGCCACGTGGCTCGCCGCCCGCGGCGTGCCGCTCCGCCAGATCGCTGGCATGCTCGGCCACACGGACACCCGCACCACCGAGCGGCACTACGCCAAACACAGTCCGGACTTCATGGGCCAAGCCACAGCGGCCCTCGACGATGTGTTCGGATCGACAGGCCTCGACGCCGCGGAAGCGCCAAATGCGCGCCAAATTCGTTCGGCGGCCGTGAGCCGGGCCATCGACGCGGATCTGGTCGATTGACAAACCCCTTGCGCCGAGCGGCGACGGGGGGTATACAGAGACCGTCGGGCCTGTAGCTCAGTTGGTTAGAGCGCACCCCTGATAAGCGCGTGTATCCCTGCTCCCTTAAGCTCTCAGAGCATCTCTCGCGTCCCCGATCCCGTCGAACAGCCATTAGCCGCGCCAATCATGCGCCAATCTTTGATGGACGACCGCGATGCATCAAAGAGCGAGGACCTTCTTGACCTTCCTTGGCTTCTATCAACGAATGTCTCGAGTCCGAGGCGCTTCGCCGCAGCCGAGATGACTGAACTAACGCGTGCCGGCCGCCCGCTCTGCCTATTCCCATCGCACAACCGCCGTCTGGCGGATGTGCTCGAAATCAATGATGCAGGACGCGTTGACAAAAACGCATTCCAAATCTAGCCGGAGGCTGACGAGCTCGTCCAGTTTGGGGCGAACGACCTAATCTTGACGAAAGCGCACAACGAAAACCTTCGACTTGTGCGGCAGAACCACTTTCGGTTCTATTCGAAAAGAAGGCCCAAGCGACTCAAGTATGCAAGCGGGAAGCTCCTGTGACACAAGCAAGTGGCTCGCAAAGAGGTCGAGCACCTCGTCGCGCTTTGATTTAACGTCCACAGCGGGTTGGGTCTCGACGAACTCCTGAGGCAAGCGAAGAAAATACAAGAGCCAATTCAACGCACTTTTCTCGACTAATGGGAATCGGCGGCCGCTACTACAACGAGACCTATTCTCAGCGCAAACCATGTCGGAGAGATCAAATACGCTATCAATAATTGTACTTGACCAGTCGCCGATACGTGGAAGATCTCGAGAAAATTCGGCCACAGAGTCCTGCGGACCGGAACTCGTCCATAGACGTTCGAGGGCCCTCTGCTTAAACTTATACGAAGAACCATTTTGTGATGCTAGAGAGATGACCAGATGCCCAAAAGGCCTACAAGTACTCTTTACTAGTTGAGTCAAGAGATCTACGCGATTATCGACTTCGTAGCCGTCGAGCTCATTGTATAGACTGTGAAAGGCCAGCACGATATCATAGCGCAGCGCAGGTGAAGACGCACTTGATATAAACTGGGTTAGTTTAGCCTTTGACGAGTCAATGCGTAGTTCCGGGCAGACATCGCGAACATTGTGCTGATATTGATCAAGTTGCAAAACGGGGTCCACCAGCATCAATGAGTTGACTTCAAGACCGTGTCCGCACAGATGGGAAATGAACTGCGCTGTGGTGCGTCCCTCCGCACCCCCAATGTCTAGAATACTCAGTCCTGTGTCATCGGGGGACGGACTATCGTCGCTCCGATTTATATCAGCTTGCGACGCTAAAATCTGTTGGGCAGCCCACTTCGCTTCAGCCGAACCACACGTTGTGGTATCTTGGAATATCCTAAGGCTCTCTTCATGAGTATATGCTCGCTGACGTTTACTGCGCTGATTCAAGGGTGAGTCAGTGGCGAGCTCGTGCTCATAACTACCAACCCACTGGCCTGTCATGACCCATTCGTAGTGAGAAAGGAGAATAAGCATCCAGCTAGATAAACCCTTTTTGTCCCTTTGGAAAATCGCATAAACAGCAGCGATGGCCGCTGCCAGCGCAAACAATTGCGTCGCCGCAATAATATCGATTCCCCAACTCCTCATGATCTGGAAGCGGGTCAGTAGTAAAATTGGAGGAACGAACGTGATTAGTAAGGTTACAATCAAGGGTAGCGTTTTGGTCTTAAGAGGGCCTCGCCCTCTCTTTGCGCCTGCAGCGACGAGCGATAGTCCGATCACGTAAGACAGCGGAAAACAGAGCGACAGAGCTAATATAGCGGTTCTCTCGCTTGCGTCGAAGTGGGTCCCGCTTAGCAGAGCGACTACGACCACGCCAAGTGCACAGTATCCCGCGACCCGAAGGGTGCTTAGTGCGACAGTTATGTTTGCAATCATCATATCCGAGATATTCTCAACACGGAGTCGCAGCGTACAGCGATGACTCTTGCCGATTCATAAAACGCTACCCCCGTTATCGCGGCGCAAACAGTCAGCGCGTAAACAGCCACCATATCGTCGGAGGCGATGCCGGCGATCAACATGGAGCCTAAACTCCTCGGAATACCGCCTCCCACATACTCACCAACGATTGACCCAACGACACTCAGCGGCGCGGCGGTCTGCAATCCGACGAGCAGTCCACTTAATGCATACCTCCATCCGACAACGGCAAACCAACGCGTGTCTCTGACGTGGAATACATCTCGTTCTTGTCGAAGCTCTTCAGGGATTCTCGCTAGCCCGTCCAACGCGCCAACATAGAGTGGAAAAAGGCAGATCAGTAACGATACGGCGATGCGTGTTTCTACACCCATGCCTACGAGCGCGACGATCAACGGGACTAGGGCCACCACCGGCACGCCCTTCGCGATCGAAAAGTAGGTCGTCACGATAGGTTCAGTTCGAGGATGCAACGATACAATAGTGATCGCGAGTGAGCAGATAAGCGATGCCAATAGCAGGCCGACAATAGCTTGTGTGGCGGTCTGGAATGAGAGAGTCAGGAAGTATGAACTCCTTTCATGTAGCACAAGTGCGACGTTCACGGGATCGGCCACCGGGGACCCGCCTGGTTGAGTCGCAGTGAGCTTGAAGCCGATCCACCACAAGAGGATTAGCGTTCCCACACACAAGCTTAACAGTAGCAATCGTCTCATAAGCTATGGCCGCTCTCGGGCGAGTTCATAGTCAAAGGCATCATCAAGAGATGATTGCGACGTTGACTGGAGCATGCCCGCCGAAGTCATGCTCTCAGCCATCGCTTCCCATCGCTTGGGATCCATTAATAGTCTACGCGATGCGGGTTGCTCCTGCAGAATATTTGTTATTAGACCAAGCATTCGGCGTTGATGGGCCATAGTGCCCACTTGGTCGACATTAAGAGATCCAGCAGTATATCGCGAAAAGATCTGGATTGCCTCTTCCGGATTCTGCATTGCATAATTCCAACCCCGGATAGATGCTCGAGTGAAGGAAGCGATCGCGTCCCTATTTGCAAGAGCAAACTCGCGAGTGGTGAATAAAGTGTCAGAATAAAATTGAACACCGTGGTCTTCGGGTCGGAAGATGACTATTTCTCCAGGCTGGAATTTGAGTGGCTCATTAATCTCATAGGCGGGGAACACATCGATTTGCCGACTTTTGAACCCCTGCAATGGGCCGGCCGGTTGTATAGCAACCTGATCCTTTGGAATCGAGTGTTTATGCAAAATAAGCTCTAGAATTGTCTCAGAGTCGAATCCCGGGTAGACTCCGACTCTTTTTCCCTTGAAGTCGGCAGGGCGTCGGACCGGCTGGTCGACATGGCTGATAAAGCAAGCGATCGAGCGTGGAAACACCGTCGCGAAGGCAAGAATGTCGCCTCGCTCGGCCGCCCTTATAAGGACTCTGTCGCCAGTTGCGATCCCAATATCAGCTTCTCCGCTGAACACGGATCGGATGGGGGGAATGCCGAACCCTCCTGGAACTAGTTGCACGTCAAGGTTCTCGCTCGCGTAATACCCTTTCTCCTGTGCGACATAGAATCCGATGAACTGTGCTTGGTCATACCACTGGAGTTGAACACGAATAGGGACTACCGTCGGATCGAGCTTTCTATCGCTTGGGAGAGTTGCCGATGTGAGCAATAGCCCGACGCTTACCGCCACTGCCAATAGGATGATAAAAATTACGACTTTATTCACTGGAGTCTCCTGCCTGCAGATTTAATTGATCGTCGCGTAGCAATTGCACTAAAGCTTTCGCGTTTGAGTTCCCTTTAACGTGTCGCAGCTTTTGCTGTCTCGTCACAAAATAAATCGTGTTCGCCATGATCGAGGCGAGTTCAGCGTTGTGGGTCACGATTAGGGCCATTCGCTCTTGTTCGTGCCCGGCGACAAAAGAGCGAAGTATTTCCATCACAGCGTAGGCGGTTGCGGAGTCGAGGCCCGCAAATGGTTCGTCTACGAATAGAATTCGTGGACTATATGCTAGTGTTGCGGCAATCGCGAGACGCCGCCTCATACCGCCGGACAGCTCGTGTGGATAAAGTGAAAGGGTATCAAGGGGTAATCGCGCGTCGCGAAGTGCAGAGGATATCTCGGGCAAACCAGGACGGGAGGTGCCTGTAAGGTCTGCGATGAAGTCAAAGCACTTGCGTGCGGTGCGCCACGATGGCAAAGCGGGCTGCTGCGGTATGTATCCGATCTTCGCTGTAGCCCGCAAGTGAGCGAGATCTACTTGCTCTCCGTCCAACCAGAATTCACGAGTCCCATCGAAGTGGCCTCGTTCAAAGGCGCCCGTAATTTGTAGCAGAGTTGTTTTACCGGAACCAGAAGCACCGAGGAGCACACAGATTCCAGAGTATGGAACTGCGAGTTCCAGATTCTGGAAAAACGGATCATCGCATCGCGGATGAGCATAAGTGTGTATGTCTAACTGAATTGGCATAGGGGATTTACTATAGCCGAGTACTGGGTGTATGTGAAGTCCGCGTCGCACTCGCGAGGTGTTGTGCGTACATCGGTTCGAAGCCCTGCTTCGGGAAACCGTCTGTGGGGATTTTGCTTGTGGACTGTGGGGGATTTCTCCTGGGTCGGATCGCGGGAGTGATCGACGACTGAGCCGATCTTTGAGCATGCGATGGTACTCTTTGGGCCTGCTGCGCCAAGGGCAAAGTTGGAGGTACTGCGACAAGTTGTCGCAACAAGCGTGGGGATGATGCGGCTGAACGCGACGACTTCGGAGACGCCCGGAGACGGCGACCGGCGTCTCCGGCACGCTTCCGGCGGCTCGAAAACCCCTGCTGCGCAACGTTTTCCGTCGAATCTGGTCCAGGCATCTCCATCGCGTGGAGACGGCGCCGGAGACATGTCCACAGCGGCGCCGACCACGCATGTTGTGTCGACTGGCCGATGTATCCCCGAGACGGACCTTGCAATGTGTGCGAATCGTTGCAGTTATGCCACAGCTCTGAGTGACGCGGTTGTCGGTACCTATTCTTGAGCCCGCTTCCGCGGAGACATTCACTTGGATTCGATCGTCGTCCTCGTATCCTGATCGGGTGCTCCGCATCTACCAATCCACCACGGCCAGCGACGCCAAGCGGTACTTCACCGAGGGCTTGGCGACCGAGGACTACTACACCAAGGACCGGGAGATCGCCGGGTACTGGGGCGGCCGCGCCGCCGAGCGGCTCGGTCTGATCGGCCCTGTCGATCGGGTTCCGTTCGCCCGCCTCTGCGAGAACTTCCACCCTCAGAGCGGCGATCGCCTCACCCCCCGAACCCGGGATGACCGCACCGTCGGCTACGACGTCTCGTTTCACGTCCCCAAGGGCGTCTCCGTGCTGCATGCACTGACCGGAGACGGGCGGATTCTGGAGGCGCTCCGCGTCGCCATCGACGCCACCATGCAAGAGCTCGAATCCAACACCCACACCCGGGTCCGGCTCCCGGGGCCGGACGGCAAGCCGCGCTCCGAAGATCGGCACACCGGCGAGCTTGTCTGGGCGAGCTTCACGCACTTCACCGCGCGGCCCGTGGCGGGCCTGCCCGATCCGCACCTGCATACACATTGCTTCGTGTTCAACGCGACGCACGACCCCATCGAGGAGCGCTGGAAGGCGGCGCAGTTCCGTCCGGTGGTGCGCGATCATCCCTACTTTCAGGCGGCGTTCCATACGAGATTAGCCGCCGAACTCGAACGCCTCGGCTACCGCGTCGAGCGGCGGGCCGACGGCTGGGACCTGGCCGGGACGACTCGCGAGCTTGTGGACAAATACAGCCGCCGGACGGCGGAGATCGAGGCCGCGGCCAAACGACTGGGCGTAATCGATCCGGAGGAGAAGGGCCAGCTCGGTGCCCGCACGCGCTCGGCCAAGGGCAAGGCGATGGATGCAGCGGCCTTAGCGGAGGCGTGGCGGGCCAAGCTTTCGCCCGAGGAGTCCGCTTGGCTCGATCGGACCGCCGCTATCGCGTCTCCGGAGACGCCGGAGACGGAGCGGAGACGGTTGGAGACGCCGGAGACGCGGGGGATGGCGTCGATGAAGGGGCGGGAGGCCGTCTCCGCGGCGGCGGCGCTCGATTGGGCGATCGAGCACGTCTTCGCCCGCAAGAGCGTCGAGTCCGAGCGGCGGATCATGGCCGAGGCCTTGAAGTACGGGCTCGGAGACGTCCAGCCGGAGACGCTGCTCCGCGAGCTTCGGTCGCGATCAGAACTCCTGAGCAAAACCGAGCAGGGCGAGCGGCTCGTCACCACCCGCGAGGTGCTCGCCGAAGAGCGAGCAGTGTTGGATTTCGCCGTCCGCGGCAAGGGAGTGCTCCGCCCCTTGGGCGCCGGTCTCGGCGGGCGCGAGGGCGAGCCCTACGCCATCGGCAGCGGGGCCGCCCGCGAGGGCGTCACCCTCAACGACCGGCAGATCAAGGCGGTCGAGCAACTCATCGCCTCCCGCGATCGCGTCCAGATCCTCAGAGGTGGGGCGGGCACCGGCAAGACCACGCTCCTCAAGGAAGCAGCGGTGGCGATCGCCCACGGCGGGCGTTCCGTCCACGCCTTCGCGGTCACGGCCGACGCCTCCCGGGGCGTGCTCCGCGAGGCGGGCTTCGCCAAAGCCGAGACCCTGCAGAAGCTCCAGACAGACCCGAAGGTGCAGGACACGGCCCGCGGGCAGGTGCTGTGGATCGACGAGGCCGGCATGGTGGGCACCCCCACCATGAAGCGGCTGTTCGAAGTGGCCGAAAGGATCGACGCCCGCGTGATCCTGGCCGGGGACACCAAGCAGCACGCGCCGGTCGAACGCGGCGACGCCCTCCGCCTCCTCGAACGCCAAGCGGGCGTGCGGCCCGCGGAGGTCACCGAGATCGTCCGCCAGAGCGGTCTCTACAAACAGGCGGTGTCGGCGATGGAGACGGGCGATCTGGTCAAGTCCGTCGATCTCCTCGACCGCATGGGCGCCATCGTCGAACGCACGCCCACCGCCGCCGACCGCGAGGCCGATCCGTCCGGCGTCAAGAGCCGCCACGAACACCTGGCCGCCCGCTACCTGGAGACGGTGCGGAGCAACGCGTCGGCGCTGATCGTCAGCCCGACCCACGCGGAAGGCAAGCAGGTGACAGAAGCCGTGCGCGCGGCCCTCAAAGAAGCGGGGCGATTGGAGACCGAAGACCGCTCGTACACGCGTCTGCGCGATCAGCAGTGGACCGACGCCGAGAAAGCGGACGCCGTCAACTACGAGCCGGGCATGGTGGTGCAGTTCAATCAGCACGTGCGCGGCGCACCAAAGCACGGCGTCAAGCCCGCACCCGCCGGTCTCAAAGCCAAAGTCATCGCCGTCGATCGCGACAAGGGCATGATCACGACCGAGGACGCCGCCGGCGAGCGGCGGCCACTGCCCATGAAGGCCACCGACCGTTTCACGGTCTTCAAAGAGGAATCGCTCGGGATCGCGACAGGCGATCTCGTCCGCATCACCCGCAACGGCCGCACGCTCGACGGCAAGCACCGCCTCAACAACGGCGCCACCTACCGCGTCCGCGGCTTCACGGACGAGGGGCACCTCGTCCTCGACAACAAGGGACAGTGGACCGTCAGCCGCCACTTCGGCCACCTCGCCCACGGCTACTGCACCACGCCGCAGGCGGCCCAGGGCAAGTCGGTGGACGTGTGCCTGGCGGCGATGAGTTCCGAGTCCGCGTCCATGAGCACGTTGGAACAGATGTACGTGGTGCTCTCCCGCGGCAAGCAGCGTGTCGAACTGGTCACCGACAAGCGGTCGGCGCTCATCAACGCCATCGGCCGGCTCTCGCAGCGGCGCTCGGCGGTGGAGGTCATGCAGGGCGAGAGCGCGCCGCCCGCCACGCCCTCGCCCGCCGAGCAGCTCCGGCGGCATGGCCTCGAAGTCCAACGCCTCAAGTCCATCGAGCACACGCGGCGGGTCAACGAGCGGGCGATGTCACGCAGCGCGTCCATCCATCAGCCGCCGCGCGACAAGTCCATCGGCCGCGAGCAGCCCAAGCGTGGCGATCGCCGTCGCCCACCACGCGACCGCGGCGGCATCGAGCGGGAGCGATAGACCATGGCGGGCGATCACCTCGACCGGTTCCTCAGTTCACGCCGCGGTGGGCGAGCGGCGGAGGCGAAGCAGCCGATTTCCGGCGACGGGGAGGCGGCGTACCGGCTCGAAGACGATCCGGAAGCGATGGCGACAGCGGAGACGGTGGAGACGCCATCGGGCGTCCCCGGAGACGGACCGGTGGAGACGGACCATGGCTGCCTCGTCACCATCAGCGGTGGCCTCGCCACCATGCTCGACCTGCGGTTCCGCGACGGGCGCCGGCAAGCCTTCCCCTACAGCTACCTGAGCCAGGCGAGCTACGACCCGTCGGCGGGCATCACCCTTCGCTTTGCGTCGGCGAGCGTCTCCGTCACCGGACGCGCTCTGCTGCCGGTCTATCAGGCCATCACCAACCAGACCGCCATCGCGATCGTCGAGTCGCCGTCGGCCTTCGATGAAGGGGGCGATGCGGCGTTCGTCGAGGGGATCAGCATCACGGAAGCGGAAACCAACGTGTAGAGCTCTGTGTATCAGCTTAGTCAGTACCGTCAGCGGCGATGCTGTTCACTGTCGAGCCGTCGTCGCGAGTATCGCCTCCTAGCCCGTGGAGGTCGACGTAGTCGGAAGCCGTCCAGAAGATGTCGTCATCCTCGTCGAACGTGGCTTCGGTGTTCTCAATCAGCAAGCGTTTCGCCCTACTCGATAGCCTCGCTCGGAATTGGACGAGGTTGACACCCGGCTCGGGGTCTTCAACAAGGAATGGGATCCGTTTGGTCGAGCCAACATCGACGAGCACGCGAGTCCAGATGTCGGTATTGCCATCAAGACGGATGTAGTCAAGGTTGTGATCGGGTTCGTCCGTGCCATGTCGCTGAATGACGAGTTCGCTGAATTCCTCGCCGCTCTCTTCGACACCAGCAAGTTTGCCCAAATCGAGGGTCACGCCGGTTGAGCCGGTGTTTTTGATCGAGACCGTGACGACGACGCACGATGTGCCGCAGTCGAGAGTCAATGGTTTGTATGCAAAGTCGAAGTCGAGCGACGGGATGCGTCGGGCTTCGACGAGCTCCAGCTCGGCTTTCTGAATATCGCCCAAGACGAAGACTTCGCTTATGGCCCAGCCCAACCCACCTAGGGCAGCCACCGCGACCGTGACATTCCGCACGCACTCAGACCAGGAAGAGTCGCGCGGCTTCGTCGTCTCGTTCGCATGCTTGTCTGGACGCGCAGTGTCCCTCGTCTCTTCATCCTCTGGTTGATCGGGCGGGTGGTCCGGTGGTTTGGGAGGCTCGGCCATGACAACCCTTTCTGCGAGGCGATGCAAAGGTGTTGGTGTACGGGGGCCCGCCCCTCGTATTCGTCTCAACGAAGTGATGGTTGCATGTCAGGCTCAAGCGACTCGCCGCGTCCATTTCCATTTCGGCCCTTTTGGCTGCGTTTCGCAGCGGCCGGTGCGAGTTCGACAATTCCACGATCCGCCCGGCGAGAGCCGCGGTGCGCGTGTCCAACCCGCCGCCCGCAGGGAGGCTCCCCCTTCTTCAGGCAGCGTGAAGGTCTGAATCGTCTCGAACCCGACAAGGCGAGCGAAGCGAGCGGCAACGCCGAGGAGTTTCGAGCACGCGTTCGGCGTGCCGTCGGTGCAGACACGAGAAACCTCCAACACGGATTCGGCATCCGTCATTCGAGCTACGGGCCGCGACAACACCGCCACACCGCAGAGCCGCCCGTCGTCAAAGCACCCGACCGAGAGCCGATGGCCAATGGGAGGCTTGTGGTGGCGGTGATGCAGGGCGATGAACGCTCGCGCCTCAGCAAGCGTTATCAATCGCACGGCGAGATGATGCGGTGCGCGGTGTCCACGCCGCGTCATCGTGCGTTCGCCTCTTTGGGCGGTGTCGGCGTTTCGGTCGTGCGGCCATGCCCGCGTGACGGTGCTTCGGGATCGATCGCCGTGATGATGGTGTCGGCGGCGGTGGTGATGCGGTCGAGGGACGCCGCAAGCGTCTTTGTGTCGCCTTGATACAGACGGATGTAGTCGGCCGAGGCGTGGGTGTTCTCAAGCCCCGCCCACTCGGCCACCACAAACGCCACCGCTTCGGCTTCGAGTTCGCGGACGACCTTCGGGGGCTTCGTTTCGCCCTTGGCCTGGTGCAAAAGCTCGTGCGCGAACTCGTGCACGAGCGTCGCGAACCGCTCGGCTGGCGACAGCCCCGCGGCGATCTCGATGCGGCCGCCCCGGGAGACGCCGTCGGCGGCGCCGAGGTCGTCGGACTCGCTCAGCTCGACGCCGTGCGCACGGACCGCCTGTTCGAGTCGGTCAAGCGCGCCAGCGGGATCGCCGGAGACGCGGCTCGGCTCGGGCAGCGGTTCGCCCTCGGTCTGGCTGATGTCGAACACATGCACGGCCCGGAACCGCAGCACCTTCCGTCCGCGTTCGCTGTCGCCATCCCGCGCGTCGTCCCGTGAATCGTCGCCGTCGTCGCGTCTGGCTTTCAGCATCATCGGGGCGAGGATCACGATGCCCTTCTCGCCCTTCTTGACCGAGCGTCCAAGGGATTTCCACATGCGGAAGCCCGCGACGCGCGTGGCGTCGGGACGCTGCGTCATGATCAGCATCACGTTGCCGAAGCTGTAGCGGTGGAACCGGCTCATGATGGAGAGGAACTCCGTCATCTGCTCGCTGTTGCCGGCTGCGAGCGCTTCGCCCAAACGATCGAGCGAGTCTGCGATCGCCGCCCGGGCGTGCTCGGCCTTGGAGGCCGAGGCACGCGTGGCGGTCGCCGAGCTCATCGTCCGCCTCCGCGGGAGCGGGGAGACGGCTCGCCGGCTCGCTTTCGGTCGAGCTCCGCTTTGATCTCGCGGACCGGTCGCGGCTCGAAGTACTCGTCACGCTCGATCCGGAGCCCGGCGGGGCTGCGGAGGTTCTCCAGCTCGCTCAGGCTGAAGTAGCCGTACTCGACCTCGAAGCCGTCGACGAGGCCGAAGAACTGATCCTCGCCGTCGAACTCGATGGCGTACCACGTCCAGTCGCTCCACGGCGTGAAGAATTTCACTTGGGCGAGCTGTTTGACTTCGCTCTCGGTGCTGTAGAGGCCCGGCAGCCGATCGCGAGAAGCTTGATCGAGAAGCTGGCTCATGACGCCACCTCCTCGTCCTCGACGATCTCAAGGGCGGCGAGCACCTCCGGCAGGCGATCGAGCATCGCGGCGATGGTCCGCATCGCCTCGACCTGGAACGAGTCCGGCAGCAGTACGCGCTCGGTCCACGGGTTGTCCGCTTCGCCGGGCGATCGCGTGGTCAGCGCGAGCACGTGCTCACCGAAGCGACCGGAGGCGTCGCGATGGCTGGAGAGTTCGAGGCCGATCGACCACGTCCAAGAGCCCATGAGCCGCTCACGGCGGAGCGTCCGCTCCGAGCCGTGAGTGGAGGCCGCGGGTGCGGCCTCCGGGGTGGTGCGGCGGGTCATCGGCCGTTCGCCGCGGCCTTGCGGCCGGCGGCGTCGTTGGTCTCCTTGGTCTGCTTGCCGTCACGAGCGGTCTCACGCTCGGCCGAGAGCAGATCGTGAATCCGGCTGTGGGCCTGGTCACAGACCTTGGCGAGCACGAGCAGGTCGTCGCGGCCGAACGAGTTGGTCGACTTCCAGTTGTCGGTGTCGTCCATGTAGATGCGTTCGACGGTGGCGTTGAATCGCACGCGGCCGTCCTCGCCCTCGTTGCGCCAGATCGCGGCGACGATGGCCCCGAGCCTGACGGTCTCGACCGGCTTGTTGGCCGCCGGGGCGGCGGTGGATGATGGAGGTGTCATGAGAGACTCCTTTCGGGTTGGGGTTGATGGAGTCCCGACCGGGCCGCGTCCGCGGAAGCGGGCTGTCAAGGAACAGGCGCCGTGGCTCGCCACGGTCCGCCGCCTGCACAAGGGCCGTCAGGTCCGCGGAAGGCGGTCGCCCCTTGACAGCCGCGAGCGGCGCGGCAGGGACTCCTCATCCATCAACCACACCCGAACGAGCCTCGCGACACGATGTCTCCGCAGGGCCCGAGGCGACACCGTGCGAGTCGCGTCAGAACAGGCCCCGGAGCCCCTCAAAGCGGATGCGTGGCGATTCACGGCTGCAAGGCGGTTGACAATCGACCACCAAATGGTTGATTATCGACGCATGCTCTCGCGCAACATCCGACCCCGCATCGAAGCCGCTCTCGCCGACACACCCGCCGTGCTGGTCCACGGGGCTCGCCAGACCGGCAAGACCACCCTCGTCGAGTCCATCGCCGACGATCGCAACGGCCGCTATGTGACTCTCGACGCCGCCGCGACACGCTCGGCGGCCTTGGCCGATCCGGAGGGGTTCCTCGACGGGTTCGACGACGAGTTGGTCGTGATCGACGAGGTCCAGCGGGCGCCCGAGCTGCTCATCGCGATAAAGCGGGTGATCGACCGGGATCGGCGGCCGGGGCGGTATCTCCTGACCGGTTCGGCCAACGTGATGACGCTGCCTAAGGTCGCGGAGTCGCTCGCGGGCCGCATGGAGACCATTCAGCTCTGGCCCTTCGCCCAAAACGAGATCGCCGAGCGACCACCGACCCTGATCGAACGGCTGTTCGACGCCGACGCGAAGCTGCCGCCCAAGCCGAAGCTCGACAGCCGGGACCCGTGGGAACGGGTGTTCGCGGGCGGATTCCCCGAAGCGGTCGCGCGGCCGAAGCCCGATCGCCGCACGGCGTGGTTCGACAGCTATGTCAGCAGCATCCTCGACCGCGATGTCCGCGACATCGCCAGCATCCGCGACCGGGGCGATCTCGACCGCCTGCTCCGGCTGACCGCCGCCCGCACCGGCACGCTCCTCAACTACGCCAGCCTCGGCGGCGACCTGCAGATGTCCACGTCGACCCTGAAGCGGTACTTTCACCTGCTGGAAGCGGTGTTCCTGGTGCGGCTCGTGCCGGCCTGGACGCCCGCCAACCTCTCGCAGCGGACCATCCGAGCGCCCAAGCTCCACCTCACCGACACGGGGCTCGCCACCGCCCTGCTCGGCATCGACCGCGATCGGCTCGATCGCGACCCGACGCTGAAAGGCTCGCTGCTAGAGACGTTCGTCGTCACGGAGTTGATCAAGCACGCGGCGGCCGGCGGCAACGCGGTCCGCGTCCACCACTACCGCACGGCCTCACGCCGGGAATGCGACGTGATCCTGGAGCACCGCGACGGCCGGGTCGTTGCTATCGAGGTCAAAGCGTCCCAGAGCGCCAACGCACACGACGCGAGAGTGATGGCGGGGCTCCGCGATGAACTCGGCGATCGCTTCGTCCGCGGCGTGCTGGTCACCCTCGGCGGCGACCCTACACCGCTCGGCGACCGCCTCAGCGTGTGGCCGCTCCCGGCGTTGGTTCGCTGAACGAGCGGGACACAGAACTCCGGTACCGCCGCCATCCGATCAGGATCGTCACGGCGTATCCCGCGATCACCGCGATGTAGAGAGCATAACCCGGGCGATGCCAGAGGCCATCAAAAACATCGAAAGCAAGGTAGAGGCACGAGCCGAGCAACAAGGCGGCGGCCATCGCCACTGCGCCGACCGTCTCGCGACCGGTCCGCCCGCCGACCGTACGGCCGCGGCTCGGGTGCTGCGACTGGAACGTCAGCAGGGTGGCGCCGGCGATCTGGTTGAGCGACAGATCGAGCGACTCGATGCCGCGGAGCACGTCTTCGAGTGATCGCGCGTGATTGATCGTGGTGCGGATGAGCCAGACGAGTGACGCGGGCACCACGGACAGCAGGACCAGCCCCGACGCGTCAGGGATCAGCGGGATGAGACCCACGAAGGTCGTGAGCAACGCTCCCGCCGCCGGCACCCGGCGGTCGAGCGAGGTCATGCGGTACTCGGCGAGTTGGTAGAGCGCCTCATACTCCGCGAGGAGGACGTCGACTGACCAGTTCTTTGTCGCTGAGTTCGAGGGTGCCATACATGGCACATAGCACCTTGATGCCGCCGAGCGCAAGGCGAATCAAATCCGTCATCGCGAGCGTCGTGTCCGGGGCAATTCGTGATCCAGCATCTCAGTGAACTCAACAAAAGGGATTCCGAGCGCACCGCAGTACTCGCGAAGCTCGACGACATCGAGCCGCCGCACGCCACGCTCCGTCTTGCTGACGAAATCTTGCCCTTCTCCGAGCTTGCGCGCGAGAGCGTGCTGGGTCAGTCCAGCGTTCACCCTCGCTTGCTTCAGAATCTCTCTGAAGCGCGCATACCCGGTGCTGTGAAGAGACTTTTGCATGACCAGTCAGCCGATCGACTGGCCACGATCCATCGCGGAGGTAGAATATGCGAAAATCGCTTTTCTGGAGACTCCGCCAATGCGTCACGCGCCACACACACCGACAGTCGGTTCTGGCGTTCGGGTCGGCATCGATCTCGATTCCCGTCAGGCGCGGTCGTCGGGTATCGAGACGCTGCGAGCGCTGTTGAGCCTAGCGGAGAGCATGCTCACCGAGCTTCGCCGAAATTCGTCGCACCCCACGGCGGTCACCACCCGCATCCGCGGCACGGGACCCGGCGTGTCGTTCGGCGACACCGTCGCTTCCCTGGAACGCGAGCACCCCATCGATCTGGTCTACCCCTTCGAAGGCTCCGATCACGTCGGCGGCGCTGTGTGGCGTGGCGATCAGCTTCTTGGGCCCGCGTACGGCGCCTCCCTCGCCAAGCTCCGATGGGAACCAGGCGCCGACGATCTCCCGATGCACGTCCACGAGCATTCGGACCGCTTCATCGTCGTGCTCGAAGGCCGCGGCTTCTATCACGTGACCGATCAACGAGCGCACAACTTTGACGGCTCCCGCGTCCGCACGGTCGCCGCCCGTGAGCGCGACGTGTTCTGCTTCACCCGCGGCGTCGTCCACACCTTCTCGACCGACCGGCACCCGATGACGCTGCTCTCCGTGCAAACGCCCTTCCTCCACTTCGACGATCCGGCCCAGTACACGCTGCCGGACTTCCGCTGGACGGCGGCCGAACACCTCGACCCGCGCGAGAGCCGGATCAGCCTCCTCGACGGATGGACGCTGCTGACGTGATTGATGCTGCGTGAGCGGCAGCGATCTTCTTCGCGCCAGCGACCGATCACGTCGTGCGCGGTCCCACACGACGGGAAACCAACCGGGCCCACCGCCCGGGCGGCGGGGGATGTGCGTGCGCGTAGCGTCAAGCTCTAAGGCCACGCCTTTGCGCTTCGTCTTATCTCTTTCCCTTCTACTTCACACCGCAAGGTTCATTGGGTTATAAGAATATGCTTCCCAACTCCGCTCTCCGGTTCCTCTGTGCTCCCGGATCCCGTGCCCCGCTTCCGGGACGACCCCGCTCGTTGAGCATTCTGTGGCCGATTTTGTGATCGTTTCAGTCGTGCTGGAAGTTCACGGCGATGGTTCATCGCAATAGAAACTTATTTGATATTCCTCTTGACGACGTTCGGTTATGACGCACGATCTAGCTATCGAATTTCATCGTCCACGTCTCGGAACGGAGGTCGTCATGACCACGAACGGCTGTCTCTTCGCGACCAGCGAATCGTCTCGCGCCACGTCGAACCCGCCAGCGGAAACCACGCTGCCCAGTCGGACCGAATCACTGCCTCCCGCCGCGGAGCATCCCTCGGCGCCGTTGGCGCCCGCCTACGTGCCGGGCGAGCCGCTCTTACTGACCGAGCGCGAGGCTGCGAAGGCACTCGCCGTTAGCCCGAGAAAGCTCTGGGATCTCCGCATGAACGGCGAGATTCCCTGCGTCCGGTTCGGCCGGTCCGTCCGTTACGACCCCGCCGACCTCCAAGCCTGGATCGCCCGCACCAAAGCGACGGCGTGATCGCTGGAGACATCCGGTCGCGCAGCAGCACCTTTCTGTGCAGACCTCGATCTCGGGAGCATCATCGATGGCATCGATCACCAACGAGTCCAATGGCCGACGCACCATCCAGTTCGTCGGCGCCGACGGCAAACGCCGCTCCATCCGGCTGGGCAAAGTCTCAAAGCGCGTCGCCGACGCCGTGAAGCTGCATGTTGAAGACCTCGTGGCGTGCCACCGCACCGGACAGCCGATCCCGCTTGCGACCGAGCGGTGGCTTGAGCACGCGAGCGATCAACTGCACGACCGGATCTCCGCGGTTGGGCTCACAAGCCCTCGCGTGCGGCGGACGCTGGCGGCGTTCATCGACGAATATATCGCGTCTCGAACGGACGCGAAGCCGGGAACGAAGACGGTGTGGTCCCAGTCGCGTCGCCGCCTCGTCGAGCATTTCGGCGGAGACTGCGTGATGCGGTCGGTCACCGCAGCCGATGTCTCGACGTTTCGTCAGCGGCTCGCGGAGTCGGGACTCGCCGAGGCGACGATCAGGCGGACGCTCGGCCACGGCAAGCAGTTTTTTGGCGCCGCGATGAAGATCAACGTGTGCGCCGCCAACCCGTTCGTCGGCATCCCGTGCGCTGTCGGCGCCAATCCGGATCGAGCCGCTTTCGTGTCCCGCGAGTCCATCCAGAAGCTTCTTGAGCACTGCCCGAATGATGACTGGCGGCGGCTGATCGTGCTCGCTCGCTTCGGCGGCCTCCGCACGCCATCCGAATCACTGCTCTTGCGGTGGGGAGACATCGACGTCGCTCGCGGGCGCATGCGCGTCACCAGCCCGAAGACGGCCCGTCACGAGGACGGAGGCGAGCGGTGGGTGCCGCTGTTCCCGGAACTGTTGCCTCATCTCGGCGACCACGCCCGCCCGCGAGACGCCGAAACGCACGACTTTGTCATCGCGACGTATCGCGGCTCGGCCATCAACCTGCGGACTCGGCTCCTCAAGATCATGAAGCGAGCAGGCGTCGAGCCGTGGCCAAAGCTCTGGCAAAACATGCGGGCGTCACGCGAAACCGAACTCGTCGAGTCGTTCCCGGACCACGTCGTGAGCGCTTGGATCGGTCACAGCGTCGCCATCGCACGCAAGCACTACTTGCAGGTGACGGACGCACATTTCCGCTTGGCCGCCGGCATGTCGCAGCCGTCAACGCCCTCGGACACGGCAGGCGATCAGCATCCATCCGCGGTGCAGATTCCGGTGCAGTGCCCGCCGGAGTCGGCCGGCAAGGCGTCGCAACGCCGCGTCGTGGAACCGGCCTCGCCGGCTCAGAACGGCGATCTGCAAACAGCATCGACTGGGTGCGACCAGCCGACGCTGTGGGAAGTGACCCCACGGGGATTCGAACCCCGGTTGCCAGGATGAAAACCTGGAGTCCTGGACCTGACTAGACGATGGGGCCGTAGAAGATCACCCAAACGGGGGCGATGCCCCGCCCGAGGCGGACAGTATATCGACAATCCGGCCCTGTGGCCAAAGTTTTGCCGACCCAATTTCCTTGTCCACGCGACAAGCCTCCCGCCGTATGAGACGATAGGACCGCCATGAGCGAATCGACCTCCGAACAAGCGGCCCAGGCTGGCGGCGGCCTCGCCTGGGTCAAGGCAGCCGTCGCACTCACCGCCATCGCCGCTTTCGCCGTCGTCGCCAGCCTCCTCGGCCCCGCCGGCACGCAGGCCGGTCTTGACCTCGGCGCCGAGGAACTACGCACCCCCGGCACGCCCCCCGAGCGGACGATCCTCAACGGCGCCGGCGACAAAGCCACCTTCGGCCAGCTCGTCGGCCGCGAATACGTCGTCCAACTCCTGCCGGGCGAGTACGAGGGCGAAGCCCTCTACACCGTCCGGGCCGCCGACACGGGCCGCACCCTCGCCGAGCGCATCACCGCCAGCGAAGCCGACCGACTCTTCCCCAAGCTCAACCTCGACGCCCTCCAAGCCCAGCCCCACGGCAGCGTCGACCTCCCCTCCGACCGCTTCGACTTCTGACCCCGCCACACCTCCGCTCCCCCTACATCTCGACCCGCCCGCCCAGAACGCGCCCGCGCACGCCCCGCACCCGCACCCGCGCGTTCGATCACGCCCCCCCGATCACGCCCCCCCGGTCACGCCCCCGGGCCCCCCACTCCCGCCGGCCCGCTCACTCCGCCACCTCAACGCCCGACGTCCGCAGCAACGTCTTGAACCCCTCGCCGAACACGAAGTTGTGCTCGGGAAACACCGTGCCGCCCCGGTTCTTGTCGATGTGCGAGAACAGCAGGTCCACCTCGCCCAGCCGCTGATAACCCGCCTCCGGCTCGCCGTGGTCGAACGCCTCGATCACGCCGCGCGTCGCCGCACCGTTCTCGTCGAGATTGCGAATCGTCGCGGTGTAGCGCAGCGTCTGCCCCGGCACCGGCTCCGCCTCGATGCTCGCCTTCGCGATCTTCGCCAAAATCACCTTCTCCCGGAACTCGCCCGCGTGCCCCACCAGAATCCCCGCCGCCTGCGCCATGCCCTCCACCACCAGCGAGAACGGCATGAGCGGCAACGCCGACAGCCCCGCCTCCTCGTCGGCCGCGAAGTGATCGTGCAGGTGCTCCTCCGCCAGCGACAGCGACTTCACCGCCACCAGCTTCTCGCGCGGCGCCAACTCCACCACCCGGTCGATCCACATCCAACGCATCCGGTTATTCCCTTCGGAGCTCCGCGGGCCGAACGCCCGCGCAGGGCTCCTGAAGCCTAACGGCCGACCCCGACTCACGCAGCCCGTCGCCAGCCTCCGCCGACGACTCGCCCGAACCACCTCGCCCCCCGCCGCGTATGCCAACAGCCCCCGCGGCCCGTATCATCCGCGGCGGGCGCACGTCGCTTCGTCACGACCCCGCCGCCGAAGCGCGACTCGCCGATTCCGACGCCGGCGCGACCGCTTGCGCCAACCACCGCCCGCGGTCGCGACGCACCGAACGATCGCCTCGGCTCACCCACGCCGAACGACCCCCTTCGACAGCCGCGGCGGCGTCTTCACCGCCACCACCCACCCGCCGACGAGGAACACCCGACCATGGCAGAGCAGTCCAACGCGGGACCCAACCCCTCTTCCGCCGGCGCCTCCACGACCGCCGCCTCTCTGGGCGACGCCAAACAGCCCATGCCAGCCGCCTCGGCCTCCGCTTCCCAGAGCATGGCCGACACCGGCTACGTCGCCGAAGAATCCGCACCGGGCTCCACGGGGCCGCTCGACCTCGGCACACGCGGTCAGGAAGAAACCCATATCGAGCGATCCATCATCTTCTATCTCTTCGGCCTCGTCTTCGTCGTCTGCTCCACCATCCTCCGCCTCACCGGCATCGTCGACGACTCCTTCGCCGTCATCCCCGCCATGCTCGGCTCGCTCATCCTCGGGCTCGGCATGATCCGCAACGCCTGGACCGAACTCCGCGCCGGCGCCCCCGCCAGCTTCACACTCGCCGCCCTCGCCATCCTCGCCGCCTTCGCCGCCTCCCTCTACGAAGTCGCCGGCTACGTCGCCTTCATCCTCCTCGTCGCCAACCACGCCCTCACCCGCACCGCGTGGGGCGCCCGACGCGCCATCGAAGAACTCGCCGGCCTCACACCCGACGCCGCCCGCATCGTCGTCGACGGCGCCGAGCAAGACGTCCCCCTCGCCTCGGTCAAAGTCGGCGACCTCGTCCGCGTCCGCCCCGGCGAGAACCTCCCCGTCGACGGCGAAATCGTCAAAGGCGAATCGTCCGTCAACCAGGCCTCCCTCACCGGCGAAGCCCTCCCCGTCGAAGTTCAGCCCGGCAACCAGGTCTACGCCGGCACCACCAACCTCACCGGCGTCATCGACCTGCGCACCACCTCCGTCGGCGAAGACACCACCATCGGCAAGGTCGCCGAACTCATCCACGAAGCCGAGAACGCCCGCACCCCGCGCCAACTCCTCATCGAGCAGGTCGCCCGCTACTTCATCCCCATCGCCCTCGCGACGTCGGGCCTCGTCTGGTATTTCACGCAGTCCGCCGAGCGGGCCATCGCGGTGCTCATCGTCGTGTGTCCCGCCTCGCTGCTCCTCGCTTCGCCCACCGCGATGATGGCCGCCTTCGCCGCCGCCGCCCGACTCGGCATCATGATCAAACGCACCAACTACCTCGAAGCCGCCGTCGACGCCGACACCTTCGTCTTCGACAAAACCGGCACCCTCACCACCGGCAACTTCGCCGTCGCCCGCCTCGCCCCCGCCGAGGGAGTCGACGGCGCCGCCCTCCTCCAAGCCGCCGCCGACGCCGAGCAATCCTCCACCCACCCCCTCGCCCGCTCCATCATGGACACCGCCAACCGGGCCCGCATCAAGCCCGACGCCGACCTGCGCGCCGAAGAAGTCTTCGGCGCCGGCGTCCGCGCCTCACGCGACGGCGTCCTCATCCTCGCCGGCCGACCCGACTGGATCGCCGGCGAACACCCCGAAGCCCGCCAGCAGATCGACGCCGTCGAAAACCAGATCGACGGCATGTCCGGCGTCCACGTCTACAAAGACGGCCGCTACCTCGGCGCCGTCGGACTCGAAGACAAACTCCGCTTCAACGCCAAGGGCGTCGTGCACAAAATCCGCGAACTCGGCGGACGCTCGGTCATCCTCATGACCGGCGACCGCTTCGCCGTCGCCAAACGCGTCGGACGCACCGTCAAGGTCGACCGCATCGAAGCCGAGTGCCTCCCAGAAGAAAAGCACAAGCTCATCGAAGAAATGACCGCCCAGGGACGCCGCGTCCTCATGGTCGGCGACGGCATCAACGACGGCCCCTCACTCGCCGCCGCCGACGTCGGCGTCGCCATGGGCCTCTCCGGCTCCGACATCGCCACCAACTCCGCCGGCGTCGCACTCATGACCGACGACATCTCCCGCGTCCCCTTCCTGGTCATGCTCGCCCGACGAACGCGCGCCGTCATCACGCAGAACGTCGCCGTCTCCATCCTCATCGCGATCGTCGGCCTCGCCCTTGCCGCCTTCGGCGAAATCAACATCTACTACGCCCTCATCTTCTACGTCGCCGCCCTCGCCTTCGTCGCCGCCAACTCCGCCAGACTCGTCCGCTTCGGTGAAGAGTTCACCAACGAAGAAATAGCCGTCGAGCCCGCTTCCACAAACCGGCCCGCCGCGAGCCAGCGCACCAAATCCGCCCACCTCGCGGCGCCCGCCGCCGGCTGAACGCGACCACCACCGAGCGCCGCGCTCCACGCATCGAACGCGCGGCCCCGCTTCCCGTCCCCAGGCCACCGACGACGCACGTCCGAACGCGAGCCCCCGCGTACACTTCCGCCATGCACGCCCACGCAACGCGGTCATCGACGAAACCTCCCGCGCCGCTCGCCGTCGCCGCCGCGCTCGCCTGCTCGACCCTGCTCCTCGCCCCCGGCTGCGGCGGAACCGCCGGCGGCTTCGCCAACGAAAAAGAAGAATTCCGCTACGAACTCGAGCACACCCGTCTCGCCCTCGAACAGGTCCGCCGCGAGCGCACCGAGCTCCGCGCCAAGCTCAACGAACTCGCCCAGCGACTCGACGCCGCCTCGGGCGAAGCCGCCGCCGAGGTCGTCGAAGCCATGCCCCGCGCCGCCGGACTCGAGTTCGAACGCCTCACATCCCTCGTCGACCGCGACGGCCAACCCGGCTTCGAAAGCGCCGACGTCTACCTCCGACCGCTCGACGGCCGCGGACGCTTCGTCCAGGTCGCCGGCTCCATACGCGTCCAGGCCTACCTCCAACCCAATTCCGCCGCCGGCGAACGCACCCTCATCACCGAACGCGTCCTCGGGCCGCGCGAACTCCGCGAGGCATACCGCTCCACGCTCCTCAGCGTCCACTACGCCGTCCCCCTCACTTTCCCCGAGCCGCTCGCCGAAGACCCCGCCGACCGCGACGGCAACGGCGCCCTCCTCATCATCGCCCGCTTCGACGACGCCGTCACCGGTCTCTCACACACCGCCACACGCGAACTCAAGTAACCACCGCCCCGCCCTCCGAGCTCGTCACTCCGCACCCACACCCGCACCCGCACCCGCACCCGCACCCGCTTCTCCATCACTCCGCTCAAGCGCCCGCAGCACGCCCGCCGACGCCGCCACCGTCACCAGCGGATTCGCGTCTCGCGTCAGCAACTCCAGCTTCGCCAGATCGATCGACCGTGCCGCGTACCCATACACGAACGCCGCCTGCGAACGCACCGCCGGGTCCGGATGGTCGAACGCCAGGTCCGCGACGAACACGCCGCCCAGTTCGTTCATCTTCGTCAGCGCCAGCGCCGCCGCCAGCCGCAACTCGAGCGGCCACAGATACGACCGCCGCCGCACGTCCACGCTCTCCCCGCTGCCAGGAACCGTCTCTTCGATCAACCCCACCAGTTGCGACGTCGCCGACTCGATCCGCAGTTCCCCGATGATCTGCGTCGCCAGCACCGCCGCCTCCACCTCGTCCCGCGTCCCCGGATGCAACGCCGACCGCAGCACGCTTTCCACGTCGTCCTCGCCCAGCTTGATCAGCGCCTCCGCGATCTGCAGCCGCATCAACGCCGCCTCCAACGCCGCCCGCGGCCCGCGACGCTCCCCCGGCGCCGACCGCGCGCTCGCCTCACGCAGCATCGGCGCCGCCGTCGCGTCACCTAACTCGCCCAACACGAACGCCGCCTGCGTCCGAACGCTCAGCGACGCATCGCGCAACCCTGCCCCCACCGGAGACGGGTTCACCTCCACACCCAACCGATCCAGCCCATAGATCGCCGCCATCCGCACCCGCGCGTCCCCGTCCACGCGCAACTGATCCAGAAACGACGCCGCGCGACGCAGCTTCAACCGCCCCGCCGTCATCGCCGCCACGAACCGCACGCCCGAGTTCTCGTCCGAAAGGCCGTCCATCACGAACGGCTCCGCACGCGACGGCGCCAATTGCAACGCCTCGATCGCGTTCGCCCGAAGCAACGCCGTCTCGCTTCGCGCCGCACGCTCCAGCGTTTCCAACGCCCGCTCGCGCAGCACCGACCGCACCACCGGGTCGCCGTACTCCGCGAGCGCCCGCGGCGCCGGCGGACGAGCGCCGTCGCCTCCCATCGCCCCGCCGCCGCCGCCAGCCGAGCCCACGCACCCCGCACCCCCCGCGAGCGTCAGCGCCGCTCCCGACACCACCGCGATCGCCGCCGCAGCGCGACGAAAGCGAAACCCGCGCGACGCGTCGATCCAACACCGACTCCGCCCGTCCCGCTCACGACTTCCGACCATGCTCCGCTGCATCCGTGCGCTCCGTCCGTTCGCCCCCGTTCCCGCCGCCGTCGTCCGACCGCTCATCATCGCTCGGCGGCCCCTCCGACGTCATACTCCGCCGGGCCGCTTTGCGTTCGATCAAAAAGTTACCCAAGCCGAGCACACCAAGCAGCACCGCCGCGATCGCGCTCCCCGCGCCCCACGCCGATCCGAACCGCGCGCCCCACGGCGCCCGACCCTCCGCCGGCGTCACCCAACCCGACAGCACGCCCTCCGCATCGCTCGGCAGATACCGCTCGACGACGCCACGCTCGCTGATAAACGCGCTCACCCCCGTATTCGACGACCGCACCACCGGCGTCCCGCTCTCCGCCGCACGCCATCGCGCCAGCAGCAGGTGATGCAGCTTCCCCGCCGTCCACTCGCCGAACCAACCGTCGTTCGTCAACTGCACGATCACGCCCGCCTCCCGCTCGCCGCCCGCCCCGAACGTCAAATCGCGCACCAGCCCCGCGTTCGTCATCTCGAAACAGATCGGCGTCGCCGCGATCAACCGCTCCGGCGCGCCCGCCGGCGCGAACGACGGCATCCGCACCGCCAACGCCTCCCGCCGCAGCCCCCGGTCCAGATCGAACGTCATCCCCCCCGCACCCAGCGACAGCAACGCCTCCTCCAACCAATCCACCTCGCTGATGTAGGGCATCACCTCGCCGAACGGCGTCAGATGCACCTTGTCGTACCGCAACGACACCGACCCCTCGTCGACCACGAACACGCTGTTGTACTGCCCGTCCCACGCCGGCACACGAACGTTCGCATCGTCCGCCGCCGGCTCGAAGCGGAATCCGTCGAACCCCATCCCCCCGATCAACAGCGGCACGCCCAGCGTCTCCTGCACGCTCAGCAAATCCGCAGGCAACGCCGTATTCAGCGAACCGCCTCGCGCCGTCCCCGCCCGACGCTCTTCGTCAAGCCAGACCGCCACCGCCGCCGCGTCCAGCGAGCCCGCCGGAAACATCGTCTCGGGCCACACCACCATGTGCGCCCGCGCGGCCGCACGCACCGTCAGGTCGCGGAAACGGAGGTAGTCGCGCACCCGTTGCTCGGCGCTCCACTCCATCTTGTTCGACTGCGGCACGTTCGTCTGCACCACCGCCACACGCACCGCGCGTCCGTTCGGCCTCGCCTCACCGTCCAACCCAGCCGCCGACGCCGCCACGCTCCCGTCGATCGCCGCCTCCGGCAACTGCTTCGCCACCGGCTCCGCCACCAACCACACCACGCTCAACCCCACCGCCGCGACGCCCGCCGAGACCCGCAACACACCCGCGCCGCCCCGACCCGACCCGAGCGCCGCCCACGCCGCCAGCGTCCCCGTCGCCGCCAGCCCCAGCGTCACGCCGTACTGCCCCGCCGTCGCCGCCAACCACGGACCGACCGCCGGCGCGTCCAATGCCGGATGACCCAAGAGGAACCACGGATACCCGTCCGCGATCACCTCGCCCCGCAGAAACTCAAGACCCGTGTACAGCACCGGCGCCGCCACCAGCAACCATCGGTTCAGCGCCGCGCCGCGCAACCCCGCCAGCCGAAGACCGCCCGCACCCAGCGCCATCAACCACACCAACCCCGCCGTGTACAGCGACAAGATCAACACCAGCGGCACATACCCCGCCGCCGTCACGCCCCAGATCCACACATGGTGCACCGCCCACATCGGCGCGGCGCCCACCAGCACCCCAAGCCCCACCGCACCGACCCGGGGCCGACCCCGTCGCCAGGCCGCCTCCGCACCCCCTGCCTCGACACCCCGCACCCGATCCCACGCCGCCCCCCGATCCCGCGCCGCCCACAACCCCACACCGATCACCGGCGCCCCCGCCATCGGCGCCAACCACGCCAACCCCGTCGGCGGAAACATCAACCCGAACAACACCGCATACCCGAGCCCCGCGCACAGCCCGATCGCCATGTCTCCCCACCCCGATCGCCGTCCGCCGCCCGCATCGTCAGCCTTCATCCACGCACTCTATCCACCCGACGCCGCGCTCTCCCCCGCGGCCGAACGCTTGTCCACCCCGCGCGACGCACCGCCCACGCCTCCGTCTCAGTTCCTCCTCACCGCCAATCGATCACGACCTTCCCAAACTGTTCCTGGCTCTCTAGACGCTCCCACGCCTGCTGCGCGTCCGTCCACGCATGCACCGAGTCCACCACCGGCGACAGTCGCCCCGCCCGGAACAACGCCGCGAGTTCTTTCAACTCGTCCGTCGTCCCCATCGTCGAACCCAGGATCCGCAACTGATTCCAGAAGATCCGCGCCTGATCCGTTTCCAACCGAGGCCCGCCCGTGTTCCCGGGCGTCACGAACGCCCCGCCGCGCGCCAAGCTCTTGATGCAGTTCAAGTGCGTCGGCTTCCCCACCGAATCCACCGCCATATCCACCCCACGCTTGCCCGTCATCGAACGCAGCTCTTTCGACCAGTCCTGCCCCTCGTCCAGAATCGTCATGTCCGCCCCGAGTTCCGTCGCTTTGTCCAGCTTCCACTGATGCCGCGACGTCACCGCCGTCGGGCAGCCCATCCACCGCGCGATCGACAGCGCCGCCAGCGCCACGCCGCCGCCGATGCCCGTGATCAGCACCGACTGCCCGGGCCGCAGCCGACCCTTGCCCACCATCATCGAGTACGCCGTCAGGAACGTCAGACCGAACGCCGCCGCCTCCACCGGCTCCGCCTCCTCACCGATCGCCACGATGTTCGCCGCCGGCGCATGGAACACCTCACGGTGCATCCCGTCCTCGTGCTCGCCGATCAACTCGTACTCCGGCGCCAGCGTCGAACTCGGCGGCGCCTCGGGGTGCGAGCGCTCCGACTGCGCCACCGCCGCGTTCACGATCACCTTCCGACCGACCCACGCCGCATCCACACCCTCGCCCGCCGCCTCCACCACCCCGCACGCGTCGCATCCAGACACCCGCGGGTACGTCAGGTCCACTCCCGGAATGCCCATCCCCACCCACAGGTCCATGTGGTTCAACGCCGACGCCAGCGTCTTCACGCTCACGAACCCCGCCCTCGGCGCCTCGAGCGCCGGCCCGTCGTTCTTCGACGCCACATTCGGCGCTACCGGCGATCCCTGCTCCGTGATGTACACCGCTCGCATTCGACGCTCCATCCCTCGAATCCGTTTCGTCGCCGGCCCGCGCGCCAGCACAACCCGAGTGTACGAACCCCCGCCCCAACCGTCCCCGGTCCCCAGACGCGCCCGCCCTCCCCGCTTCGATCGAACCGCCACCGCGACCCAGCCGCGGCTTATCGGCGCCGCCTTCCCCACAGCGCCCGAACAGACCGCCTGCAACGCGGACCATGTTTGGGCTCTTTCCCACTCAGGCTGGCCCCACCGATCCGACGGCGCACCCTCCCCGTACATTCTCGCAGGCGGTTCAGCACGCGCGCGACACGTCCGGAGCGTCCGTCTCCGCCGACATACTCACCGCCCCGCTACCCACGATCCACTCAGATTCTGTTGGAGCACCGACTGTGACACGCTCGACCACGCACCGCGCGCTCGCCGCGGCCGCCATCTTCGCCGCCTGCCCCGCCGCCGACCTCGCTCTCGCATGCGGCGCCTGCCGATCCGCCAAGCCCCTCGCGCACCACTGCGCCCCGGCCGCCCCGGCCGCCTCCGCCGAGCACCACCACGAAGCCTGCATACTCATCGACCACCACCCCGCCGAAGGCCGCACCCTCTTCGCCTACCCCCGCTTCACCGGCGTCGTCCCCCCCGAGAAGATCGCCAACGTCTTCAACAACCGCTCCACCACCGTCCCCGTCCTCAACTCCCGCCCCGGCGCCCCACACACCATCTTCCTCGACTTCGACGGCAACGTGGAAAACGGCGTCTGGGCCGACAGCGCGGGCCTCCCCGCCATCGTCACCCAGCCCTTCGACCTCGACGGCGACACCGCCTCCTTCTCCTCCGACGAACAGAACCGCATCTTCGAGGTCTGGCAGCGCGTCTCCGAAGACTTCGCCCCCTTCGACGTCAACGTCACCACCGTCGAACCGCCCGTCTTCAACAACGCACAGGCCGTCCACGTCGTCTTCGAGGGCGACTCCTCCTGGTTCGGACCCGCCGGCGGCGTCGCCTTCCTCAATTCCTTCTACCGCTCCGACGACGCCCCCTGCTGGGTCTTCGTCGACGGCACCGGCGGCGGTTGGGCCAAGGGCATGGCCGAAGCCGCCTCCCACGAAGTCGGACACACCGTCGGACTCCTCCACCAGGCCTACTACGAAAACGGCGTCTTCATCCGCGAATACTCCCGCGGCGACGAAGAAGTCGGCTACGAGGGCCCCGACGCATGGGCCCCCATCATGGGCGTCGGCTACAACCTCCCCGTCGTCACCTGGCACAACGGTCCCACTAACCAGGGCGCCAACGCCTTCCAGTGGGACATGGCGTTCCTCAATGACGCCTTCACCAGACTCCCCGACGACCACGGCAACACCCTCGCCACCGCCACCCCCGTCACGCTCGACGCCGACGGCGAAGCCACCATCGACGCCCTCATCGAGCGCAACGTCGACACCGACGCCTTCAAGGTCACCCTCCAGAACGGCGGCCGCATCACCGCCGCCGTCTTCCCGCCGACGCCCGGCCCCAACCTCGACGCCATCGTCGAACTCGCCGACGCGAACGGCGTCTTCGCCACCGCCGACCCCGACGGTTCGATCAACGCCGCCGTCGGCCGCGTCGGTCTCGCCCCGGGCGACTACGCCGTCCTCGTCAGACCAAACGGCGACTACGGCAAAATCGGCAACTACCAACTCCGGCTCGCCGTCGTCGAAGACGCACCCGCCGACTGCCCGGGCGACGCCACCGGCGACAACCTCGTCAACGCCGACGACCTCCTCGTCATCCTCGGCGCCTTCGGTTCCTCCGCCTCCGGCGCCGCCCAGGGCGACCTCACCGGCGACGGCCTCGTCAACGCCGACGACCTCCTCGAAGTCCTCGGCGCCTTCGGCGCCGGATGTTGAACGCCCGCCCTCCGACCCCGCTCCATCCGCCGGCGGCCTGAACATCCGACGACCTCCCCCACGCGGCCCGGCGACCACGGGCCGCTTTCGTGCGCAGACCACTGCTCCCTCGGCTCCGCGACCCCCCGACCACCCGCCCCGCGATCCGCGCCACCGTCCGCACCCCCGCTACCCTTCACCCATGGCTTCCAAGGCCCCCAAACGCGTCCTCCATGATCACTTCTTCAAGCTCGCCAAGGAGGAGGGCTACCTCGCCCGCTCCGCATACAAGCTCAAGCAGATCAACGAGGCATGGAACCTCATCAAGCCCGGCAACCGCGTGCTCGACCTCGGCTGCGCCCCCGGCGCCTGGGTCCAGGTCGCCGGCGAACTCGTCGGCAAACGCGGCCGCGTCGTCGGCGTCGACCTCAAACCCGTCAAAACCAACTTCGGACCACGCGTCCATCTCCTCGAAGGCGACGTCCGCAAGATCGACCCAAACGCTCTCCTCGAACCCATCCGCACCGAGCAGCGCCCCGACCGCCTCTTCGACGTCGTCCTCAGCGACATGGCCCCGAACACCGGCGGCGTCGGCGATGCCGAACGATCCGCACAGCTCTGCCGCACCGTCCTCGAACTCGTCCCGCACGTCCTCCGCGACGGCGGGCATCTCGCTATGAAGGTCCTCGAAGGCGGCGAATACCCTGCGCTCCTCCGCGAAACCGGCGGGCTCTTCCGCAAAGTCAAAGGCTTCAAACCAAAGGCCAGCCGCGACGTCTCCCGCGAAATGTACGTCGTCGCCGCCGGCCGCAAGCCCCACGCCGACATGCCCCGACGCACCGACCCCGCGCTCCCCCCACACCTGCGCTTCTCCGAAAGCGACTTCCGCTGACCGCGCGACGCACGCCCACCCCGGCGACACACGCCTCCCCACCCCCGTCACCGCTCCGACCGAGCCGCCCGCCGACGCCCGCTTCCCCAATCCCATACCGACCGATCGCCCTCAGATCTCCCGCACCTTCACCGACTTCCCGACCACCCGCGTGATACGCACGCTGCGGCCCAGTTCGATGAAGCCGGACTCCGCCGTGACTTCGATCGTGTTCCCGTCGAACGTCGCTGTGCCGATCGGCCGAAGGTCCGTCGCCGCCGAGCCTTCGAGCCCGACCAGCGCCTCCGCCCGCTCGCGCTCCTCGCGCTCCTTCGCCGCCGACTCGGCCGCCGCCCGATCCTCGTCCTCTTCGCCGCCAAGGATCAGGTGCTTCCCGAACGGCGTGTGCGGAAACACCTTCAACGCGAAGTTGAACAGCAGCGGCAGCATCACCACATACGTCAACAGCGAGATGACGCCGAAGACCGGGTCCGCGTTCCAGAACGCCACAATCCCCGCGATGCCCACCCCCGCCGCCACCAGCCCGATGATCCCGCCCGACGGGATCAGCACCTCCAGCAGGAACAGCACGATCCCGGTCACGAACAGCCCGAAGCCCCACAGGATATAGGTCGTCTCGTCGGTCATGCCGTTCCCTTGTCATTCGCGTCGCCGCCGGCGTCGGGCTCAGCCGGCGACTCGCCGTCCGCCGCGCCAGCCACCGGCGCGTCGCTCACCGCTCCGCCACCGTTCTCTTCCGCCGACGCCCGCACCACCGTCACCCGGTATCGCGTCGCCGACGTCACCTTCACCGCCTCCCCGCGCTCGATGAAGCCGCGCTCCGCCACCGCGTCCACCAACTTCCCGTCGATCTCCGCCGTCCCCGCCGGCATCAGACGGGTGTGCGCGACGCCCTCGTCGCCCACCCGCGCCGGCGCTTCCGCGTCCGACGCCTCCGGCCCCATCGCCGACAGCATCGTGTCCCGACGCGGCGACGTGTCCTGCAAAACCAGCTTGTTCGCCAGCGGAACGTACTGCGTGTACCGGCTGAACAGGTACATACCCACGCCCGCCGCGAACACCGCCACCAGCACCATCAGACCCGCGTACGCGTAGTCCTCCGAGCCCGCTCCCGTCGCCGCCGGGTTCGCGATCAGACCCACCAACCCGAGCAGCAGCAGCACCAGCCCCGCGAAACCCGGCACTCCCACCCCGGGCGTCACGAACACCTCGACCAAAATCAACGCCACCCCCAACAGCACCGCCGACAGCAGCAACCAACCCGTCACGCTCAGCAGCACGTTCGGCAGCACGATCAGACCCAGCGCCACCAGCGCCGCGCCGCCGAACGCCCCGACGCCCGGCATCGACAACTCGATGAACATGCACAACAGGAACACGATCACCAACAAAAACTGCAAGCCCCGCCCCGCCGCCGTCTGCGTCATGAACTTCACGAACGTCTCGGCGAACGAACGCTCCAGCACGATCACGTCCTTCGAATCCGTGCTCGTAAACGCAAGCAACTCCTCCCGATCCGACACCTCCGCCGACGCCAGACCCAGATACCGCAAACGCTCCGCCGAACGCACCGTCAGGAACGTGTCCCCCGCCGTCACATACGACACCACCGCATACTCCGACGGGTCTTGCGCCCCGAAGTCCGGCCGCCGCGACGCCGGCGTCCCGCGCGCCTCCATGCTCCGCAGAATCTCACGTCGCATGTCCGGCGTGATGTCCTCCGCACCGGGCACGAAGTCGTCACGCTGCGGCTCCAACACGCCCTCGCCCGGCGCACGCGGCCGATCCGCGAACTGCTCCGCGTCCTCCGTCGGGCCCGCGGTCGCCCCGCCGCCCAGCAGCGGCGCGCTCCCCGTCGGCGGCGCCTCGCCGAACAACGCCCGGTACTCCGACTCGCTCACGAAATACCGCTGACCCGTCCGCTTGTTCCGAACCTCCCACGTCCGCACGTTCAACACCGACAAACCCTGCAGCAGCACCTCGTCGTAACCGTTCCGCTGCGCCGAATCCACGATGTCCGCGATCAGCGGCGACGCAACCTTCGCCCGCTCCGTATCCCCAAGGTCTTGCATCATCGTGATGATCCCCGCGTCACCGAAAATCATGTCCGGCGACGCCACGATCTCGTCGCACGCGATCGCGATCACCGCCCCGCCCGAAATCGCCTCCCCGTCGATCCACGCGATCGTGTACAGCGGGCTCGCCTTGATCGCCTCCGTGATCTCCAGCACCGCGCCCAGCTCGCCGCCCGGCGTGTCGATCTGAAACACCACCGCGTCCACGCCCGCCGCCTCCGCCGCCGCCAGACGCCGCGTCACCGACCGCGCCGTCAGCGAATCGATCATCGTTTGCGTCAGCATCCCCTCCGTCTCGAAAATCGCCGTCCGAATCGGGATGATCGCCAGCTTCTGCGCCAGACGACCCGCCGGGATCGGACCGGCCGCCAGAGCACCGGTCGCCCCCCCGCTTCCGCCCTGACGCCGCACGTCGGCCGCACCCGCCTCATCGCCGGCATCATCGCCCGCGTCGTCGCCGATCGCATCATCGCCCGCCCGCGCATCGCCTCCCGACGAGCCGCCGTCACCAGCCGCCCCGCCCTCGCCGCCCGCCCCGGCCTCGCCGTCCGCGCCGTCCGACGCCGCCGGCGATGACGACGCTTCCGCCCCGCCTCCACCTTCCCCACCCACCCCACCAGGCGCCGCCCACAACAGTCCGCCTTGCACGCTCAACAACACCGCCAGGCACAGCACCATCGCGCCCTGCCGCAACAGTCGCCGCCACGCCACGCCGCGCCGCGCCACCGCCCCATCGCCCCGCGCGCCAGCCCCGCCCTCGGCATCACCCGTCACACACTCATTCGTTCGGACTCTGGTCATGATTCGCCTCAACTATAGAACCACCACGCCCCCCGGCCTACGCCCATCGACCCGCCCATCGTCACCCTTCGTCCCTGACCCACCCGCGTCTCCCCGGATCACGTGCCTTCCGCCGAAAACGCCCCGGTCGATCGCACCACGCGGACCCCACCGCAGCTCCCCCCGCAGCTCCCCGCCGCCGCTCGGCCGCCGCGTCTCGTCCGCCCCTCCACCCCCGCTATTCTCGGAACATGACCCCGCCCCTGTCGCTCCCGCCTCATCTTCTCCCCATCGCCATCGGCGGCGCGCTGGGCGCCGCCCTCCGACACGCCGTCAACCACTACACCGCCGCCGCCGCTCCAAACCACCCCTACCTCGCCACCTTCCTCGTCAACCTCGCCGGCTCCGCCGCACTCGGCGCGCTCGCCGCCTGGCTCCTCCATCGACCCGCCGCCCTCCCACGCGAACTCGAACTCGGCCTCACCATCGGACTCATCGGCGCCCTCACCACCTACTCCACCTTCGCCACCGACGCCGTCAAGCTCGTCCACGACGGACGCACCGCCACCGCTCTCGCCTACGTCTTCGCCACCACCATCGCCGCCCTCGGCCTCGCCGCCGCCGCCTTCTTCCTCGTCACCAAACTCCTCGCCGCCGCACCCGCCGGCCACTGACCCCTCACTCACCCACCCGCCTCACCGCGCCACCACACCCCAACCAACGCTCAATGCCGGCTCCCCGCGTCCACCCCCGGCATCCAGCTCTGCTCAACCCGCACCCGCGGGCTCGCACCGCCGTCGCAATCCAAATGCAGCGCGAAGAACCCAAGCGCCGCACCACGCGAGTGCGCGCGCACCGCCGGCCAGATCGCCTCCCGATCAGTCGCCGGCAGCGGCAAGCCCTCCAACTCCGATTCACCGAACCACTCCAGCGTCCCCTCCTCGAACGAACTCGGCACGCTCGCCGGATCGACCGCCGGCACCACCCGAAACCAGAACATCAGCCAATGCGTCGTCTCCCCGTCGTCTTCCGCGCAGAACGCCCGCTCGCTCACGATCCCCAGCAAATGAAGGTCTTCCGCCGCCAGCTCGAGACCCGCTTCCTCTCGAATCTCCCGCAGCGCGCACGCCGTGGGCGACTCACCCTCCCGCTGCTCCAGCTTGCCGCCGATCGGTGAATACAGATCACGATTCGGCGGCCGCCTCCGGTGCAACAACAGCACCCGACCCTCCGCATCGCGCACCTCGCACAAGCACGCGATCTTGTACGGCACACCATCCACGCTCTTCCCTGCTCCGCTCATCCACCCACCATACGACCGCCGCCCCCGCCCCGTCGCCCCCACGCCGACACCCCACCCCGACACCCCAGACGTTCGCTTACCGACCGAACCACTCGCCGAGCCGCGTCACGTCCACGTTCCCTCCCGACACGATCACCCCCACCCGCTTACCCCGCAAATCGAACTCGCCGCGCTCCGCCGCCCTCAGCAACCCCGCAAGCCCCAGCGCGCCGCTCGGCTCAACCACCAGCTTCATCCGCTCGAAACACATCCGCATCGCCCCCACGATCTCCGCTTCGCTCACCGTCCGCATCGCATCAACATTCCGCAGCACCAGCGGGAACGTCCACTTCCCCAAGCTCGGCGTGCGCGCCCCGTCCGCGATCGTCGGCGGATCGCGTACCGTGTGCAGCACGCCCGTCTCGAAACTCCGCGTCGCGTCGTCCGCAAGCTCCGGCTCCACCCCAACCACCACGCACCCCGGCGCCATCGCCCGCGCCGCCAGCGCGCACCCCGACAGCAACCCGCCCCCGCCGCAGCACACGAACAACACCTCAGGCGGTCCCACCGTCGCCGCCATCTCCTCGACCAACTCATAGGCCGCCGTTCCCTGCCCCGCGATAACGTCCGGATGGTCGTACGGCGGCACGATCTCGAGCCCACGCTCCGCCGCGAGCCTCCTCCCGAGTTCCTCCCGCGTCGTCTCCGCGCGGTCGTACACCACCACCTCCCCGCCCTCGCCCAGATACCCCCGCGTCGCCGCCAGCTTCACCCCCGGCGCGTCCGACGGCATCACGATCGTCGTCCACACCCCCAGCTCACGCCCCGCCAAAGCGATCGCCTGCGCATGATTCCCCGACGAATACGTCAACACACCCGGCGACTCCCGCTCCGCGCCCGCCCCACGCTCTTTCAGCAACGCCAGCGCGTTGCTCGCCCCGCGGAACTTGAACGCCCCAACCCGCTGAAAGTTCTCGCACTTCAGAAACGCCGCGCACCCCACCCGCTCGTTCAACCACCGGCTCGTCATCACCGGCGTCCGGTTCACCACCCCCGCGATCCGCTCCATCGCCGCCTCAACGTCACCAAACCCAACCTCCCCCGGCGCCTCGACCGTCCCGCCAAACGACTCACGCTCCGCCATCACGCCGTCTCTCCGTCTCTTCGTCTCTCCGTCTCTTCCCCAAACACATACTCCCCCAAAAACCGCTCCGAATCCCACACATACTTCTCCATCGCCACGGCCCGCCCAGCCCGCCCCATCCGGCGCCGCAGCTCGCCGTCCTCCGCCAGCCGCAGCATCGCTTCCGCGATCTCCTCGTCCGTCTCGCAGATCACCCCGCCCGCCCCGCCTTCCGCCGGATCGAGCTTCTCCGTGTACACCGGCAGCGGCGTCGCGACCACCGGCAGCTCCGTCAACATCCCCTGCACGATCGCCTGGCTGAACGTCTCCGTGCTCGACAGGCACAGCATCACGTCCATCCGCCGCAACAACGCCGCCACTTCTGCCGTCGTCATCCACGGGTGACACACCACGCCGCGCTGCGTGTACGGCGCCTCGCTGATCCAACTCGCCAAGTGCAGTTCCGCCTTCGAGCGCACGGACTCGGGCAGCTTCTCGAACGCCGCCACCGCCCGGTCTTCACCTTTGATCACGTGCGGCAGCTTCGCCACCAGACAGAACCGCGTCACGCCGTCGTCGTTCGCCGCGCGATCGTCGTCGCTCGCCGGGAAAAACTCGCCCACGTTCGCCAACCCGTAGTACACGCCGACTCGCTCGACCCCCGCCTCCCGATACGGCCCCGCCACATGCTCGCTCACCGCCAGCACCGGCGCGCCCATCCTCGCCACCGCCCGCCCCACCCGCTCCGTCGGCGGCCGGTGTGCGAATACCAACGCCCGCTCCGCCAGCCCGCCCCGCAGCGCCGTCTTCATCGCCGGCAGCAGCCCGCGCCGCACGTTCCCGAACACCACCGCGTCGTACCGGCTGGACCCGCCCCACCGCTTCTTCGCCCGCCGCTTCGCCGCCCACGCCGCCCACAACCCATTCAGCGGCGTCCCCTTCAGCCACCCCGGCCCATACACGCACTCCGGCCGCGCCCCATCCTCCGGAAACTCCCGCTCCATCACCGCCCGCCACGACGACTCAAGCCCCACCGTCACGTCCACCCCCAACTCCAGCAACTGCCGAATCAGCCGCACACGGAACAGCTCGATCCCGTGGATCGGCTTGCCGTGCCGGTCCTTCAGCATCCCCTGATCCAACAGCAACACCCGCTTCCCGGCGAATCGGCTCATGCCGCGGAGCGTACCCCCCCGCCCAGCGACTCGCGCTCCCCACGCCCAGCGACTCGAACCCCCATCGCCGCCCCATCACTTCTCTTATCGGCCGCCGATGCCGCCCTGTAGCGCCACGTCGTCTTCGCAGCCCAGCTTCACAAGCTTCCCAAGCTTCAACGACCGACCTCTGGTCGCAACGGTCGCGCCGATTCTCCGGCCGATTCCGACATCCCAAGCCCGTTGGCGGGTCGCTCCGCACAACGGACAGTTCCCCTGCGGTTGACGGCCGCTTCGCCCGCCGCGACCCACGGAGGCTTCACCATGTTCCAACGCACGAACCGCAGTCACGACCGCTCCCGCACCAGCCGCTTCGCCGCCGCAGCCGGCGCCGCCGCCCTCACCGTGCTCACCGCCTCCCTCGCCCCCACCGCCATCGCCGGCGGACCCGGCGGCAACGGCGGACAGAACGGCAACACCGACGACGACACCAGATTCCCCGACGCCGTCACCCTCACCGGCATCATCCGCGACTTCCGCGAACACCGCGTCCCCGGCGGACACCCCGACTTCGAACGCCGACCCGACGCCGGCTTCGGACACTACATGGGCAACGTCTCCCTCCAACTCGACCAGGACGGCAAGCCCGTCTTCACCGGCGACGGCTACAAGGTCAACCGCAACTGGACCGACAAGCACGGCAACAACATCCATCCGCGGTTCTTCTCCGAAGCCCTCGGCGACCGCCCGGGACAAGCCGGGACCGACGATCACGGCGGCATCCAAAGCCAAGACTCCTTCCGCCAATGGTTCCGCGACGTCCCCGGCGTCAACATGTCCGCACCCTTCCCCATCACTCTCCACCGCGACGACGCCACCGGTAACTACGTCTTCGACGACCGCCTCGACTCGCACTTCGCCAAAACCAAGGGCTTCTTCCCCGTCAACAGCAAACTCATGGGCAACAGCAAAGGCGGCAACAAAAACTTCCACTTCACCTACGAGCTCATCACCGAGTTCGTCTACCACGCCGGCGAACGACAATCCTTCACCTTCCGCGGCGACGACGACGTCTGGGTCTACATCGACGGCGAACTCGTCATCGACATCGGCGGCGTCCACTCCGCCATCGAACAAACCATCCACCTCGACCGCCTCGACTGGCTCGAAGACAACCAGATCTACGAGCTCCGCTTCTTCTTCGCCGAACGCCACCGCACCCAGTCAAACTTCCGCATCGAAACCACCCTCAACCTCCGCACCGCCGAACTCCCCTCCAGCATGGACATCTACGACTGATCGAACCGGCGATCGCAAACGCCGCCGCACACCCACGCCGCCACGTCCACGCCCGACACCCCAGCGCCAACGCTCGGCGGCCCCACTCCCCTCCCCCACCGCGCCCCGCCACATCGGC